>ENA-OWNT01000079-OWNT01000079.1-seawater-metagenome-genome-assembly--contig:-NODE-79-length-300543-cov-9.949818_pt1 | contig 300543 bp, 293 predicted proteins | sample MGYA00238136_ERZ651165 | MGnify/ENA primary metagenome ERZ651165 (study PRJEB26861, sample SAMN08777766) | seawater metagenome | isolation source: coastal seawater | place: USA: Florida | collected... | reverse complement strand
GCCCGGCGATGATCTGCTCTGCGATCTGTGCATGAACGGAAACACCCGGCACAAGGTCGCCAAGTGGGGTGGCCCGGATGTCCTGCAAAACAGCAGCCGATGTGCCGATGAATATGATCTGCCCTTCAATCAGGGGGGCCACATCCGCCTGTTTCGCCGGGTTTAATACATCACGAACAGACACATACCTGTCGGGCCGGTCCTTGTTGAAATAGACCCAGATCTCCGCTTCCGACGTGGTTGGGACCGAGAAGGCGCCGATCTTGATGTCTGTTACGGCCGGGACTCCGGTATCGGCCTGGCCGCTGGCGCCGGTCGATCTCACCAGAATTCCGCTGGCGCCCTGGGCAACCCGCAGTGCTTCTGCCGATAGTCCGGGAAACAATTGGCCGCCGTCAGAGAAAAGCAGTGGTACTCGACGGACAATGCCGGTTCGGTCCCTGGAAGAAAGAGAGATGCCGCCTGCTCCGATCGTGTTTTGCTCAAAGAGTGCAAGGCTGGTCAGCGCTGATGGAAAGGCAGGGAGGATTTTGACCGGATCGGTGCCTCCAAAGGCAAAGCCGGCTTTGGGGTCTGGAGTCCGGCCGTCTTCATCACGGCGTACTGCAAACGCCATGATGGAAGGGGATTGGGCCAATATCTCAGCAAAGCTCTTGTCGTTATCCGGAAGCCGCTTCAACAATTCGCTCAGTGCTTTGGGGTCTTCGACGTCCTTCAGATCCAGGGTTTGACCCAGAAGGGCTGGGGATGTCCGGTCGGGTTCGCTGAAGACAATATCAAAGGCGATAGCGGCTGCCCCGAGATTGGTCAGGGTTGCAACCAGTTCAGCAAGCCGTGTGCGAGGCCATGGCCATTGGCCGAATTCGGCAATCGAGGTATCATCAATGTCGACGATCCGGACGGGTGCAGGTTCATCGGGACGTGGGCTGAAACGTTGATAGTAGTCAAACGTCAGTTCACGGACAGAAGACAAAAAGACCGGGTCGTAAGCGCGGGCAATGGTGAGCAGAAGGAGGACAATACTCGCACTCAGAACGACCAGAGAGCGTTTTCCGGTCAGTTTTTTAGCCCATCTCGGCATTTGCTGCCTCCCAGCGTGACGTTGGAGGCAAGTTAGGGGCGGGGATCAATCACTGCAAGGCCGGGTTCGCAGCTTGAGATCATTGCCAGTCGGTGCTCATATTCTTCGGATGGCTTGTGCCGTCGTTAGGCTGGTGCCGCTTCAAGCGATTTTGCGCTGTTGCGTACGGCCTTTTGAACCTTTTCAAAGGCCCGCACCTCGATCTGGCGAACTCGTTCGCGGCTGACGCCGAATTCACCGGAAAGGTCTTCCAATGTAATCGGGTCTTCCGAAAGACGGCGCGCTTCGAAGATGCGGCGCTCGCGTTCATTCAGAACGTCCATGGCGTTGCTCAGGAGTTTGCGGCGCATGTCCAGCTCCTCCTGATTGGCAAGCAGCGTTTCCTGGCTTTCGCTTTCATCGACCAGCCAGTCTTGCCACTCACCTGCCTCGGCTTCAGCGCGGACGGGTGCGTTAAGGCTGGCATCGCCACCGAGCCGGCGGTTCATCGAAATGACTTCGTCCTCGCTGACGCCAAGCGTGGTGGCAATTTGCTCGACCTGATGCGGCTTCAGATCCCCCTCATCGAGGGCCTGGATCTTGCCTTTCAGGCGACGCAGATTGAAGAACAGGCGCTTCTGGTTGGCCGTGGTGCCCATCTTGACGAGGCTCCACGAGCGCAGGATGTATTCCTGGATCGAAGCCTTGATCCACCACATGGCGTAGGTGGCGAGGCGGAAGCCGCGCTCCGGTTCGAAGCGCTTGACGGCCTGCATGAGGCCGACATTGCCTTCCGAAATCACTTCGCCGATCGGCAGGCCATAGCCTCGATAACCCATCGCGATCTTGGCGACGAGACGCAGGTGGCTGGTTACGAGTTTGTGCGCGGCCTCCGGATCGTCATGCTCGTTGTAGCGCTTGGCGAGCATGTATTCTTCCTGGGGCTGCAGCATCGGGAAACGGCGGATTTCCTCGAGATAGCGGGTCAAGCCGCCTTCGCCGCCGTAAAGGCTGGGGAGAGTCTGGGCCATTCAGTCAGCACCCTTTCATTTTTGGAGGTTCCCGCATGATTGCGGCAAACCGTGGGCGCGCCCGTCATTTCGACCGGGCGCAAAAAGTCGGGCAAGCGGCAGAGCCTTCTCGCCCATATGGCCGAGATAGGTATTGCCGCAAGCGGTTTCAAGTCTTGGGAAAGGAACGGCGAAAGCCCGCAACAAGTTCCGCCATGTCTGCGGGAAGCGGCGTTTCGAAGCTCAGAAGCTCGCCCGTTGCCGGATGGGTGAAGGACAGGTGCGCGGCGTGCAGGGCCTGCCGGGAAAAGCCGGCAACGACCGCGCGCAGACCATCGGGCAGCGCGTTCGCCTTGGTGGCGAAACTTTTCCCGTAATCGCCGTCGCCGATCAGCGGGTTGCCGATATGGGCCATGTGCACGCGGATCTGGTGGGTGCGGCCGGTCTCGAGCCGGCATTCGACGAGGCTGGCGACCGGCGCAGCGCCGGCCGGATCGCCGAAACGCTCCTTGACCTGGTAATGGGTGACGGCGTGGCGCGCATCGGGCTGGTGTTCGGAGACGACGGCCTGTTTCAGACGGTCGCGCGACGAACGGCCGAGCCAGGTTTCAATCGTGCCGGCCATGCGCGGCGGCGCGCCCCAGACCAGCGCCAGATAGGCGCGGCGCATCCCGGTGGTTCGGCCGTGATCGGCGAATTGCGCCGACAGCGCCTGGTGTGCGCGGTCGTTCTTGGCGACGACCATGACGCCGCTGGTCTCCTTGTCGAGGCGATGGACGATGCCGGGACGCCGGACGCCTCCAATGCCGGAGAGGCTGTCGCCGCAATGGGCCAGAAGCGCATTGACGAGGGTGCCGGAGGGATTGCCCGCACCCGGATGGACGACTAGGCCGGCCGGCTTGTCGATGACGATGACGTCGTCATCCTCGTAAAGCACGGACAGCGGGATATTCTCGGCAACCGGTTCCGCCGGTTCGGGGTCCGGCAGGGTGATTTCGGCGATGTCGCCCGATTTCAGCTTGCGCTTCGGTTCGGTGACGGGCTCGCCATTGAGGCGGACATGGCCCTGTTCGATCAATTGCTTGATGCGGCTGCGCGACAGGCCGGAGGCGCTCTCCGCCGCAAGCCATTGGTCGAGGCGCAGCCCTGCGGCATCGTCGCCGGCGGACAAGGCTTCCAATTCGCTTTCCGCTTCGTTATGGCCGTTCGTCATGACGAAAATCTCGGACGATCAAGACGACGACAAGCCGCTCGATCCGGCTATGGAAAAGGTGCGGCGCAAGCTGGCGCGGCTGATGGTGGTGTCGATCGGCATCATGCTGGTGGGCCTTATGGCCGTGCTGGGCGCGGTTGTCTACAAATCCGGCGCGGGATCGGGCACGACCGAGACAGCGCGGGCGAGGCTGGAACTGCCAGCGGGATTTTCTGTCGACGATACCGCCGTTTCGGAAACGCGCATCCTGTTTCGCGGCGCCGGTGAAGATGGCGGTCAGCGCGTGCTCGTCTATGACCTTGCGACCGGCCGCCTTGTCGCCGACCACGCCATCGAGCCCGCGAATTAGACTTTAGATCTAGTCTCCAGCGTCAGCTTGCGCATTTTTATGGCGGAATCAGACGCGTGACCAAAAAATTCGCGGATATCTCTTTACGACGGGGAACAGTTTCGCTTTCATATTCGAGGCCTTCGGTTCCGCTTGCCTGAAAGGGCGCCGTTGCCGCTGACATCACACGAGCCCTCGTGTGTTGCCGCCAAAAACAGGGAGACGACATGAGTTCAAACCGTGGTGCGGCTGTTCGCTTCGAGAGCGTGCAGAAAAGTTACGATGGTGAAACGCTGGTCGTCAAAAACCTGAACCTCGATATCGCCCGCGGCGAATTCCTGACCATGCTTGGGCCGTCCGGCTCCGGAAAAACCACCTGCCTGATGATGCTGGCGGGGTTCGAACCGGCGACGCATGGCGAAATCTTTCTCAATGACAAGCCGATCAACAACGTGCCGCCGCACAAGCGCGGCATCGGCATGGTGTTCCAGAACTACGCGCTGTTCCCGCATATGTCGGTGGCCGAGAACCTGGCGTTTCCGCTTCAGGTGCGCGGCATGGACCGTTCCGAGCAGGAGCGGCGCATCAAGCGGGCCCTGGACATGGTCGAGCTCGGCCGGTTCGGCTCGCGCCGTCCGGCGCAGCTGTCCGGCGGGCAGCAGCAGCGTGTCGCCGTGGCTCGTGCACTGGTGTTCGACCCGGAACTGGTGCTGATGGACGAGCCGCTCGGCGCTCTGGACAAGCAGCTGCGCGAGCAGATGCAGTACGAGATCAAGCACATTCACGAGAATCTCGGCGTCTCCATCGTCTATGTGACGCATGACCAGACCGAGGCCCTGACCATGTCCGACCGGGTCGCCGTGTTCAATGACGGCGTCATCCAGCAATTGTCGCCGCCCGACGTGCTGTACGAAAATCCGCAGAATTCCTTCGTTGCCCAGTTCATCGGCGAGAACAACAAGCTCACGGGCGAGGTCACCGAAGTGAATGGCGACCAGTGCAAGGTGCGCCTCGACGACGGCACTGAGCTCCTCGCCGATGCGGTCAATGTCGAGGGCGTCGGCGGCAAGACAACCATTTCGCTCAGGCCCGAACGCATCGAGGTCGTGCCGACCGACCAGCATGAAAACCACGTCGAAGGCCTGGTCGAGGAACTGATCTATCTCGGCGACCATATCCGCGTGCGCATGAAGGTCGCCGGCAATGACGAGTTCATCGTCAAGGTCCGCAATCGCGGTCAGCGCTGGGATCTGGAACAGGGCCAGACCCGCACGATCGGCTGGTCGGCCAAGGACTGCAAGGCGCTGGACGCCGTCGCCTGAATCCGGATTGCCGCCCCGAAACGGGCGGCGAAAGCGGTTGTGACGGGGCGTTTTCCCGTCCGGCCTTCATCGAAAGGGAGTAACTACAGATGAAACTCAGACTCATGCTTCTGGCGGCCACCGCCAGTTTCGCAACGACGGGAGCGGCCTTTACCCAGGAACTGCCGGCTTGCGAGAATTGCGCTGACGAAATCACCGTCGTCTCTTGGGGCGGCGCCTATCAGGCTTCGCAGGTCAAGGCCTATTCCGATCCCTACTCGGAAATGACCGGCACCAAGTTCGTCTATGACGAGTCCTCCAACGAGGCGGTCGCCAAGCTGCGCGCGATGAACGAAGCCGGCAACATCACCTGGGATCTCGTCGACGCGGAAGGCCCGGACGCCGTGCGTCTTTGCGACGAAGGTCTCGCCATGGAAGTCGATGTCGACGAAATCCTCGCCGAGGCGCCCGACGGCACGCCGGCTTCCGAGGATTTCGGCGAGTCGCTGATTTCGCCGTGCTTCATTCCGCAGATCGTCTTCTCCACGACCTTCGGCTACCGCACCAATGTCGACGAGTGGAACGGCGCGACGCCGACCTCGCTCTGCGATATCTTCGACACCGAGAAGTTCCCGGGCAAGCGCGCGCTCGAGAAGCGCCCGAAGAAGAACCTCGAATGGGCGCTGATCTGCGACGGCGTCGCCAAGGCCGATCTCTATGACGTCATGGAGACCGACGAAGGCATCGACCAGGCGCTCGCCAAGCTCGACACGATCAAGGACGACGTGATCTGGTGGTCCGCCGGCGCCGACACGCCGCAGCTGCTCGCCGACGGCGAAATTGTCATGGGCTCGACCTATAATGGCCGCCTGTTCTCGGTGATCGCCGAGCAGAACCAGCCGGTCGCCATGCTGTGGGACTACCAGGTGTTCGATTTCGACGGCTGGATCATCCCGACCGGCCTGCCGGAAGACCGCCTGAACCGCGTCAAGCACTTCCTGCATTTCGCGACCGACACGCAGCGTCTCGCCGACCAGGCGAAGTACATCTCCTACGGCCCGGCTCGCGCCTCGTCCGCACCGCTGGTCGGCAAGCACGCCGAACTCGGCATCGAGATGGGTCCGCACATGCCGACCGACCCGGACAACATGAAGAACTTCATCGTCAACAATATCGACTGGTGGTCGAGCTACCAGGATGACGTCGACGCGAAGTTCCAGGCCTGGCTTGCCCGGTAAGAGCTGACACAACCACTGAGGCGCGGCGGTTCGCCGCCGCGCCTGCATTCCAGCAAGGCCGGGGCACACCATGAGCAGCACGACCACGGACCAGTTCGGCGCATCAGACGACGGCATCATGCGCGCCGCCGACGGCACGCCGCTGAAACGCTCGCTGGCGCGCGCGCTGCGGCGCGAGAAGCTTCGCAGCTTCATGCTGATCCTGCCCCTGCTGGCCTTCATCACGTTGACATTCCTGCTGCCGATTGCCGACATGCTGTTCCGCTCGGTGGAAAACGGCATCGTGCAGGAAACCATCCCGCGCACGGTGGTGGCGCTGCAGGATTGGGACGCGTCCTCCGGGGAACTGCCGAGCGAAGAGGTTTTCGCGGCGTTCCAGCAGGATTTCGCGGAGGCCTTCAAGAACAAGACCCATACACGGCTCGGCCTTCGGCTGAACTATGACGAGCCGGGCATGTCCGGGCTGTTCCGCAAGTCCGGCCGCAAGGCGACCAATCTCGAACCTCCCTACCGGGAAGGCTTCATCGATATCGACGAAGACTGGGGAAAGCTCGAAACCTGGCGCGTGATCAAGCGCGCGAGCCCGCCGCTGACGGACGGTTACTTCCTCGCGGCGGTTGATGCCGAACGCACCACCGACGGCCTCCAGATGAAGCCGGAGAAGGAGCGGATCTATCTCTATTTGTTCTGGCGGACGATGTTCCTGTCGATCGTGATCACCGGCTCATGCCTGCTGCTCGGCTATCCGATCGCCTATCTGCTCGCCAATCTGACGGTGCGAACGTCCAATCTGCTGATGATCCTCGTGCTGCTGCCGTTCTGGACATCGCTCTTGGTGCGGACGTCGGCCTGGAAGGTGCTGCTGCAGCAGCAGGGCGTGATCAATGACTTCCTGGTCTGGATCGGCGTCATCGACGATGCGGGCAGGCTGATCATGATCAACAACCAGACCGGCACGATCATCGCGATGACGCATATCCTGCTGCCCTTCATGATCCTGCCGCTGTTCTCGGTGATGAAGACGATCTCGCCCTCCTATGTGCGCGCGGCCAAGAGCCTCGGCGCCAATGACTGGACGGCGTTCTGGCGGGTCTATTTCCCGCAGACCGTGCCCGGTATCGGCGCCGGCGCGATCCTCGTCTTCATCCTCGCCATCGGCTATTACATCACCCCGGAACTGGTCGGCGGCACCAGCGGCATCTTCATCTCGAACCGTATCGCCTATCACATCTCGACATCGCTCAACTGGGGTCTTGCCGCCGCGCTCGGCACGATCCTGCTCGGCCTCGTGCTGCTGCTCTTCTATGTCTACGACAAGATCGTCGGCATCGATAACGTGAAGCTGGGATAGCCGGGATGAGCGTTGCGACCGACGACCGGAAATTCGAAGAACGGATCGCCACCGGGCGGGGCCAGAACGCGCTCCTTGCCGCTCTGGCGCTGCTTTTCATCCCTGCGCTCGTCGGGCTCTACGTGAACGGCGATTACCGGATCGGCGGGATGATCGGCCTGGCGACCGCAGTCATTCCGGCACTGCTGCTGCGCGACCGGCTGAGCGGCAATCGCAAGCTCGCCCTGGCCGTTACGCCGGCTATTGCGGCCATTGGCGCCTATGTGAACGCTTTCGAAATCTGGGTTGCGGGTCTGGGCGCAATCTGCGGCTTCGCGGCCGCATGGGTCTTCTTCATGATCAAGGACAACGAGAACTACCGTCCGAGCCTGCTGGGGGAAAAGAAATGAGTGCGCTTCCGCCCTATTCCTCAAGCCTGCAGGTCTTCTGGTACTACGCCTTCCGGGTGATCTGCGGACTGATCTTCTTCTTCCTGATCTTCCCGATCCTCGTGATCATGCCGCTCTCCTTCAACGCGGAGGATTTCTTCACCTTCACGCCGAAGATGCTGGCTTTCGATCCGGACGGCTATTCGCTGAAGCATTATGTCGACTTCTTCACCAATCCGGACTGGCAGCAGGCGCTGTGGAATTCCGTGACGATCGCGCCGGTGGCGACGATCCTCGCGACCGGGTTCGGTACGGTCGCTGCAATCGGCCTTTCGCAAAGCCACGTGCCGTTCAAGTCGGCGATCATGGCGATCCTGATCTCGCCGATGATCGTGCCGCTGATCATCTCGGCGGCGGGCATGTATTTCTTCTATTCGCGCATCGGACTGCAGGGCACCTATTGGGGCGTTGTGCTGGCGCATGCGGCGCTTGGCACGCCTTTCGTGATCATCACCGTGACGGCGACGCTGGTCGGCTTCGACCGGTCGCTGACACGCGCCTCGGCGAGCCTCGGCGCCAATCCGGTGACGACCTTCTTCAAGGTGCAGATGCCGTTGATCATGCCGGGCGTGATCTCGGGCGCGCTGTTCGCCTTCATTACCTCTTTCGACGAGGTCGTGGTCGTGCTGTTCCTCGGCTCGGCTTCGCAGAAAACGCTGCCCTGGCAGATGTTCACCGGGCTTCGCGAGCAGATCTCCCCGACCATTCTCGCGGTCGCGACGTTGATGGTGGTGATTTCCATCATCCTGCTGACGGTGCTGGAATTGCTGCGGCGGCGCTCCGAAAGGCTGCGCGGGCTCGCGCCGAGCTAGGCGAGACGGAATTCCAGCCAGAGCGGATTGTGGTCCGAGATCCGGAAGGCGAAGCTGCCTTTCGTCAGGTTTCGGTCGCGGAGCAACCTGTCCCAGATCTCGACGATGCCGCCATCGGTCACTTCGAGACCGAGAAGTGCGGAGTCGCCCTTCGAGAACCAGGCGATCTGATCGTGGTAGCTCTCGGCCTCCGGCTCGGAATCGCGCGCATAGATGGTGCGCGGATGGCTTTGCAGGATAAAGGGCACTTCCAGCCCAGTGCTGACGAAGGCCTCGTAAAGGTCGTTGCCGGTCCTCTCTAGGTTGAAGTCGCCAAGCACGATCAGATTGTGGTGCCAGCGATGTTCGCGCGCCGCCCATGATTGCATCCATTTGGCGATGCCGCGCAGTTCCGGCAGCCGCTCCTCGGTGACGTCGCCATAGTCGATGTGGGCGGTGATCAGGATGAATGTCGTGTCGCGCGTTCGGAAGGAGACGGCATAGGGATTGCGCGCGAACTGTTTCTTGAAGCTGCCCTTGTCAAAGCCGAATTCGTCGGCCTCGTCCGGCACGACCAGCTCGCCGGCGAGCCCCGACAGCGCCACCCGCGTGGTGTCGAAGATATAGGCCATGTGCTCGTCATTGCCGCCCTGGCCTTCGGCGCGGTCGGTCATCAGGAAACTCCAGTTCGGGCCGAGAACCTTGATCGCCGAGCGCAGCGCGCGGAAATCGGAGCCGACTTCCTGGACCGCGATCACGTCGAAGCGCGACAGAATCTCCGTGATCGCCCACAAGCAACGATAGTCGCGTTTCGGGCTGTCATGCGAGCCGCCTTTCCATTTGCGCGTCAGCGAGCGGAAATGGGCGATGTTCCAGGTGGCGATCAGGATGTTGCGGTCGACCTCGCGCTTCGGCGGCACGATGCTGTCGAGATAGGCCGAATATGCGCGCATCTCGTCGATCGCAGCCTGCGGCACGTCGCCGTCGGCCGGCGCGTTTTCCGGCGTGTCGAACAGGATGTCGAGGGGCGTGGGCATTGGCGGTCTCCGCGATGACGGCCGTCGCGTCAGGGTAGCATCGGGACGGTGACGGCGCTATTGCAGGATCGTGGAAAGGCGCTTTCCGGCGAAGCGGCGTCGCTTTCGATTGCGGCTGGGTCCGGCTCCGCTGTATTATGCGCGCACCGGTTTCACTTCCCGGCTCGGCCAACGTTGACTGCAATCGTGCAGTGAGCCATCAGGCCCAACGAAGCGATTTCCCAAAATGAACACAAGGACCAGCACCGAAGACATGCTGCATGTCTTCCAGTGGAAGAATGGCGACAAGGAATGGTCGCCCTTCTCCGACGCCGAAATGGACCGGCGGCAAAACGAGATGCGGGCGCATCTCGCCGCCAACGACATCGACGCGGCGGTTTTCACCTCCTATCACGGCATCTGCTACTATTCCGGCTTCCTCTATTGCTATTTCGGACGGAAGTACGGCTTCGTGCTGACCGCCGATAGCGCGACCACGGTCTCGGCCGGAATCGACGGAGGCCAGCCATGGCGGCGCACGCATGGCGATAACGTCATCTACTCCGACTGGCGGCGCGACAATTTCTTCACCGCTCTGAAGTCGCTCATCCCCTCGGGTGCGAAACGCGTCGGCATCGAGTTCGACCATGTTTCGCTCGATTATCGCAGGCTGCTCCGGGATGCCTTTCCGGGCGTCGAATTCGTCGACGTGGCCGCGGCTTCGATGTGGATGCGGACGCTGAAATCCGGCGAGGAAATCAGCCTGATCCGGGAAGGCACGCGCATCTGCAATGTCGGCGCACGCGCCGTGATGGATGCGCTGCACGAGGGCGCGCCGGAATATGAGGTGGCGATTGCCTCGACCAATGCGATGATCCGCGAGATCGGCAAGAGTTTTCCGTTCGTCGAACTGATGGACACATGGACATGGTTCCAGTCGGGCATCATGACCGACGGGGCGCATAATCCGGTGACCAACAAGCGCGTCGCCCGCGGCGACATTTGCTCGCTCAACTGCTTCCCGATGATCTTCGGCTACTACACCGCGATCGAGCGGACCCTGTTCTGCGAGGAAGCATCCGACGCGCATCTCGATCTGTGGGAAAAGAACTGTGCGGTGATGACAGCCGGCTCCGAGATGATGGGGCCGGGCAAATCATGCTCCGAGATCGCGCTGGCGCTCAACGAGATGTATCGAGGCTGGGACCTGCTGCAGTATCGCTCCTTCGGCTACGGCCATTCCTTTGGCGTGCTGTCGCATTATTACGGACGCGAGGCCGGGGTGGAGTTGCGCGAGGATGTCGACACCGTTCTGAAGCCCGGCATGGTGGTATCGATGGAGCCGATGATCATGATCCCGGAAGGCCAGCCCGGCGCGGGCGGCTACCGCGAGCACGACATCTTCGTCATCACCGAGGACGGGGCGGAGAACATCACAAACTTCCCCTATGGACCCGACGAGATGATCATCAGGCGCTAGACGTGAAACGCCCGGGCAAGCCCGGGCGTTTTTGCATTCTGCTCATTCGCTAATTAGGCGGCGCATTCCAGCAGCAGCGTGCCGGAGGCGGTGTTCGAGATCGGAATGTGATAGTTGCGGGTGATCTCGTTGACGTCGTCGCCGAGCGTGCCGCGCATCATCATCCACATCAGGAACTCGGTGCCCTGCGCGCCGGCCTTCTCGACCAGTTCCATGCGGGTGATCTTGGTCAGTTCGTCCGGATTGTGGACGATGTTCTCAAGGCAGTACTGGTCGAACTCCTTGTTGATGAAGCCCGCCCGTGCGCCGTCGAGCTGGTGCGACAGGCCGCCTGTGCCGAGGACGACGATCTTCGCGTCTTCGGGGAAGGACAGCAGCGCCTTGCGGAGCGAACGGCCGAAAGCGAGGGCGCGTTTCAGCGTCGGGATCGGATGCTGCACCGTGTTGGCCGAGATCGGCACGGCCTTCGGCATGTCCGGATGGTGCGGCGCGCCCGGCCAGAAAAGCTGCATCGGCACGACGAAGCCGTGATCGACCGGAAGCTCCTGGCAGGAGGTGATGTCGAACTCGTCGGCGACCATCGACTCGATGATGTGCCATGAGAGTTCAGGCGCGCCGGGGAAGGGATCAAGCGACGGCAGGCCCCAGCCTTCGTCCTCGTTCTTGTATTCATGGGCCGCGCCGATCGCAAATGTCGGCATCTGGTCGAGGAAGAAGCCCAGGCCGTGGTCGTTGTAGATGTTGATCACGTAGTCCGGCTTGTGTTCCTTGATCCAGGCATGGATCTTCGGATAGCCGTCGAAGAAGGGTTTCCAGTAGGGATCGTCATAGAGTTCCTTCTGGATCGCATTGCCCACTGCGGGGATGTGGGAGGTGGTGATACCGCCGAGAATGGTTGCCATGATAAGTCCTCCTCACGCCTGGCTGGCGAGAAATTCCTTGAATTCCTCGGTTGTCTTGCCGGTTTGCAGGCCACCGACATCCTGAACCGACAGCTTGAAGATGCCGGCGAACTTGGCGAGATAGTAGATGTTGCCGCCCGCATCGATCAGCCCGAGCACGTCGCGCTTGCGGATGGCTTCCTTCTGCTCATCGTTGAGGCCGTATTTTTCCATATAGGCCTCTTCGTCAGCCTTGAACGCTTCGCGGTTCTCGGCCTTGTTGAACGAGTAGCACATCTTGTTGAGCGCATAGCCCTTCATGGCCTGCTTGCCATCGAAGATCGTCGTGCCCGGAATGTCGATGTGATAGTCAAAACCCGGTTGGTCCATGGTCATTTCCTCCTGGATATTGACCGTATGTGTACACGGGTGCGCCGAGCGGCAGGTTTGACCTAAATCAAGCCGTCTCCGCGCCCGGATTAGAATGAATGTCTGTTACGTAAAACTTATAGCGGCTCGACGGTCCGATCTGGCCGCCCATGCCGGGTAATCGCGCATGAAAAAGCCCGGATACACAGGGCATCTGGGCTCACATGGCTCTGGTATGGATGTCCGGCAGGTGCGGCCGGGCGCCTGATGACCTAGCTCCAGTATAGCCGCATCGGATTGTCGACGAGCAGCTTCCTCTGCGCCTCTTCGGTTTCCGCGATGCGCGGAATGAAGTCGACCAGCTTGCCGTCGTCGGGCATGTGCGACTTCATGTTCGGGTGGGGCCAGTCGGTACCCCATATGACGCGGTCGGGGAATGTCTCGACCAGCTTGCGTCCGAAGGGCACGACGTCGTTATAGGGCGGGCCGGCGACCGTCAGCCGCTCGGGGCAGGTGACCTTGGTCCAGATCGTGTCGACCTCGGCCATCAGGCCGACGAAACGCTGGAAATCGGGATGGTCGACACCCTTGGTCACGTCGGGGCGGCCCATATGGTCGACAACGATGGTGGTCGGAAGCTGCTTCAGGAACGGGATCAGTTCCTCGAGGTCCTGAGCCTCGAAATAGACGACGATGTGCCATCCGAGCGTGGCGATCTTGTCGGCGATGCCGAGGAAGACCTCTTTGGGGGTCGAATCGACGAGGCGTTTGACGAAGTTGAAGCGCACGCCGCGCACGCCGGCCTCGTGCATCGCCTTGAGTTCGTCCATCTCGATATCGGGGCCGACCGTGGCGATCCCGCGCGCCTTGTCGCCCGCGGCTTTCAGCGCGTCGACGAGAGCCCGGTTGTCCTTGCCATGGCAAGTCGCCTGCACGATGACATTGCGCTCGAAGCCCAGATAATCGCGCAGCTCGAAGAGCTTTTCCTTCGGCGCGTCGCAAGGCGTATATTTGCGTTCCGGCGCATAGGGGAATGCGTCGGCGGGCCCGAATACATGACAATGCGCATCGACGGCTCCCGGAGGCGGCGTGAAGGCCGGCTTCGAGGGGTTGGGGTGAAAAGGCAAATAGTCTGCGTCCATGGGCTCCCTCCCGCCGCTTTTTCAGTTCGGGTCATTTATATAGCGCAAAACGCGCAGATGCCCAGATCGCGGAGTTGCCGGGAAATTGATGCAACCGTCAGGGTTTGCCCATTTCAAAACGTTCGCTCCCTATAAAAATTTGCTATAGGCGCTTTGAATGAACGATATCGAGAAGCAATGAGACAGGCCCTTCCCAACATCCGGCATCTGAGGGTTTTCCGCGAAGTGGCGCATTGCCACAGCGTCAGCCTGGCCGCGGAACGTGCGCATCTCTCGCAACCCGCGGTGACCCAGGCGATCGCGAAACTGGAAGAGGATCTGTCGGTGCCGTTGTTCGAACGGCGGCGCGACGGCATGTTCGTCACCGAAGTCGGCGGGCAATTTCTCGAACGCGTCGAGCGTGCCCTCGATCATCTGCAGGCGGGCGCGCGCGAGGCCGCGCGAACGGGCTCCCGCCAGAAGGGGCGCGGCTTTTCCGATTTCGACAGGCTGCTCACGGCGGCGCAACTGCGCGCGCTGGTCGCTGTGTCCGAAGCGAACAATTTTTCGATGGCGGCGCGCAGCATCGGCATATCCCAGCCGTCGATCCACCGCGCCGCGCGCAATCTGGAACGGCTGTCGGGCCTGAAGCTGTTTTCCAGCGCGCATGAGGGCATTTCGCTGACGCCGGCGGCGCAATTGCTGGCGCAGCGCACCAAGCTGGCGCTGGCCGAGTTGCAGCAGGGTTTCGACGAGGTCGACGACTTCCTCGGACGCGATTCCACCCATATCGTCGTCGGCGCCCTGCCGCTGGTGCGAACCTTCATCCTGCCGGCGGCGATCGACCGCATGGTGCGCAATTCCGGCCGTGTCCAGATCCGCGCCGTCGACGGTCGCTATGCGGAATTGCTGCATGGTGTGCGTCACGGAGACCTGGATTTCCTGATCGGCGCGCTGCGCGATCCCGCGCCGGTCGACGATATCGTCCAGGAGCCGTTGTTCGACGATCCGCTCGCCCTCGTCGTTGGGACCAGGCACCCGCTGGCGGGGCGCGATACGGTGACGATCGACGACGTGCTGGCCTATCCCTGGGTGGCGCCGCCGAAAAATACGCCGGCCGGAAGCTATCTCTATGACACGCTGCGGATCCAGGACCTGCCCAGCACGCCGGTGCGCGTCGTTTCTTCGTCGCTGGTCCTTCTGCGCGGACTCCTCATGATGGGTGATTACATCACGATCATTTCGCTCAACCAGATCCGGCACGAATACGAACAGGGTGTGCTGGTGCCTCTGCCGATCGAACTGGCCGACAGCGCGCGCGCCATCGGGCTGACCTATCGGCGCGACTGGCGGCCGACAAAGACCCAGCAGCAATTCCTGTCATACCTGCGCGAGGTGAGCGCAGAGATGAACCCGGGCGGCGGTTCGGTCGCGCCTGCCTATGCGGAAATTCAATAGCGGTCGATGCGATTGAATGGGTAATCGGGCCGGGGCGATGATATTCAGCGCGCTGAAATGTCCGAACCGGCCGCCGTCCGTGCCCGATGGGCCCGCTTGTTTTCGATCGGGCGGCTTCCCCGCATTGACGGCTTGCCGGTTTCGGCCGAAACAGGACGGAAACGACCGGAGGAAATAGAATGAGACTATGCGTTGCCGGCGCCTATGGCGCTTTCGGATTGAAGCACCTGGATGCCCTCTCCAACATCGACGATGTCCAGGTCACCTCGGTCATGGGGCCGACCCGCGAGAAGATCGACGCCCTGGCCAAGGAAAAGGGGATCGGGCACGCGGCGACGGATCTGGCCGAATGCGTTGCGCGCGACGATGTCGACGCTGTGATCCTGTCCACGCCGACGCAGATGCATGCCGCACAGGCGATTCAGTGCATGGAAGCCGGCAAGCATGTGCTGGTCGAGATCCCGATGGCCGACAGCCTTGCCGACAGCCAGGCCGTGGTCGCAAAGCAGAAGGAAACCGGCCTCGTCGCGATGGCCGGGCAGGTTCGCCGCTTCAATCCCTCGCATCAGTGGATCCATAACAAGATCAAGGCCGGCGAGTTGAAGATCCAGCAGATGGATGTGCAGACCTATTTCTTCCGCCGGACCAACACCAATGCGAAGGGCGAGCCGCGCAGCTGGACGGACCACCTGCTGTGGCACCACGCCTGCCACACGGTCGACCTTTTCCAGTACCAGACGGGCGAGACATGCTCGGAAGCCTTTGGCCTGCAGGGGCCGATGCACCCGGATCTCGACATCGCCATGGACATGACGATCGGCATGAAGACGCCGAAGGGTGCGATCTGCACGCTGTCGCTCTCCTTCAACAATGAGGGGCCGTTCGGAACGTTCTTCCGCTATATCTGCGACAACGGCACCTATCTCGCCCGCTACGACGATCTGTTCGACGGCTACGACAAGCCGATCGACCTGTCGGGCGTCGCCGTTTCGAACAATGGCATCGAACTGATCGACCGTGAATTCATCTCGGCGATCCGGGAGGGCCGCGAGCCGAATTCGAGCGTCGCGCAGGTGCTGCCGGCAATGGAGACGCTGGACAAGATCGAACGCGGCTTCAACTGATCCGAAGGCGGCAACGCCTGAAGCAAAAAGGCCGGGCGTTTCGCCCGGCCTTTTTCGTTCATTCCTTGACGTAGGGCTTGCCGTCGGCTGCGGGCGGGCGCGACCGGCCGACAAAGCCGGCGACGACGACGATCGTCGCGAGATAGGGCGCCATCGCCAGAAACTCTGACGGGATCGGGGTCCGCACGATCGCCAGTTTCTGCTGCAGCGAATCCGCGAAACCGAAGATAAGCGCCGCCATCAGCGCGCCGAACGGGTGCCAGCGGCCGAAGATCATGGCGGCAAGACCGATATAGCCGAGACCGCCCGTCATGTTCTCGTCGAAGCGTCCGACGGAGCCCAGCGTGAACCATGCGCCGCCGAAACCGGCGACCATGCCGGCCAGCGTCACGTTGATATAGCGCGTGCGGTAGACGTTGATGCCGAGCGTGTCGGCCGCGCGCGGGTGTTCGCCGACGGAGCGGGCGCGCAGCCCGTAACGGGTGTAGAAGAGGTAGTAGGTCGCGACGCTGACCAAAATAAACGCGCCGTAGACGAACAGGTTCTGGTTGAACAACACGGGCCCGATCACCGGAATATCGCCGAGGAACGGGATCTTCCAGGCGCGGAAGACCGGCGCGTTGTTGAGGAAGCGGTATTCGGAGAAAACCTGGCTGGACACATAGGACGTGACGCCGGTCACGAAGAGGGTGATCACCACGCCGGCGATGATCTGGTCCATGCGGTAGGTGACGACCAGCGCGGCAAGGATGAAGCCGAACATCCCGCCGACGAGGACCGCGGAGAGAAGGCCGCCCCAGCCGCCGAGCAAGGATCCCATCAGCGCGCCAGTGAAGGCGCCGGCGAGCAGCATGCCTTCGATGGCGATATTGACCACGGCGACGCGCTCCGAGAGCACGCCGGCAAGACCGCCGAGCGCGATCGGCACGGCGGCGACCACGGTGGCCGACAACATGCCGGTAAGCGAAAAGGACTTGCCGGCCGTCGCCCAGACGAGAAAGGCAGCGGTGGCGAGCGCGAAGCCGACCGCGATCGAGACAGTCGACCAGCGGGATCCGCCGCGCATGAACTGGCGCATGCCGAGGAAGGCGAGAACGGCGGCGGCGATGTAATTGAACGAGGCGGCCGGGATGACGAGGTTCGGAATCACCCAGGGATCACGCGGCCGCGACAGGCCGAAAGTCGCGTTGCCCTCGGAACCATAGCCGAACACGGCCGCGACGAGGATGGCCAGCCCGATCAGGACGATGCCGTAGATCCGGGCCTGACGGGCCTTGTGAGTGTCGATCTTGGCGTCGGGCGCAAGGTCGGTGGTCGATGCTGCGGTCATGGCCGGTTTCTCCTAGCGACCCGCGGGCTTCTTGAAGCCCCAGGGGAAGATCGCGCGGACAAGAAGCGGCGCGGCGATGAAGACGATGATGAGTGCCTGGATGATGCTGATCAGGTCGATGGACACGCCCGCATCGACCTGCATCTGGCGGCCGCCGGCCTCCAGCGCACCGAAGAGAAGGCCGGCAAAGAGCACGCCGACCGGGTGCGACCGGCCGAGCAGAGCCACGGAAATCGCATCGAAGCCGATGCCGGACGAAAAGCCCGGCGTCGCGCGTTCGAGAACGCCGAGGACCTGGTTGGCGCCGGCGAGCCCGGCAAGCGCCCCTGCGGTCGCCATCGCGAACACGATGATCGCCGAGGCGTGCATGCCGGCATAGCGGGCGGCATCGGGGTTTTCGCCGGAGGCGCGGTATTCGAAGCCGGTCTTGGTCTTGAACAGGAGCCAGTGGACGAGGATCACCGCGGCGATCATGACGAAGATGCCGGCGTGGAGGCGCAAATTCGGGTCGATGTCGGTCAGGAGGCGCGGCAGTTCCGCGCTCGGCAGGACCGACTTGGAGACCGGGTCCGAGCGGCCCGGCCGCTGCATCCATTCGAGGCCAAGCATCCAGGAGAGCAGCAGGTAGGAGCTCAGATTGAGCATGATCGTGGTGATCACCTCATGCGCGCCGGTCGCCGCGCGCAGATAACCGGCGATCGAGGCATAAAGGCCGCCCGCGAGAGCGCCGGCCAGCAGCGCGAGCGGCAAGTGGATGATCCAGGGCAAGCCCGGAAAGGAGAAGCCGACAATCACGGCGGCGATGCCGCCGACGACGATCTGGCCCTCGGCGCCGATGTTGAACAGGCCGGCACGGAAACCGAGCGCAAGGCCGAGCCCGGCAAGGACGAGGGGAATCGCCGAGGTCAGCGTCTCGGAAATGGCGTTCACGGAGCCGAGGGATCCTTGCAGAAGCGCAAGGTAGGAGCGGCCGATCGTCTCGATGTCGACGGCGGTCGCCAGCATGACCAGCGCGCCTACGATCAGCGCCACGATGACAGCGAAGATCGGCACGATGACCAGATCCTCGAACTCGGCACGGCCGGGGGCGGCGCGCTGGAGGAGCTTTTCGGTCAGGCTGGATTGCGAGGTCGTATCGGTCATGCGGTCACTCCGGCCATCGCGAGACCGATGGCATTCTTGTCCAATGGGCCGGCCGTCGCGTCGAATTCGGCGACGATCTTTCCGTCATACATGACGAGGACGCGGTCGGAGAGCGACATGATCTCGTCGAGTTCCGAGGAGACGATGATGACGCCGTCGCCCTCGTCGCGGGAATGCATCAGCCGGCTGTGGATATATTCGATCGAGCCGACGTCGAGGCCGCGTGTCGGCTGCGACGCGATGACGAGCTTGGTCTCGCGTTCGAGTTCGCGCGCGACCACCATCTTCTGCTGGTTGCCGCCCGACAGGTTGCCGGCCTTGAGATAGACGGAGGGGGTTCGCACATCGAAATCGACGGCGTATTGGGCCGATGTCTTCAGGACTTCCGGCCATTTGATCGCCGGACCGGAGGAAAAACGGTCCTCGTAATAGGTATTGAGAACCATGTTCTCGTATATCGTGAAATTGGAGATCATGCCGGATTTGTGCCGATCCTCGGGAACATGCGCCATGCCCATGCGGTGCCGTTCGCGCACGCTGGCATGGGTGATGTCCTTGCCGAGGAAATCCACGGTGCCGTCCACGGCTTGCTGAAGCCCGGTTATCGCCTCGATCAGCGCCGACTGGCCGTTTCCCTGGACGCCGGCGATGCCGACGACCTCGCCCGAACGAACATGGAAACTGACATGGTCGACCGCGATGTCGTCGTTTTCGCGCAGAACGACCAGGTCTTTCACGTCGAGCAATGTCTCGCCGGGTTTGAACGGACCCTTTTCGACGTCGAAGGAGACCGGACGGCCGACCATCATTTCGGCCAACTCTTTCTCGGTCATGGTTTTCGGATCGCCCTCGCCGGTGATCCTGCCGCCGCGCAGCACGTTGATGCGGTCGGAGATTTCGAGGATTTCATGCAGCTTGTGGGTGATGAAGACGATCGCCTTGCCGGCGTCGCGCAGCGATTTGACGATGCCGAAAAAGTCCTCGACTTCCTGGGGCGTCAGGACCGCCGTGGGCTCGTCGAGGATCAGCACCTCCGCCGAGCGGAACAGCACCTTCAGAATCTCGACGCGCTGCTGGATGCCGACCGGCAGGTCCTCGATCAGCGCGTCCGGATCGACCTGGAGGCCGTATTTCTCGTTGATGTCGCGGACCTGCTTGCGGGCGGTCGCGAGGTCGAGATAGTCGAATTTTCCTGTCGGCTCGACGCCCAGGATGACATTCTCGGCCACGGTGAAGACCGGGACGAGCATGAAATGCTGGTGGACCATGCCGATGCCGGCCTCGATGCCGTCGCCGGGTCCCTCGAAGTCGACCTTCTTGCCGTCGATGAGGATCTCGCCCTCGTCGGGCGAATAAAGCCCCGAGAGGATGTTCATCATGGTGGATTTGCCGGCGCCGTTTTCGCCGAGCAGCCCCAGCACCTCGCCAGCGCGGATCGTCAGATTGACATTGTCATTGGCCGTGACCGGCCCGAAGCGCTTCGTTATGCCGCGCAGTTCCACATCCACAGCGTCGCACTCCCCACTGGTGCAGAAAAAGTCCCGCCGCCACACGGGATGCGCGGCGGCGGGTGATGTCGGGCGGAATTAGCCGCCTACGCTGATCGAACCGTCGATGATGCCGGCCTTGATTTCTTCCAGCTCGGATTTCAGCTCGGCCGGAACGGCTTCCTCGAAGGCGTGGAACGGCGCGAGGCCGACGCCGTCGTTTTCCAGCGTGCCGACGGTGAGGCCGCCCTCGAAGGTGTCGTCCATGACGGACTCGATCACCGCCTGAACGGTGGCGTCCATGCGCTTGAGAACCGAAGTCAGGTAGACGTCCTGCTTTTCGGTGTCGGTCATGTACTGGTCGGCGTCGACGCCGACGATCTTCAGCTTGTCGGTGCCGAGTTCGTCGGCGAGCGCGGCGGAGCCGAGGCCGACGGGGCCGGCGACCGGCATGACGATGTCGGCGCCTTCGTCATAGAGGTTCTGGGCGAAGGTGCGGCCGTCGTCCAGGCTCTCGAAGTTGTTGGTGAACAGGCCGTCCTTGGCTTCCGGATCCCATCCGAGAACCTTCACGTCCGTGCCCTTCTTCTCGTTGTAGTAAGCCGCGCCGCGGGCAAAGCCGTCCATGAAGACGGTCACCGGCGGAATGTTGATGCCGCCGAAAGTACCGAGAACGCCGGTTTCGGTCATGCCCGCCGCGAGATAGCCGGCAAGGAAGGCCGCCTGGTCGGTGGCGAAGACCTGGCCGACCACATTCGGGATCGTCGGATCGTAGGCGAAGTCGACGATGGAGAATTTCTGGTCCGGATTGGCTTCGGCCGCCGCCTTGGTGGCGTCGCCCATCAGGAAGCCGACGGTGATGATCACGTCGCAGCTGCCGCCGAGCAGCGAGTTCAGGTTGGCCTCGTAGTCGGTCTCGGCCTGGCTCTCGAGAAAGCGGCCTTCGATGCCCTTTGCGTCCATCGCGTCCTGGACGCCCTTCCAGGCCGTCTGGTTGAAGCCCGCGTCATCGATGCCGCCGGTGTCGGTCACCTGGCAGGCGGTAAAAGCCGCCGCCGACGAGATCGACCCGAACAGCAGCGCCGTCGCCACAGCGACGCCGCCCAGAAGTCTGCTTTTGTGAATCATGAGATACTCCCTGGGAATAAAGACCGGAATTCAAAGGAACCCGGACACGAAATGCAATACCCAACGTTTACGACGTTGCACGCAGCCGACACTATGCCGGATTTGCCGGGAAAACCAATACCCTGAGGGACGAAACGAAGACAACGTCCAGGCCGTGTCATGCAGTTGACACTGATCAATGCGGGGCCGGCAGGACATATGCCAATTTTCGCATAAGAATGCCCGTCATCGATTGTGGAGGAAAATCATCATGGCGCATGTCGTCGTTCTGGGTGCCGGTCTCGGCGGCACGATCATGGCCTACGAGGTCCGCGAGGAGCTCTCGAAGGAACACAAGGTTTCCGTCATCAACAATGGAAGCGCTTATTCCTTCGTGCCGTCGAATCCGTGGGTGGCGGTCGGCTGGCGCGACAAGGACGCCATTGAGGTCGACCTGACCGCGGTGATGAAGAAGCGCAATATCGATCTCTATCCGCAAGGCGCGAAGAAGCTGCATGCCGCCGACAAGCGCGTCGAGCTGAATGACGGCACGTCGGTCGAGTACGATTACCTCGTCATCGCCACCGGGCCTGAACTCGCCTTCGACGAGATCGAGGGGCTCGGGCCGGAGGCGTATACGCAGTCGGTCTGCCATGTCGATCACGCGGTCCAGGCGAAGGCGGCGTTCGACAAGCTGGTCGCCAATCCGGGGCCGGTGATCGTCGGTGCGGTGCAGGGCGCGTCCTGTTTTGGTCCCGCCTACGAGTTCGCCTTCATTCTCGACAAGGCGCTGCGCGACGCGAAGATCCGCGACCAGGTGCCGATGACCTTCGTGACGTCGGAGCCCTATATCGGCCATCTCGGTCTCGACGGTGTGGGCGACACGAAAGGGCTTCTCGAAAGCGAGATGCGCAACCATCACATCAAGTGGGTCACCAACGCCAAGGTCGACAAGGTCGAAGAAGGCACGATGCATGTCTCGGAATTCGCCGATGACGGCTCGGTGAAGAAGTCGCATGAACTGCCTTTCAAGTTTTCCATGATGCTGCCGGCTTTCCGCGGCGTCGCTGCGGTGCGCGAGATCGAGGGTCTGACCAATCCGCGCGGTTTCATCCTCGCCGACAAACACCAGCAGAACCCGAAATATCCGGAGATTTTCTCGGTCGGCGTGTGCGTCGCCATTCCGCCGATGGGGCCGACGCCGGTTCCGGTCGGGGTGCCGAAGACCGGCTTCATGATCGAATCCATGGTCACGGCCACGGCGCACAATATCGGCAAGCTGGTGCGCGGCGAAAAGCCAGACGCGCAGGGCACGTGGAATGCGGTCTGTCTTGCCGATTTCGGCGATTCCGGCATCGCCTTCGTCGCCCAGCCGCAACTCCCGCCGCGCAACGTCAACTGGTCGTCGTCGGGCAAATGGGTGCATCTGGCCAAGGTCGGATTCGAGAAGTACTTCCTGCACAAGATCCGCTCGGGCAAGTCGGAGCCCGCCTATGAGCGCCTCGCCATGCAGGCGCTGGGCATCCAGAAGCTGAAGGAAGTCAAGTTCGAGATCGAGGACGCCTGATCTTATATAAAAGATTCCTCATATAAAGCTTGACAAATATACTATAATTTCCATATGTGTTTGAGGAGCCCGCCGCTTGTCGGCGGGCATGACATCAAAGGAGTTCAAGTTCGCATGTCCCTCGACCGTATGGTGCTGGCTTTCGCAGGTCTGATGACGCTGCTTTCCGTCGTTCTGACATGGTATGTGTCGCCCTATTTCCTCTGGTTCACCGTGTTCATCGGCCTGAACCAGATCCAGTCGGCCTTCACGGGTTTCTGCCCGGCCGCGATGATCTTCAAGGCGATCGGCGTCAAGCCGGGGACCGCGTTCTAAGCTTCGACCGGGCGCGGCGACCGCCGCGCCCGAATTCTTTTTTGCCTCTCCATCCGCATATGCCGGTTTCGCCCGGCCAGTGCTTCCGCCTTCCCGATTGACAAACGTCAAGGTGGCGACGCGATTCAAAGCGCATTAGCATGCGATCATGATCGTGAACCCGGCGACGACAATGGAGCGGTCCCTTGGCTGAGGGAGCGAAACAGGCACAGGCCCGAAGCGGGCGCGTTGTCGCCGTGCGCGGGCCGGTTCTCGATATAGCGATCGAGGGCGAACTTCCCGATATCTACGAGGCCATTGCCGTACAGGCGGGCGAGGAGCGCATCCTCGCCGAGACCCAGTCGCATCTCGACGAAAAAACCGTGCGCGCCATCGCCATGCAACCGACGCAGGGCTTGTGGCGCGGCGCGCCGGCGGAGCCGACAGGCGAGCCGATCACGACGCCGGTGGGCGACGCGGTGCTCGGGCGGCTCCTCAACATGCTCGGCGATCCGGCCGACAATGGCGCATCCTTCGAAACCGGGACCGCGCGGCGGCCGATCCATCGCGCCGCGCCGCCGATCTCGCGCCAGAGCGCGGCGACCGACATTTTTTCCACCGGCATCAAGGTCATCGATCTGCTGGCACCTCTCGCCCAGGGCGGCAAGGCGGCGATGTTCGGCGGCGCCGGCGTCGGCAAGACCGTGCTGGTCATGGAGCTCATTCACGCCATGGTCTCGGGCTATGACGGCATTTCGGTGTTCGCGGGCGTCGGCGAGCGCTGCCGCGAAGGCCACGAGATGCTCAACGAGATGAAGAGCTCCGGCGTGCTGGACCAGACTGTGCTGGTCTATGGCCAGATGAATGAGCCGCCCGGCGCGCGCTGGCGCGTGCCGCTGACGGCGATGACCATTGCCGAATATTTCCGCGACGAGAAAGCGCGCAACGTGCTGTTGCTGATGGACAATGTGTTCCGCTTCATCCAGGCGGGATCGGAGGTCTCGGGCCTGCTCGGACGCCGCCCGTCGCGCGTCGGCTACCAGCCGACGCTGGAGACGGAGGTGGCGGACTTGCAGGAGCGGATCGCCTCGATTGGGAATGCCTCGGTGACGGCGATCGAGGCGGTCTATGTGCCGGCCGACGATTTCACCGATCCGGCTGTCGGCGCGATCGCCAGCCATGTCGACTCCATGGTCGTTCTCTCGCGGCAACTGGCGGCTGAAGGCATCTACCCGGCGATCGACCCGATCGCGACGACCTCCGTGCTGCTCGACCCGCTGATCGTCGGACAGGATCATGCGAACATCGCCGGACAGGTGCGCGAGGTGATCGAACATTATCGCGAATTGCGCGATGTGATCGCGCTGCTCGGTGTCGAGGAACTGGGCGCCGAGGAACGCCGCGCGGTCGGCCGGGCGCGCCGGCTGCAACGTTTCCTGACGCAGCCCTTCTTCACGGCGTCCGCCTATACCGGTGCGGAAGGCCGCAGTGTCAGCGTCGCCGATACGGTTGCGGGCTGTCGCGCCATCCTCGATGGCGAATGCGACGAGTGGGACGAGAGCTCGCTCTACATGATCGGCAATCTCGACGAGGCGCGCGAAAAGGAAAAGGCGATGCGGGCCAAGGCGTCCGGCGCCGGAAAGGCGGCGGCATGAGTGCGCGGTCCCTCTCGCTGGTGATCACGACGCCGCTCGCCGTCCTTGCCGAGGCGGAGGGCGTGACGTCGTTTCGCGCGAGCGACGACAGCGGTTCCTTCGGCGTGATGCCCGGCCATGCCGATCTTCTTTCCGTGCTTCGCGATTGCGTGGCGCGCTGGCGGACCGGCAAGGGCGAATGGCACTATTGCGCCCTGCATGGCGGCGTGATGACGGTCGAGAACGGCGACACGATCCGCATCGCGTGCCGGGAGGGCGTGCTCGGAACGGACGTCGCGACGCTGGAGGCCGAGGTGCGGCGGCACCGGGAGGCGGAAGCGCAGGCGACCAGCCGGGCGCGGGTCAGCGAGGCGAAGCTGCATGCGCGCGCGATCCGGCAGATCATGATGCATCTGTCGCATGACCAGAACATCTCCGTGGAAACCGCGCTGGACGAGATCTTCCAATGAGCGACGCACCGCGAGACGGCAATCATCTGGGCGAGGCGGCGCGCAAGGAAGCCGAGCGCGCCGAATTGCTGGCGCACGATCCCGAGCCGTCGCTGGCGCGCCGTTTCGGACAGATCGGCATTCTCGGCTGGATGATCGTCATCCCGGTGCTGGTCGGCATATTTGCCGGCAGCTGGCTCGACCGCCTGCTCGGCACGGGCATCACGCTCGCCGCCGCGCTGACCTTTGCCGGCGCTGCGCTGGGGCTATGGCTCGCCTTTCGCTGGATGCATGAGCAATGACGCTGTTGTCGCCGCATCATCTGGAATGGCTGAGCCCGGCATGGTTCGCCTCGATCGTTATCGCGCTGGCTGTCGGGTTTGCGGCGGGACTCTTCCATTTCCGCTCGCTGAAGGGCGTGGCGCGGCGGCTCGCCAATGGCGACCTGACCGCGATCGCGCTTCAGCTCGGGCGATTGGCTCTCCTCGGCGCGATCCTGTTCGGCATGGCGCTGTTCGGTGCGCAGGCTTTGCTCGCCGGCGCGGCCGGCGTCCTTTTCGCGCGGCGGCGGGTGTTGGCGCGGTCGGAGGCGGAGGCCGAGACGTGAACGACTCCCCGCTCATCCTCCAGACCGCGTTTTCGATCGGCCCCGTACCGATCACCCATGTCGTGCTGACGACATGGGCGGTGATGGCCGTACTCGCCGGCGGTTGCTTCCTGTTGACGCGCAAGCTGAGCGTCGAGGCCGGATCGGCGCAGACCGTTCTGGAGCTTCTGGTCGGGACCATCGACGCACAGATCGAATCGACGATGCAGCGCGATCCCGCGCCGTTTCGCACGCTGATCGGGACGCTGTTCATCTTCATCCTGTTCGCGAACTGGGCCTCGGCCGTTCCGAATGTCGAGCCGCCGACGGCGCATTTGGAAACGGATGCCGCCCTGGCGGCGATCGTGTTCGCCGCAACAATCTTCCATGGCATCAAGTCGAACGGCCCGCTCGGTTATCTGAAAACCTTCGCCGAACCGTCCTGGGTGATGATCCCGCTCAATCTCGTCGAGCAGATCACGCGGACCTTCTCGCTGATGGTGCGCCTGTTCGGCAATGTCATGAGCGGCGTCTTCGTCGTCGGCATCGTGCTGTCGCTTGCCGGACTTCTGGTGCCGATCCCGCTGATGGCGCTCGATCTTCTGACCGGGGCCGTTCAGGCCTATATCTTCGCGGTCCTCGCGACCGTCTTTATCGGCGCCGCCGTCAGCGGCGAAGGCGCCGAAACTCCCCGAAAGGACACTCACTGATGGATATGATCAAGATGGTCAGCATTCTCGGCGCGGCGCTTGCCGTGTCGTTTGGCGCGATCGGTCCAGCGCTCGGCGAAGGCCGCGCGGTGGCGGCCGCGATGGACGCGATCGCCCGCCAGCCGGAAGCCGCGGGTACGCTGTCGCGAACCCTTTTCGTCGGCCTCGCCATGATCGAGACGATGGCGATTTACTGCCTCGTCATCGCGCTGCTGCTGCTCTTCGCCAATCCCTATACGGTCTAGGACCAGCCTTTTCCGATGCAATTCGACTGGTGGACCTTCGCCTTCCAACTCGTCAACATCGCGGTGCTGGCGTGGTTGCTCGCGCGCTTCCTGTTCAAGCCGGTGGCGCGGATCATCGCCGAACGGAAGGCCGAGACCGACCGGGTGCTGAAGGAGGCCGAGGAAGCCAAGCGCGTCGCGGCGGATGCCGAGAAGGCGGCGGCGGCGGAAAGGGACCGTATCGCCGCGGAACGCGCCGATCTGCTGCAGAAGGCGCATGAGGACGCCGATGCGCAGAAACAGGCGCTGCTGGAGGATGCGAAGGCCGAGGCGGCCGCCGTCATACAGAAGGCGCGCGACGCGGCCGCCCATGCGTCGAAGGAAGAGCATGAACGGCAATTGCAGCGCGCGACGGACCTGGCGATCGCCGTTGCCGGACGGCTGCTGGCCGACCTGCCCGTCGATGCACGGATTGCCGGATATCCGGAACGGCTGGCCGAGGCGCTGTCGAAACTCGGGCAGGAGGAGCGCGCCGCGATCCTGGGCGATGGCGGCGGCCTTCATCTCGTCGCGCCGCGCGCGCTCAGCGACGAGGAGCGCGTGAAAGTCGATGCCGAGATCGGCAAGATGGTCGATCATGACGGGCCGTTGCCGGTGGAGGTCGACGAGACGCTGCTTGCCGGGCTGGAACTGCGGAGCCGTCACGGCGTGATCCGCAATTCGCTCGGGTCGGACCTCGAACGGATGGCAAGGGCGTTGGGGGACAATGAGCGAGGCTGACCGCCGGAAACCGGAAACCGATCCGGAGCTGAAGGGGCTGTTCGACACGATCGGCAGCGTCGAACTCGGCGCGCGATCGGAGGCGATCGGGCGAGTGACGGAGATTTCCGACGGTTTGGCCGAGGTGTCCGGGCTGGGCGCGGCCCGGCTTGGCGAACTGCTCGAATTCGAAAACGGCTCGCGCGCTTTCGTGCTCAATCTGGAGACCGAAATGCTGCAGGCCGTGTTGCTCGACAGCGGCGAGGGCGTCGACGCGGGCATGGCGGTGCGGCGGCTGCATGAACTGGTCAGCGTGCCGGTCGGCGACAGCCTGCTCGGGCGCATGATCGACCCGCTCGGACGTGTGCTGGACGAGGGCGATCCCGTCGACATGACGCATCTCGAACCGGTCGAAAAACCGGCGCCGGCGATCATCGACCGGGATTTCGTGTCCGAACCGGTGCAGACCGGGTTGCTGGTCATCGATTCGCTCTTCGCCATCGGCCGCGGCCAGCGGGAACTGATCATTGGCGAGCGGGCGACGGGCAAGACCTCGATCGCGGTCGACACGATCATCAACCAGAAGGACACGGACATTGTCTGCGTCTATGTGGCGATCGGGCAGCGCGCCTCGGCGGTGCGCCGCGCTGTCGACGCGATCTGCGAGAAGGGGGCGGCCGAGCGCTGCATCTTCGTCGTGGCGCCGGCGACCGCCGAGCCGGGGCTGCGCTGGCTGGCGCCTTTCGCCGGCATGACCGTCGCCGAACATATCCGCGATCGGGGCGGCCATGCGCTGATCGTGCTCGACGACCTGACGAAGCACGCCGCGACCCATCGCGAACTGGCGCTTCTGGCGCGCCAGCCACCCGGCCGCGAAGCCTATCCCGGCGATATCTTCTACCTGCATGCGCGCCTGCTCGAACGCGCGGCGAAGCTGTCGCCCGAGAAAGGCGGCGGGTCGCTGACGGCGTTGCCCATCGCCGAGATCGAGGCCGGCAATCTCTCCGCCTATATCCCGACCAATCTGATCTCGATCTCGGACGGTCAGATCGTCCTGTCGAACCAGCTGTTCGCGGCCAATCAGCGCCCGGCGGTCGATGTCGGCATGTCGGTCAGCCGCGTTGGCGGCAAGGCGCAGCTCGACGCGCTGAAAGCCGTCGCCGGCCGGGTGCGGCTCGACTATGCGCAATATCTCGAACTGCGCGTCTTTTCCCGGTTCGGCGGCTTCGGCGACGAAACGCTCAAGACGCGCATCGCCCATGGCGAGCGGATCGGCGGGTTGCTGGCGCAGCGCCGGTTCTCGCCGTTGCGCCCGGTCGACCAGATCGCGCTGCTGGCCGCGCTGGACGAGGGCATCCTCGATGCGGTGCCGTTGGACACGATCGAGGCGGTCAAGGATCTGCTGCCCGCGATCATCGACAGCGAGCCGGCGCTTGGACCGTTCCGCGCCGCGCCCGGCGAACTCGACGGCCCGATCCGGGCCGCCCTGTGCGACTGCGTGCGCCGGGCCGTGGAAAAGGCCGGCGGATAATGCCGCATCTCGAGGACATCAAGAACCGCATCGCCAATATCGACCAGATCGAGGGCGTCATCGTCGCGATGCGGGCCATGGCGGCCGCGCATGCGCAGGAGGCCCGCAAGCATTTGCAGGCGATCCGCGAGCACGAGGAAACCGTCGCGCGGTCCATGGCGGAGGCGATGTCGCTGGTGCCGTCGTCGGCGCTTGCGCCGGAGCAGGAGACGGGCCGGGTCACGCATCTGCGGATCGTCGTCGGCGCGGCGCAGGGCTTCAGCGGACTGCACAATGAGCGGATCGTGACCGGCGCGCTCGCTTTGGAGGGAGAAGCGGAGGCGCGCCAATATCTGCTGATCGGGCAGCGCTGCATCTCCGAGTTCATGGCGCGGGGCGAAGAGGCGGTCTGGTCGGCGAACATGGCGGCGCATGCGGCCGACGTGCCCGGGCTCGCAAGCCGCATCGTCGATGCCCTGTTCGACCGCTTGGAAAGCGGCGAGGTACAGCATGTCAGCATCGTCTATTCGGATCCGGCGACACTGGAAAACGATTTGACGGTCCGTCAGCTCATGCCGTTCGATTTTTCCCGGATCGCGCGGCCCCCAAGCCCGGTCGCCCCGCTGATCATGATCCCGGCAGTGGAGCTCATCGCACAACTGGTCGAGGAGTATGTCTTCACCGAGATCTGCGAGGCGCTGATGCTGGGCTTTGCCGCGGAAAACGATGCGCGAATGAACGCGATGACACGGGCGCGGACCAATGTGAAGGACATCGCGCAAGAGTTGCAGCGCAAATTCCACCAGGCGCGCCAGGAAGCGACCACGACGGAAATCATCGAATTGTCGGGCGCATCGTGAAGGCAGCCTTGGCCTGGCAATAAGGCCTTGTCTAATTTGCATAAATACTGGTTTGCAAAAGGTGAAGAGCTACGCGGGGATTTGCTGCGAGCCGTTCATGCAAGCGTAAATGCATAAGGTGTATCCAGCATGTCCCTTCCTTCCGGGGAGGGGATATCCCGCATGGCGGGAATATTTTCGCGCCGGCGCCATGAGGGCGACCGGCTCGGGCAATGCGAGAATGAAGGAAACGCTATGCTTGCGCGCTTCATAAATGACGAGTCCGGGGCAATGATTGTCGAATACGGGCTCCTGGTCGCGATTATCGCGGTCTCCATCATCGGCGGGTCGATGATGGTCGGTTCTTCCATCGATGAAAACATGACGGATGTCGCCACCGCGATCGACGAACCGCCGGTGTGATCCCCGTCAGCGGTAACCGAGCGTCGATACCAGCGCGCGTTGCGCAGGCGTCATCACCCGTTGGGAGTGGCGCAGAAGCGCAAAGTCGCGCTGCGGCAGATCGACCGGCACCACGCTGAGGCGTCCGGTCTCGACGGAGGCTGCGACGACCTGTTCGGAGATGACGGCGGCGCCGGCGCCCGCCTCGACCGCCTCGCGGACAGCCTCGTTGCTTGGCAGGACCAGAATGATGCGCAGCATGTCGAAAGGCACGCTCATCCGCTCGCATAATTGCCGCAGCGCATCGCGGGTGCCGGATCCTTCCTCGCGGACGATCCAGGGCAGGCTCGCCAGGTCGGTCCGTCCGGTCGAAAGCAGCGGCACCGACATGCCGGGCGACGTGACCAGTACCGGTCTGTCGCTGTCGGCGATCGTCCGGATGAGGAGCTGATTGGTCGTCGGTCCCTCGACCATGCCGATGTCGAGACTGCCGGAGACCACCGCGTCCTCGACGGTCTGGGTGTTGCCGATGGTGATATCGAGGCGGATCGCCGGATAGGCTTCGCGGAACGCCGCGAGCCGGCGCGGCAGCCAGTGGTTGGCAATGGTCTGGCTCGCTCCGACCGAGACCGTCCCACTTTCCGTTTCCGCCGATTGTTCGAGAATGGCGCGCGCGACCGCGGCGCGCTCGATGACATTCTTCGCTTCGGGCAGAAACCTCCGTCCGGCTTCGGTCAGTTCGATGCCCCGCCCGACGCGATTGAAGAGCTTCACCCCGGACAGCCGCTCGAGTGAGGCGATCGCCGCCGAGGTGGCCGATTGCGTCATGCCGAGCGCATGGGCGGCACGGGTAACGTGCGAACGTTCGGCAACGGCTACAAAAACGCGGAGCTGATCGAGGGTCATGGCACTTGAATCATAAGCACACTCGATTGAAATAACTAGAATTATTTGTTTGTGCGATTGATGGAAAGGCGCGATCCTGTCCTGGGAAGGATGGAAGTCGTGGCTGGATCCGTCGGTAAATCATCGCCCTTCGGGCGATTTGGGAAATGGCTGAGCCGGTTCTGGGCGACGATGACGCACAGAAGCCGCTATCGCCCCGAGTTGCATTACATGCGCGGCCGGCCCTCGACCCCGGCCAAGAAGCGGGGATCCGGGAAGTCGTGACAGCAGAGCCCGATCTCGACCTCTCGCCGCCTGTTTCCGACGCCGTGCGCAAGACGACCTGTTACATGTGCGCCTGCCGCTGCGGCATTAATGTCCATCTGAAGACCGGGCCCGACGGCCGGGAAATCGTTTCCTATATCGAGGGCAACCGGGATCACCCGACGAACAAGGGCGTGTTGTGCGCCAAGGGCTCGTCGGGGATCATGCAGCATTATTCGCCCGCGCGGCTGAGGAAGCCGCTGCGGCGAACAGGCCCACGCGGCTCCGGCGAATTCGAGGAGATTTCCTGGGACGAGGCCCTGACGCTTGCCGCCGGCTGGTTGAAGCCCATCCGCGAGACCGATCCGAAGAAACTCGCCTTCTTCACCGGGCGCGACCAGTCGCAATCCTTCACCTCATGGTGGGCGCAGGCCTTCGGAACGCCCAACTACGCCGCCCATGGCGGATTCTGCTCGGTCAACATGGCCGCCGGCGGCATCTACACGATGGGCGGCGCGTTCTGGGAATTCGGCACGGCCGACTGGGACCGGACGAAATATTTCATGATCTTCGGTGTCGCCGAGGACCATGATTCCAACCCGATCAAGATTGGCCTCTCCAAGCTCAAGCAGCGCGGCGCCAAGATCGTCGGGGTCAATCCGGTGCGCACCGGTTACAATGCGATTGCCGATGAATGGGTCGGGATCACGCCGGGCACGGACGGACTGTTCATTCTCGCCCTGATCCACGAATTGCTGCGCAATGGCAGCGTCGATGTCGGCTATCTGGTGCGTTACACCAATGCGCCCTGGCTGGTGATCGACGATCCGGGCGCGCCGGATCATGGCCTTTTCGCGCGCGGCGAGGACGGCCATCCGCTGGTCCTCGACCGGCGTAGCGGCAAGCCGGCATCGTCGGAAGACAATGATGCCAGACCCGACCTGAAGGCGGAGGCCACGCTCGCCGACGGGCGACGGGCGCGGCCGGTCTTCGCGATCATGGCCGAAACCTATCTCGGCGACGATTACGCGCCGGCGGCGGTCGCCGAACGCTGCGGCATCGAGGCGGGCACGATCGCGCGGCTGGCAGCCGAAATGGCGCGTGTCGCCTTCGAGGAAGAAATCGTCCTCGACCGGCCGTGGACCGACTGGCGCGGCCGCAAACACGACACGATGATCGGCCGTCCGGTCTCCTTCCATGCCATGCGCGGCATCTCGGCCCATTCCAACGGCTTCCAGACCGCGCGCGCCCTGCATCTCCTGCAAATTCTGCTCGGTTCGGTGGAGACGCCCGGCGGCTTCCGCTTCAAGCCGCCCTATCCGAAACCGGTCGAGGCGCATCCGAAACCGCATACCGGCCACAAGCCGAACACGCCGCTCGACGGTCCGCATCTCGGCTATCCGCTCGGCCCGGACGATCTGCAGATCGACGAGGACGGAACGCCGCGGCGCATCGACAAGGCGTTCTCCTGGGAGGCGCCCTGTTCCGCCCACGGGCTGATGCACATGGTCATCGCCAATGCGGCGGAGAAGGATCCCTACGGCATCGACGTGCTGTTCCTCTACATGGCCAACATGGCCTGGAACTCATCGATGAACACGGCGGGTACGATGGAGATGCTGACCCGCACCGACGAGAATGGCGACTATGTCATTCCGAAGATCATCTATTCGGACGCCTATTCGTCCGAGATGGTCGCCTTCGCCGACCTGATCCTGCCCGACACGACCTATCTGGAACGCCACGACTGCATCTCGCTGCTCGACCGACCTATCTCGGAGCCGGACGCGGCGGCGGACGCCATTCGCTGGCCGGTGGTCGAACTGGATCGTGACGTGCGGGGTTTCCAGTCGGCGCTGATCGATCTCGGCGCGCGGCTCGGCCTGCCGGGCTTCGTCGAGGAAGACGGTTCGCCGCGCTACAACGACTACGCCGACTACATGGTTCGCCACGAAAGGCGGCCGGGCGTCGGTCCGCTCGCGGGCTGGCGCGGCAATGGCGAGGAGCATGGCCGCGGTGCGCCCAACCCGGACCAACTCGACAGATATATCGAGAATGGCGGCTTCTTTGCCGCGCACATTCCCGAGGAAGCCCAGTTCTTCAAGCCATGGAACAAGGCCTATCAGGAGTGGGCGGTCGCTATCGGCCTCTTCGACAAGCCGGCGCCCTACGTCTTCAGCATCTATTCCGAGCCCATGCGGAAATTCCAGCTTGCGGCGGAAGGGCACGGCACACGGCAGCCGCCGGACCATATGCGCGCGCGCATTATCCAGGCCTTCGCGCCGCTGCCGACATGGTATCCGCCTTTCGAGGGCGAACTGATCGACAAGGACGCATTCCCCTACCACGCGCTGACGCAACGCCCGGCGGCAATGTATCACTCCTGGGGATCGCAAAACGCCTGGCTCAGGCAAATCCACGGGGCGAACCCGCTCTATGTGCCCGAGGACATCGCCCACAAAGCCGGTCTCGAGGACGGCGACTGGGCCTGGGTGACATCGCATCACGGGCGCATCCGCGTGCCTGTGCACATCACGGCGGCCTCCAATGCCAAGACGATGTGGACGTGGAACGCGATCGGCAAACGCAAGGGCGCGTGGGCGCTCGGGCAGGGCGCGCCGGAAACAGAACGCGGCTTCCTGCTCAACCACCTGATCCATGAATTGCTGCCGCCGAAAGGCGATGGAATGCGCTGGTCGAATTCCGATCCGGTGACCGGCCAGGCGGCCTGGTTCGATCTGCGGGTCAGGATCGAGAAAGCCGGGGCGGAGGAGCACGAACTTGCGCCGGATACCGGCGCGCAGAAATCGCCGGTCGGCATCGGGCCGAAGGTCGTTGCCTTCGGGAAGGCGTGGAAGAGATGACGACGCTTCCGCAAACGACGAACAAGAAGCTCGGCCTCGTCATCGATCTCGATGTCTGCGTCGGCTGCCACGCCTGCGCGGTTGCCTGCAAGGAGTGGAACACCGGCGCCTATGGCGCTCCGCTGTCGGATATCGACGCCTATGGCGCCGAACCGTCGGGAACCTGGCTGAACCGCGTCCATTCCTACGAGGTGAAGCCGGAAGACAAGCCGGCGCAGATCGTTCATTTCCCGCGATCCTGCCTGCATTGCGAGGACGCGCCCTGCGTCACCGTCTGCCCGACAGGGGCGAGCTACAAGCGTTCGGAAGACGGGATCGTGCTCGTTGACGAAGACCGTTGCATGGGCTGCGGGCTGTGCGCCTGGGCGTGTCCCTATGGCGCGCGCGAAATGGACATGGATGCCGGCGTGATGAAGAAATGCACGCTGTGCGTCGACCGCATCTACAACGATCACATTCCGCAGGAGGACAGGGTGCCGTCATGCGTGCGCACCTGCCCGGCCAATGCCCGCCATTTCGGCGATTTCGCCGATCCGGACAGCGCGGTCTCGCGCATGGTCGCGGAACGCGGAGGATATGACCTGATGCCGGAGCAGGGCACGCGGCCGGTCAACAAATATCTGCCGCCGCGGCCGAAGGCCGACGCGATGCCGGCGAGCGGGGGCTGCGGCAGCCATGGAGCGCAAGCGCCTGCGACGCCCGGCGGTCTGCTCGGCTGGCTCGATCGCGCGCTCGCGGTGCTGGACTAGGGTTTCGACATGCATCCCGCACTTTCCGTCATCGTCTTCACAACGCTTTCCGGGATCGGCTTCGGACTGATGGGCCTGCTCGGGATCGGATTTGGCGGCGACACGCTCGCGTTTCGCTGGACGGCGGTCGTGCTCGCCTATGGCTTTGCCGTGATCGGTCTCCTGTCGTCCGTCGCACATCTGAAAAGTCCCGCGCGGGCGATCCATGCTTTTTCGCAGTGGCGGTCGTCATGGCTGTCGCGCGAGGGCGTGCTGTCGGTTCTCACCCTGGGTGTCTTCGGTCTCTGGGCGCTGGCGTTTCTGTTCATGGACACAAGCATCGGCGCGCTCGGGATTGCCGCGGCATTGCTGGCCCTCGTGACGATCTTCTCGACGTCGATGATCTATGCCCAGCTGCGCACGGTGCCGCATTGGGCGACATGGCTGACATCGGCGACTTTCCTCTCGTTCGGCATTGCCGGCGGCCTTTTGCTGCTTGCGTGGCTGCTGGCCCTGTTCGGGGAAGAGGGAACGCGCAGGGCTTCGCAATTCGCGCTCGTCGCGTTGCTCGTCGCCTGGGGCGTCAAGGCGGCGTGGTGGCGGCGGGCGGCAAAGGCGACGCTGATCTCCGCCGGCTCGGGCACGGGAGACGCGACCGGACTTGGACGGCTCGGCGGGGTGCGGCCCTTCGAGCCGCCGCATACCTCGCCCAACTATCTGATGCGCGAGATGGCTTTCGAGGTCGGTCGCAAGCGGGCGCGGGCGCTCCGCCGGGTCGCCGTCTGGGCGGGGGCTGTGCTGCCGCTGTTGTTGGTCCTGCTCGCCACTTACGCCTCGCTCGCTCCGGCGGCGCTGCTGCTGATCGCGCTCCTGGTCCATCTAGCCGGCATGCTGGCCGAGCGCTGGCTGTTCTTCGCGGAGGCCCGCCACGCGGTGGCCTCCTTTTACGGTATCGGTCAGGCCGACGGAGCGGTTTCCTCGCGGGCAATGCTGTAGCGGACCGTTTTGTCCGTCTCGAGCGCCGATCGCACGTTTTTCGGCATCGGAAGCGCCTTCAGGCGGCCAGTTGCGTCAGCGCCCGCCCAGACGCGGGTCTGCGTGGCGGAAACAAGCTTCGTTTCGCCCAGATGGAATTCATGCGCGATGTCGAAGGATGCACGCCCCCAGCGGACGATCTTCGAGGTCAGCACAATGACATCGCCGACGCGGGCCGGCGAAAGGAATTCGGCCTGGCTGCGCACAAGCGGCGTGCCACGCAGATCCTTGTTGCTTCCGATCAGGTCGGTGAAGCTGAAACCGGCGGCCTCGAACAATGCGGAAAGGCCGCGCTCCATCCAGTCGAAGAAATTCGGATTATAGACGATCTGCGCGGGGTCGCAGTGCCCCCATTCGACGCGGATTTCGAGCTGGCATACGAGCATGAAAGCGGCCTTTCCTGGAGAACTGGCCGGTTCGGAAGCCCTCCGAACAAGCCTGTGCTTCGCCATGCCGCGCCTGGCGCGATGTTGCAACCCGGAACGGGCGGTCCCGCCGGTGCGCCGACGAAAAATCTGCATCGCCCGGCGGCGGGTGCTGGTAAGTCGCGAGCCGGATAACTACCTCAGTGGGATTGGCATTTCGCCATTCGCATTCGAGGGAAATCAAGGGAATGAAGCCGGTCTTCGCCTATCTGCGTCTTGCCTTTGCCGTTACGGCGATAGGGCTCGCGCTGGCCGGATGGCTGGGTTGGCAGACGACCGGATCCTTCGCCGGAACCGCGTCCTTCCTGTTCACGGCAACTGTGCTGGCGGCGCTCGAAATCGCGCTTTCCTTCGACAACGCCATCGTCAACGCCAACAAGCTCAAGGACATGGACCCGGTCTGGCAAAGGCGTTTCCTGACCTGGGGTATCCTGATTGCCGTCTTCGGGATGCGAATCCTGTTTCCGCTGCTCGTGGTCGTCTTCGCGGCGAAGATCGGTCCGATATCGGCCATCGTGATGGCCGCGACCGAGCCGGAGCGCTACGGCCACATCATGGAGGAGGCGCATGTCTCGATCGCCGCCTTTGGCGGCACCTTCCTGATGATGGTGGCGCTGACCTACTTCATCGATGATGGCAAGGATGTGGACTGGATCGCCACGCTGGAATGCAGGCTGCGCCAATGCGCCTCGATACGCGGCATCGAGATCGCCATCGTGCTCGCCATCATCATTGCGTTTTCGAGTTTCCTTCCGCGTCATGAAGCCGCGACGTTCCTGTTTTCCGGCGCTGCCGGGCTCCTGACCTTTCTAGGCGTGGAAATCCTCGGGCATGTCCTCGATGCGTCGAAGGACGCGAAGCGGATGGTGCGGCAGGGCGGCCTCGGCGCCTTTCTCTATCTGGAGATGCTGGACGCCTCGTTTTCCTTCGACGGGGTGATCGGCGCCTTTGCGCTGACGCGGAACCTGTTCCTGATCGCCATCGGGCTCGGCATCGGCGCCATGTATGTGCGCTCGGTTACGATCATGCTGGTCGAGATGGGCACGCTTTCGAAATTCCGTTATCTCGAACATGGCGCTTTCTACTCGATCCTGTTGCTGGCGCTGATCATGTTCGCGCAGTCCTTCATGCCAATTCCCGAAGTTGTCACCGGACTGATCGGGGTCGTCCTGATTGCGCTGTCGCTGCGCTCGTCTCTTGCCCATAACCGCAAGCATCAGCGTTCCTGATCCGGTGGCGGAAGGTGCAAGGCACAATTGCCGCGACCTTTTTTCCCTTTCGCCTGCTTTCCGTGGACGCAGGCGCTTTCACCCTATAATCGTCGCTTGAGAACAGCGTTGCGCGGTTGCACGGGCTTGTCATCGGGCACAGCAATCGCTTTATGTCGGTCACCGTACGAGACGGGGAGGGTCAGACTTGAAGATCGGTACGCCCAAAGAGGTTTTCAAAGACGAGAACCGCGTTGCGATGACGCCGGAGAGCGCGTTGCAGCTGCAGAAGCTCGGCCATGATTGCGTGATCGAGGCCGGCGCCGGCGTGGCCGCGGGCTTTTCCGACGCGGCCTACAAGGCGGCCGGCGTCGAGGTGGTGAAGACCGCGGCGGCGCTGTGGAAGGCTGCCGACGTGATCGCCAAGGTCCGCCCGCCGACGACTACCGAGGCGAAGCGGCTGACCGGCGGCAAGACGCTGATCTCGTTCTTCTATCCGGCGCAGAACGACAAGCTTCTGGAGCTGTGCAAGGGTACCGGCGCCAATGTCATCGCCATGGACATGGTGCCGCGCATTTCGCGCGCGCAGAAGATGGATGCGCTGTCGTCGATGGCGAATATCGCCGGCTATCGCGCCGTCATCGAGGCGGGCAACAATTTCGGGCGTTTCTTCACCGGCCAGGTGACGGCGGCCGGCAAGGTGCCGCCGGCGAAAGTGCTGATCGTCGGCGCGGGCGTCGCCGGTCTCGCCGCCATCGGCACGGCGACCTCGCTCGGCGCGATCACCTATGCCTTCGACGTGCGTCCGGAAGTCGCCGAGCAGATCGAGAGCATGGGGGCGGAGTTCGTCTATCTCGATTTCGAGGAACAGGCGCAGGACGGCGCCGCGACCGGCGGCTATGCCGCACCGTCGAGCCCCGAATTCCGCGAAAAGCAGCTCGAGAAGTTCCGCGAACTGGCGCCGGAGATGGACATCGTCATCACCACAGCGCTGATCCCGGGACGCGACGCGCCGAAACTGTGGCTCAAGGACATGGTGGAAGCCATGAAGCCCGGCTCCGTCGTGGTCGACCTCGCCGCCGAACGCGGCGGCAACTGCGACCTGACCGTGCCCGACGAGAAGGTCGTCTCGGACAATGGCGTCACCATCGTCGGCTACACCGACTTCCCGAGCCGCATGGCGGCGCAGTCCTCGACGCTCTATTCGACCAATATCCGCCACATGATGACCGACCTGACGCCGGCAAAGGACGGCGTCATCGTCCACAATATGGAGGACGACGTCATTCGTGGCGCAACCGTCACCCATGAAGGCGAGATCACCTTCCCGCCGCCGCCGCCCAAGGTGCAGGCGATCGCAGCGCAGAAGCCGAAGGAAAAACCGAAGGAACTGACGCCGGAGGAAAAACGCGCGCAGGAAGTCGCGGCGTTCAAGGCGCAGACGAAGCACCAGGTCACGCTGCTGGCCGTCGGCGCCGTGCTGTTACTGGCGGTCGGGCTCGTCGCGCCGGCGAGCTTCATGCAGCACTTCATCGTCTTCGTCCTGTCGGTGTTCATCGGCTTCCAGGTGATCTGGAATGTCAGCCACGCGCTGCACACGCCACTGATGGCGGTCACCAACGCGATCTCGTCGATCATCATTCTCGGCGCGCTGATGCAGATCGGCTCCGGCTCGTGGCTGGTGGTGTTGCTCGCGGCGCTGTCGGTCTTCATGGCCGGCATCAACATCTTCGGCGGCTTCCTCGTGACGCGCCGGATGCTCGCCATGTTCCAGAAGTCGTAAGGGGGAAGGGGCATGGAATACGGATTCTCCATCGCGGCCTATGTCGTCGCAGCTGTTCTCTTCATCCTGAGCCTCGGCGGGCTGTCGGGACAGGAAAGCGCCAAACGCGCCGTCTGGTACGGCATCGCCGGCATGGCGCTGGCGGTGATCGCGACGCTGATCGGACCCGGCTCCGGCCTGTGGCTCCTGTCGCTGGTGCTCGTCGCCGGCGGCGGCCTGATCGGCTGGTATGTCGCCAAGCGCGTGCAGATGACCGAGATGCCGCAACTGGTCGCGGCGATGCATTCGCTGGTCGGCCTCGCGGCGGTGTTCGTCGGTTACAACGCCTATATCGAGGCGGCGCGCGTCGCCGCCATGAGCGAGGAGGCGCGCCATGCGCTGACGGGCTTCGCCGCGATCCTGGCGCACAAGACGCCGGTGGAACTGTCGATCCTGCGCGTCGAACTGTTCCTCGGCGTGTTCATCGGCGCGGTGACCTTCACCGGCTCGGTGATCGCTTTCGGCAAGCTCGCGGGCAAGGTGACCTCGAAGGCGACGAAGCTGCCGGGCGGGCACATGCTCAATGCCGGGGCGGCGGGCCTCTCGGTGATCCTGCTGCTCATGTTCCTCAACGGGGCCGGCGCCTGGGCGCTGATCCTGATGACGTTGCTCGCCTTCTTCATCGGCTATCACCTGATCATGGGGATCGGCGGCGCAGACATGCCGGTGGTCGTGTCGATGCTCAATTCCTATTCGGGCTGGGCGGCGGCGGCGATCGGTTTCTCGCTCGGCAACGACCTGCTGATCGTGGTTGGCGCACTGGTCGGCTCGTCGGGCGCGATCCTCTCCTATATCATGTGCAAGGCGATGAACCGGTCCTTCGTCTCGGTCATTCTCGGCGGCTTCGGCAACACGACCGGGCCGGCGATGGAAGTCGAGGGCGAGCAGATCGCGATCGACGCGGACGGCGTCGCGGCGGCGCTGAAGGACGCCGACTCCATTATCATCGTGCCGGGCTACGGCATGGCGGTGGCACAGGCCCAGCAGGCCGTGTCGGAGCTGACGCGCAAGCTGCGCGCGCAGGGCAAGGAGGTGCGCTTCGCGATCCATCCGGTCGCCGGCCGCCTGCCGGGCCACATGAACGTGCTGCTCGCGGAAGCCAAGGTGCCTTACGACATCGTCATGGAAATGGACGAGATCAACGAGGACTTCCCCTCGACCGACGTGGTGATCGTCATCGGCTCCAACGACATCGTCAATCCGGCGGCGGAAGAAGATCCGAACTCACCGATCGCCGGCATGCCGGTGCTGGAAGTCTGGAAGGCGAAACAGGTGTTCGTGTCCAAACGCGGCCAGGGCACCGGCTATTCGGGCATCGAGAACCCGCTCTTCTACAAGGACAATACGCGTATGTTCTTCGGAGACGCCAAGGACTCAGTCAGCCAACTCGTCAATCTGGTCGACTGAACGCATAAAAACCGATCTCGCGGCGGCTACTTCGTCGGCGATGAATCCCATCACTGTCTGGATGCGCGCGGATTCGCGCGCGTCCAGATGGGCGATGATCCAGAAGGTGCGGACGAGTTCGATTTGGCGGGGCAGGACCGGAACGAGGTCCGGATCTTCGGCAGCCATGAAATCCGGCAGGATGCAGAACCCGGCGCCGGCCCTTGTGGCGTGAAACTGCGCGAAGAGGTTCGTGCTGGACAGCCGCGGCGCGAGCCCGTCGCCGACCTGGCCGAGATAGTCGAGCTGCGGCGTGAAAATGAGCTCCGGAATGTAGCCGATCAGCGGGTGACGGGCGAAATCCTGCGGGCGGGTGACGGGTTCGTTGTCCTCGACATAGCGGCGCGCGCCATAGACATGCAGCGTGTAATCTGTGAGCTTGCGCGAATAGAGCCGGCCCTTGTCCGGGCGCTCCAGTCCGATGGCGATGTCCGCCTCTCGCTTGGTCAGGCTGAAGACGCGCGGCATGGCGACGATCTGCAATTCCAGCTGCGGATTGCGATGGGTCAGCTCTCCGATGCGCGGCGCGAGGAAGAGGGAGCCGAAACCGTCCGGCGCGCCAATGCGCACCACGCCGCTCAGCGAAAATTTCTCGCCGGCGATCTCGTTCTCGATACTGGCGGCCGAACTTTCGATCATCTCCGCCTGCGTCAGCAGCCGCTCGCCGGCATCGGTCAGTGAATAGCCCCTTGGCGACCGCTGAAACAGCTCGGCGCCGAGCTTCCCCTCCAGCGCCGTGATGCGCCGGCTGACCGTCGCATGATCGGTTCCCATGCGCCGCGCCGCGGCCGTCAGCCGGCCCGTGCGGGCGACCGAGAGAAAATAGCGCAGGTCGTCCCAATCGAAAGCCATCGGGTATGAGTATATCCGCACAATAGATGGGTGATCAAGCGCGTGGATTTGCGCATTCAATCGCGATATTTTAGGGCGGATATTCCATCGGGAGGACGCCATGCGCGAGATCGGACATTTCATTGGCGGCAAACGCGTCGCCGGGACCAGCGGTCGCACCAGCGACGTCTTCAATCCGGCGACAGGCGAGGTCGAGGCGAAGGTGGCGCTCGCAAGCGCCGGTGAACTGAACGCGGCAATCGAGAACGCCAAGGCCGCACAGCCGGGATGGGCCGCGACCAATCCGCAGCGCCGCGCCCGCGTGATGATGAAATTCGTCGATCTGTTGAACCGCGACATGGACAAGCTGGCCGAAGCGCTGTCGCGCGAACATGGCAAGACGCTGCCTGACGCGAAGGGCGACGTGATACGCGGTCTCGAAGTCGCGGAATTCTGCATCGGCGCGCCGCATCTTCTGAAAGGCGAGTTCACCGAGGGCGCCGGCCCCGGCATCGACATCCATTCGGTGCGCCAGCCGCTTGGCGTGGTCGCCGGCATTACGCCGTTCAATTTCCCCGCCATGATCCCTATGTGGAAGTTCTGCCCGGCGATCGCCTGCGGCAACGCCTTCATCCTGAAGCCGTCCGAGCGCGATCCGTCGGTGCCGATCATGCTCGCCGAACTGATGATCGAAGCCGGCCTGCCGGAAGGTATTCTCAATGTCGTCAATGGCGACAAGGAAGCTGTCGACGGCATTCTCGATCATCCCGACATCATGGCGGTCGGCTTCGTCGGCTCCACGGCAATCGCCGAATATGTCTATTCGCGGGGTTGCGCGGCGGGCAAGCGCGTCCAGTGCTTCGGCGGCGCCAAGAACCACATGCTGATCATGCCGGACGCCGACATGGACCAAGCGGTCGATGCGCTGGTGGGCGCCGGCTACGGCGCCGCTGGCGAGCGTTGCATGGCGGTGTCCGTCGCCGTGCCGATCGGCGAGGGCACGGCGGACCGCCTGATGGCAAAGCTGACGCCGCGCGTCGAGAACCTGAAGATCGCGCCTTATACGGCCGGCAACGACGCCGATTTCGGGCCGCTTGTCACCAAAGCCGCTTATGACCGGGTCAAGGGTTACGTCGACCAGGGGATCGAGGAAGGCGCGGACCTCGTGGTCGACGGCCGCGATTTCTCCATGCAGGGCTACGAAGAGGGTTTCTTCATCGGCGGCTGCTTGTTCGACAATGTGACGAAGGACATGTCGATCTACAAGGAAGAGATCTTCGGGCCTGTCCTGTCGGTGGTGCGCGCCACGACCTATGAGGAGGGGCTCGATCTCGCCATGAGCCACGAATATGGCAACGGGGTCGCGATCTTCACCCGTGACGGCGACGCCGCGCGGGACTTCGCGGCGCGCATCAACATCGGCATGGTCGGCATCAATGTGCCGATCCCGGTACCGCTGGCCTATTACACCTTCGGCGGCTGGAAACGGTCCGGCTTCGGCGACCTCAACCAGCACGGGCCCGATGCTTTCCGCTTCTATACCCGCACCAAGACGATTACCTCGCGATGGCCCTCGGGCATCAAGGACGGCGCGGAGTTCGTCATTCCGACGATGAACTGACGCGCCGAAGGAGAAGGCTATGGATTTCGGTCTGACCGACGAACAGCGCGCAATCCGCGACATGGCGCGCACATTCGCCGATGACAAGCTGGCGCCGAAAGCGGTGGAGTGGGACGAGACCGCGCAGTTTCCCGCCGATGTCGTCCGGTCTGTCGGCGAACTCGGGCTCGGCGGCATTTATGTGCGCGAGGATGTCGGCGGGTCCGGGCTCGGACGCCTCGACGCGGTCATCGTCTTCGAGGCGCTGGCGCATGGTTGCCCGTCGATCGGTTCCTTCATCTCGATTCACAACATGGCCGCCTGGATGATCGACCGGTTCGGCACCGAGGAGCAGCGCCAGGCCTGGCTGCCGAAGCTTTGCTCGATGGAACTGATCGCGGCTTATTGCCTGACCGAACCGGATGCCGGATCCGACGCCGCATCGCTTCGGACACGCGCCGAGCGCGACGGCAATGGCTGGAAGCTGAACGGCACGAAGTCCTTCATTTCGGGCGGCGGCTTTTCCGATCTCTATCTCGCCATGGTGCGCACCGGCGGCGAGGGGGCCGACGGCATCTCCGCCATCCTGGTCGAGAACGGTACGCCGGGCCTCTCCTTTGGGGCGAATGAGCGCAAGATGGGATGGAAGGCGCATCCGACGGCGCAGGTCCAGTTCGACGATTGCAAGGTTCCCGCCGATCATCTGCTCGGCGAGGAAGGCAAGGGCTTCCGCTATGCGATGGCCGGTCTCGACGGCGGCCGTCTGAACATCGCAGCAAGCGCGCTCGGCGCGGCGCAGGCGGCGCTCGACAAGGCGTTGGATTATGCCCGCGAACGCAAGGCCTTCGGCAAGCCGATCGCGGATCTGCAGTCGTTGCAATTCAAGCTGGCCGACATGGAGACCGAACTTCAGGCGGCGCGCGTCTTCCTCTACCATGCGGCGTCGAAGCTCGATGCCGGCGCGAAAGACGCGACGAAATTCTGCGCCATGGCCAAGCGCTTCGTCACCGACGTCGCTTTCAAGGCCGCCAACGAGGCGCTGCAGATCCATGGTGGTTATGGCTATCTGGTCGACTTCGGGCTGGAGAAGATCGTGCGCGATCTGCGCGTGCACCAGATCCTCGAAGGCACCAACGAGATCATGCGCGTGATCGTCGCGCGTCACATGCTCGCGGAGCGCTAAGTTTGAGTGGGTTGGCCGATATTCATATCCGCGAAGCCGGGCGAACCGGCCGGATCACGCTGGCGCGGCCAAAGGCGCTCAATGCGCTGACCTATGACATGGCCATGGCGATCGAGGCAGCGGTCGAGCGTTGGCAGGCGGGCGGCGCGATCGATCTGATCCTGATCGACGCGGAGGGCGAGAAGGCTTTTTGCGCTGGCGGCGATATCGCCCAGATGTACGCGACGGGCAGCCACGGGGATTACGCCTATGGCCGCAGGTTCTGGGCCGACGAATACCGGATGAATGCAGCCATTGCCGATTGCGCCATTCCCTATGTCGCGGTGATGGATGGGATCGTCATGGGGGGCGGCGCGGGCATTTCCGTGCACGGCTCGCACAGGCTCGTCACCGAACGGTCGATGATCGCCATGCCCGAATGCGCGATCGGCCTGATTCCGGATGTCGGCTGCTCGCTCCGTCTGGCGAAAGCGCCGGGACATCTTGGCGAGTTCCTTGCGATGACCGGCTGGCGCATGAACGCGGCAGACGCCATTCACGCGGGCTTCGCCGATGTGGCGGTTGCGTCGGGCGATCTCGACACGCTGAAGCAGCGGCTCGCGGAAACCGCCGATCCGGAAGCGATTTCCGGCTTCGTCCGCCCGGCAGGCGAGGGGACGCTGACACCGCATCTGGCGGCGATCGACCGTCATTTTTCCGGCGCGACAGCGCTCGACTGCGTGACATCCCTCGAAGCGGACGGCTCGGATTTCGCGCAGAAGGCGGCCGGGATGATCCGCAAGGCCTGTCCGCTTTCCGTCGGCTGTTCCTTCGATCTCGTTCGAAGCGTGCGAGCGCTCGACAGGATCGAAGACGCGCTGGCGCTGGAATACCGCTTCACCTGGCGGTCGATGTCGGATGGCGATTTCGTCGAGGGCGTGCGCGCCCAGATCATCGACAAGGACCGCAATCCGCAATGGAAGGTGGCGCGGCTGGAGGATCTCGACCCGGCGCGGATCGACGCCATGCTGGCGCCGCTCGGGCCAGACGAATTGAAGCTTGGAGGGGAGGAGACCGAATGAGCAGGATCGCATTTATCGGCCTTGGCAATATGGGCTTGCCGATGGCCATCAACCTGAAAAAAGCCGCTCACGAGGTCCACGTCTTCGATACGGTCGCCGCGGCGGTGGAGAAGGCGAAAGCGGAAGGGATGATCCCGGCGGCAAGCGCCGCCGAGGCCGTCGAGGGCGCCGAGATCGTCATCACGATGCTGCCGAACGGGCCGATCGTCCTGAAAGTCTTCGAGGAGATCGTTCCGGCGGCCGGAAAGGGCACGGTCATCATCGATTGCTCGACCATCGATGTGGCGAGCGCGAAACAGGCGCACGCGATGGCCGAGGCCGCCGGCCTCCTGCCGCTTGATGCGCCGGTGTCCGGCGGTACATCGGGCGCGGTGGCCGGCACGCTGACCTTCATGGCCGGCGGCTCGAAGGAGGCTTTCGACAAGGCTTCGCCGGTTCTCGACATCATGGGCGGCAGGCTGGTTCATTGCGGCGAGGGCGGAGCGGGCCAGTCGGCGAAGATCTGCAACAACATGCTGCTGGCGATTTCGATGATCGGCGCCTGCGAAGCTTTCGCGCTGGCCGAAAAGATCGGGCTGTCGGCCGAGGCGGCCTTCGACGTGATTTCGACCTCCTCGGGTTTCTGCTGGTCGGTGAACAAATATTGTCCGGTGCCGGGCATCGGACCGGATAGCCCGGCAGATCACGGCTACAAGCCCGGCTTCGCCGCGGAATTGATGCTCAAGGATCTGGGCCTGTCGCAGCAGGCCGCCGAGGAGGCGGGCCAAGCGACGCCGATGGGCGCGCATGCCATGCGGCTTTACGAGACCTTTCTGGAGGAAGGCGGCGCGGGGAAGGATTTCTCCGGCATCATCGACTATCTGAAGACCGCGGCACGGTCCTAGGCCCCCAGGAGGAACGGCCGGCGCGTTCTTGCAAGCCGTCATCCGGCCGCTGTATGCAAAGCGGTCCGGACAGGATCGCGGGAGGACATTCCATGGCTGGAAACCTGTATGACGCGCTGCTTGGCGCGGCCGGCGCGGAAGACCGTCTCCTGATGCGCGACGAGACGGCGGGCGCGATCAGCTACAAAGAGTTCGCCGATCACTGCGCGCGCCTCGGTGGGGCGCTGGTCGAGGCGGGGCTGAAGCCTGGCGACCGGGTCGCGGTGCAGGCGGAGAAGTCCGCGACAGCTCTGGCGCTCTATCTCGCGGTCGTGCGCGCCGGCGGCATCTACCTGCCGCTCAATGTCGCCTACACCCCAGCCGAAATCGAATATTTCCTCGGCGACGCCGAGCCGGCCATTTTCGTTTGCGACCCGGCCAAACGCGATGCGCTGGACCCGGTCGCCAGGAGCGCCGGCGCTGCGATCCTGACCCTCGACCCGTCAGGCAATGGCACGCTCGAAGACGCGGCAAACTCGGCAAAGCCGCTTGCCGAAACCTCGCCGCGCGGCGGCTCGGATATCGCCGCGATCCTCTACACGTCGGGGACGACCGGGCGCTCGAAGGGCGCGATGCTCAGCCATGACAATCTGCTGTCCAACGCCCTGTCGCTCGTCGACGCGTGGCGCTTCACGTCCGATGACGTGCTGATCCACGCCTTGCCGATCTTCCACACGCACGGGCTGTTCGTCGCCACCAATGTCGTCCTGGCCTCGCGCGCCTCGATGATCTTCCAGGCGAGGTTCGACCCGGCCAAGGTGCTGGCGGCGATGCCCGAGGCGACGACCTTGATGGGCGTGCCGACCTTCTATACGCGTCTGTTGCAGCAGCCGGGCCTGACCCGCGAGGCGGCCGCCACCATGCGGCTGTTCGTGTCCGGATCCGCGCCGCTTCTCGCCGAGACACACCGCGAATGGCAGGATCGGACGGGTCATGCGATCCTCGAACGCTACGGCATGACCGAGACCAACATGAACACGTCGAACCCCTATGACGGGCGGCGTGTCGCGGGAACCGTGGGCTTTCCGCTGCCGGGCGTGGATCTCAGGATCGTCGACCCCGAAACTGGCGCGCCGCTCGGGCCCGAGGACATCGGCATGATCGAGGTGCGCGGGCCGAACGTCTTTTCGGGCTATTGGCGCATGCCCGAAAAGACTGCCGCCGAATTCCGCGAGGACGGTTTCTTCATCACCGGCGATCTCGGCAAGGTCGATGCCGACGGCTATGTCCACATCGTCGGACGCGGCAAGGACCTGATCATCACGGGCGGTTTCAATGTCTACCCGAAAGAGGTCGAGTTGGAGATCGACGCGATGGAGGGTGTCCTCGAAAGCGCGGTGTTCGGTGTCGCGCATCCCGATTTCGGCGAGGGGATCGTCGCCGCTGTCGTGCCGCGGGATGGCGCGAGCCTGAATGATCGGGACGTTATCGAGGCGCTCGGCGCGCGGCTGGCCGCCTACAAGCGTCCGAAGAAGATCGTCTTTCTGGACGAATTGCCGCGCAACACGATGGGCAAGGTGCAAAAGAACCTTCTACGCAGCCAATTCGCAGACAGCTTCACCTAAGTCGCAACCGGGGCTGGCCTCAACGGCGCGCCTTCGCCGACCGACCACCAATAATTGGCAGGAACCGAAAGCATCTCCCGGCGTTGATGTCGCGAGCGCGCTGCATGGCGCGATCGTAACAACAAGCCGAACGCGACCCTGTTGCATGACGATCCCGAAACAGACGTTTCGGGAACCGCCCATGCTTTGCCGCGTCCCGGTCAGAAAACGAACTATGCCAAGGAGATCACGATGAATTTCTCAAGGACCGCCACTGCCAGCACTGTCGCGCTTGCAGCCGCCCTGATGTGCGGCACAGCCTATGCACAGGATGGAGACGCCGCCCAGGACAACACGGCAGGGCCCGAAACCGTCGGCAAAGCCGAGGCCGGTGTTCTCGACTGCATCGTCGAGGGTGGAAAGGGCTTCGTGTTTGGCTCTACCAAGGATGTCAGCTGCACCTACACGCCTGCCGAAGGTCCCGTAGAGACTTATTTCGGCGCGATCACGAAATACGGGGTCGATATCGGCGAAACCGAGGTGAGCTTCATGAAATGGGCGGTCTTCGCCCCGACCGTCGACGACATGATGCCGGGCGCGTTGGCCGGCGATTATTACGGCGTGTCCGCAGAGGCCACCGCCGGTGCGGGTGTCGGCGCCAATGCGCTGGTCGGCGGGTCCGACAAGACCATTTCGCTGCAGCCGGTGAGCGTCAGCAGCCAGACCGGCGTGAACTTCGCTCTCGCGGTCAGCGAACTCGAACTGCGGTCGGCGGCGCAGTGAATCGAATGCCGGCGGCATGGTGCCGCCGGTTTCCACCCCCCGCCCCCCCCCCCCCCCCCCCCCCCCCCTTAACAATGGAAGGAGACTAGACATGAATTGGGACCAGATCGAAGGCAAGTGGACCGAATACAAGGGCAAGGCCCAGGCTTCCTGGGGCAAGCTCACGGATGACGATGTTGCCGAAGTGAATGGCGACCGCGAGGAACTTGCCGGCAAGATCCAGTATCGCTACGGCAAAACGAAGGAAGAAGCCCGCGAGGCGATCAATGAATGGCTGGATTCGCTGTAAGGGTTTTCGATCCGCATGATGACAAAAGGCCGCCCGAAGGGGCGGCCTTTTTCATGAGCTCAGAGCGCTAGTGCGATAATGAGCACGATCACGACCAGACCGATTACCGCAGCTGCGGCGCGCCACCATGTCGTCATCCCTCCAAGCGGGGATGTTGGGGGCACGATGGATTCCAGGTCGCTGTCGTTACGCGCTTCCTGCTCGATCTTGCGGTTCTGCAGATCGACATCGGTGTTGCTTTGGTCTGGCATGGTCAGTCTCCCTTTTCGAGGAACAGCATCAGCCGCTTCGAATGCTCATGGGTCTGTATCGAGCGGCCGGACGGCTTTGGCGCCGGCGAGCAACAGCATCGCAGGGAAAGGAATGAGTTCGCGTGCCTTGGAGTTCCCGATTTTCCGCAGGCGCAAAAAGGCGCGGCGCTATAAACTATTTTTTTTTGGCCGGGAGGGAACCGATCGTCTCGGCAGGCGTTCTGTTTTCGCAACTCGCCAAGACGAGATTGAAAATAGCGGCGCACTTCCCTCCTCCCCCCGAACGCGCCGTCATTTGGAGAGAACCGGTTTCCCCCACCGGTTCTCTCTTGCTTTATCGGGGTGGTAACTTCAGATGATTTCGGACTGTGCGATTGACAGCGTGTAGATCACTGCATCGTCGGTAATTTCCAATGCGCCCTGGCCATTGACGGCAGCGGGCACGATCCGTTCGAGCATTGTGCGGCCAAAGCTTTTCGGGCGGCTGACTGCGGATTGGACGCGCGGGGTCTCTGTCCATGTCAGCGTAGCGCCATCTTCATGCGCCGATGCGCGCTGACAGGAAATGACGATCTTGCCGTTCGCGAGCGTCAGGGCGCCATGTACGAGGGCGTTTGTCACGAGTTCGTGCAGGGCCAGTCCGACGTGCAGCGTGCCGTTGGGGCCGAGTTCGACATTGTCGCCTTCGAACAGGATCTGCACTTCGGCGGTGGGCACCACATCGCGAACCTGCCGCTGGACCAGATCGCATATGCTGGAACCGCGCCAATTGCTGTCGGTAATGACGTCCTGGGATCTGGCGAGAGATTGCAGGCGTCCCGTGAAACGGCGAATATACTCGTTCTTCGTTGGTGTAACGCGTGCGGTCTGCGCCGACAGGCTCAGCACCATCGCCAACATGTTCTTGGAACGGTGCGACACCTCGCGCAGCAAGTTCTTCAGCGTTCGCTCTCGCTGCTTCTGTTCCGTCACATCGATGCAGGAACAGATAAAGCCTTCGACACCGTTCTCTTGATCGCGTGTCCGGTTGACGGTGAGATGGAGGTTCCATTGCGTCGGCCGGCCGGCCTCGTCGCTCGACACCGCAGTCACGTCGACGCTGCGTGGTTTCCCCGAAGCCTCGGTTTCTTTTTTCGCCGCGGCGAGTTCGCCGAGGGCGTCTTTCTGAAACAGCGCGCTCTCATTGCTTCCGATTCTGTCAGCCGCCGCCCAAACGGACTGGGGATTGACGAACCAGCGAAAATTGCCGTCCAGATCCTGAAAAAAAATCGTCACTGGTGTGCCGACCAGCGACTTCAAAATCATGTCCCTGTTGGGCATTTACCCTACGCTACAAGGTTGTGCGGGCGCATCCTCCCGGATCCGCCCGCGTGATAAATTAAACTCTCCTGAATATCCGTGCGGCGAGGCTCACCACGAAAAGAATCAGGAAGATGAAGAAGAGGATCTGCGCGATGCCGGCAGACGCTCCAGCGATGCCGCCAAATCCGAGAAAGGCCGCGATAAGCGCGACAACGAGAAAAGTAAGTGCCCATCCAAGCATGACGTATCTCCTTGTTTCTACACAAATCAATAACGTCCATGGGGTCTTTCGGTTCCTCGTTGCGCGGTTTTTTACGCCGCGTTTCTAACATCCTCCCGGAAGAAGAGCGCTTGGCTGATCAGCGCCGAAACAGCGGCCGGCTCAAACGGCTTGGTCACCAGGAATGCGGGTTCCGGGCGCTCGCCTGTCAGCAGCCGTTCCGGAAATGCCGTGATAAAGATCACCGGAAGCGTCATTTCGTGAAGAATCTCGTTCACGGCGTCCAAACCCGAGCTTCCATCCGCGAGTTGAATATCGGCGAGAACAATTCCCGGACGATCCGCAGCGACCATTTGCATGGCTTCCGAATGCGTGCGGGCGATGCCGGTCACGGTATGGCCGAGGTCCTCGACCATGGACTGGATGTCCATGGCGATCAGCGGCTCGTCCTCGATGATCAGGACCTTTGTCGCCACCTGCGCGGCGATGTCGCTGTGTGCCTGGTCGATCAGCGTCGTCAGCTCGTCGTCGTCGACATCGAGAATATAAGCGGCTTCGTCACGCGAGAAGCCTTCGACGAATACCAGGAGGAAGGCCTGCCGAGGGAGTGGCGAAATCGCTTGCAGGGTGCGTGTCGCGCTCAGTTCGACGCCGGCGGCCTGCGAGTCGCGCAGGTTGAGGTCGATCGACGACCACAAGGAAACGAACATCCGATACAGTCCCGTACGGGTCCCCCGATCGTTCGGTAGCGATGTCGGATCGGATATGAGTGCCTCAAGCAGCGCGGCGACATAATTGTCTGCACTTGTCTGCGACCCCATGACCGATCGCGCGTAGCGGCGCAGATACGGAATTTGCCCCGATAATTCGGCTGCGAGTGACATATAAACCCTCCTGGCTATCACTTTGCTGATCTAGGAACGTCTGCCCAAAAGAAAAGTTCCATTTTTTTTGCAACCATTTTCAACGTGGTGCGTTGAGACTAAGATTGTGAGGTTAGAGGTCTATGGCTGCAACACAAAATCAGGCAAGTTATTCCGTGTCGGACAGCGACAAGAAACCACCGAAGCTCGATGATCTGTCGGCATCGCAGATTGGCAAGAAGCTTCGCGCCCAGTTCGATGAAGTTCTGAACGAGCCCGTTCCCGATCGCTTCCTCGACCTGTTGAACCAGCTCGAATCTGCGGAAACCAAACCGGCGAAGGATAGCGGTCATGACTGAGACGCTCTCCTTCAAGGACGGTCTTCTGGCAGCGATTCCGAATTTGCGCGCCTTCGCGTTGTCGCTGTGCGGGACCGCCGACAAGGCGGATGACCTTGTCCAGGAAACGCTGGTCCGCGCATGGGACAAGCAGGCGTCGTTTCAGCCGGGCACCAATCTGCGTGCTTGGTTGTTCACGATCCTGCGCAACGAATTCTACAGCCAGATGCGCAAACGCGGGCGGGAGGTTTCCGATGCCGACGGCGCGTTGACCGTTGCGATGGCGACCCATCCCGAACAGGCGGGCAAGCTGGACATGCAGGATTTCCAGGTTGCGCTTGCAAAGCTGCCGGACGATCAGCGCGAGGCGATCATCCTGATCGGCGCCACGGGCCTATCCTACGAAGAAGCGGCGGAGATCTGCGGGTGCGCTGTCGGCACGGTGAAAAGCCGGGTCTCCCGCGCAAGGACGCGGCTCGGCGAGCTTCTGGGGATCACCGACAGCAGCGAATATGGCCCCGACGGCGTCGCAGCGCATGTGATGAACCGCCCTTTGGTTGGTAACGCGGCCTGATCAGTCCGCGAGCCGGGCGATCGCCGCGAAGAGATCTTCATAGGCGAAGGGTTTCTGGACGACCTCGAAGCGGCCGGAAAACCCTTCGGGACCGCCCATTTCGGGATCGGTCATCATGAAGACGACCGGCACGCTTTCGCGCTCGAGCTTGGCGAGAAACGCCTCGCCAAGCAAAGCCGCGGCGCGGAAATCGACAATGGCAAGATCGAATTGCCGTTCCGTGAGCGATCGGCTTTCGCCGCCCCCTTCGGTGACGATATTTGTTGCGCCGAGCTCATCGAGGACCGTTTCTATGTCGACCGCAATCAGCGCGGTGTCCTCGATGATCAGGACCGTTTTCCCGGACAGCAAAAAGCATTCTCCTGGCGAGTGCTGGAACGAAACTCTATTGCCCGCGTTTGAGTGTGAGTCATTAAAAAAAGACACATTGACCTAACGTCATACCGGCACCGGCAGAGTGTGCGGAGCACCCATGGATACTTCCCCTCCTAAAAAGACACGCAATATCCCCTGCGAGGACTGTCCTCTTGCATGCAGCGGACATTTTCGCTCGTTAGAGCCGACAGAGCTCGAATTCATCTCCGGCTTCAAACGCGGAGAGCTCGTCAGCGATGCGGGATCGACGATCTTGCTCGAGGGTACACACAGCGCCCATCTCTACACCGTGATCTCCGGTTGGGGATTCCGCTATAAAATGCTCGAGGACGGCCGGCGGCAGATCCTCAATTATGTTCTGCCCGGAGATTTTCTGGGTCTGCAGGGCTCGGTGCTTACGGAAATGCAGCATTCCGTCGAAGCGCTGTCCGACATGATCCTGTGCGTGTTCGAGCGCAATCGGCTTTTCGAGCTTTTCGAGCGCCATCCGCATCTCGCATACGACATCACCTGGCTGGCTGCTCGCGAAGAACAGATGCTGGACGAGCATTTGTTGTCGATCGGCCGGCGATCGGCGATGGAACGTGCGGCCTATCTTCTGTCTTTCCTCTACGAGCGCGGGGCGGCAGTCGAGCTGTTTCCCCGCAAGGCGCGGATCGCGCCGCTCACTCAGCAGCATGTCGCCGACACTCTTGGCCTGTCATTGGTTCATACCAACAAGACCCTGAAGAAGCTTGGCGATCGTGATGCGATTTCGTGGCTCGATGCCGGCTTCGAGATCAAGGACAATGACAAGTTGCGCGAGATCGCCAACTGGACCGGACTGGCGGACATCGCGCGCCCCTTTATTTAGAGACAAGAAAGCCCGCGAGAAGGGAATCTCGCGGGCGCGGTGTAGGTCGTGTTGCTTCCGGAGCAGGCCCGTCGGGACCTTGTGCTGCCGCGCTCTTCGCCGGCGAAAAGCAATCAGCCTGTGGCGGCGGATTCGGTGGCTGCAGTCGCGTTGTCGATTGTGCCGGCGTCCTGCTCGAACGGGTGGAGAACGAGGGCAAGGGCGCCGGCCAGAACCAAACCTGCGATCAAGACTACGAGGACAGGTTTGCCGCGGCGGCCCTGGCGTGCTTCGTCTGATGAAAGTCTGGTCACTGCTTGCTCCTCTGGCTGTTTCCAGTCGGTGAATGTGACCAACGCCCGGATCGGGCGTCGGTTCCTGCGTCTGGGATGTGATAAGCCGGCGGAACGGATCAACCGGCGGGAACGCGGCCGGACTTGCCTGCGAGTTCGGTATCGATGACGTCGCCGAACACGGCGTTTTCCGGACCCACGACGGCGATCTTCAGGCGATCGTCGCTGTCGATCGACCATTCGAACGCGAGGTCTTTCTCGGTCCACGCGCCTGGTACGGCGATGCAATCGCCAAGCGCGACCGGGTAGGCTTCGGCCTCGTGAAAGGCGAGGGGAAGGATCTCCTCGCACTCCTCCCGTGACATGTAGAATTCGACGGGCGTCGGCACATAGGCGCACTCGTCGAGTGAATGGTCGCAGCCAAGCATCAGAATGGCAAAGACAAGATTTTCCATCGTCGTCTCCTTTGCGGAGATAACGGCGGAATGGGATTTGCGTTCCCGACTTGGCGGCAAGGCCCGGGTTGTTTCCGGAAAAACGGTTTTTCTTCCGCCCCGTGAGATTTCGCTGGAACCTCCGGGCGGAGGAGACGTTGAAGACCGGACACCCGATGACCGGTCCGTGGAAAGTCTCGGCCACCGGGTGCGCGAGCTACAACACTCACGAGAGGAATATTACGATGAAAAAGTATCTCTTGGCCACCACCGCCGCAGTTTCGATCCTTGCCGCCCCGGTCGCTTTCGCCCAGGACAGCAACAATGCCGGCGCGATGGACAACAATTCGATCTTTTCTCAGGAGCCTTACGCGGGTGAAGCACCGGCCGGCGGTTTCTATGCCGCCAGCTCCGACCAGATCCTCGCGACCCGCTTTATCGGCGCCAACATTTATACCGGCACGGGCGACGAAGCCGAGACGGTTGGCGACGTCAACGATATCATCATGACCCCGGATGGCCGCGCCGTGGCGGTGATCGCCGGCGTCGGCGGTTTCCTCGGTATCGGCGAAAAGGAAGTCGCCGTTTCCATCGATGAACTTTCCTGGAAGACCGACGCCGACGGCGACCATGTTCTGGTCGGCCAGTTCACCAAGGAACAGTTGGAAAACGCGCCCGGCTTCGATCGTGACGCGCTGAATGCCGATCGCCAGAGCGCCGAAATGCCGGCCGACAAGACCATGAACGCCGACGAAACCGCCACGGCCGACCAGCCGGCGCAGGACCAGCAGATGGCCGAAAACAAGGCGGACGACACCACGATGGCCGCAGAGGGCGAGCCCGACTCCTCGACCGTCACGGCGTCCACTCCGCGCATGGAGACGACGCCCGCCGCGGAAGCCCAGTTCGAGGCCAGCGAGCTGATCGGCATGAAGGTCGTCGGCGCCAACGATGAGGATGTCGGCGAAGTCGGCGACGTGCTCGTCAATGACGGCGGCAAGATCGAAGCCTTCATCATCGATGTCGGCGGGTTCCTCGGCATGAACGAGAAGCCGGTCGCCGTATCGATGAAGGATCTCCAGTTCGCCCGCATCGAAGGCTCCGACGACTGGTCGGAGATCAAGACCGGCCTGACCAAGGAAGCCCTCGAGTCCCAGGAGGCCTACAGCAAGGACCTCTACGCTTCGGACAGCGATGCGGTGATCCTGGTCGCACCGGCGGAATAATTCTGTCGCGCACCGCGCCCTCCCCGGGCGCGGTGCCTTTATTTGGAGCAGGCAGCCCGTGCTGACATTCAACAGCCTGACATTCCGCTCGCTCGCCACCATCGCGCTTATGATCGCGATCGTGGCGGCTTTGTATTTTGCGCGGGCGGTTTTCCTGCCGATCACGATCGGGCTGCTGGTCGCCCTGATTCTGCATTTGCCCATCATGGCGCTCCACCGCGCCGGAATGCCGAAAATTCTCGCAGTGGCGGTCCTGATCACCGCTGTTGCCGCCATGCTGACGCTGATCTTCATCCTGATCGTCGGGCCTGTCAGCAATATTTTCGACAGCTGGCCGCAAATCGCTTCGGAACTCAGAGGCAAGATCTTCCAGCTGCGGTCGGCATTTTCCGCAGCCGAACAGGCCGGCGACGCGGTCTCGAAAATCGCGGACGACGTCAAGAATATCGTCAAGGATCCCGAAGTGCAGGAAGTCGTCATGCACGAGCCGAACTTCCTCGCGCGCGCGGCGACATCCGCGGCCGATATCGTTACCGGGATCGTTGTCACCCTGACCATCTCCGCCTTCGTTCTGGTCATGCGCCGGCCGTTCCTGACGCTGGCGACCATGCCGTTCGACCGGACGTCGACCAAGCTCCGGGCAGCGCGGATCTGGAAGAATGCCGAGCGGGAAGTCAGCCACTTCTTCCTCGTCACCAGCCTGATCAATGCCGGTCTCGGAACCGCGGTCGGCCTCGCTTTGTGGCTGCTCGACGTGCCGATGCCCTATGTCTGGGGCATTGTCGTCGCCCTGTTGAACTACGTCCTCTTCGTCGGGCCGGCGATCGGCACGGCGGCACTGTTCGCCGCCTCGGTGATCACCTTCGACACGCCGTTCCAGATGTTCGCGCCGCCGCTTGCGTATCTGGCGATCAATTTCGTCGAGGCGAATTTCGTGACGCCGCATTTTCTCGGCCGCCGCCTGCAAATCGCACCGTTGACCATCATTCTGTCGCTGTTGTTCTGGGGCTGGCTGTGGGGTTTTGCCGGGTTGGTCCTGGCTGTTCCGGCGCTGGTCGTCCTGAAGGCGGTGGCCGACAAGGCGGAACCGCTCGCCGATCTTCGGCGCATTCTCACGCCGCGCAGGCAACCGGGCGCGAAATTGGAACCGATCCGGTTCGTGCGCGTTATCACCGAGGAAAAAAGGAGTTTTCAATGAGTACCGCAACCAAGACCGCCCGGACCAATCGCAGCGAAGCCGATCTGGCCGCCGAACTCGACGGGCTGCGCAAGGACTTCGAGGCGCTCGCCGAGCGTTTCACCACCTTGTCCGATGCGGGTGCGCGTACCGCCCGCGACTACACCAGGGAAAAGGCCGCCGAGGCGCGGGAAAAGGGCGAAGCCGTTTATTCGGATTTTTCCGCACGGGCCAGCGAACTGGAGAACCAGGCAGTCTATCAGATTCGACGTCATCCGCTGCAGGCCCTCGGCATCGCCGCCGGCGTCGGTTTTCTCGCCGCCCTTCTGACGCGCCGCTGACGCCCATGCCTGCCGGATTGAATTTCCTGGCGAACATGTTCCAGGCCGACCTCGCGCGCCTGCGCGCGCGGACCGTGACTGCCGTCGCCTGTTATGCGGTAGCTGGGTTGCTGTTCGCGGGCGCCATCGGCTTGGGCGGCGCGGCGGGGACGATTGCGCTCGTCGAGCGTTTCGGCCTCGTGGAAGGGCTGGCTTTCGCGGCCCTGATCCTCGTCATTGTCGGCGTTGTCGCGCTGCTCGTGAACACGATGTCGCGCCTTCGGCATGAACGCCGCGCCCATCGCGCCGCCGCGATGCGGTCGGCGGCGCTGTCGCAAATGGCGGACGAAGGTCTGCAGCGGACCCGCGAGAATGTGCCGGCCATGCTGCCGGCGGCTGCTATCCTGACATTCACCCTGACATCGATGCTTCTGGGCAAGCCGCGGTCGTAACGCGGCTGATCAGTCGATCTGGCGCCCGGGGATGCGGAAGGTGACCGTCATGCCTTCGGCATCGAAACGGCGGTCGATCTCGCCCTGCAATTCGCCGCGTACGCTGGCCTCCACGAGGCGCGAACCGAAGCCCTTGCCCTTCGGTTCCTCGGCGACGACATTGCCCTTCTCCAGCCAGACGATGGTCAGGCTGCGCGTGTCGCCCTTGCCTTCGTAACGCCAACGGACCGACAGTTCCGCCTTGCCGTCGGCGACGCCGCTATATTTGAGCGCGTTGGTTGCGAGCTCGTGGAAGACGAGGCCCAGCGCCTGCGTCGCGCGTTCGTTGAGATTGACGGTTGGACCGTCGACATTGTCGGCTTCGCCGCTGTCGCCGAATACCTGGCCGAGTTCTGTCTTGAGAAGATCGCCCAGATTGGCGCGGCCCCAGTGCGACCGGGCGAGCAGGTCCTGTGCGTTCGCCATCGCATTCAGGCGGGAAGAGAAGGAGCTATTGAATTCGTCGAGGGTTTCCGATGATGACGCCGTTTGACGGGCGATCGCCATGACGCGCGAGATCGAGTTCTTGATGCGATGGCGCATCTCCTGAAGCAGGAGCTCCTTTTCCTCGAGGCTGCGGCGGCTTGTTTCATGCAAGGCAATCGCCGATTCCACCGCCTTGTGCTGCCACCGTGCTCCTGCCGCAAGCGAGGCGGCGAGCACGATGAGGACGATGCCGAGGGCGTAGACTGGCAGGAAGTCGGCATATTCAGAAGCGCGACCGATCGAACTGACCTCGAAACGCCATTTACGGCCGGCGATATCGGATTCGAAGACGGTGATCATGCCATCTTCGGGGCGCAACTCGTCGAAATTCGGAGATTCGTAGAGAAGGACTGGCGGAGCGTCGGAGACGTCGTATGTGCGCACGACGACCGGCAGGATCGGCGGCTTTTCGAGTGCTGCGACATGCAGATCCCCGGCGCGGAAGGGCGCGTAGACGAAGCCTGCGGGCATTTCGTCGCCCGCGTCATTCGCCCCTTCGGCGTAAAACGGCAGATAGACCAGGAAACCCTGCTGCTTGACGCTGGTGATTTCCTGCACGAGTTCGACGGGCGCCGACGCCGTCGCCGTGTTGTTCTCGATGGCCAGTTGCATCGCGGCGCGCCGCTTCTCCTCGGAAAACATGTCGTATCCGAGCGCCTTGTCGTTGCGCGGATCATGCGGTTCGAGAAGGACGATGGGGGTGCGAAGGGCCTGGTCGGTCATGGCGGGCCAGACCTCACGGTCCAGTTCATACTCGGCGGTCAGCCGGGTCTGGATGATTTTCTCGTTTCCTGTCGGGATAAGTTTTGCATAACCGATCCCCTGAACGCCGTCATAGCGGCCTTCCAGATCGATACCGGTCACGAATTTCTTGAAAGCGTCTGTGCGAACGCTGCCTCCGTTCGCGACGAAGAAGGCATTGGTCGCCGCAAGCAGCGACAGATGTTGATCGACCCGCGAGGTTACGCGCCCGACCGCTTCTCCCGCTCGCGACTCGAATTCGGCCTGCGCCGTGTCTCGGATTGCCTGGTAGACGATCCATGTAATCCCGGCGCCGAGAATGGCGACGATCAGGAAAACTATGGCAGGAAGAAAACGCTTCATCGAGTGAGTTCCGGAAGGCGCAAGCCCGAAAAAAAGTGGGCCGAAGCCGAGTCGGACCATAACGGCGTTATTGCGCAGCGTTAAGTGGTTTCCGCACCGCACTAATGCCTGTGCGAACGCCAAAGCGCAATCTGCAACTACCCGATGGACTGGATCAGGACCCGGGCGCCATAATAGCCCGCGAGGGCTGAAACGGACGTCAGAAACGCACCCCAGGCCATGTCGACCACGACAACCAGAAGGGGCCATTCCTTCAGTGTCGCATAGTTGGTCAAATCATATGTCCCGTAGGCGATGAGACCGAAAAGGGCGCCGAAAACGAGCGCCGTGCCCGGCGAATTTCCCTTGAGTGCCGGCATGACCGCGAAGACGACGATACCCACCACGTAGAGGCAATAGAACCCAGCGGCGACGCCGAGGCGCGGCTGGTCGAGAAGCAGCGGTCCGATTTGTCCGGCATAGAAGTCGCGCGCCACACGCGCCAGCCAGATGAAATCCACCAGGAGGAACGCGACAAGGGTCACGCAATAGGCGATGGCGTAGTGGAGCATGGTCGCAATCCTGTTCTTTGCGCTTTTACGCGGAGGGAGGGCGATCAGATCACCGCATGCGAAACCCGGTGATCCACGCCGTGGATCTCTGCGTAATCGAGCGGTAACAAAATAGCGGGCCGTAAATGACCAGACAGAAAATTGCCGTCATCGGATCGGGCATCGCCGGGCTCTCGGCGGCGTGGCTTCTCTCCAAGAAACATCAGGTGACTCTCTATGAAACCGCCGATCGCCTCGGCGGTCACGCCAATACGCTTGATGTCGACACGCCGGACGGCCCCACGCCAGTCGACACCGGCTTCATCGTTTATAATCAGCGCAATTATCCCAACCTGTCGGCGCTGTTCGAACATCTGGGGGTAGCGACCGACGAAACGGAGATGAGCTTCGCCTTCTCGACGGGCGGCGGCGCCTATGAATATTCCGGGTCGGGATTCTCCGGATTTTTCGGGCAATGGCGCAATTCCGTCTCGCCGCGTCATTGGCGGCTTCTGCGCGACCTGTCGCGATTCTTCTCGACGGCGAAAGACAGAATAGCGTCGGGCCGGCCCGATATGCCGCTTGGCGATTTCCTGAAGGCCGAAGGCTACGGGGAGAGCTTCGTGGCCGATCACATTGTTCCGATGGGCGCAGCCATCTGGTCGACCGATGCCGATCAGATGCTGCGCTTCCCTGCTCGCAGCTTCATCGATTTCTACGACAATCACGGCATGCTCCAATTCAACGACCGTCCTTTGTGGCGCACCGTGACGGGCGGCAGCCGGAATTATATCGAGAAGATCGTTGCGGACGGCGATATCGAGGTCATCACGGGAACGCCGATCGAGCGGCTGGTGCGCCACCCGAATTATGTGCATGTCACCGACAAGAGCGGGGTTTCGCGCCCGTTCGATCATGTGGTCGCGGCCTGTCAGGCCGATCAGGCGCTGGCCATGCTCGATCAGCCGGATGACGCTGAAGCAAATCTTCTGTCGCGCTTCGGTTACCAGGATAACAAGGCCGTATTGCATCGAGACACGCGGTGGATGCCGCGCCGCAAGCACCTCTGGTCGAGCTGGAATTACCTCCGGAATGGTCCCGATGAGGGACTTTGCGTGACCTACTGGATGAACCGGCTGCAGACGCTTCCGACGCGATCCAATCTTTTCGTGACGCTGAATCCGACCGCACCGATCCACGCCAAGTTCGTGGATGCGGAGATCGATTACCGCCATCCCGTATTCGATGCCGGCGCGATGGAGGCGCAGCGCGATCTCTGGTCGATCCAGGGCGTTCGCCGCACCTGGTTCTGCGGCAGCTATTTCGGCTTCGGTTTCCACGAGGACGGTATCCAGAGCGGCCTCGCGGTCGCGGAACAGCTTGGCGGCATTCGCCGGCCGTGGGAGGTCGAAAACGAATCCGGACGTCTGGCCTCGCCCGTTACCGCCAGTCTCGAGGCGGCGGAATGAACCGACCGGTCGAAGGGCTCTATTTCGGTGACGTGGTTCACAGCCGCGTTCGCCCGGTGCGCCACAAGCTGCGCTACAGCGTCTTCTCTGTCCTGTTCGATTGCAGCACGCTCGACGCCCTCGGCCGGCGCCTTCGCTTCTTCTCGCGCAACCGGTTCAACCTGTTCAGCCTTTACGACCGGGACCATGGCGACGGTTCTTCGCCGCTGACCGGCTATCTGGAGGAAGTTGCCTCAGGGGCTGGCTGCGGGGAAACGGTCGAACGGTTTCTGATGCTGTGTTATCCGCGCATTCTCGGCTACGCCTTCAACCCGCTGACAGTCTATTACGGTGTCGATTCCGAGGGGCGCGTTCGCCTCATGATCTACGAGGTCAACAACACGTTCGGCGAGCGACAGACCTATGTGCTGCCCGTGGCGCAGCAGGATGATGGTCGGATCGCACAGTCATGCGCGAAGCGCCTTTACGTTTCGCCTTTCAACGGGCCGAAAGGAACCTACAATTTCCACCTGACGCCGCCGCTGGAAGACCTGACTGTCGGCGTTGCGCTGCGCGATGACGACGGCCCGGTTTTGAGGGCGCATTTCCATGGCGAGCGGGAAGACCTGACCGACGCCGCCCTGTTGCGCGCACTGGGAAAGACCGGCTGGATGACGGTCAAGGTGATGGTCGGGATCCACTATGAGGCGCTGAAACTTTGGCTGAAAGGACTGCGGCTTAAGCCGCGTCCCGAGGCGCCCGAGCGATCGATCGATTTCCCGGATGCCGGCGACGAGATTGCTGTCTCCGAACTCTGATCGCGCCGCTCAGCCCTTCTTCCCGACCATGGCTTTCGACACGTACCAGAAGAACAGCCGGTACGGCAGGATGCGCAGCAGCTTGACCGCATAGACGAAGCCGCGCGGAAATATGATTTCGAAGCGGCGCTTTTCCAATCCGTCGAGCAGCGATTGCGCCGCCTTGTCGGCGGGCATGATACCGGGCATCGGAAAGGGATTGTCGCGGGTCATCGGCGTGTCGACGAAGCCCGGATTGACCAGCGAAACCGTAATGCCGAACGGTTGCAGTTCGCTTTTCAATGTCTCTGCGAGATTGATGAGGGCGGCCTTGGTCGGACCATATGCCGCCGCGCGCGGCAGGCCGCGATAGCCGGCGACCGAGGCGACGATCGCGATGTGGCCGCGGCCGCGCTCGCGCATGCGCGGGACCACGGCCGCCAGCGCGTTGACCACGCCCATGTAATTCACCTCTACGCCGCGGCGGATGGCGGCGATATCGAGCTCTCCCTGATCCATGATCGCCCAGGTACCGGCGCTCAGGACGGCGAGGTCGATCGGTCCAAGATCGTGCTCGATACTGTCGACGCAGGCCGCGACGGCGGTCTCGTCGGTCACGTCGAGAGTATAGGGCTTTATCGCCTGGCTGCCGGCCGACAGTTCGTCGAGCTTTTCGGCCGAGCGTGCCGAGACCACTACCCTGGCGGCTTTTTGATCCAGCAGGGAGGCCAGTTCGCGGCCAATGCCCGAGCTTGCCCCGGTGACCCAGGCCACCTTCCAGAATGAATCGGGGACGGGCATGGCGGTCAAATGCCAACGAAGGGCTGCATCAACCGACCGATCAGGCCCGAGAACCGTGCGCGGGTTTCCGTCGCGATGAGGCAGATACAGGGCGCCCCATCCTCGACGCGCGGCTGGTGCTCGACATGTTCGTCGAGGTCGGCGATATCGCCGGGCCCGAAGCGGCCGAGATCGTCGCGATAGGCGCCCGACAGGATCAGCGTCATTTCGGATCCGCCATGGCCGTGTTCGGGAACGGCGACCCCCGGTGCGATCCAGAGCATGTAGAGCGAAGACGACGTTGCCGTGTCCGTATCGATCACGTGCCGTTTCACGCCGGGCGCGATCCTGCGCCAGGAAACCGTGTCGAGGCTCTGCCCGACCTTGCGTGCGAGCGGCGCGGGCAGGCCGCCCTGAACCGGTTGCGGCCTCGGCGAAACGGGTTTCCCAGCATCCTCGTCGGTGTCGATCCTGTTCAGGAGGGCATTCAGGGCCGCAGGGTTCATGTCCGCAGGTTCGCAGGCGAACAGCATCTCGCCGCCCAGTTCTTCGGCGTCGCGCACTGCCTTGCGGCAGCGGTCGCACATGGCCAGATGCGTGGCGACGACGACGAGAAAAGCCTCGTCGAGGTCGCCGCTTGCGTAGCGCATCAATGTCGCATCATCGAGATGATGGGCGATCGTCATCGTATTTCTTCCAGTTTCTGTTTCAGCTTCGCATAAGCGAGGCGCATGCGTGACTTCACGGTTCCGAGCGGCAATGACAGGCGCTTGGCGATCTCGCTTTGCGGCATGTCGTGCATGTAGGCCAGTTCGATGATCTGGCGCTGCTCGTCCGGCAGTTCGACCATGGCGTCGGCGACCTTGTCGGCACGCTGCACCAGGGCGAGTTCTTCCTCCGCATCCGGATCCGGGGCTTCGAGCTCCATCTCCGAAATATCCTCGTAAGGCTTCGACGACTGACGCCTGAGCCGGTCGATACGGGCGTTTCTCGCAATGGAGAAGATCCATGTGCTCACCGTCCCGCGCTCGGGTGCGTAGTAGTCCGCCTTGCGCCACACCGACATGAACACGTCCTGGACGATGTCCTCGGCAACCGAATGCTCGGCGCCGCTCTTCAGCATCAGCGCCTTCACGCGTGGGCCGAAGTGAACGAACAACGTCTCGAACGCAGCTCTGTCGCGCTCGCATATGCGGCTCATCAGGGCGGTGAAATCGGGATCACCGTCGTATCGTTCCAATGTTTTCACCTGCGTAGCGCCTGGCGCCATTGGGTTCACCGTTCCTGACAAGCTTAGCCCGATTACGCTTGTCTTCGCCAATCGGATCAGCGGCCCGGCGACTTTTTTTACAGCGCGTTTTCCCACCGGCGACTTCGCGACGCGCTTTTCCTTGCCCGGCGGCGCGGTTCGACTAGAAAGGCGGAGCAATGGGGCGAGAGCTGTCCCCGCATCGCCGCCAAACCGGGAGCCAGTCGGAGGAAAAGAGATGAGCGAAGTCGAAACATCGGTTAACGAGGGCGTCGGCGTCATCACGATCAACCGCCCGGCCGCGTTGAACGCGATCAATCACGAGGTAATGCGCGAGCTGATCGCGGCGGCGGCGAAGTTCGACGCGGACGACAAGATCGGCTGCATCCTGATAACCGGCGCAGGCGACAAGGCCTTCGTGGCGGGCGCCGACATCAAGGAGATGGCGGACAAGTCCTACATGGACATGTTCATGGCCGACATCCAGGCGGGATGGGAGCGTTTCGCGGCGACGCGCAAGCCGATGATCGCGGCCGTCAACGGTTTCGCGCTCGGCGGCGGATGCGAGATCGCGATGATGTGCGACATCGTCATCGCGTCCGACAAGGCGAAATTCGGCCAGCCTGAGATCAAGCTCGGCGTAATGCCCGGCTGGGGCGGGACGCAGAGGCTGGTCAAGGCGGTCGGCAAGGCCAAGGCGATGGACCTGATCCTCACCGGCCGGATGATGGACGCAGCGGAAGCGGAAAGCGCCGGCCTGGTGGCGCGGGTCGTGGCGCATGACAAGCTGATGAGCGAGGCGCTGGCCGCGGCGAAGGCCGTCGCATCCTTCGGCCGGCCGTCGGTGCTGATGGCCAAGGAGGCGGTCAACCGCGCCTTCGAGACCACGCTTTCGGAAGGCTTGATGTTCGAGCGCCGCGTTTTCTACTCGATGTTCGCGACCGAGGATCAGAAGGAAGGCATGGACGCTTTCGTCAACAAGCGGACGCCCGGTTTCAAGAACCGGTGATGGCTGCTATCAGGTGCCGCCCGGCTCTTCGCCCGGGTTGCGAGGAGCATGAGAGGTAAGCCAAGCTAATGAGTGCAACGGGTTCCACGAGGGCCATAACCGTCCCCGACATCATGGCGCGAAAGGGCGGCGCGCCGCTGGTTTGCCTGACCGCCTACACGACGCCGGTCGCGGCGCTGGCGGATGCCCATTGCGACATCGTCCTCGTCGGCGACAGCGTCGGCATGGTGCTGCACGGGTTGCCTTCCACGCTCGAGGTCACGATGGAGATGATGGTCCTTCACGGCAAAGCGGTGCGGCGCGGCGTGAAGAATGCGCTGATGGTCGTAGACATGCCGTTCGGCTCCTTTGAAGAGAGCCCGGCACAGGCGTTCCGCAATGCGGCGAGGCTGATGGCAGAGACAGGATGCGCGGCGGTCAAGCTGGAAGGCGGCGCGACCATGCGCGAGACGGTATCCTATCTGACGGCGAGGGGCATTCCGGTGATGGGCCATGTCGGGCTCACGCCGCAGGCGGTCAACGCCTTTGGCGGTTACCGCGTGCAGGGGCGCGGCGAGGCGGCGGAGCGGATCCGGCGCGATGCGCTGGCCGTCGCGGAGGCCGGCGCCTTCTCGGTCGTCCTTGAGAAGGTCACCGAAAGTCTCGCCCGGAAGATCACGGCGGACCTCGCCGTTCCGACGATCGGCATCGGGGCTTCGCCGGCCTGCGACGGGCAGATCCTGGTCGTCGATGACATGCTCGGCATGTTCACCGAGTTCAAGCCGAAATTCGTCAAGCGCTATGCCGATCTCGGACGCGAGGCCGACGAGGCGATCGCGGCCTATGCGAAGGAGGTGCGCGAAAGGACGTTTCCGGACGAAAACCATGTCTTTGCGGATGTGCAGGGCAGCGGGGGCGCGAAGACCACATGAGCGTTCCCATCGTCAGGACGGTGGCCGAGCTGCGCCGCACGGTCTCGGAATGGCGCGCCGAGGGACACCGTGTTGCTGTGGTGCCGACCATGGGGGCGCTGCATGAGGGCCATTTGAGCCTGGTGCGTGCGGCGCTCGCCGAAGCCCAACGGGTGATCGTGACGCTGTTCGTCAATCCGAAACAGTTCAACAGCGCGGCCGACCTGGCCGCCTATCCGCGCACCGAGGTCGAGGACGCGGCGAAGCTTGGGCCCGTCGGCGCGCATCTTCTCTACTGCCCGGATGGCGACGCGATGTATCCGCCGGGATTTTCGACGACGGTCTCGGTGGCCGGCGTGTCGGAGGGCCTGTGCGGCGCGTTCCGGCCCGGACATTTCGACGGCGTCTCGACCGTGGTGGCGAAACTGTTCCTGCAGACGGGCGCCGATCTCGCCTTCTTCGGCGAGAAGGACTACCAGCAACTGCAGGTCGTCAGACAGCTTGCTGTCGATCTCGATATTCCGATCCGGATAATCGGGTGCCCGACGATCCGCGAAGCGGACGGTTTGGCGCTGTCATCGCGCAATGTGCGGCTGGCGCCGGAAGAGCGCGCCATTGCGCCGGCGCTGGCGCAGGTTCTTTTCGGTATGGCCGGGAAGATCGCGTCCGGAGCGCCCGCTGCGCCCATTCTCGCCGATGGCCGCGCAGGGCTTCTTGCGGCCGGCTACCGCGAGGTTGAATATCTGGAACTGAGGGCCGCTGACGATCTCTCTCCGTTGAGCGACGCGACGAGACCGGCGCGCCTGCTTGCCGCGGCATGGCTCGGCGAGACCCGGCTCATCGACAATGTTCCGGTCCCTTCCGGATCGCTTCCAAACCGATGACAGACATTCGATTTCCTTTTCCCGAACCGCCGGCATTCGGCGAACCGCTTGAGATCGCGCCGGGCATCATGTGGTTGCGGCTGCCTCTGCCCTTCCGGCTCGACCACGTAAACATCTATCTGATCGAGGATGGTGACGGCTGGTGCGTGCTCGATGCCGGCATTTGCGACGAGCGCACGATGCAGCATTGGGAGGCGGTTCTGGCCGGACCGCTTGCCGGGTTGCGCCTGACACGCCTCGTCGTCACGCATCATCATCCCGATCACATCGGATTGGCGGGCTGGCTGTGCGACCGGGCGGACATTCCGTTGCTGACCAGCCAGACCGCCTATCTCGCCTGCGCCAATCTGGCGCTCGCTCCCGGCTCGCCACAGGACCGCCAGTTCCACGATTTCTACATCAATCACGGGACCACGCGCGAAGTCGCGGATTTGATGGGCAGCCGCGGCCTTGAGTATCTGCGCATGGTTTCTCCGCTGCCGAACACCTTCCTGCGCCTGTTGTCGCGCGACGTCCTGACGATCGGCAAACGCCGCTTCCGCGTTCTGACGGGCGACGGCCACGCACCCGAACAGGTGATGCTCTATTGCGAGGAGGATCGGCTGTTTTTCTCCGCCGACCAGGTGATCGCGAAGATTTCGCCGAATGTCAGTGTCTGGCCGAACGAGCCGGACGGGGATCCGCTCGGTCATTTCGTGCGGACAGCCCGGCGCATTCGCGACAATCTGCCGGATGATGTTCTCGTCCTGCCCGGCCATCAATTGCCTTTCACTGGCCTGCATGCGCGCTGCAACGAACTGGTCGAACATCATGACCGTCGCTGTGATCTCATCGGCGAGGCGGTGCAAAGCGGGCCGATGACCGTCAACGAACTGGTTCCGGTGGTCTTTCCGCGTGAACTGGACCTTCACCAGTTCGGCTTCGCCTTTTGCGAAACGCTTGCCCATGTGAACCGGATGCTGCGCCGTTGCGAGCTGGTGAAGACGACCGGCTCCGACGGAATTGTCCGTTATGGCGCGTCAGCCGGACGGACGGTGGAAAACGATATCTGAACATAGCGTCGCAGGCGCGGATCCGCATCGGCGACAGCCTTGCCGTTCCAGTCTATCCGGGATCTCCAATCGGCGGAAGAAAAGCTCCGTAATGTTCTGACCGAAGCTCTTGGTGCGAGCGCCTGGCTGCTTCTTGCCGCGATCCTGAGATTTGTTTCACCTGGTGAAATACGCAAGCGTCACGCCTGTTGCCTGGGAAGCCTTTCCATATAGTCCCGAAATCATCGCGGAGTGGAAACTCCAGAGAAGATCAGGGCTTCAGCCCGATCGGCGAAGCGCCTCATCGGAGGCGATCAGGGAGGAAAATATGGGACAGTTCAAATCCGGCATGCCCGGAATGAATCGGCGCGCGTTCATCGGCACGTCGGCCGCGGCGCTGCTGGCCGTTTCCGCCGTCGGAGCGCGTGCTCAGGCGACGAGCAAGATACGCATCGGTTTCATTTCGCCGGTCTCCGGCCCGCTCGCGGCCTTCGGCCAGGGCGACGCCTTCGTGCTCGAACAGATCCGCGCCGTCGTGGCGAATGGCTACGAGATCGGCGGGGCCAGCTATGAAATCGAAATTCTCGACCGCGATACGCAGTCCGACCCGGCGCGCGCGGCGCAGCTTGCCAACGATCTGATCAACAGCGACGGCGTCGATATCATCCTCGCATCCTCGACCCCGGAGACGATCAACCCTGTGGCGGATGCCTGCGAGGCATCGGGTGTTCCCTGCGTGTCGACGGTCATGCCTTGGCAGGCCTGGTATTTCGGCCGCGGCGCCAAGCCGGGCGAGCCGAGCCCGTTCAAATGGAGCTACCATTTCGGTTTCGGTGTCGACGAGTTCGCCAAGTGCTATCTCTCGCAGTGGAACCTGATCGAGACCAACAAGAAGGTCGGTGTGCTCTATCCGAACGACGCCGACGGCAACGCGGTGCGCGCCATGCTCGCCCCGCAACTTTCGGCAGGCGGATTCGAGATCGTTGATCCCGGCGCGTTCGAGAATTTCACCGTCGACTATTCGGCCCAGATCCGGGCGTTCAAGGACGCCGGTGTCGAAATCATCAACTCTTTCGCGCTTCCCCCGGATTTCGCGGCGTTCTGGCGACAGGCTGCGCAGCAGGGCCTGTCCCGCCAGGTGAAGATCGTCCAGGTCGCCAAGACCGGCCTCTTCCCCTCGGATATCGAGGCGATGGGATCGCTCGGCCTGAACATGAGCAGCGCTGCCTACTGGCACCGTGTCATGCCCTACACCTCGTCGGTGACCGGCCAGACCGCGGAAGAACTCGCGGCGTCCTACGAGGCGGAAAGCGGCCGGCAGTGGGTACAGTCGCTCGGCGCCTCGCTGGCGCTCTTCGATGTCGGCATCGCGGCGCTGAAGGCCGCCGGCGATCCGAAGGACAAGGCGGCCGTCTCCCAGGCGATCGCGGGCCTTAAGACCGATACGATCGCCGGCGTGGTGGATTTCACCTCGGGGCCGGTGCCGAATGTGGCCAGCGGGCCGATCCTCGGTACGCAGTGGGTCAAGGGCGACGGCGAGTGGCCGGTCGAATATGTCATGACCGAGAACGCGACCGACCCGAATGTACCGGTCTCCAGCGGGCTTGTTCCCTACAGCAAATGATGACGACCGGTCAGAAAACGGGATTCGGGGCGCTCGACGGCGCCCCGGTTCTTTCTGCGCGCGATGTCGGCAAGTCTTTCGGCGCGTTGCGCGCGCTTTCCGGCGTCACCCTGGACCTGCGCGCCGGTGAGGCCGTCGGCATCGTCGGACCGAACGGAGCCGGCAAATCGACCCTTCTCGGCGCGCTTTCGGGCGCTTATCCGCCGAGCGAGGGGCGCATCGATTTCGACGGACAGGACGTGACCAGCGTGCCGGCCGCCCAGATGTGCAAGCTCGGGCTTGTCCGTACGCACCAGATCCCGAAACCGTTCGGCGGGCTGACAACGTTTGAGAACGTGCGTATCGCGGCGGCATTCGGCGGCATCGGCGATGCCGGAGCGGACGAGGCTGCCTATGAGGCGCTGAAGCTCTGCCGCATGCTACCGCTCGCCAACCGCCAGGCCGACATGCTCGGCCTTCTCGACCGCAAGCGGCTGGAGGTCGCGCGCGCGGTCGCGACGACGCCGAAAGTCCTCCTTCTCGACGAGGTCGGCGGCGGTCTGACCGATGCGGAAGCCGACGAGCTGGTGGAGATCATCCGCGAAATCCGCGGACGCGGCACCGCGATCATCTGGATCGAGCATATCGTGCATGTCTTGCTACAGATCGCGGAACGCCTGATCTGCATGGATGCCGGCCGCGTCATCGCCGACGGAGATCCGGAGGCCGTAATGCGCGATCCCGTCGTCATGGAAGCCTATCTCGGACACGGGGTCGCATGAGCCAGCTCGAAATCAGCAACCTGACGGCCCGCCACGGTCTCCTGACCGCTGTCCGAGATGTGTCCTTCGGCCTCGAAAAGGGCGAGATTCTCGCCATCGTCGGCGCGAACGGCGCGGGCAAGTCGACGCTCCTGCGCGCGATCGCCGGCGGTCATGGGGACCATGTCGGCGATGTCAGCCTCGACGGCACGTCGCTCAACGGCCGGAAGTCGCACGAGCGGGTGCGCCGTGGGCTGGTGCTGGTTCCCGAAGGACGCCGGCTGTTTCCGCGCATGACCGTCGAGGAGAACCTCGCCCTCGGGGCGCAGGTCGGGCGCAGCGGCGAGTGGACGGTCGGCCGCGTCTTCGAGATTTTCGACAATCTGGTGAAACGGCGCAACTCGAAGGCGCAGAATCTGTCCGGCGGCGAACAGCAGGCGACGGCGATTGGCCGCGCCCTGGTCACCAATCCGGACGTGATCCTGTTCGACGAGATTTCGCTCGGTCTTTCGCCGGCAATCGTCGATCGGGTCTATTCGATCATGCCCAGGCTGCGCGAGAGCCAGACAAGCACGATCATCGTGGAACAGGATCTGTCGCGGGCCATGAAGGTCGCCGACAGGATCATCTGCATGCTCGAAGGTCAGGCTGTTCTCGCGGGCCCAACCTCGGAACTCACGCGCGAGCAGATCGTCGACGCCTATTTCGGCCTGTCGGGATCGCGCGGAAACGGGGAGGCGCCCGCATGATCGAGACCCTGATCCAGGGCATCCTGCTTGGCGGTTACTATGCCATGCTGGCTGCCGGCCTGGCGTTTCTTTATTCCGTGATGGGCATCATCAACCTGGCGCATGGCTCCTTCGCGGTGCTCGCGGCCTATCTTGTCGTCGGGCTCGCGAAGCATGCGGGCATGGATCCGTTCCTGGCGATCCTGCTCGTCCTGCCGGTCATGGCGATCATCGGAATGCTGGTCGAGAGGCTGATCCTCGAGCCGTCGCAGCGCGGCGGCCAGCTGCTCGCCGTGCTCGCGACATTCGGGCTTTCGGTCGTGCTGGATAATGCCATGTTCCAGGCCTATGGGGCGAACACGCAGTCGCTCGCGCCCTATGTCGGCGATCTGTCCTGGGCGAGCTGGGAGATCGGCGACATCTATATCGGCAAGCTCGCTGCGCTCACCCTCGTCGCGGCGGTCGCCGTGCTGGGCGGATTGCAGATTTTCCTCAGCTACACGCCGCTCGGCCGAGCGATCCGCGCCACGGCGCAGGATTCCGACACGGCAGGCCTGGTCGGGATCGATACGCGCCGCGCGCGCATGATCGCGACCGCGGTCGCCTTCATCGCGGTCGGCCTCGCCGGCGCCGCGCTTGGGCTCAGGGCCACCTTCACGCCCTATGCCGGAACGCCGCAATTGCTGTTTGCCTTCCAGGCGACGGTGATCGGCGGGACGGGCTCGATCTGGGGCACGCTGCTCGGCGGCATCGTATTGGGGCTCGCCCAGACCTTCGGCGCCGAGATCTCCACGCAAGGGTTCTTCATCGGCGGCAATCTGGTCTTCTTCGCCGTCCTGTTCGCGCGTCTCTACAGCGGCTCGATCCGGTTGCCGAGATTCAAGACCATTTCCGGGAAATGACGATGTCCGAAGCTTTTGAAGTCCATCGCTGGAGCACGCGTGCGCGGATCACGGTTTGGGGGTTCGCGCTGGTCTGCCTCGTTCTCGCGCTGGCGCCGCTTTGGGGAAACCCGGCGTTCCTGTCGCGCACCGTGGTTCTGTTCGTCTATGTGATGCTTGCGGTGACGTGGAATGCGCTGTCCGGCTATGCCGGGCTGATGTCGGTCGGCCAGCAGGGCTTCTTCGGCCTTGGCGCCTATTTCGCGATCCGGCTGTCCGACGCCGGCGTTCCGGTCTTCCCGGCTCTGGCGCTCGCCGCCGTCGTGGTCGCGATCATCGCGGTCCCGGTCAGTTATCTGATGCTGCGTCTCAGGGACGGGGAGTTCGCGATAGGGATGTGGGTGCTCGCCTCGCTGTTCCACCTGCTGGTCAATCTCGACCCCCTTATCCAGGGCGAGACCGGCATTTCGCTCATCGCGCTGAACGCCTATGCGCCCGCGACGCGGCTCAATGTCATCTATCTGATGGCGCTGGCCTCGGCCGTCGGTGTCGTTGTTGTGATGCTGGTGCTGCTACGTTCCCCCTTCGGCGCCGCGCTGCAGGCGATCCGCGACAACGAGGAAGCGGCCGGATCGATCGGCGTCCAGGTCTTCCGCACCAAGCAGGTTGTGTTCGTCTTCGCGGCGCTGGGTGCGGCGCTTGCCGGCGCGCTTTGGCTTTCTTCGACGGTGAGCTTCCAGCCGAAGACCTATTTCGGCGTGCAATGGATGGCCTACACAATCTTCATGGTCATCGTCGGCGGAATCGGCACCTTCGAGGGCGCGCTGATCGGGGCGATCATATTCTTCACGATCGAGACCTTCCTCGGCGTCTATGGTCTCTGGTATCTTATCGGTCTGGGGGCCGCCGCGGTCTTCTTCGCGCTGGTCTTCCCGCAAGGAATCTGGGGCTATCTCCGCAGCCGTCATGGTCTGCATTTGCTGCCGATCGGGCGGACCCTGATTCTGAAGGAATAGTCCGGTGAGCGCCACATGAAGGAACCCCAGGTCAAATCCATACGGGCGCTTGCCCGTGGCCTGGAAGTCCTTCGGATGGTGCAGGTCAGCGGCGCGGTCTCTCTCAACGATCTGCACCGCATGTCGGGCATCCCCAAAGCCTCCCTTCTGCGGATCCTGAAGACGCTGATCGAGCAGGGTGTCGTCTGGCAGCGTATCGTCGACGACGCTTATATCGCCTCCTATTCTCTCTCCGAACTCGCCAGCCGGATGGACCGGGAAATCCAGCTCGTCGAAGTCGCCTCGCCGATCCTTGAAGCGCTAAGCGACGAGTTGAAATGGCCCTCTGTCCTGGCCGTCCCGCGCCTTACGCATTTGGAAGTCATCGAGACCAACGCCCCGCGCTCCTACTTCCATCACATCCCGCTCGGGCCGGTCGGCTTCCAGATCAACATGCTCCGTTCTGCGACCGGACGCGCCTATATCGCCTATTGCGAGGATGCTATGCGCGAGGCAATTCTCGACGCCTTGCGGCGGTCCGGGCGCAAAGGCGACCGGTTGGCATCCAACGAAGACGCGGTGCGCCAGATCATCAGGGAGACGCGGGAACGCGGTTTTGGTTTGCGCGCGGCGGACTTCGGCGGCAATTTCGACGAAGGCCGACTGATCGTCGATGACGGGCGTGATTCCATCGGCGTGCCGATACGGGTCGGCCGGCACGTGCCCGGCGCGATCAATGTCACCTGGGCAAAGCGTGTCATGGGCCAGAGAAAGGCGGCCGAGCTCCTGGCGGACCGGGTCCAGCAGGCTGCGAAAGATATCGGCGACCAGCTGGCCCGCTCGCACGAAAGTTTCACGGTGTGAAATCCTGGCTTCGCGCCGATTGAGACCGCACCTCGGAACGCCTAACCAAACATCACGACAAAAGGCTGCGGTCCAAGCTGCTGCTTTTCAACTGGGAGGAGACCATGGCCGCTTGCCGACGGCATGTCGGTGGCAGTGCCTTTCGTCGCTCCCAACATCCAAGGACGTGGAAATGAGCGGCCTCACCCGTTCCGACATAGACGACATCATCCGGCTCGTTGAGGCCTCCAATTTCGACGAGTTGCGCCTCGAGATGGGGGACGTGAAAATCGAGCTGCGCCGCGGGGGCGGTGTAACGATGCAAGACGTGCCACAGGCGCCCGTGGCTGCGCCGGCGGCGGTCAAGCAGGAGGCCGCGCCGGCCGCCGCGAAATCCGAAACGCCGGCGGGAGGGGGCAAGGACGTTCCTTCGCCGTTGCTCGGCACCTTCTATCATGCGCCAAAGCCGGGCGCCGATCCTTTCGTGAAGCCCGGCGACGAAGTGAAGACGGACACGGTGATCGGCATCATCGAGGTGATGAAGCTGATGAACTCCGTGCCCGCGGGCATTGACGGCATTGTCACGGAAATGGTCGCGCCCAATGGCGAGCTTGTCGAACACGGTGAAACGCTGATCCGGATCAAGCCGCTTTGACCATGTCTGCGATCAAGCGCATTTTCGTGGCAAATCGGGGCGAGATCGCGGTGCGAGTGATCCGGACTTGCCGCGAACTCGGTATCGAGACGGTGCTCGGTGTCTCCGAGGCCGACCGAGACACGCTTGGCGCGAAGCTTGCCACGCGTGTCGTATGCCTCGGACCGGCCCGCGCGACGGAGAGTTACCTGAAGGTCGATACGGTGATCGAGGCGGCTAAAGGGACGGGTTGCGACGCGGTCCATCCCGGCTATGGCTTCCTGTCTGAAAACAAGGCGCTCGCCGAGGCTTGTGCGGAAAACGATCTCGTCTTCATCGGCCCCGATCCTGCTAATCTCGAGGCTGTGGGCGACAAGCTGACGGCGCGCGGTCACGCCGAGGCGGCGCATGTGCCGCTCGTCCCCGGCGGTTCGGTCAAGACGCTTGAAGAAGCAAAGGAACTGGCCGTCGAGGTTGGGTTTCCGATGCTCATCAAGGCGGTTGCCGGTGGCGGCGGGCGCGGCATGAAACGCGTCGACCGGCCGCAGGACCTGCCGGGACTTTTCGACCTGGCCGTGTCCGAAGCCGCAGCCGCTTTCGGGGACGGGCGCGTCTATCTCGAACGTTTCGTCACAGTCGGCCGCCATGTCGAGGTGCAGATCCTCTCCGATGGCGAAACGGTTCTTCATGTCGGGGAGCGCGATTGTTCGGTACAGCGCCGTTTCCAGAAGGTCGTCGAGGAAGCGCCCGCGCCGAGGCTCTCGGAGGGGTTTCGCCGCTCTCTTTGCGAGGCTGCCGTCAAGTTCGCACGCCACATCGGCTACAAGTCGCTCGGAACGGTGGAATTCCTCGTCGATGTGGAGCGCGAGGAGTTCTACTTCCTCGAGATGAACGCCCGCATCCAGGTCGAACACCCGGTGACGGAAGCGATCTCGGGTCTCGATCTGGTGGCCTTGCAGATCGGTATTGCCGAGGGAGCACCACTAGCACTTGCACAGGAGGAAATCCGGGTTCGCGGTCACGCGATCGAGTGCCGGATCAATGCCGAGGATGTCTTCGACGACTTCCATCCGTCGCCCGGGCGGGTCACGCAGGTCTGGTTTCCGGCGCTGCCGGGGCTGCGCGTCGATACGCATATGCAGCCCGGCGCGATGGTATCACCCTATTACGATTCGATGATCGCCAAGCTGATCGCCTGGGGCGAGACCCGCGAGGCTGCGCTGGACACGATGCAGAGGGCCCTGAGCGCCTGCGCGCTTGAGGGCGTGAAGACGAATGTCGCCCTGCATGCCGCGATCGTCGGCGATCCGGACTTTCGCGAGGGCGGCGTCGACACGAACTATCTCGCCGGGCTGCTGCCGGGCCTCATCACGGAGGAAGACGCCGCATGAGCATCAGCCTCATCGACACGACGGTGCGCGACGGCAACCAGAGCCTGTGGGGCGCGACCGGCCTGGACACGGCGCAAATGCTGCAAATCGCCCCGGTCATGGAGCGCGTCGGCTACCATGCCATCGACTACACCACGTCGACCCATATGGGCGTCGCCGTGCGTTTCAAGAAGCAGGACCCCTGGGAGCGCAGCCGGTTGATGCGCGAGGCGCTACCGTCGACGCCGTTGTCGTTCCTGACGACCGGCATGCGGTTCATTTCCTGGGAAATCGCAAGCCACGAATTGATGGAATTCGCCTTCCGTCTGCTCGTGAATAACGGCATTCGACGCTTCGCGATCATGGATCCGATGAACAATGTTCCGGCCATGCTGACCATGGCCGAGCTAACGCGCAAGAACGGGGCGGAAACCGTCGTTGCGGCATTGACCTTCACCCTGAGCCCGTTGCACGACGATGCGCATTTCGCCGATGCCGCGAAGCGGCTGGCAGCATCAGGAAAGTTCGATCGGCTCTATCTGAAGGATCCCGGCGGGCTGGTCACGCCGGAACGCGCAACGAGCCTGATCCCGGCCCTGAAGGCCGCAGTTGGCGAGATGGCGCTGGAGTTCCATTCCCACTGCACGATCGCGCTGGCCCAGTTTTCCTACCTTGAGGCCGCTCAGCATGGAGCGGAATGCCTCCATGTCGCGGCTGCGGCGGCGGCGAATGGCACCTCCCAGCCCGCCGCCGCCTCCACCGTTCGCAACGTCCGCGATCTCGGATTATCCGTCGATGTCGATGACGCGGCATTGGCGGAAGTCGACGCCTATTTCAGTCGGCTCGCGATAGCGGAGGGTTTGCCGCCGGGCCAGCCGCAGGAATTCGACCGCAGCTATTTCCGCCACCAGATGCCGGGCGGGATGATGGGTACGCTGAAGCGGCAGCTTTCCGAGATGAAACGGCTCCATTTGCTCCCCCGTGTCCTCAAAGAGGTCGAAAAGGTGCGCGCGGATCTCGGCTATCCGATCATGGTCACGCCGTTCAGCCAGGTTGTCGGCACACAGGCTTTGCTCAATGTCGTCGACGGCGAGCGTTACAAGACGATTCCGGACGAGGTGACGCGTTACGTGCTCGGCCGTTTCGGGGCGCCGACCATGCCGCTCGACGCGAATATCGAGGACCGTATCCGCTCATCCAGTCGAGCGCGGGAGCTTGGCGAGGAGCCGCATATGGCGTCCCTCGACGAATTGCGAGCGAAGATCGGCAAGGGATACAGCGACGAGGAATTCCTGTTGCGCGCGGTCATGCCGCCGGACCAGGTCGACGCGATGGTCGCCGCCGGTCCGGCGCCGCGCCGCTACGATCCGGACACGCAGCCGGTCAAGGAACTCATCCGGGAACTGTCCGCACGGAAGGATCTGAGTTCGGTGAAGATTTCGAGACCCGGTTTCAGTCTCGAACTGAATGGGAGAGGTTAGATGCACGATCACCCGATCCGGGTCGCGGTCTTCGATATCGACGGCACCCTGGCGATGATGGACAAGGTGACGAACACCTATACGGCCCTGCCGGGCGCGGTGGCCGCACTCGACGCATGCCGCGCGGCCGGAATCGCTACCGTCGCCTATACGAACGGGACCTTCTTCCCGCCGGCGCATTATTTCCCGCGCCTGGCGGATGTCGGGCTCAATTTCGAGCCCGGCCATGTGCTGACGCCCGCGGTCGTCGCGGCGCATCATCTGGCGGAGACCGGCCACAGGCGGGTGATGACATTCGGCGTCGAGGGGACGATCGTTCCGATGACCGAGGCCGGCTTCGAGGTCGCCGCGCCGGAACCGGGCGCCGGACGGGTCGATGCAATCCTCGTCGGCTGGGGACGCGATTTCAACCTTTCCCAGCTGGAGGCGATGGCGCAGGCGGTATGGGACGGCGCTATGCCCTATGTGGTTTCCGACGCACCCTATTTCGCCGGTGCAAAGGGCCGCATGCTGGGTGTCTCCGGCGCCATTGGTGCGATGATCGAGCAGACAACCGGTGTCACGCCGGTCGTCCTCGGCAAGCCGGCGACGCTCGGCATGGACATGATCGAGGCGCTGACGGGCGTCAGCGGTCGCGAAATGGTGGTGGTCGGAGACGATCCGGCGCTCGAACCCCCGATGGCCCGGAAAGTCGGCGCTCTGGCGATCGGCGTGACGACCGGGCTTGCCGACAGCCACGCCTTCCTGCGTGCCGACGCCGACATCCGCGCTCATCTTGTGATGTCCTCGCTGGAGGATTTCCCGAAACAGGCTTGGCTCGAAACGTCCGGACGGCAAGACAATGATTGAAGAAGGCGAACTGCTCTGGGAAGCCTCGGAAGGTCGGCGCGACGGCGCAAACATCACCCACTACATGACCTGGCTCGCCGAGCGCGGCCATTCCTTCGACGGATACCGGGACCTCTGGGAATGGTCGGTTTCCGACCTGTCCGGGTTCTGGCAGTCGATCTGGGACTATTTCGAGGTGATCTCGGACGGCGACCTCGAAGCCGTCGTGACCGACGATCCGATGCCGCGCACTCGCTGGTTCACGGGCACGCGCCTGAACTTCGCCGAACACGTGCTGCGCCACGAGACGACCGGTGATCCGGCGCGGCCGATGCTGCGCCACGCTTCGGAACTGCGCGAGCTCGACGCGATGAGCTGGGCCGAGGTGGCGGGCGCTGTGCGCAAGCTGGCGACGAAGCTGCGGGCGATGGGTATCGGACCCGGCGATCGGATCGTCGCCTATATGCCGAACATCCCGGAGACCGTGATCGCCATGCTGGCCACGACGGCCATCGGCGCGGTCTGGTCCTCGGCGGCACCCGAATTCGGCGCGCAGACAGTGATCGACCGCTTCGGCCAGATCGAGCCGAAGCTGGTTTTCGCCGCCAATGGCTATCGCTATGGCGGCAAGGATTTCGACCGGACCGGCGATCTCGAGCAGATCGTGGGGGCGCTGCCGTCGGCGGACTGTCTGGTGATGCTCGATTACCAGCCGGCGGCGCAGAAGGCGCCCGCTTTCCGCGGAAAGACGATGAGCTGGGAGGAGATGCTGTCAGGGCCGGACGTCGCCGCGCAGGACTTCGCCTTCGAACGGGTTCCCTCCGACCATCCGATCTGGATCCTGTTTTCCTCGGGCACGACGGGTCTTCCGAAACCGATCGTGCACGGCCATCACGGGATCGTCCTCGAGCACTACAAATCCGCCGCCTTCCATTTCGAACTACAACAGGGCGGCGCGCTGTTCTTCTATTCGACCACCGGCTGGATGGTCTGGAACACGCTGATGTGGGGGCCGCTGATGAATGGCGAGGCCGTTCTCTATGACGGTCATCCCGCCTTTCCGGACGGCCGGCTGCTCTGGCAGATCGCCGATGCGGCCGGCGCGACCGTGCTCGGCGTCAATCCGACCTTCCTGCAGATCGTCCGCCAGCAGGGCTTCGTGCCGCGCGACGCACATGAATTCGAGCGGCTTGAATCCGTCATGCTGGTCGGTTCGCCGGCGACGCCGGAGGTGTTCGGCTGGGTCTATGAGGCGGTCAAGAACGATGTCTGGGCGACGTCGCAGTCCGGCGGCACGGAATTCTGCTCCGGTCTTCTCGCCGGGACGCCGATCCTGCCGACGCTGGCCGGCGAGATACAGGCGGCGGGTCTTGGAACCGACGCCTGCGCCTTCGATGAAAACGGCAGGCCGGTGATCGACGAGATCGGCGAACTCGTCATTCGCAAGCCGATGCCTTCCATGCCGCTGTTCTTCTGGGGCGACGAGGATTTCGCGCGTTACGAGGCGAGTTATTTCGACGCCTATCCGGGTATCTGGACGCATGGCGACCGCGTCAAGTTCAACGATCACGGCGGCTGCCATGTGCTTGGGCGTTCGGACGCGACGCTCAATCGTTTCGGTGTCCGCATCGGTTCGGCGGAGATCTACCGGACCGTGGACATGTTTGCGGAGGTGGCGGACAGCCTGATCGTCTGCATCGAGGACGGCAAAGGCGGCTATTACATGCCGCTGTTCATCGAAATGGTGGAAGGCAGGAACATGACGGATGAGGTCATCCAGGCGATCCGCTCCCGGCTGCGCAGCGAGCGCAGCCCGCGCCATGTGCCCGACGAGATCATCGCGGCACCCGCCATTCCCGTGACCCTGACCGGCAAGAAGATGGAGGTCCCGGTGCGCAGGCTTCTGCTCGGGGAAGCGCTGGAAAAGGTGGCCAGCGTGGGCGCGACCCGGAACCCGCAGGCGCTCGAATGGTTCGCCCAATTCGCCGCGGCGCGGCTGAACGGCAGGAGGGATTAGCATGACCGTGAACCGGATATTCAGCGTCGCCGGCAAGGTCGCCATCGTCACCGGAGCCGGATCGGGACTCGGACGCGTCTTCGCCGAGGCAATGGCGGAGAACGGGGCGCATGTCGCGTGTTTCGACATCGACGAGAAAGGCCTGTCGGAGACGGCGGAGCGCCTGAACGCCTTGGGGGCACAGGTGGTCACAAGCGTTGGCGACGTGGCCGACTGCGCCGCCGTCGAGACGTTCGTTTCCGAGGCCGTCGCCGCGTTCGGGCGGCTCGATATTGCCTTTGCCAATGCGGGCATTCCCGATCCCGAGCCGGCTCTGCTTCATGACTATGACGACGCCAACTGGAAGAGGGTGGTCGACATCAACCTCAATGGCGTCTTTTACACGGATCGCGCCGTGCTGCGGCAGATGATGACGCAAGGGGCCGGAAAGGTGATCAACATCGCTTCGATGTGGGGGCTCGCCGGCGCTTCCAGCATCTTCCCGATTCCCGCCTATAACGCGACCAAGGGCGCGGTCGTGAACCTGACGCGTGAGCTTGGCCTGCAATATGCCCGCCACAACATCCAGGTGAACGCGATCTGCCCGGGTTTCTTCCGCACGAACATCGGCCCGCAGGATGCCGAAACGCAAAAGCTCTTCACGGATTTCACGCCGATGGGCCGGATCGCGGACGCCGAAGAGATCAAAGGCACCGCGCTCTATCTGGCGTCTTCCGCATCGGATTTCGTCACCGGGACCGCGCTGGTGATCGATGGCGGCTGTATGGCGAAGTAACAGGTAATCAGGAGGCGACTATGCGGTTTTCCGGCAAATCGGTGATGATCACAGGCGGCGCGACGGGCATCGGACGGGCCACGGCGATGGCTTTTGCGCAGGAAGGCGCGCGCGTGGCGATCGCCGATGTCGATCCCCGCGCCGGCGACACGGCCGCGGCCATCGAGGCAGGTGGCGGGACGGCCTTCTATGCCGAATGCGATGTGCGGGATGCGGACGAGGTGAGCCGGTTTGTGGAGCGGGCCATTGCGGACCATGACGGTCTGCATGCGGCCTTCAACAATGCCGGTATCCTGCCCGAGCCGAAGCCGCTGCATGAGGTCTCGTCCGAGGCTCTGTCGCGGATCATCGATGTCGATCTGAAGGGCGTCTTCAACTGCATGCAGGTGCAAATCCGCCATTTCCTATCGGCCGGCGGGGGAGCCATCGTCAACACCGCTTCGGTCGCCGGTCTGATCGCCGATCCGAACATGTCCGCCTATGTGGCGGCGAAACACGCCGTGGTGGGGCTGACCAGGGCTGCCGCGGTCGAATATGCGACCCAAAGAATACGAGTCAACGCGATCGCGCCCGGCCTCGTGGCAACACCGATGACACAGGCATGGCTGGACGACGCGTCCTTCCGGGAAGCGATGTTCCGGCACAACGTGATCGGGCGCGCGGCCGAGCCGCATGAGATCGCCGGAACGGTTCTGCATCTGTGTTCCGAGGCGGCGAGTTTCACCAATGGCGCCGTGCATGTGATCGACGGCGGACAGACCGCCCATTAAGGTCCGCCTTTCGGGAAAAACGGAGAAACCTATGCCCTATTCAACCATCGCGCTACGCCCCGCGGTTGCGAGCCGAGAAGCCGGCCTTGTCCTGTTCGGCATTGCCCTGCTGACTGTCGCCGCGAAGGTGCAGGTGCCATTCTGGCCCGTGCCCGCAACGATGCAGACACTGGCGTTGTTCGCGATCGGGCTGCTCTACAGGCCCGCGACGGCGCTTGGCGCGGTGACGGTCTATCTGGCGGCCGGCTTTGCCGGCATCCCCGTCTTCACCGGACCGCTCGCCGGCCCTGGTTATTTCGCCGGCCCGACGGCCGGCTTCCTCGCCGGTTTCGTCGTGCTCGTTCTGCTCGTCCAACTGGCACGGAAGGCCGGTTTCATCCGCGGTTTCCTGTCCTGTTTCGCCGTGCTCGTGCTGGCGGACGCGATCTGTTTCTCGCTCGGTTTTTCCTGGCTCGCCTGGGGCTTTGTCGCGCCCTCCGGAAAGACGCTCGGCGCAAATGCGGCCTTTGCCGCGGGCGTCGCTCCGTTCGTTCTTTCTGACCTGGTCAAGGCTGCCTTGGCGGCGGCGGCCGCGGCAGGGTTTCACTGGGTGAAACCGGGGCTTTTCGGAGGCGACGGCGCTTAGCAAAGACCGTAGCTTGAAGGGAAGAGGATGCAATCCGATTTTCGTCGCCTGCATTGACCACTGGCACCCGTGCCGGGGTAACGCGTCGGGATTGCGCAAATTTCAGGGAGGAAATGATGAGCCGCAAAAAGGTTCTGCTGATCGTCACCCAGGACACGAAACAGGCCGAGGCCGCATTTCTGCGCCGGAATCTGGAAGAAGCCGGCGTCGACGTAATTCATCTCGACGCCTCGGTGCGCAAGGATATGGGCGGCGCGGAAATTCCGCCGGCCGAAGTCGCCGCCGCCGTTGGCATGACGCTCGAGGAAATCCGTGCGATCGGTCATGAAGGCAAGATCCAGGAGAAGATGACCGAGGGGGCCGTCAAGGTCGCTCATGCGGCGAACGAGAAGACACCGATCTCCGGCATCCTGTCCGTCGGCGGCTCGATGGGCACGACGCTCGGTACGCAGGTGATGCAGAGCTTTCCCTATGGCGTGCCGAAGCTGATGATCTCGACGCTCGCATCGGGGATGACTGTCGGCTTCGTCGGCGTGAAGGATGTCGCGATGCTCAATTCGGTTTGCGACATATCCGGATTGAACTCCATTTCCCGCGACGTCTACCGCAACGGCGCCTATGCCGTCGCCGGGATGGCCAAGGGCTATGAGCCGTACCGGGCCGAGGAAAAGCCGCTGGTGCTGGTTTCCACGCTCGGGACGACCGAGCAGTGCATGCGCCGTGTGCGCGAGGGGCTCGAAGCCGATGGCTGCGAGGTGATGGTCTTCCACACCACGGGGAATGGCGGCCGTACGCTGGAGGCGATCGCCGCCGAGCGCGACGTCGCCGCCGTCGTCGACATGTCGCTCGTCGAGGTGAACGACCAGTTGCACAACGGCATCTGCGCATCCGGGTCACACCGCGCCACCACCGCGATCGGCAAAGGCATTCCGACCGTTTTTGCGCCGGGCAATATCGACTTCTTCATCATGCCTTCCGAACTGGCCTCGGGCGATGCCCCGTTCGAGGGGCGCGACTATCATGTCCACAATGCGGCGCTGACCGCGGTGCGCACGACCGAGGCCGACCTGAAGCTGTTTGCCGATCACATGGCGGGCGTCCTCGAGGGCGCCAAGGGACCAGTGAGTTTCCTCATTCCGCTCGGCGGTTTCTCGAGCCATGACAGTACCGAGGGCAGGCTCTATCACCCGGAACTGCCGCCGGTCTTTGCGGAGCAATGCAGGGGCGTCTTCCCGGACACGGTGGAGCTGCGCACCGTCGACGCGCATATCAACGATCCGGCTTTCGCGGACGCGCTTCTCGGTGCCGTTCGCGCCGTGCTGCCGGCGATCACGAGCGGTCCGGAAACCCGCGCCAGCGCGGCCGGCTGATCGGAACGGACGGAGGCGACATGCTTTTCGGAAAAACCATTGTCGTAACCGGCGTCGCGAGCGGAATCGGCCGCCGCACGGCGGAACTGGCGGGGCAGTTGGGCGCGGAGGTCATCGGTGTTGACGTGAACGCGCCGGACCGGCCGCTCGGCCATTTCGTCGCCGGAGACATTTCGACCCCGGACGGTGTCGCGCGCGTCGCCGATGCGATGCCGGGGCAACTGGACGCGCTTTGCAATGTGGCCGGTGTTTCGGGCCGATCGGGCGCAGCGGCGACGCTCGCAGTCAACTTCTTCGGATTGCGGGCCCTGTCGGAACGCCTGGCGCCGAAAATCCGCGAGGGCGGTTGCCTCGTCAATGTGGCATCTATCGCCGGCTATGGCTGGCGGGCCAATCTGGAACGGGCAAGGGCGATCGCCTCGACCCAGGGCTTCCCGGATCCGGCCACGATCGCCGGCGAATTCGATGTGCCCGACGGGGCCTGTTATCCGATCTCCAAGGAAATCCTGATTGTCTGGACCATGATGGCGGCGCATCTGGAGCGTTTCCGCTCGCGCGGGATCCGGGTCAATTCGGTCTCGCCCGGACCTGTCGAGACGCCGATCCTGAGCCAGTTTCGCAGTGTGCTGGGCGACGAGAAGGTCGATAGCGACATCGACCGCGTCGGGCGGGCCGGCACGGCGGCGGACATCGCGCCGACGATCCTTTTCCTGTGCTCCGACGGCGCCCGCTGGATCAACGGCGCCAACATCGCCAATGACGGCGGCCTCGAGGCTTCAATCAATGCCGAGGTTCTCGGCTTCTAGAACCTGTCATGGTTCAATCCAATGATGACAGGTTCTGACAGTATCTCGACGACCGGTCGCGTCTGAAACTGCGGATTGGACCTGTCAGATCCCTGGCAGCTTCAGATTTGTCAGCCGCTCGCAATCGCCTTTGCCGCAAGCGCCAGAAATTCGGCGCGTTCCGCTTCATCCAGTTCGGCCAGTATGTCTTCCTGCAAGGCGGCCACGATCGGCGATATCTCACCGAAAGCCTGTCTGCCCCGGTCGGTCGGCCGCACTTCGCGGGCGCGCCGGTCGCGCCGGCAGACGGTGCGCTCGACATAGCCCTTCTGTTCCAGCCGGTCGATGACTCCGCCAATCGTGGCGCGGTCATAGGCGATCTGGGCCGCTACGCCGGCCTGATCGATGCCAGGATCGGTGATGATCGCATCCAGGGCTGCATACTGGACCGGCGTGAGATCGAAACCGGCCTCCTGCATGCGCCGCGTGAACACGTGTGTCGAGATCTGGTGAAGCCGGCGGATCAAGTGACCGGCCATCCGGTGCGTTTCCATTTGCGGCCTCTCTCGCGGTTCAAACGTCTCCAAAAGCCCGCAATACCAATAGGTTCGCGAATTTGATTTGTATACATATTTTTGTTGACGAGAAATAATAAGTGTAGTTATTAATCGCGCAGACAACCCATGGCCCGACTGGCTGGACGAAAGGGAGGAGCGACAATGCAATTCTATGTGGACGGCTTTCGCGGCGGCGACCCGGACGTAAACGACGCGGCGCCTTGCCGCCGTGAATACGGCGCGCATGCGCAGTTGCCGGAAAAGGTCGACGTGCTGATCGCCGGTACCGGCCCGGCCGGCCTGTGCCTTGCCGCACAGCTGTCGCAGTTCCCCGAGATCGAGACGATGATTGTCGAGCGCGACCCGCGCAACATCGCCAAGGGCAAGGCCGACGGCATCAACACCCGCACGATGGAGATGTTCCAGGCCTTCGGCTTCGCCGAAAAGGTCAAGCGCGAGAGCTACTGGGTCAACCAGACCACGTTCTGGACGCCCGATCCCGAGAACCCGGCCCGCATTCGGCGCGCGGACCGGGTGCAGGACGTTGCCGACGATTCCTCGGAAATGCCGCATATCCTGATCAACCAGGCGCGGTTGCACCAGCTGTTCCTCGACGTGATGAAGAACTCGCCGTCGCGCCTCGAACCGGACTACAGCTGGGCGGTCAAGCATGTCGAGGTCGACCCGACGACGGACGATCACCCGGTCACCGTCACGCTCGAGGATACCGGCGTCAATTGGGGGCAGACGGTCACGGTCCGCGCCAACTATGTCGTCGGTTGCGACGGCGCGCGTTCCAATGTCCGCAAGTCGATCGGCGGCGAACTTCACGGCGACGCGGCGCACCAGGCCTGGGGCGTGATGGACATTCTCGCCAATACCGACTTTCCCGACGTACGGCAGAAATGCCTGATCTCGTCGGCAAGCGAGGGCAATTTGCTGATCCTGCCGCGCGAGGGCGGCTATTTGTTCCGCATGTATGTGGAGCTGGACAAGCTGAATCCCGACGAGCGCGTCGCCAACCGCAACCTGACGCAGGACCACATGATCGCCGCGGCGAACCGGATCATGGCGCCTTACACGATCGACGTGAAAGAGGTCGTCTGGTGGTCGATCTACGAGATCGGGCACCGGATCAGCGATGCATTCGACGACGTGCCCGAAGGCGAAACGGCAACGCGCACTCCGCGCGTGTTCACGGCGGGCGATGCCTGCCACACGCACAGCCCCAAGGCCGGCCAGGGCATGAACGTCTCCATGCAGGACGGCTTCAATCTCGGCTGGAAGCTGGCGCATGTGTTCAAGGGGTGGTCGGACCCGAGCCTGCTGCATAGCTACAAGTCGGAGCGCCTTGTCGAGGCGAAGCGCCTTGTCGAGACCGACCATAAATGGGCCCGCATCATGTCCGAGCCGATGACGGAAGCGGAACGTTCCGGCGCGGAGGAGCCGCGTTTCGTGCGCAACTTCAAGGCCAATCTCGAATTCACCGGCGGTCTCGCGGTCAAATACGACCAGTCCCTGCTGACCGGGCCGGCGACCCACCAGGCGCTTGCGACCGGCGAGGAAGTCGGTCGCCGCTTCCACTCCGCTCCGGTGGTGCGTGTCGCCGACGCGAAGCAGATGCAGCTCGGCCATGTCGCCGAAGCGGACGGTCGGTGGCGGATATACGCCTTTGCCGGCCGCAACGACAGTTCGGCGCCCGGTTCGGCGATTCACAAGCTGGCTGACTGGCTGGAAAACGATCCGGCGTCGCCGGTGGTGAAGCACACAGGCCGGGACAAGGAGATCGACGCGGTGATCGATTTTCGGGCGGTGTTCCAGCAAACTTTCGACCAGCTCGCCTATGAGGACATGCCATCGCTGCTCAAGCCGCTGAAGGGCAGACTTGGCCTGCAGGACCATGAGAAGGCCTTTTGCGTCGATCACAAGGGTGTTGGCGACATCTTCGAGATGCGCGGAATCGACCGCGACAAGGGCTGCATGGTCGTGGTGCGTCCCGACCAGTATATCGCTCACGTGCTGCCACTGGACGGCTTTGGGGAATTGTCCGCGTTCTTCGACGGCTTCCTTCGTCCGGCCAATATGCGATAGGCGGCCGGGCCAGCCGCTACCTGGTTCCCGAAGCAGATGCGGACGCGCTTTTCCAATTGCGCCAAATAGCAGCCGGAACCCGAATTGGATGAAAAGAGCATCCAGATCCGGGTTGCCGCGGCATTGGATTTCCACTCCGCCAGTCAGGCGGAAACGGTTGAATGAGTCTGCTTCAGGCACCTCAAGGTGAAACTTGAGCGGGAATGCCGTACGCCGGGGATGTGATAGAGCTTTTCGCGGAGAAACGCTTCATAGCCGGATGTTCCGTCGACGGCGACCTTGATCAGGTAGTCGTACTCGCCGGTGGTCAGGTAGACCTCCAGGACTTCCGGCATCTCCGACATCGCTTCGCCGAATGCTTTCAATATGTGATCGTCATGGCGTTCGAGAGTGATCTCGACGATCACCGTTTCGCCGGCGCCCATGAGCTTTCGGTCGAGAATCGCGGCATATCCAGTGATATATCCCTCGGCCTCGAGGCGTCTGACACGCTGCCAGCAAGGGCTTGGCGAGAGCGCGACGCGCTCGGCCAGAACGCTGTTTGACACGCGTCCGTCCTTCTGCAACTCGGCCAGAATTTTCAGATCGATCTTGTCGAGATCTCGTGACACGGGGCCTCCGAAAGAAAATCACGTGGTTGGATAATTTCGCAGAATTATAATTCGAATAAACGCAAAAGATACATATAATAGGAACGAAATTCCGCATGGACTTCTGTAGATTGTTTTGCGGAGGGTGCCATGCGGAAATCATGCTTCAAGACCCATGCCGTTTTCGATCACGCGTCGCGCGCGCTCGACGAATTGCGGCGCATGGACTTCGTGCTCGTCTCGATGACCGTCGCGGCTGAAGGCCCGGATCTGGCCGAAGTGCGCATCGATTACGAGCCGCAAGGAAGTCTGTCGGCCGATACATGGTTCAGGCGGGTCCGGAGGTTGAACGGAGCCTTTGACTTCTGCGATACGAGCGTCGACGATCCCGAAACGCAAGAGGATGGTGACAACCGAATCGGCGCAGCGCCCTGAAGGAGAGTTATCGATGAACGAGGCTGAAGGCCCGCTATCCCTGACTGTGCCGGAGCCGCAGTTCCGTCCCGGCGACAAGCCGGATTTTTCCTGGGTCGCGGTTGACAAGGCAGGCGCCGTTCGCCGGCCCGCCTATGACGAGGATCCGCGCGATTTTCGCGATCTGGCCTTTTCGATCATCCGCGTGCTGAACCGCGACGGCGAGGCAGTCGGGCCATGGGCCGGATTGCTGAGCGATGACGAATTGAGGAAAGGGCTGAGGGACATGATGACGCTGCGCGCCTACGATGCGCGCATGATGATCGCCCAGCGTCAGGGCAAGTGCTCCTTCTACATGCAGCATCTCGGCGAGGAGGCGATCAGCTGCGCCTTCGGCACGGCGCTGGAACCCGGCGACATGAATTTTCCAACCTATCGGCAAGCCGGACTTCTGATTACGGCGGGCTATCCTCTCACGTCGATGATGAACCAGGTCTATTCGAATGACGGCGACAGCGCGCGCGGCCGCCAACTGCCGGTCTTCTATTCGTCGAAGGAGCACGGCTTCTTCTCGGTATCGGGAAACCTCGCCACCCAATATATCCAGGCGGTCGGCTGGGCGATGGCGTCGGCCATTTCGGGCGACAGCCGGATCGCCGCCGGATGGATCGGCGACGGATCGACGGCTGAGAGCGATTTCCATGCCGCGCTGGTTTTCGCATCGACCTACAAGGCGCCGGTCGTTCTCAACATCGTCAACAACCAATGGGCGATCTCGACCTTTCAGGGAATTGCGCGCGGCGGCTCCGGCACGCTGGCGGCGCGCGGACATGGTTTCGGCATCCCGTCATTGCGCGTCGACGGCAATGATTTCATCGCCGTTCATGCGGTTGCCAAATGGGCGGCCGAACGCGCCCGGCGCAATCTCGGGCCGACACTCGTCGAATATGTGACATATCGCGCCGGCGGACATTCCACCTCCGACGATCCGTCGGCCTATCGTCCCAAGGAGGAAAGCGCGGCCTGGCCGCTCGGCGATCCCATCCTGCGGCTGAAGGCGCATCTGATCGCCAAGGGGGCGTGGAGCGAGGAACGCCATGTGCAGGCCGAGGCCGAAGTAATGGATACGGTCGTTGCCGCGCAGAAGGAATCGGAAGCCATCGGCACACTGCAATCCGGCCGGTTGCCATCGCAGCGTGATCTTTTCGAGGACGTATTCGAAACCATGCCGCCGCATTTGCTGCGTCAACGTCATCAGTCGGGGTACTGATCATGACGCGGCGCACGATGATCGAGGCGATCCAGAACGCCCAGGACGTGGCGATGGGAGCCGATCCGCGCGTCGTCGTCTTCGGCGAGGATGTCGGCTATTTCGGCGGCGTCTTCCGCTGCACGGCGGGGCTGCAGAAGAAATACGGCAAGCAGCGCTGTTTCGATACGCCGATCAGCGAATTGGGCATTGTCGGCGCGGCGATCGGCATGGCGGCCTATGGGCTGCGCCCGTGCATCGAGATCCAGTTCGCCGACTACATGTATCCGGCCTACGACCAGATCGTATCCGAGGCCGCGAGGCTTCGCTATCGCTCGGCGGGCGAGTTCACCTGCCCGCTGGTTATCCGCATGCCGACGGGCGGCGGTATTCATGGAGCCCAGACCCACAGCCAGAGCCCGGAAGCGCTGTTCACCCATGTCGCGGGTCTGAAGACCGTCGTTCCGTCGACTCCCTATGACGCCAAGGGTCTTTTGCTCGCGGCGATCGAGGACCCCGATCCGGTGATCTTCCTTGAGCCGAAACGGCTCTATAACGGGCCTTTCGACGGCCATCACGACATGCCGGTCACGCCCTGGAAGAAGCACGATCTCTCCGAGGTTCCGGACGATCACTATTTGGTGCCGATCGGAAAGGCTGCGATCCGCCGCGAGGGGCAGGCGTTGACGGTGCTTGCCTATGGCACGATGGTCTATGTGGCGATGGCCGCGGCCGAGGCAAGCGGGATCGACGCAGAAGTCATCGATTTGAGAACGCTGTTGCCGCTCGACGAGGAAACGATCGTGACCTCTGTGAAGAAAACCGGCCGATGCGTCATCGTGCACGAGGCGACGCGGACCTCGGGTTTCGGCGCCGAACTCGCCTCACTCGTCCAAGAGCGATGTTTTTACCATCTGGAGGCCCCGATCGAGAGGGTCACGGGCTGGGATACGCCCTATCCGCACGCGCAGGAATGGGATTACTTCCCAAGTCCGGCGCGGGTAAGCGGCGCCTATGAGCGCGTGATGCAGGAGGGCTAGATGGGCACTTTCGTCATTAAGATGCCCGATGTCGGCGAGGGCGTTGCCGAAGCGGAGCTCGTCGAATGGTCGGTGAAGCCGGGAGACCTGATCCGCGAAGACGACATTGTCGCGGCCGTCATGACGGACAAGGCGACGGTGGAGATCCCGGCACCGGTGAGCGGCACGGTTATCTGGCTTGCCGGCGAGATCGGCGATCAGATCGCGGTCGGTGCCGAGCTCATGCATATGGATGTCGAAGGTGAGGGGAACCGACCGGGCGCGGCCGCCGTCCGGCTGCGCGAGGCCGCAGGCGTGGCGGAGGAGCCGCAACCGGCATCCGGTCCCGCAAGCCCGCAAACCCCGGCCGCGCCGCAAAAAGATCCCCCGAAGTCCGCCCTGACCCCTCATAATGGCGATCGCCCGCGAGCAGTCGCACCCTCGCGCGACGCTTACGGCCGGCCGATCGCGTCTCCAGCGGTTCGCAAACGCGCGCGTGACGCCGGGATCGATCTCCGCCGGGTGACGGGGTCGGGTCCGGCCGGCCGGATCACCCATGCCGATCTGGACGATTACACGGCGTCTCCGGAGCCGGAAGGCGCGGCCTCGGAATATATGCGCGAAACGTCTATGGAGGATATCAAGGTCACCGGCCTCCGGCGCAAGATCGCCGAGCGCATGGATGCCGCCAACCGGCATATTCCGCATATCACCATCGTCGAGGAGGTCGACGTCACCGCGCTCGAGGATTTGCGCCAGCGCCTGAATGGCGAGCATGCGGAAAGGCGCGGCAAGCTTACGGTGTTGCCCTTCATCATGCGCGCGATCGTGCGCGCCGTCTCGGAGCAGCCGGCTCTCAACGCCCATTTCCTCGACGAGGACAACATCATCCGCCGGTTCGGCGCGGTGCATATCGGTATCGCGACCCAAACGCCGAACGGCCTGATGGTTCCGGTCGTCCGCCATGCCGAGGCGATGGGGCTTTGGGAGGCTGCCGCGGAGATCGGCAGGCTCGCGGAGGCTTCGCGCAGCGGCTCTGCCACGCGCGAGGAACTGAGCGGATCGACCATTTCGATCTCTTCTCTCGGGCCGCTCGGCGCGCTGGCGACGACGCCGATCATCAACAGGCCGGAGGTCGCCATCGTAGGGATCAACAAGATCGCCACTCGCCCGCTGTGGCTCGACGGCGAGTTCAAGCCGCGTCAGGTCATGAACATCTCCTGCAGTTTCGATCACCGTGTCATCGACGGCTGGGACGCGGCGGTGTTCGTACAAAAACTCAAGGCCCTGCTCGAAGCGCCGGCCGTCATGTTCGTCGAGGGATAGGATGGAAGAAATCGACTGCACGGTGCTCGTGATCGGGGCGGGGCCGGGAGGCTATGTCTGTGCGATCCGGGCAGGCCAACTTGGCCTCGATACCGTGATTGTGGACGCGGCGTATCTGGGCGGGACTTGTCTCAACATCGGATGTATCCCGTCCAAGGCGCTCATTCATGCCGGCAACGAATTCCAGAAGGCGAGCGCCTTTTCGACCGATAACGCGCTTGGCATCAGAACCGGCGAGGCCTCGATAGATCTGTCCGCCACGATGAAATGGAAAGACGCCATCGTGACCCGCCTGACGTCAGGGGTCGGCGGGCTTCTGAAGAAGGCGAAGGTGCGCCATGTGGCGGGCCGGGCGCGTTTCGTCGACGGAAAGACGGTCGATGTGGAAACGGCAGACGGCATTCGTCGCATTCGCGCCGGGCATGTGGTGATCGCGGCTGGCTCGGAACCGGTCGAACTTCCGCAACTGCCCTTCGGCGGCAAGGTGATTTCTTCCGCCGAGGCGCTGTCGCTGCCGGAAGTTCCGGAGAGGCTTGCCGTCGTCGGCGGCGGCTATATCGGGCTGGAGATTGGAACGGCATACCGCAAGCTCGGTGCGCAGGTGACGGTGATCGAACTGGGCGACCGCATCCTGCCCCAATATGACGCGGCGCTGACGAAGCCAGTCGCAGACCGGCTCGCAGGACTGGGCGTCGAGGTTCTGACCGGTGCAGGCGCCGAAGGCCTTTCGCAGGACGGCGAGAAGCTGCGGGTGCGCATCGGCGACGAGCTTCGCGAGATCGAGGCCGACAGGATCCTCGTCACGGTCGGTCGGCGTCCCGTCACGACAGGATGGGGGCTGGCGGAACTCGGCCTGGACATGGACGGACGGTTTGTGCGCATCGACGATCGTTGCCGGACCTCCATGCGAGATGTCTATGCGATCGGGGATGTGACCGGCGAACCCATGCTTGCCCATCGTGCAATGGCGCAGGGTGTTCTGGCGGCGGAGGTCATTGCCGGAGGCAATCGGCGGTGGGATCATGGAGCGATCCCCGCCGTCTGTTTCGTCGATCCGGAGATCGTCAGCGTCGGCCTGTCGCCGGAGGAGGCCAAGGCCCCCGGTATCGCCGCCGATGTCGCGATGTTCCCGTTCGCGGCGAACGGTCGCGCCATGACGGAAGAGGACGATGCCGGCTTCGTGCGCGTCGTCTGCCGCAAGAGCGACGGCCTGTTGCTCGGTATCCAGGCGGTCGGAAACGGTGTCTCTGAACTGAGTGCGGCTTTTTCGCTGGCGATGGAAATGGGAGCGACCGCCGAGGACGTGGCCGCCACCATCCATGCCCATCCGACGCGGGGCGAGAGCTTCCAGGAGGCGGCATTGCGTGTCTTGGGGCGCGGGCTGCATGTCTAGGCCGGATACCTTCCGAGTCCCGTTCAGTTTCCTTACGTTAATGGCGCACAACGTGGTCCTGGTCGGGGTCAGAGTTTCCGGCCATAAATCACGCGCTCGGGCTCCTGTCGTGCGCTGACTTCATCATATCCGCCGGGGCCTCGTGCCCGATAGCCTGCGCGGCGCATCACATAGCCGACGACGCCGAAAGTCAGCACTACCGACAGGTCGAAGGTCGGGTTCTGCAGCGAATAGGTGCCGAGCGTCGACAGCAGCAGCATGGCCGGCACGGATTGTGCGGCCGGCACGAGTTCGCCCGGCTCGTGAAACTGGAGCTCGAGTTACCCCTTGGTGATGCGGCGCAATTTCTCCGGCAGTTCCTGCGATATGTCGCCGAGGATCGTCATGCAGTTGGGGAAGGTGCTTGCGACATCAAGCACAGTCTGCGCTTCGATAGGAGCCGTGTGAAGAAGGAACACTGAGCTGAGAATGGCGAGACGGTGATACATGGTGACCTCTCCCGGAACCGTATCCCGAGCGCAGAAGCATTCGCGCCGAAACGTGTTGAGTAAGCTTGCAGAGCACGGGGTCGTGGGAGCACTCCCGGCGAGTTGGGTGCGGGAGTGCTCGGCCGTGTGACGGAGGAGATGCGTCGCATCTCCTCCTGCCCTGTGCTGCCTCCGTTCATCGCGACGGAGAGCCGTTTAGCCACGCTTTTGCGCATGGCGTTTGGCAACTACGGCGTTCTGATGCGCCGCTTAGTGTGTCGGTGCTCACCCCTCGATAGTAGCCACGGGCACCGAGGCGGAGCCATCGCTCAGAGGGCTAGGAGGGGGAGCGATATCGTGCGCTTCACACTGCGGGGATGCAACGCTTTCTCGAGACCGGCCGCAAGACCGTCCTAGATCGGGGCAGGGTGGAAATGGAGGCTCTCCGCGCAGGCGGAATTGAATTCCCGGTCGAACTGTCGATCGCCTCCGCGACGGAGGAAAGCGGACCGATCTTCATCGCCTATGTCCGGGACATTTCACAGCGGCGCGACGCCGAGTTCGAGTTGCGCGAGGCGCGCGACCGCGCGCTCGCCGCGGACAAGGCGAAATCGGATTTCCTCGCAGTCATCAGTCACGAGATGAGAACGCCGCTAAACGGTGTTCTCGGCGTGCTCGAGCTCCTTCGGGAAACCGAGCTGTCACCAGAGCAGGAACGGTTCGTCGAGACGGCCGCCGCCTCCGGCGATATCCTCTGGCGCCACATCAACGACCTTTTGGACCTGACAGTGGTTGAGGCCGGCAAGTTGGTGCTCCAACCGGAGGCTTTCAGCCTGGAGGAAATGCTGGCCGATGTCGTTGCCATCAGCCGGCCTATCGCCAAGGCAAACGGGAACACCCTGTCCATGACGATCCGGCCGGATACACCCGACCGGTTCGTCGGCGACCGTCGCCGGATTCAGCAGATCCTGCTCAATCTCCTCAACAATGCAGCCAAGTTTACCCGCGAGGGCAGCATAGCGGTAGAGGCCGGCTATCCCGGCGCGCCGGACGATCCGCCGTTTCTGGAGTTTGTCGTCAGCGATACGGGAGTGGGCATATCGAACGACGACCAGACGCGGATCTTCGAGGAATTCGTGACACTCGATTCCTCCTTCCGGAGAAGGTCATCTGGCGCCGGCCTCGGATTGAGCATCTGCAGGGGAATCGCCCGCGCGATGAACGGCCGAATCGAGGTCGAAAGCGAGTCCCAAAAGGGAAGCCGCTTTCATGTCATCTTGCCGCTCCTACCCGCGGACACCACTCTGGCGGGAACTCCTGGCGAAGGTATCGTACGCGCGACAACCTTGCCGACCAGGGCGGAAGGCATGAAGGTTCTGGTTGTCGAAGATAACGAGATCAACCGTTTTGTTGCCCACCAGATACTGGCGCATCACGGCTGCGAGATCCACGAGGCGCACAACGGGCTTGAAGGCGTGAAAATGGCGGATGCGGAAGGTTACGACCTCATCCTGATGGATATCAGCATGCCCGAGATGGACGGCGTGGAGGCCTGCAGACGCATCCGGGAAAGAGGCGGACCGTCGGCCGATATGCCGATCGTCGGAATTACCGCACATGTCCTGAGAAATGATCAGGCCCGGTTTCTTGAGGCAGGAATGGACGATTGTCTCTCCAAACCCATTCGGCGCCGGGATGTGGAGACGCTTTTGTCGGAATACTCCCATGGCCGCCGCGCAAGCGAGAGCGGGCAGATTCTCGACGGGGAAGCCGCGGCCATGCCGGCTCTGGCGGCCGAAGCTGAAGTCGAGGCCGTATTCGATATGGCAACGCTGGAAGAGTTATTGGAAGTCCTCCCTCCGGCATCGGTTCCGGGCAGGTTAACCGCCTTCGTCGAGGCGCTGGACCGCGGGGTCGCGGACATCGCCTCCGCAGTTTCCGGCAGGGATGCGCTGGAGGGCGTGCGCCGCGCGCACGAACTCGCCGGCGTTGCCGCCATATTCGGTGCTACGTCGTTGCGGGAGGAACTGCTGCGACTTGAGAAGGCGTGTGAGGGGGCGGACCTGTCAGAGGGCGATGATCTCGTCGATTCCGTACGGAAAGCCGCCGAAAACTGCAGGAGTGCGGTCGCACATCTTGCCGCGCGGTCCCGGCAGACGCCGTCTTGATGTGGATGAGCGGAGTCCCGACTGATTGTTGAAAACGCGGGGATTGCGGGCTCTCATCCTGCCAGAGGACGATCGCTGTGGCGCGGGATCTCGTGCCGGACGATGAATTCCTCCATTTCCCCTCTTGTCCAGTGGGCGAGTGGCGCGACTATCACGGTGCCGTCATCTTTGCGCGAGAAAACCTCGGTTGCCGCATGACCCTCGCCTGGCCTGCCGCCGAAGGCGGCAATCACGACGTCCACCTCCTCTCGGTCGCCTTCATGATCGCTCCTTACATGTCCGCGAGAACGACCGACTGAAGGGGCAGCCTTCTCGCCCGACGTCGACAGGACGGGCATGTTGGGGGAAACCCAGTTGATCATCTGGCGCAATACAACCGATTCAAGGTCGCTCTCCAGCAGGGCCGTTACCCGGTCCGGGTATCTGGAAACCGTATAATGGATGATTGTCTCCGGTGAGACATTCGCGAAGAGGGTAGAAAGAGAACCGAGGTCTCTTTCGGTGTCACTGGTCGTTTTGCGGTTTGTTGGCATGTCTTGCTCCCGGATCTCGCAGCGGCCGCCCTTCGCGGCGCCGCGACGGCGATGAGGTTGTCTCTTCCTGCGATTATAGATGCCGGTGTGCTTGAATGCCCGCGGGCAGATGTATGCCGCTCCGGATTTTCGGATACCGGCTTCTATCCCCTTGGCTAGAATGAACTCTTCAGTAGTTCTTTGGAAAAAGGCATGTTGCGACAAGAGGCGTCGACCCCAAAAGCTGACAGCGGGTGCCGGGTGTTTCGGCCAGCACGCTTGTACGCGTTCCGAAGATTTCGGGCCTGGGAGTTTTGAGAAGCTTCAGTGCGACGGAGCGTCAGGCTGCGCTATTGGATAACGCGTCTCTCGAATACTTCCATGTCGCACCATTCTTTCCGCCGCGCGATGCGGATCCCAGCCCGGTCTTCTACTGAATTGCCGTTGGGCGATAGTTGGCGGTCAGAGCGTCACTCTGTCGACGCGTCAACACTGACGTCTGCTTTTGGGCGCCGGCCGCACACGGGTGAAAGGCAAGAATGGTGCGCAAAGCGGTCGTTACTCAAGCGGCCTGCCATTGGCCAAGGCATCGGAAACTGGACCGCCGTCCGCAATTTCAACTCAGCAAATAATAGCAACAAGACATCCGCGCTCGCCCCATGGATAGGCCTTAACGCTGCCATACCGCTTAGATAGGCAGTGTGGATTAGCGGTTGTGAGTATAAATATCTAATTTGTTTGATGAGTGGTAGCGGAGGAGGGACTTGAACCCCCGACACGCGGATTATGATTCCGCTGCTCTAACCGACTGAGCTACTCCGCCACGCGGCGGCACAAGGCCGCGAAGGTCGCGCGGATATAAGGTCGGGGGCTTGGGCCTGTCAAGCGCGGATGCGGCGAATGGTGCCTTGTTTCGCAGCGCCAAAAACGCTTTAACGCGCCCGCAATCCCTTTCCCCTTTTCCGGACCACAGCATGACCCAATCGACAAGCCCGAGACTCGCAGTGATCGGCTGCGGCTATTGGGGGGCGAACCATGTGCGCACGCTTGGCGAAATGGGCGTTTTGCACGCGGTGTCGGACGTGCATATCGAGCGCGCCGAAATGCTCGCCCAGCCTTACGGTGCGAAGGGCGTCATGCCCGACGCGGTCTTCGCCGACGAGGCGGTCGATGCAGTCGTTCTGGCGCTGCCGGCGCATGTGCATGCGGAATTCGCACTGCGCGCCATCGCTGACGGCAAGCATGTTTTCGTCGAGAAGCCGCTGGCGCTCTCCTCGGCGGACGGCGCGCATGTGGTCGAAGAGGCGGCGACGGCCGGCCGGGTGCTGATGACCGGGCATATTCTATGCTATCACAACGCTTTCGTTGCCTTGCGCGAGCGCATCGCCGCCGGCGATCTTGGAGAGATCCGCTATATACAAAGCCACCGGCTCGGTTTCGGCAAGTTCCATGCCCGCTTCGACGCGCTTTGGGACCTCGCGCCGCACGACCTGTCGATGATCATGACGCTGGCCGGCGGCGAGCCGGAGCGGGTGCAGGGCGTGCATCGCGGCGTCTCGATCGGCACGACCGACCTTGCCCATGTGCATCTCGATTTCGCCAGCGGCGTCGGCGCGCATCTGCATGTGTCGCGTCACAGCCCCTATCGCGAACGCCGTTTCACGGTGATCGGCTCGAAGGGCATGGCGGTGTGGGACGACCTTGCGGACTGGCCGCAGAAACTGGCTGTGTACCGCCATTCGATCGACCCGAAGGGCACGAACTGGGACTTCACGCTCAGCGACCCCGATTATGTACCGCTCGAACCCAACATGGCGCTGACCGACGAGCTGCAGCATTTCGTCGATTGCATCGGGTCGGGCGCAACACCGCAGACCGACGGGCGGCAGGGCGTCGCGGTGTTGCGGGTTCTGGAAAAGGCCGGGAAATAGGGCCTGACCCGTTCACCGCGGGTTACAATATGGCTAAGGGTTTGATGATCGGGCTCTTTACGCCCGAGTCCATTACGGGATAAGCGGCATCAGGAGGGGCCTGAGGTTTTGCCGCACCCGGCAGGGTGACGGTGGCGAATGGGGAAATTCATGCAGTTTATCGATCTCGGCGCGCAGCGTGCGCGTATAGAGGACAAGATCCAGGCGGCGATCAATGGCGTCGTCTCGAGCGGCGCCTTCATCCTCGGCCCCCAGGTCGGCGAATTCGAGCGGCAATTGGCCGACTATGTCGGTGTGAAACATGTGCTTGGCTGCGCCAGCGGAACCGACGCCCTGCTCATCCCGCTCATGGCCAAGGGCATCGGCCGGGGCGACGCGGTGTTCGTTCCGAGCTTCACCTTCGCGGCGACGGCGGAAGTGGTTGCGCTGACAGGAGCCGAGCCCGTCTTCGTCGATATTGATCCCGACACCTACAATTTGGACCCGGCTTCGCTGAAAGAAGCGATCGCGATGATCGAGGCGGAAGGGCGGCTCAACGCGAAGGCGATCATTCCCGTCGATCTGTTCGGCCTTGCCGCCGACTATGTGTCGATTTCCAAGATCGCCCGCGAGCATGGCCTGTTCGTCATTTCGGACGCAGCCCAGGCGATTGGCGGCGAAGCGGCCAATGGCAAGCGTTGCGGCTCCTTCGGCGACGTCGCGTCGACCAGCTTCTACCCGGCCAAGCCGCTCGGCTGCTATGGCGACGGCGGCGCGGTGATGACCGATGACGACGACCTGATCGAGATCATGCGGTCGGTCGCCTTCCACGGCAAGGGCTCGAGCCAGTATGACAATGTGCGCATCGGGCTGACGTCGCGGCTCGACACGATCCAGGCGGCGGTCCTGATCGAGAAACTCGCCATACTCGAAGACGAGATGGTAGCCCGCCAGCGCGTTGCGGCGCGCTACCATGAGGGCCTTTCCGGCGTGGTCAAGGCGGCTGCGAACCTGCCGGGCACGCGCTCGGCCTGGGCGCAATATGCGATCGAAACGCCAGAGCGCGACACGCTGCAGGCGCATCTGAAGTCGCAGGGCATCCCGTCGGTGATCTATTACGTCAAGCCGCTGCATCAGCAGGTCGCCTATGAGCGCTATCCGGTCGCGCCGAACGGGTTGCCGGTCACCGAGGCGAAGCCGCAGTCGATCCTGTGCCTGCCGATGCATGCCTATCTGTCGGAGGAAGACCAGGACCGCGTGATCGGCGAGATCCGGTCCTTCGTGATGGATTCGCCCTCACGGCGCGCGGCGGCCGAGTAGGCTCAGCCGGCCGCTGCCAGGGCGGTTTCCAGACTTTCCAGCATGCGCTCGGCTTCGGCCGCGCGTTCGGTGCGGTCGATGAAACCGCCGCCCAGCACGCGCGCGCCGGCCCCTTCGCCGTCATAGAGCACACAGGCCTGTCCGAGGGCGACGCCGGATTCGCCACCGGCGAGTTCCACCCGTGTCTGTCCACTCTCGTGGAAGAGCCGGGCCGGCGTCGGCGGGCGAGTGGAGCGAACACGAGCCAGCACTTCCAGACCTTCCGCCGGGATGTCGGCAAGGGACTCGTCGCCGAGCCAGTTCATCTCGCGCAGATGGACGATGCGCGTATCCAGCGCTTCGCGCGGACCGACGATGACGCGGTGGGTGCGGGCGTCCAGCTTGACGACGAAGAGCGGCTCGCCGGTCGCCACGCCAAGGCCCTTGCGCTGCCCGACCGTGAAGCGAAGGATTCCCTCGTGACGACCGAGAACGCGGCCGTCGATGTGAACAATGTCGCCGGCTAACGCCGCATTCGGGCGCAGCTTGGTGATGATGTCGGCGTAATTGCCATTGGGCACGAAACAGATGTCCTGGCTGTCCGGCTTGTCGGCGACGATCAGCCCCATCTCCGTCGCATGACGGCGGGTCTCGTCCTTGGTCATGTCGCCGAGCGGAAAGCGCAGGAAATCGACCTGGTCCTGGGTCGTGGCGAAGAGGAAATAACTCTGGTCACGGTCGGCGTCGGCCGGACGATAGAGCGAACGGTGCGCGCCGTTTTGCCGTGAACGGATATAGTGGCCGGTCGCCAGGACGTCGGCGTCGAGGTCACGGGCGGTCTTCAGGAGATCGGCGAACTTGACCGTCTGGTTGCAGGAGACGCAGGGGATCGGGGTCTCGCCGGCCAGATAGGAATCGGCGAAATTCTCGATCACCGCCTCGCGGAAACGGCTCTCGTAGTCGAGCACGTAATGGGGGATGCCGAGCGTCTCGCAGACACGGCGGGCATCGTCGATGTCCTGACCTGCGCAGCACGATCCCGTCTTCCGTACTGCCTCGCCATGATCGTAGAGCTGCAGCGTGATCCCGATCACCTCATAGCCCTCGGCATGCAGCAGACCGGCCACGACGGAAGAATCGACGCCGCCGGACATGGCGACGACGACGCGCGTCTTTTCTGGCGGCTTGGCGATATCGAGCGAATTCATGGCGTTTCTTCGGGCTGTCGGAGGCCGCATATAGAAGCTGCGGGTTACCGGTTCCAGTGCCTCGTTGCTGTTTCGCAGCGCTGCCGCGACGTAAATTCCCGGAATCCCGGTGGCAAGCATTACCAAATGCCTACCATGGCTTTAGGTGTTTTTTAAAGCTGTGGCCGTAATGTGGCATCGTTAATGGTCCTTGAGTGTGTAGTGAGTGCAATGACCGACCAGATTCGACCCCGCGTCAAATATGTCATCGGGCCAGATGGCAGCCCTTTGACGATCAACGATCTGCCGCCGGCTTCAACGCGGCGCTGGGTTATCCGCCGCAAGGCCGAAGTCGTCGCTGCCGTGCGCGGCGGCCTTCTCAGCCTGGAAGAAGCGTGTCAGCGCTACTCCCTGACGGTAGAGGAATATCTCTCCTGGCAGGCGTCCATCGACGAGCACGGTCTCGCAGGCTTGCGCACCACGCGCATCCAGCAATACCGCCACTGATCCCCCCGACCATCAATTCACCAGAACGACCTTGCCGATCGGCGCCGTTTCGAGGAAGCGGTGGGCTTCCGCCGCCTGTTCCATCGGAAACGTCCTGGCGACATGCACCCTGATTTCGTGCTCGGTCACGAGCGACGCCAATTTCCGCAGCGAAGCCGCGTCGGGATGCACGAGGATGCGCTTGAGGCCTACGCCTTTTTCGGCGGCAGCCTTCTCTGCTTCCTCGCCGGCCGTTCTGAGCGTGACCGCAATCCCGCCGGGCTTCAGGGTGTTCAGCGATTTCAGCAACTGGTCGCCGGCAACCGTTTCGAGAACGATGTCCATGTCGCCGGCAACCTCGGCGAAATCGGCCGCGCGATAATCGATTACCTCGTCTGCGCCGATGGATCGCGCATAGTCCGTTTTCCCGGCGCTGACCGTGGTCGTCACATGCGCGCCGAAGACCTTGGCGATCTGTATGGCAAGGTGGCCTACGCCACCGGCGCCGGCATGAACCAGCACCCGGTCGTTCGCCTTCAGGCCGGCCTCGTCGAAAAAGGCCTGCCAGGCGGTCAGCCCGGCCAGCGGTAGCCCCGCGGCCTCTGCGTCCGTCATGTTTTCCGGCGTTCGAACAAATTCAGCGGCCGAAACACAGGCATATTCGCCATAGGCGCCGGCCTCCCGGGGAAAACGCGACAGGCCCATGACGCGAACGCCAGGCGCGAAGTCCGTGACGCCGGAACCGGTCTTTTCCACTGTGCCGGCGATATCCCAGCCGAGTATAAAAGGCGGGTCGCCGATCAAGGGCAATGCTCCTGCTCTGACGGCGAGATCGACCGGATTGATGCCTGCCGCCGAAACGCGCACCAGCATTTCACCTTCGCCCGGTTGGGGTATCGGCCGCTCGGCGACATGGAGCTGTTCCGGACCTCCGAATGCGTCCTGCGTGACAACGCGCATGAAATCCTCCTTGGGCAGGGTTTCCTCAGTCCTTGACGATATGGGTGGCGACGGCCGCGGCGGCGACCGAAATCACATAAAACCAGAGACCCGGCTGGGTGAAGGCATCGGCAAATCCCGATGTCTTGGCCGCGACGATCACGATCGCGACGATCAGAACGTCCATCATGGACCATTTTGAGACAATGGCGAGGAGGCGATGCATGCGCTGGCGCATTTGCGGATTGTGGTCGCCGCCGGCCACCAGTGCCTGGGCGGCGAGCAGCTTTCCGGCCGGAAACATGATGGAGAAGAGCGCCACGATGGCGCCAAGCAACCTGTCGCCGCCCGACCACAACTGGCCGACCATCTCGACCAGCGACGGCGTGCGCGAAAAGAAGACAAGATGCTCCAGCCGCATCAGCGGCTGGGTGATGCCGAGGGCGAGAGAAAACGCCGATACGGCGATCAGCAAGGCAATGACGGTGCGCATGGAGCGCACCTAATTGACATTGCCCGAGGAAGACAAGCGCCGCTGTCGCGGCACCCGGTCATTATCAGCCGATCATCGCCTTGCGCGCTTCACCGGAATCCATGTCGTCGCCGAGGCGTGCTTCGCGCACTTCCATGCGCTCGGCCTTCTGCAGTTCGTTTTCTGCGTCGAGCAACTCGGCTTCCGCGGCTTCCTTCTGCTGCTTCAGGTCGCGGATCGAGATAGCGAGATTGTCGCGTCTCGTGCGCGCAGCCTTCGCAAAGGTCGGGTAGGCAAAGTGGTTCTCGTCGCTGATGCCGGATTTCTTTTCTTCGGCGACGATCTGAGCGTCGAGCTCATTTGCCATGCGTTCGAATTCGCTGATCATGGTTTCAAGTTGCATCACCTGGCGATGCTTCTCGGCCACCTTGAACTGGCGAAGGCGGATCATGTTGTTCCGTGGTTTCATACGCAATACTCCAAAGACCGGAAAACGCTAACGGCCACTCAAAAAAATACACCGGACGCCGACAAACGATTCGAACGCAGTTCGCCGAATTCGGCTTCTGGTAACACTTCGTTTACGTCCTCCGTTAATGATAGGCCGTAACCTTTAAGGCGCGGTAAACCTGAACCGCCATCCGGGGCGAAAAGTTTGGTGAGTCATTTGAATCACTTGGAAGGTTTTCTTCAGATGAAGATTCCGGAATTCCGTGTGAAAAAATCAAGTGATTTCATGAGCCTGAAGGCGCAGATTAATAGAGAATGAAGTCTTGCCGAACCGGAATATGTTTTGTTAACCATTCCATGTCAGCTTTTTCGAGGGCTTTTATGATTCTGCCCCGGAATCGGATGGACGGGATCGCCGGGCGCAGGAGAAGGGGATAAATATGCGAGTTTTGCTCATCGAGGATGATAGCGCGATCGCCCAGAGCATCGAGCTGATGTTGAAGTCCGAGAGCTTCAACGTTTACTCCACGGATCTCGGAGAAGAAGGCGTCGATCTCGGGAAGCTGTACGATTACGACATCATCCTTCTCGACCTCAACCTTCCCGACATGTCGGGCTACGAGGTTCTGCGCACGCTGCGCCTTTCCAAGATCAAGACGCCGATCCTGATCCTCTCCGGCATGGCCGGTATCGAGGACAAGGTTCGCGGCCTCGGTTTCGGCGCCGACGACTATATGACGAAGCCGTTCCACAAGGACGAGCTGGTCGCCCGCATCCACGCCATCGTGCGGCGTTCGAAAGGCCATGCCCAGTCGGTCATCACCACCGGCGACCTCGTGGTCAATCTGGACGCCAAGACCGTCGAGGTCGGCGGTCAACGCGTACATTTGACGGGCAAGGAATATCAGATGCTCGAACTGCTCTCGCTGCGGAAGGGCACGACGCTGACCAAGGAAATGTTCCTGAACCACCTCTATGGCGGAATGGACGAGCCGGAACTGAAGATCATCGACGTCTTCATCTGCAAGCTGCGCAAGAAGCTCGATGCGGCGTCCGGTGGGATCAACTACATCGAGACTGTTTGGGGCCGCGGCTATGTGCTGCGGGAACCGGACCAGGTTTCCATGGCCGAAAGTGCCTGAAACGCCTTAGACGGCAATTCCCTTTCAAAGAAAAAGCCCGGTCCAATGGCCGGGCTTTTTCCATCCCTGGGCGGGAAACAGCCCGGTCCAGTTCAGGCTGCGCTTGCGAACTCGTGCAGACTGCGCGTGAGCTGCTGGCGATCGAACGGCTTCAGCAGGTAATCATCCGCGCCGGCCCTCTTGGCCTTCGTCATGAGCACCAAGTTCATTTCGTTCATCATCACGATGATTCTGGGTTGCCGCATCGCGATCATGGCGCGCACGCGGCGAATGAAATCGGTCACGTCCATGTCCTGCAGGTCACCGTCTACGAGCAGCACCTCAGGCGAATTGTCGGCGACCATGTCCAGCGCGGAACGGCCGATCTCGGCTTCGGTCACCGTGTCCTGATCCGTCGAGAGGATCCGCTTCGCGACCTTTCGGACGACGCTCGACCCATCAACAATCAAACAACGCGACATTGCACGCATCCTTCTTGCATCCCAATCCGCGGCAAAATTCCCCATTGCCGGGGAGTATCCTAGCGAAGAGAACTGAAAGAAGCAGAAAAGCAGGGTTTCGAATTGCGACAACCGCGTTAACCATCGGGAAACGACGGTTGCGCAGCACCGCTACGAAGCGGTGAAGACGATCTTTTCTTCGCCCTCGTCGATATCGATCGTCATTCCTGCCTCATTGGCCAGCAGAAGCGTATAATAGGCCTGAACGGAATGAGCGTCGACGGGTTCGTCCGGCGGCGCGCCGTATTTGTCGGCGGTCTGGAGTTCGTCGAATTTGGGTTGCACGCGCAGCATTCTGCCGGCGACGGACAGGCGGAAGACCGGCGACCCGTCGAGGTCTTCGAGAACCACGTCGAGCGTGCCGCCCCGCGGGATCGATCCGTTGGCGACCAGGATCAGGTTCAGAAGCAATTTCACCTTGTTTTTCGGGAGGTAAGCGCGGTCGCCATTCCAGGTGAACTCGGCCTTTTCGCCGCGCATATATTCGGTCGCGACCGCTTGGGCGTCGCCCGTGTCGATCTGGACGCCGGCCGATCCTGCCGCGCCGAACGCGATACGCGCGAATTGCAGACGCGCCGATGCGTTGCGGGCACTTGCCTTGATGAGATCCATCGCCGCCTCGTCGGCGCCGCCCTCTTCAAGAAGTTCAAGCCCGTTATTGATGGCGCCGACAGGGGAGATGATGTCGTGGCATACCTTGCTGCATAACAGCGAGGCCAGATCGGATGCGGTCAGCGTGAAAATGGATGACATAAGAAAATCTCCGAAAAATGGCGGACACGGCGAATCACTTTCTCCCCCGGAGAAAAGGCCTATCACCCGCGATTTGTGGCAGGCAAGAACACCCGGTTTGCTCCCCTTGGGTCATTCCAACCGTTACCGCTGAAATGCCTTAATGATGCGTAAACTCTCCGGCGGTAATCATGGCGCGACAAGAGAAGAATCCGGACCACGGATCCCTGCCGAACAGGCGAATGGCGACAAACAAGGACGATGATGGACGCAACGCAATCTGGCGTTGAAAGGAACCGTCATGACGTATTTTACCGAGACGACGGCGAAGGCCCGCATTCGGCGCCTCGCTCCCATCCATGCGGTTTTCGCGGCTCTTGTAATCGCATGCATGGCCGCGATGCTGCCTGCCAAGGCGCGGGCGCAGGCGGCCGATACCTATACGGCCCAGGAGATCGTTGACGCCGGCCACAATTTCTTCGGTGCGACGTCCGGAGGTCTCGCCTCGGTGATCGAGCAGATCTTCAGCCGGTATGGCCTGCCTAACGGCTATGTCCTCGGCCAGGAAGGCGCCGGCGCCTTTGTCGGCGGCCTGACCTATGGCGAAGGCACGCTTTACACCAAGAATGCCGGCGACCACACGGTCTTTTGGCAGGGGCCCTCGGTCGGCTGGGATTTCGGCGCCGACGGCAACCGCACCATGATGCTGGTCTACGATCTGCAGAGCATTTCCGGTCTGTACGGGCGCTATGGCGGCGTTTCCGGCTCGGCCTATCTGCTGGCAGGCGTCGGCTTCAATGTGATGAAACGCGGCAACGTGCTGCTGGTGCCTGTGCGCACGGGAGTCGGCGCGAGACTCGGCGTTTCGCTCGGCTATCTGAAGGTTACGCCGATGCCGACCTGGAATCCCTTCTAGACCGGTATTGATCCACCGCTTTACTTTCCCTGCGGGAATGACTGATCCCGCAGGGGCTGGATTGTTGGCCGTTTCCGTGGCAGATGCTAGCTTTCCGCCCGAGGAACACGGATTTTGCTCCAAACGGTCCTTATATTCACGTTCGGTTTTCTTGCGGCCGCGCTGCTGGCGCTCATGGCCGCTCCAGCCGTTTGGCGTCGCGCCGTCTATCTGACCCGCAAGCGTATCGAAGCCGCGCTTCCGCTGTCGCTCAACGAGCTGAATGCGGAAAAGGACGCGCTGCGCGCCGAGCACGCCATGGCCATGCGTCGCATGGAATTGCGGCTAAAGGACACGCGCGAACACGATACGAGCGAGAAAGTCCTGGTCGAAGAGCAGGGCGAGCGCATCAAGTCGCTCGAGGGTGACGTTGCCAACACCGCCGCCCGCAATGCCGAACTGGAGCGCCAACATGCCGAGATCACCGGCAAATTGCATGAGCGCATCACCGAATTGTCGGAAATGTCGGTCCTGCTGGAATCGACGCGTACCGAACTCGATATTCGTTCGAGCGAATTGAAGGCGGCGACGCGGCTGCGCGAGGATCGCGCCGCGCAATTGAAGGAAGTCTCCGCGCAGCTGCAATCGGCGCGCGACGAACTCGGCGACCGCGAACGGCAAATCGAAAATCTTTGCGAGACGATCGCGGGGCTGAAATCGGCCGGTCAGAACCTGAAACGCGAAGTGCGTGAATCGAATACCGACGGTCAGGCGATCGGCGACCTGTTGACCAGCGAACGCAAACGCATGGTCCAGACCGAAGCGAAGCTGGAACAGGCGCTGTCGCAGGCGCAGACGCTTTCGGAAAAGGTCAAGCGGCGCGAAGCCGAGATCCGGGAACTGCGCGAGCAGGACGGCGCAGCGGCGGCCGACATCCGTAGTATGGAAAACCGGGCCGAGGCCGCGGAGGCCGAGAAGGCGCGGCTGGAACGCAAGATCGACGAACTGACGGCTGAGATCGAAGGCATGAGCGGATCCGTCGGCGGCAAGGATGCCGAGGCAATGGTCGAGGAAATGAAGGCGAAGCTCGCGCAGCAGTCGACCGAGATCAAAACACTGCAGGCCGAACGCGACGGATTGCGTGTCGAACTGGCGGCGGCAAGTTTCGGCGCAGCGGTGGAATCGGACGAGGGCGACGCGATCCTGCGCGACAAACTCAACCAGCTGGCGGCGGAAGTCGTGGCCATGGCGGCGCGGCTGGAAGGGCCGGAATCGCGTATCAATACGCTTCTCGGCGATTCGAAACCCGCCTCGACGGGTGAGGTGGTCAGCCTGGCCGAGCGCATCAAGGCCTTGCAGCGCGACGCCGGCCGGCAGCGCACGAGCGCCTGAACCTCAGCTTTTCCCGATCTCCTTGAAGGCAAAGCGGCGATGCAGCGCAATTGCGCCGGCGGTTGCGACATTCAGGCTGTCGAATCCGGGCGCCATCGCGATCGACAGAGTTTGCAGCCGTTTCAGCCACGCATCGGCGAGACCATGGCCCTCACTGCCGAGAACCAGCGCCTGACGCGTGGCAGGCTGCCAGTCCGACATGTCGGTCCTGCCGGCCGGTGACAGCGCGGCGATGGCAAATCCGCCCCGATCCAGGATAGCGACGGCCGCGTCCATGGAAGGCGCCCGGAAGAACGGCACGCGCAGGACGCCGCCGACGGAGACGCGCACGGCCTTTCGATAGAGCGGATCGCAGCATTGCGGATCGAGGATCACGGCATCGGCGCCGAAGGCGGCCGCGTTGCGGAAGATCGACCCCATATTGTCGTGATTGGAAATCGCCGAGAGGAGCAGGACCGTCGACCATTTCGGGGGAAGAGGGTCCGGGAGGTCGGCGCTTCCGTCCGGAATCCGTGCGGCTGCGAGGATGCCGCGATGCATGTGGAACCCGGCGATGGCGTCCATAACCGTCTGCGGCGCGCGATAGACCGGGATCTCTTCCGGCAATGCGTCGATTAGATCCGCTATGCCCGCCAGGCGGTTTTCCAACACAAGCAGCGAATGAACCGGGAAACGGTCCTGGGCGACCAGCACCTGTAGCACCGTCTTGCCTTCGGCGATGAAATGGCCGTGCCGGCGGATCAGGTCGCGTTCGCGGATGTCGCGGTAAATCTCGATACGCGGATCGTCCGGATCGTCGATCCCGATGACCGGGTCTTCACTCGCCATTGCCGCCGGCTTGCAGCATGTAGTCGATGGCTTTGCCGGAGGCGGCGTCGAGAAGCGGCGAGAAGTCGCCGTCGTCGAGCATCGCCGTGGTCACATCGACAAGCGTCTTGTGGGTCGCGCGGGCGATCGCGGACCCGGTGCTGATGCGGCGGATGCCGGCCTTGGCAAAGTCGGCCTTCGAATATTTGGCAAAACGTCCGGCGGCGAGCGCATTGACCGGCTTGGAGACGCTTTTAACGATCTGGACGAGGCTTTCCATGTTCGGCGGCAGCGGTACGTAGAGCAGATCCGCGCCGGCCTTTTCGAAGGCCTGGATGCGCCGGATCGCCTCCTCGACATTATAGGCGCCGTTCATCACGCCGTCGGCGCGTGCGCAGAAGACGAAGGGCCGGCCGAGCGCCTTTGCGGCCGCTGCCGCGGCGCGGACGCGTTCGACGGCCAGGTCGAAATCATAGGCCGGATTGTCGGCGGACATCACCGTGTCCTCGATCGAACATCCGGAAAGCCCGATCTCGGCGGCGAGGCGGATCGTTTCGGCGACATCGTCCGGCGCGTCGGCGAAGCCGTTCTCGAAATCGCCGGAGACGGGCAGGGGCGTTGCGGCGACTATCGTCTCGGCATGGGCGAGCGCTTCGTCGCGCGTGACATGGCCCATGTCCGGCCTTCCGAGCGTAAAGGCATAACCGGCGCTGGTGGTTGCCAGCGCCTGCGCCCCCAGCGCCGCCATGACCCGGGCCGAGCCCGCGTCCCAGGGATTGGGAATGACGAAGCATCCCCGCTTGTGAAGGGTCTGGAAGCGCTGATGGCGCACCGCCATTGCGGTCATTCGGCAGCTCCGGTCTGTTCGCGTGCGTCGGCCGCCATTTGCACCAGGACCTTTCTCAGGTCCGCTGCGTGGTGCAAAGGCGCGGGAAACCAGGCGCGGCATATCCGATCCCCGTCGACAAGGTCCATCCCTTCCGCATCGAGCGTGGCGATCCGCCACGACCCCTCGCCCGCCTTGCCGAAGACGCGGGCATAGAGGCCGATGGCTTCGCCATGGTCCTCGTTCATATGCGTGACCGCGCCGTCCTCCATGTCGGCGACGCCTGCCGTATCTCCCTGCATGGCCAGGTCGCCGGCGGTCAGTTCGTAGGCCTTGCCGAAACCGCCATTGAGGCTGGCTCGCTCGATCTCCATGCGGAAGAAGGCGAAGTCGCCGAAATCGGCGTAGAGCGCGGCCTTGGGCTGGCGCGCGAGATAGCGCCGCCTGACGCGCCGGCCCTCGTCGCTGTCGCGCTCGATGCGCCGGGCGCGGGTGAAGAGCGTGATGCGCGGATGGGCGAGGGGATCGCCCTTTCCGACCTCGCCGAGCATCAGAGAGGTGCGCGGCTCGTCCAGCATCGGCTTCGTATGGCCGGAGAGCGCCGACACGAGGATAATCGGCATGCCGTCGATGTCTGTGGCCAGAGCCACCCGGCTGGCGCCGGGAAATCCCGTGTCGCGGTTGATGACGGCGAGCGCGCCGTGGCGCGCTGTCGCGATCAGCTTGCGGGCAAGTCGGATCGCCTCGTCATCCGTCTCGCGGATCACCTGTTTCGGTTTGTCCTTGTCGGCCGGTTCGGATCTGTCCATGGCTATGGGGTCCTGATCTGTTGATTGCTTTGTCCAGCGCATGGCCGCTTGCGCCGATTGGGGTTATGTCATCGAAATCGGGACAGCGAAAGGCGGGCCGGGACGACGCGGATGGCCAAACTCTATTTTCATTACGCGACGATGAACGCCGGCAAGTCGACCATGCTTCTGCAGGCGTCGTTCAACTACCGCGAACGCGGCATGCACACGCTTCTCTTCGTGGCGGGGCATTATCGCAAGGAGAGCGACCTCGGCTATATCTCCTCGCGCGTCGGGCTGGAATCGGATGCCGAGATGTTTCGCGACGGCGATGACCTTTACGACCGGATCCGCGAACACCATGCCTCGAAAACCACGCATTGCGTCTTTGTCGACGAGGCGCAGTTCCTCGAGGAGGAGCAGGTCTGGCAATTGGCGCGGGTCGCCGACCGGCTGCATATTCCGGTGATGTGCTACGGGTTGCGCACCGATTTCCAGGGCAATCTCTTTTCCGGCTCGCAGGCACTGCTGGCCATCGCGGACGAATTGCGGGAGGTGCGAACGATCTGCCGCTGCGGCCGCAAGGCGACGATGGTGGTGCGGCTGGGGGCGGACGGCAAGGTGGCGCGCGCGGGCGAACAGGTCGTGATCGGCAAGGAAGCCTATGTGTCGCTGTGCCGCCAGCACTGGGAAGAAGAGATGGGCCGGGCGTTGCCCGAAGATCTGGTCGGTTTCGCCAAGCGATAGGCGAACGACCGGCGATTTGACGCCGTAAGCGCGCGCTTAATGCCGCCGTATAAGCCCCGGTCCAGTTTCAAATCCTCTCCGTTGCTCCGAGTTGATTGCCAGTGTCGCAGGCCATGGCCGTGCGGCGCTCCAACGCAAACAACGGAGTTATCCACATGCGCAAGATCATCCTCACCGCCGCCGCTGTCCTCGTCGCGATGCCCGCCTTTGCTTCCGAGCTGATGATTGGCCAGGAACTCGGCAAGAGCCTCGACGAGGTGAAGGCGACGCTTTCCGAGATGGGCTATGACGTCCGCAAGGGCGAAATGGAGGACGGCCTGATCGAAGTCTATTTCGTCAAGGACAACATGAAGGGCGAGGTCTATGTCGACGGCTCGACCGGCAAGATCGCACGGTTCAGCGAGAAATGAGTACCGCGATGAACGCGACGCTCGAGACAAGGGATGCCGGCAAGGCCGGCATCCAGGTCATCCCGGTATGGGATCCGCTGGTCAGGATGATCCACTGGTCGCTCGTCACCACGATCGTGCTCAACGGCTTCATCACGGACCCCGAACACAAGCTGCATGAATATGTCGGCTACGCCGCTCTGGCGCTCGTCATCCTGCGGCTTGTGTGGGGGCTGGTCGGACCGCGTCACGCGCGGTTTTCTGCGTTTCCCCCGAATCCCTTCGCTGCAATGCGCCATATTCGCGACACTCTTTCGGGCCGTAGTTCCCTGCACCTGTCGCATAACCCCCTTGGCGCGTTGATGGTCTACAATATCTGGGGCACGGTTCTCCTGCTCTGCGCCACGGGTATCATGATGGGAACGATCCGCTTCTTCGGTGTAGAGTGGGTCGAGGAAGTGCACGAGGCGGCGTTCACGTGGCTGATGATTTCGGTGGGCTTGCACCTTCTGGGGGTGATTGCCGAGACCTGGATGAGCGGCGTGCCGCTGGTTCGCGCCATGGTGGACGGGCGCAAACGCGTGCCCGCAGCCCGGGAGGCGGAATGAGCGAGACGGGACAACCCGCTGCAAAGACCAAACGGCGGGCCACCGCGCTCGCCGTTCTCATCGTGGCGAATGTGATGTGCACGGCCTTCTTCGCGATGGACGTGATCACCGATTTCGAATCGCTCGGTAGCGACGAGGCGTTCCACCTCACGGTCGAGGCGCTGGCGGCCGTGGTGCTGGTGGTCGGCACAAGTTTCATGATCCTCGAATTGCGGCGGATCCTGCAGCGTAACGCCTCGATGGAAATCGGCCTTCGCGCCGCACGCGGCGAGATGCAGGCGGTGATCGACAGGTTTTTTACCGAATGGCGGCTTTCCGATGCCGAACGCGATGTCGCGCTTCTTCTTCTCAAGGGGCTGGACAATGAAACGATCGCCTCGATCCGGGGAACAGCGACGGGAACGGTGCGCGCCCAATGTGCGAGCATTTACGCAAAAGCGGACGTCGACGGCCGGTCGCAGCTGATGAGCGTCTTCATGGAAGAACTGCTGAGCGAGCCTCTTGGCGGGCAGCGAGAGGGCGCGGAACCAAAGGCGGCGTAACTTCCCATTCGGTACTTTTGCCGAACTGTGCGATCGCATACTTCAAAACGCAATGTCCTCGGTTTATATCCAAAAGGCCTGACGGCAATTTTGCCGGGCTGAAGGAGAGGGCTTTCATGGCGACCTTGCAGAATTTTGACGCGGAGATCGAAAAGACGAAGCAAGTCGTCGAGGAGATGCGCACGAAGATCGAGCAGTCGGGAACCATGCTCGACAAGTTCGCCCAGGCAGACCAGAAGATCGGCGAGGCCGACTTCGATATCGAGAACGCCCGCATCCAGGACGTGCTGCGCCAGCAGAAAGTGATGGAAGGCAATATCGCCGACCTGATCATCGGGCTGGAGGACGCGACCAATGTGTTCGGCTCCGAATTCGAGTCGATGAAGACCTATTCCGGCTTCGAGAAGCTGATCGGCATGTTCTCCAAGCAGCGCATGCAGCGGATGCGTTCGGAACGCGTGCGCAACATGTCGCTTGCCGGCAATCTGCAGGAATTGCTGGCGAAATCCGACACGATCGTCGGCATCCTGACGGCGCAGAAGGAAATCCTCGATACGCGCTACAAGACTTCCGAGGAAAGCCTGCGCACCGTGATCGAGCGGCGCAAGACCACCATGGCTGAATTGGAGGCGACGCAGAAGCGCATCGAGGAACTGAACCCGGCGCTGATGGATATCGAGAACAAGATCGCGGCGACGACGAACCAGAAGGATCGCACCGACCTGGAAAGCCAGCGGTCGCAGCTTGCCACTGACTACAACCAGGCGCAGGCGAAGGAACAGGAACTGCTCGCCGCCAGCCAGACGCTGGAGCGCTACACGTCGATGTTCCAGACCTTCGTCGATTCGCTCAACAACCAGATCGCGGCGCAGAACACGCTGATCAACAAGCTGACCATCGACACCGAGCAGCGCATCGTCCTTTATAAGGCGCTGGAGGATTCGCTGAAGACGGCGGCCCAGCAGGATGTGGCCCACAAGATCAACACGCTCGGCAGCCAGGTCGACACCGCCGCCGAGACGACCATGGCCGGCATCGGCGCCGCGGCGCAGACGCATATCGCCGACCTTCTCGAAATGCACGAGAAGAACATGGTCGCCACGCAGGACATCCAGCGGCGCAAGAAGCTGGCCGACGAGGCCTTCGCGCGGCGTTTCGACGAGGTGATGAAGCAGCACGACGCCGGCACTTATGTGCGCCAGTAGGCGCGCAAGCGCCGCGCCGGGATCGGCTGAATGACGAAGATGCCGCAGGATTCGCCCGTCGTACGCTATTTCGCGTCGATCCGCGCGGCGCTGGACGGGCTGGACGTGTTCCTCAGGGACGACCGTTCACCGCTCTACAAGCACGGCCTCGTCGCCCAGGTGGTGACCGGTTATGTCGAGCGGCTGGAAACCTCGTTCGAGTGCTGGCGGCATCATCTGGACTACGCGAAGTCGTTCCGTATCTCGCGCGCCGAGAGCGGGTTCCCGGTGTTCCAGAACGTGCTGGAGCTGGAAAACGACCGCAGCACCGCGAAGTCGCGGCTCGCCGATATCGCCGATCCCGACACGCTGCGCGACGAGATGGCGGACTTCATCCTGCGCCACAAGGCGTTTCCGAAGGATTTGCAGCGCTCCATGGCCGAGCGGCTCTATCTGGAGCGGGTGCAGGAAGGCCAGGTCTTCTCGCCGCAGGTCCTGCCTGAAACCATCAAGGTGTCCGTCAATCCGAAGACGATGCGGCCCTATTACATGGTCCATTGGGGCGCTTTCGACGGCGCGTCGAACCTGCCGATGGTCTATACCGCGATGGTGGAGGATTCCTCGCCTGACATTGTGAAGATGCTGGTGGGCAAGGACGGCAAGCTCAATCCGTCGGTCGAGATCCCGCTGCCGGTCGGCGGGCTGCTCAATCCGAAGCTGGCGCGCGAGTTCGATGCGTTCGTCGAGCGCAATTCTGCCTATTCGCTGTCGTTGACGACGATCGCCACCAATATGGACAAGGATTTCGACGACCTGCATCCGAAGCAGTTGCGCCGCATCGTGCTCGGGCCGTTCTATTCAGCCGGCATCACGGAGCATAATCGCCGGGTCAACGATATCCTGGAAAAGGTCGCCAACCCGGCCAATGCCTGGCTGCTGACATGGACGATCCAGGACATCTTCTCGAAGGCGGAAAAGCCGGCGCGCAAGGGGCTGTGGTCTTCGGAGCCGGCGCGCGAGGAATTCCACATCGAGACCGACGATCTCGATGCGGCGCGCATGGGTGTCTCGGCTTACGAGAACCACGCGCTGATCCCGCATGAGGCCTATCAGGCGCTTTATGCGGCGGGCGAGGCGCAAAGCGTCTTCGCGGGCTACCAGACGCATATCATCTCCGGGGGCGAGGTGATCAGCGATGTGTGACAAATGCGATCTCGATCTGGCGATGTATGGCGAGGTCAGCAAAGGATTCCGCTGCAGCGACGTTAGTGAGGATCTGCTCGCCGAGGAGGCGAACGGGATTGCCCGGTTTCCGAACCGGAAGAAGGCGTTGCAATCGGAAAAGGCCGAAGGTTCGGAGCGAAACCGGATGCGGGACGATGAGAGACGGGGCTGAAGGGAACGGAACATGGATATCGGCCTGACGCGGATCGACGAAGAGGACATCGCCAAGCACCGGTCGACGGCGCACAGCTTCGTGACGCGCATCATCGTGATGGAAGAGACTGGCGGGCGGTCCGACACATCGCTAGCGGGCACCGGGCGGCGTTTTGTTTCGACCGTCTCGACCGGCGGCATGAAGCGTACGCGCGAGGTCGAGCTTGCGAAACAGATTGGCGCGGTGCGCGGCGACGATCCGATGCTGACGCCGGTCCAGCACAATCTTCTCTATCGCACGCGGCGCGGCATCGCGATTGCGCTGGCCGTCGCGGATGTCTTTGCGCGCGAGACCGAACTGGAGAGCCTGCAGGCGCGCAATTTGTCGGCGCCGTTGCAGGGCGACGACGCGGTGCGGTTCAAGACGCTGGTCAACGCCGCGGCCTATATCTCCGCCTTCACGCTGGCCGCCTATCTTCTTCAGATGCTCGACGGCGGGACCGAGCCGGTCAACGATCCGGACGAGCCCGATTTCCTGTTCGACACGGCGCAGGATGCGGTAAAGTCGATGATCGCGGGGCTCGCCAAGGCGATCGACGGCTCGGCGGACGAGACGACGATGCTGCAGCGGGCGAAGGCCTTCGCGCGGGTAGCGGTTGACGGGCTGCTCGGTCGCCGCGGCCGCTTCACCGGGCTCGGCGCCTTCGAAAACAGCCATATCCGCATCGAGGCCGACGATTTCACGCTCGACGGTTTCGACGTCGCGCCGGGCCAGCGCCGCAAGCCGCTGGTCATGCAGTTCAAGAAGCCGAACGAGATCATCGGCAACCATATCGCCAAATACCAGGCGACGAAGCTCGCCAAGATGCTGGTCGCCTATGATTTCGACCGGCAGCTCAATCCCTTCGTGGAACTGGGCGGCTTCCTGTTCACCTTCATCGGCGACGGCGCGCCGGGCACCGGCAAGACGATCCTGATCCAGATGATCGCCGGGCTGATCAACGATTACTGCTCGGTGGCGGGCTATCCGTTCCATTACGAGAATTTCGGCGTCGACCAGATATCGTCCTACCAGGGCAAGTCCGGCCAGAACTGCAAGGAATTTGTCAACACGATAGTCAATCCGAAGGCGATCGGCTTCGGCACGGTCGACGATATCGACCAGGTGGCGGCGAAGCGCTCCGACGATCGCGCATCGGCCGGCCAGCACGAGGTGACGGCTGTCCTGATGGAGAGCTTCGCCGGCGCGACGACCGTCGTGCGCGGCAATTGCTCCTTCGGCATGTTCTCGAACTATCCGGAGAATGTCGACGACGCGCTGCGGCAGCGTGCCGGCGCGCGCTGGCTGGTCGACGGGCCGCAGAGCGAGGACGACTATGTCGACATCTTCGTGCTGCTCGCAGGCAAGAACCATTCGATCCCGCTGGGCGACCACGAACTCTTCGCCGCACAGGCGATCAAGAAGGCGGTTTCGGCAGCCTATGAGGGGCATGACCGGCCGAAGGAAGACGGGCTGATCGCCGTCTATGAGCGCTTCATGGAAGAGCGCGGCGAACCGACCACCATGGCCGATGTCGGTGATTACCTGCACCGCATCAAGCTGGCCGAACCGCGCTTCACCGGTCGGGCGATCAAGAACATCACCGACGCGATCAAGATGCGGGCGATGGATATTGACCTGCCGGACGAGTGGTTCGAAACGCCGGAAGCGTTCATGCACAAATCCTATGACGACAAGAAAGCGATGATCGAGGAGTTGCGCGGTCCGTTCACGATGGCGATGGTGATGCAGGAGATCAACCGCTACGCCGACAGCGAATTCCGCTACACCGACAAGTCCGACCAGGCGGCCGTTGACCAGATGATCCGCAACGAGCGGCTGCGCGAGCGCGCAGCGCGGGAGATCGTCGAACTGAAGTCGAAGGGGCTTTGGAACGGCGCATGAAACGCCTCTACGACACCGAACTGATCTACGGGCGATTGCTCGCTGTCACGCAGCCGCATCTGATCGAGCGTTACAACAAGGCGCTGAAGGCGTTTGCGCTGCCGGAAACGAAGCTTGAGCAGTTCGATATCGACAAGACCGGTTTCTCGCCGCAGGTCGCGGAAGAACTTGGGGATTACGACTATCTCGATCCGAACGGCGTCAACCGGCGCTTCATCATCCTGACCCCGGCGCAATCGACGCTGCCGGTCGTGCACACCTGCTTCTCGAACACCGAAGCACTGGTCTACGAGTTCTTCAACGCCAATTCGCGCGCCATCCAGGCGCTGACGATCAAGGACGTGATCTATGGCGAGATCGAGGACAATGTCACGGTCGTCAAGGACATCGAGGATCTGCTGTCGATCGAGCAGGTCGAGTTCAAGGTGCTTTCGGCGGACGATGTGCTCGGCAAGGCGGCGGAACTGCGCTCGCTGGTCGACCGGCTGAAGACGGAGCCGGATGCCTGGCGCGACGACGCGATGCTGGATCATATGGTCGATCTCGCCAAGATCGCGGGCGACATCCGCGAGAACCGGCTGGTCCCCGACAAGGTCGTCTTCCGGCATGACGCTTTCTGGACCAGCCATTTCGGCGGCTGCTACGTTTTCAATGACGAGCGGACGACGACGGTGATCTGCGATCCCGACGCGCCCGGCTTCCGCCGGTCGCGCCCCTGGCAGGTCAGCTATATCTCTCTTCGCGACGAAACGCGCGTCTATCGTTTCCTCGCCGAAACCGGCCGGCTGGACCCGCCGCGGGCATCATGGCTGGAGACTTCCGGCTTTCTCGAGCATCGCGCCGAGATGGCGATCCGCGCCTTGTTGAGGAAGGCCGAGCCCGGCGCGATCTTCGACCGCATGGACGCTGTCTGGCTGCAGACCTGGATGCACCGCAACGCGGCGTTGATCGCGGAGGACGGCGTCTACCCGTTCCTGAACGGGGTGAAACGCGAGATTGCGCAGTCGGGCCGCATCGAGATCGGCCGCATCGCCGACCATCTGCGCTTCCTGCTGGCGCGGGGGCGACCGGAGCACAAGGATGCCTGGCTGGTGAACCGGCTGATCACCGAATATGTTCCAAGCGATTACGTCTCGCGTTATGTTTTCAACAAGCAAGGCTTCTACAAGGACTATGCCGGTTACGACGACAGGTTCCGGCAACACGTTGTTGAGACGCTGAAGACCACCTATCTGACCGACAAGGCCGCTTTCCGAAAGCGGCTCTACGGTCTCTGACCTTCCGGGGGAACTAAGCCATGCTGGATCCGATCATCGCCTTCTTTTCGCGCATCTTCGAATTGATCGGGCGCGGCATCGGGCACTTCATCGCCTGGTTGCTCTGGCCCTTCATCGCGTTTCGCAACTGGCTGCGCGGGCGTGGCTGGTTCGTGAAGATCCCCGTCTTCGCGATCCTGCTCGGTATCGTCTTTTCTTACGGTTATCTCATCTACATAACCCAGTTCTGGTCTATCGGCGATCCGAACTACCCGGAGCGCTACGCCTTCCAGACAGAATATGGAGCAGCCGGCTCGCAGGCCGACAACGGCACCTGCCATCGCTCCGCGATGGCGCAGGTGGCAGCGGACCTGATCGACAAGAACGTCAATCAGGAGCATTGGGTCCCCTCCAATCCGCTGTCGAAGGCCGGCTTCGCGTTCGTGATCGACTGGAAGGATACGCCTTTCTTCGACAACAAGGCGGCGTTTCAGCTTGGCATAAACCAGACGGTACGCAGAACGGCCGTGGAACTGGTCGACCGCCTTGGGCGCGTGCGCGGGACGTCTTCGATCAACCAGAACCTGCAGGAAGCGCGCGAAGCCGCGAACTACCGGGAGGATGCCTGGGTCTTCACCTTCAGCCCGCCCTTCCTGCAGCCTTCGACGCAGGCGCGACTGCGCGACGCGCGCAAAAGCCTGCTGGCGTTCAACGAGGAACTGCAGGGATGCCGGGCGGAATTCGATGCGCGCGCCGACAATCTGCTTCAGTTCTTCGATCGCGTGACCGCCGATATCGGTTCGACGTCGGAGATCCTCCAGCGCCGCATGGAGCAGAGCAATTTCACCGGTTTCGATGCGCGCGCCGATGACCGGTTCTGGTTCACCTTCGGGCAGCTTTACGGCTATTACGGAATTCTCTCCGCCGCGCGCAGCGACTTCCGCGATGTGGTGGCGCAGCGCAACCTGGATGCGATCTGGAATCGTGTCGACGAGCAATTGCAGGACGCGCTCACGGTTCGCCCGCCCTTCGTGGCCAATGGCAGCGCGTCGAGCCTCATCAAGTCGCATCTGGAATCGATCGGTTTCGACCTGCTTCGCGTGCGTTCGAACCTGGTGGAAATGCGCGACGTGCTCGACCGATAATCCAAGCCTTTCACAAAGGCATGCTGCGGCAGCTGCTTCCTATTCTGATTCTGGTCGCGATTCATGCGGCGGGCATCGGGCTTGCCACTGCGCAGGAGCGACCCGCGGCCGCTGAGCAGGAGAATTCGCCGGCTGCCGGCGATCCCCTGACGCGTGAAGAGTTTCAGGATCTGCTGATCGACCTGAAGGCCTGGATCGCGGGCTCCGCCGATCATGGCGAGATCGAAAAATATGCCCGGCAGACATGGCGGCTGGCCGTCGAGAGCTTTGGACAGGACGCGCGCGAAGTTGTCGAAGTTGAATATCTGATCACCGACAGCGTGATCCGGCAGGCCCGTTATGACGAGGCGCTGGAGCTTGCCCGCATGGTCGCGGCGCGCGCCAACCGTCTTCTCAAACCCGACGACGAACTGGTATGGCAATGCCTAAACCTGCTGATCCAGGCGCATACGCAAAGCGGCGACGCCGCCGGGGCGCAGTCGCTGGCCGCCAACGTTCTTGCCGAGGCGGAACGGCGCCTCGGCGAGGGCCATTACCTGACCATCGCGACCCGGCTCCAGCTGGCGCGCGCCGCCCGGTCGCTCGGACAGGCCGATGTTGCCGAGACCCATTTTTCCCGCATCGCGGAACTGACGAACGGCAAGACGGATGTCCGGATGACCCAGATCCGCGCCACCGCGCTGGGCGAACTCGGTTACATGCAGGCGGGGCGCGGCAAGCTGGAGGATGCGCTTGCGAGTCTCGATGCGGCCATCGCGGACTACAAGACCATCTACAGTGTCCTGAAGCATCCCGATCTGCAGCCGGACATATTGGAAGCCTCGGCGACCAAGGCAAAGGTTCTTTGGGCGTTGGACCGGTTCGACGAGACGAGCGCCTTCATCGAACCGATCCTGGCGCGCGTGGAGGAGGTCTACGGGCGCGACAGTTCCCGGTGGGCGGTTTTCGCTCGGATGAAGGCGCTGACGCTCTATGACGAGGACCGGCCGGAGGACGCTAAACGGGCCATCGGCCTGATGCGAGAGGTCGAGGCGATCTGGGCGGATCAGCGTGGCGCCTCCGATTCCGATCTCGTCGAAGCCCGCGACATGCTGGGTTTCATGCTGGCCCGCAACGACCGGCCCGCGGAGGGGCTGGAGGTTTTCGGGCGCACGCTGGAAGGCGGCGCGCTGCCGCGCGGCGACTATTATCTCTATGCGCTGGCGCTCGCCGCGAAAGAGGGCGTCTGGGATGCGACGCGCGCCGGCAACAGCGTGCTCGACTATCTTCAGACCATTCAAGGCTTTGGCGCGGCCCGTGCCCAGGCGCAGCTCAACCGGAGGCTGGAAGCCGGCACGGGCGAGGCTGCCGCGATATTGCGGGACCTTTCCGACGGCGAGGCCGGCGTGCAGGAGGCACAGCTTCGCCTGGCCGCGATGATGGGATTGCCGCTGGATGCGCGGAACGAGGCCGAGGAGCAGAGCCTTCGCGCGGAGCTTCGGGCACTGCAGGACGCGACCCGCGAAATCAGGCAGAGGATCAATTCGGACTTCCCCGCTTTGGCTTCGGTCAGCGGGCGCGCCTCGCTGAGCAAGGAGGACATCCAGAAGCATCTGGGCGAGGACGAGGCGCTGGTCATCCTCGAGACCGGCGCACTGGACGGACAGCCGATGGGGATGGTGATCACCCGCGACGACGCCATGTGGTATTCGATTCCCGCCACGGCCTTCCAGATGAAGCAGGCGGTCGACGCGATCCGGGCGTCTGTCAGGCTCGAACTCGGCGTGCGATCGGCCGCGCCGAAACAAAAGCGGCGGGCACCGACCGCCGCGTTTCCGGTCGATGACGCCTATGGTCTCTACGAGGTGATGATCGCGCCTGGCGCGGACTTGCTGGCCGGCAAGACGCATCTCTACTTCGACCTGCGTGGCGCGATGACGGCGCTGCCGCCGCATCTGCTCGTCGCGTCGCCACCGAGCGAGGGCGAGCCGACCGACTGGCTCGTCCGGCACCATTCGATCACGGTACTGCCCTCGATTGCGGCGCTGCGCACGGCGGGCCTCGCGGGCGCAGCGTCGCCGTCCCGGCCGATCCTCGCCTTCGCCGATCCCGTTTTTGATGTCGTGCCGAGCGCGCCGGCGACCCTTCGCAGCGCCCTCGCGCCGCTGCCGGAGACCGCCGACGAGGCCGGCTCGGTCGTGGCCGCCTTCAACGCGCCGGCTTCCGCCGCCAGGCTTGGCGCCGATGCCAGCGAGGCAGCGTTCAAGGCAGCCGCTCTCGATGACTACCGGGTCCTCTACTTCGCCACGCACGGGCTGGTGGCGGGCGACATCGCGGGCACCGCCGGAGCGCCACTCGCCGAGCCGGCCCTGGCGCTGACCGCGGGAGAGGGCGAGGACGGTTTCCTGACCGCTTCGGAGATCGCGCAGATGCGGATTTCGGCCGACTGGGTGGTGCTGTCGGCCTGCAACACGGCGGTAGGCGACCGTCCGGGCGCGGAGCCGCTTTCCGGCCTCGCCCAGGCCTTCATGTATGCAGGCGCCCGTGCGCTGATGGTCAGCCATTGGCCGGTGGAAAGCCAATCGGCCGTCCGGCTGATGACCGATCTGTTCGCGATCCGCAGCCGCTCGCCGGAGATGCGCGCGGCCGATGCGCAGCGCGAGGCGATCCTCGCCATGCTGGACGATGCCGGCCACCCTGAATGGTCGCATCCGGCGTACTGGGCTCCCTTTATCCTGGTCGGCGTGCCGGACCGGCGCTGAACCTGCCGAAACAGTCCCTTCCTGTCCGTCCTGCGACGGGTGCTGTCGCGTCGCGAACCGGGTGCTTCCGCCCGGCGCAATAGTGTCCGGCGAGCAGTTTCACCGGCGCTTGCGGCGCCATTCCTGCACCCGGAGGCAATTTGGCATTGCAATCGGGGACCATATGTCGTGTATACATTTTCGCATCGGCGGCGGAGTTCCGCCGAGAGGAACAGAACGGGGAGGAAGCATTGGCCGAGTTCAAGACCGACATCGAAATCGCACGCGCGGCGAACAAGAAACCCATTCAGGAAATCGGCGCGAAGCTCGACATCGCGAGCGAGCATTTGCTGCCATACGGGCATGACAAGGCCAAGGTTTCCGCGGATTTCATCGCATCGCTGAAGGGACGTCCGGACGGCAAGCTGATCCTGGTCACGGCGATCAACCCGACACCCGCCGGCGAGGGCAAGACGACCACCACGGTCGGCCTCGGCGACGGCCTCAACCGGATCGGCAAGAAAGCCGCCATATGTATACGTGAGGCGTCGCTCGGCCCGAATTTCGGCATGAAGGGCGGGGCCGCCGGCGGCGGCAATGCGCAGGTTGTGCCGATGGAGGACATGAACCTCCATTTCACCGGCGACTTCCACGCCATCACCTCGGCACACAACCTGCTGTCGGCGATGATCGACAACCATATCTACTGGGGCAACGAGTTGGGCATCGACGAGCGCCGCGTGACCTGGCGCCGCGTCATGGACATGAACGACCGCGCGCTGCGTGACATCGTTGTGTCTCTCGGCGGCGTCGCCAACGGCTTCCCGCGCCAGACCGGCTTCGACATCACCGTCGCCTCGGAAGTCATGGCGATCCTCTGCCTCGCCTCCGACCTGAAGGATCTGCAGAAGCGCCTCGGAGACATCGTCGTCGCCTATCGCCGCGACAAGACGCCGGTCTATTGCCGCGACATCAAGGCCGACGGCGCGATGACCGTGCTGCTGAAGGACGCGATGCAGCCGAACCTGGTGCAGACGCTGGAAAACAATCCGGCCTTCGTACATGGCGGACCCTTCGCCAATATCGCGCATGGTTGCAACTCGGTGATCGCGACGACGACGGCGCTGAAACTCGCCGACTATGTCGTGACCGAAGCCGGTTTCGGCGCCGATCTCGGCGCGGAAAAGTTCTTCGACATCAAGTGCCGCAAGGCCGGCCTCAAGCCCGCCGCCGCCGTGATCGTGGCGACCGTGCGCGCCATGAAGATGAATGGCGGGGTCAAGAAGGACGATCTCGGGACCGAGAATGTCGACGCCGTGAAGAAGGGCTGTCCGAACCTCGGCCGCCATATCGGCAATGTGAAGGGCTTCGGCGTTCCGGTCGTCGTCGCGATCAACCATTTCGTCACCGACACCGAAGCCGAAGTGCAGGCGGTGAAGGACTATGTCGCCCAGCAGGGCGCGGAAGCGATCCTGTGCAAGCACTGGGCCCAGGGTTCGGCCGGCATCGAGGATCTGGCGAACAAGGTCGTTTCGCTTGCCGAGAGCGGCTCGGCGAACTTCTCGCCGCTCTATCCCGATGAGATGGGCTTGTTCCAGAAGATCGAGACTGTCGCCAAGCGCATCTATCATGCCGACGAAGTGATCGCCGACAAGAGCGTGCGTGCCCAGCTGAAGCAGTGGGAAGAGGACGGCTACGGCCACCTGCCGGTCTGCATGGCGAAGACCCAGTATTCGTTCTCGACCGATCCGAACCTGCGCGGCGCGCCGACCGGCCATTCCGTGCCGGTGCGCGAGGTGCGGCTGTCGGCTGGCGCGGGCTTCATCGTGGCGATCTGCGGTGAGATCATGACCATGCCGGGCCTGCCGCGCAAACCGTCGGCCGAGGTCATCCGCCTCGACGACGACCTCAATGTCGAGGGGCTGTTCTAAAGCCTTACCGACCGGCCCAGCGCAACGCGTCGTCGAGCCGGTCGTCTCCCCAGAAAAGCTCGCCGTCGACCACGAAGCTCGGCGAGCCGAAAATACCGAGCCGCCGCGCCTCGTCTGTCGCGGCGGCCAATTCGTTGGCGCCTTGCTCCGAGTCCGCCCGCGCCAGAACATGCTCCGGGTCCTGGCCGGCGGCCTCGATGCTTTTCGAGATGTTCGGCTCGCTGCCTGCCGGCAATTGCTCTTCGAACCAGAGGCGATACGCCGAGGTGGCGTATGGCGAACACCAGCCTTCCCCTGCCGCAATCGCCGCGACGCGGTTGGCGCGTTCCAGTTCGGCGAGCGGGTAAGGTGCGGGCAGTTTCGGCGAGAGCCCGTAAAGCGGGGCACGGCGTTCGATATCGCGCCACATATAGGCGGATTTGACCGGTTTCTTCGCGAAGGGGATGTTGTCCATCTCGATCATGATGGCGCGGACATTGAAGGGCTTCCAGGCGAAACTCACGCCGGTCTCGGCGCTGACCTTTTCCAACCGCATCACCGTCAGGTAGCTGTATGTGCTGCCGATCGAAAACCAGAAATCGATATTCGCCATGGCCGCTCTCCCTTTTATCTTCCGTCAGGAGAGTAACACGGCAGGCCAGCGCGGTGGATAAACCGATCTACAGCGGCTGCGGGCCGCGCCAGGATGTCAGGGCCGAAAGGCGGGCGGTCTTCTTGAACTGGTGGCGGTCCATGCGCCGCAGGATGCCGGCCAGGAAGCCGATCGTCTCGACGATATAGGGGCCCTTGTTCAGCATGACGCATTCGGCGCGCTGGCCCATCGCGGCGTCGGTCACCTCGGCCCGCGACGGCGCACCTGTCTTCAAAAGGGTCTGCAGAACCTGAGTCGCCCAGACGGCGGGGATATGGGCGGCCTCGCACAGCCAGAGGATTTCCTCCTGGACTTCGGACAGGCGTTCGGTGCCGACTTCCATGGCGAGGTCGCCGCGCGCGATCATCACGCCGACGGGGCGCGATGCTCCGGCCCGCACGATCAGCCGCGGCAGGTTGCGAACCGCGAGCGTGGTCTCGATCTTCAAAAGCAGGGGCTGGGGCGGGCGGTCGCCGCGGCGCCGGTCGAGCTCCGTCATCATCAGGCGGAGATCCCCGGTGCGCTGGATGAAGGAGCATCCGACGATGTCGGCATGGCCGGCGACGAAATCGAGATCGGCCCGGTCCTTTGCCGTCAGCGGCTCGATCTCGAGATCGACGGCGGGAAAGTTGATGCCCTTTTCAAGCTTGAGCTTTTCGCCCTTGTCGCGGGCGATGGTGATCTCCATGACGACGCCGTCGTCGCCGGTTTCGGCGATGCGCGCACCGATCTTGCCGTCATCGATCCAGACCAGCATGCCGGGCTGCAGCTTGGCGAGGATATGCGGGAAGGTGATCGTGATGGCCGGCAGGCCGGAGCGGGCGCCGTCCGGCGCGCGCAGCAGGACGAAACGATCGCCGCGATGAAGGCGATGCCGTCCGGCATTGTCGACGGTTTCGATGCGGCATTTCGGGCCGGCGATGTCCATGAGGACGGGGCAGCGCCGCCCGGCCTTGACCTCGGCCTCGCGGATATTGGCGATCATCGCCGCCCAAATCTCCGGGCCGTCATGGGCGCAATTGATGCGAAAGCAGCTCGCGCCGGCATCCATCAGCCTGCCGATATAGGCGGGATCATGGGCGCCCTGCTCCGGCACGGTGACCATGATGCGGGTCTTGTAGCGGCCCGGGTAGTCGCCGAAGAAAAGCTCCTGCTGATCGGTGATGAACTCGACGCCGGCGGTCATCTCGGCGGGCTCGGGCCAGGAAGCGGGACGGCCCGACAGTCCGTCGAGCGTTGCCGCGACGGCGGCGAGCGACTGGCGCGGATGGGATTCGGCGCGTCCCAGGGACGACAGGCCGAGCGCGGCGAGATCGTCCTGCAATTCGGTCAGGTCGCGCTGGCGGGCGGCGAGATAGAAGGCGAGGTTCTCCGCACCGGCAAGGAATTCCGGACGCCCGATCTCCGCCTGCCAGTCGGCGAAGAGCGCCGCGGCGTCGGCATCGATTTCCGCCATGCGCTCATGCAGGAGCGCGCGGCATGCGCCGATGCGCATGGCCTGGTCTTCATCGTCGATGCAAGCAGAGATGTCAGGACGGGTTGTCATTTTCGCCATTGGGTGTGCCTCATCACGGCTTCCGGCTCGCGGGAAACTCCCCCGGGCCGAAGTCCTCGGCGGCGAAGCTAGCTCCGAACGATTGCGTTTCCGTGACACTGAGGGCAGGTCAGGAACCGGCGCTATCGTCCTCGTCGACTTCGCGAACGACCTCAACCGTGACGTGGGTGACGAGCGCGGCGATGACACCGAGGACGGCGAGCCATGGCGCGGCGAGCGCGACCGCGCCACCGGCAACGACGCCAATCGTCAGCGGCGTTTCGAGGACGATGTCGCCATCCGAAGCCTTGAGGCGGAGAGAGCGGACATTGCCTTCCTCGACGATCTCCTTGATGCGCTCGATCAGCTTGTCGCCGGCGATCTCGATTTCTTCCGTGAAGGTCTTCTTGCCCTTCGCGTTTTGGTCCTGCGTGTCCATGGGATCGGTCCTCCGTGGCTTGATCCATGCGGATTACGCCGTCCGGATAACACCGGCATGGTGACGCGGCGTTGACAGCCGTCAAGGCCGGCGCGGGGCGGCTACTGGCAGAGGCGATAGCCGCTGCGCCGCTTGGCGAGGTCGAGATGCAGGTGATCGTCGTGATAGGCGTCGGAGCCGGGGCCGAGCACCGTGGTGAAATGCAGGCAGGCGCCGGCGCGCACCGCCATCTGGAAGGATTCCTCGCGCGATCCCTTGCGCTGGTCCGGCCTGATCGACAGAGGCTCATGACCCTCGAAGCTGAAGGTCGCGATATCGACGGCGTTTCCTTTCGCATGTTCGGAAATCTTGGCGCCCGCCTGGCTGTTGCGGCTGCGGCAGGCATAGGTGGATGCCTGTCGGAGGCCGGTCAGGCGGACATCGTCGCCAAGCACCTTGGCGGCGGGAATGACGACCTCATCGACCCAGCGGGCCGTGGCGAGCGCGGTCGCGCAGCGCATCTGCGTATCTGGACCGAGCGCGATGCCGCGGACGATCTCGCTGATTTCGTAGCTTGCCGCCATGCCGCAGGTGCCCGGACCGTCGATCGGGTCGTTACGCTCGAACACGGCGCCGAGCGATTTCAGCTGCGCTTCGCAGGCGGCGAGGGCCGCCTCGTCCGGCGGGGAGGGCGGCGGGTCTTCAGGCGGTTCGGTTTCGCCGGAATTTTCCTCTTCCTTCGCCCTCTTGTCCGCCGGCGGAGTTTCCGGCGCGGCCTCCGCCGAGGGCTTGTCGGCCGGCAGAGGCACGGCGTCAGGCACGTCGCTGGCCGCGACAAGAAGGGGAACTGCGAGCGTGATCAGAAGTCCGCGCATGGGAACGTCAATCGGCAAAGCGCACCGGCGTGCCGTTGCCAACCAGCTTGGCGAGCTCGTTCGCGTCCCAATTGGTCATGCGCACACAACCGTGAGACGCGGTCTTGCCGATCTTGGCCGGGTCCGGGGTTCCGTGGATGCCGAAGGTCGGTTTCGAAAGGTCGATCCAGACATTGCCGACCGGGCCGTTCGGGCCCGGCGGAAGGGTCAATTGCTCGTCGTTTTCGCCTTGCTGGAAGTTTACGTCGGGCTTGTAGGAATAGGTCGGATCCGTCGCCACGCCGACGACTTCATAGTCGCCGGACGGCGAAGGCGTGTCGTCGCTGCCGATGGTGACGGGATAGGAGAGGACGAGGCTGTCCGAGGAATCGTAGACAAGGAGCCTGGAGCGCTGCTTGTCCGCGACGATGCTGGCGACCTCTGCCTCCGCGTCGATGCCTGTATCGGCGACCAGCACGGTCGTCCCGGCCTCCGCGAAGTCCGTTCCCGGATTTAGCGCCTTGAGGAATTCCACGTCCATGTGAAACATTTCCGCGATCTTCTCCGCGACGGATTCGTAGCCCAGCCAATCCAGTTCGGCCAGTTTGGCATAGTCCTCGGGAAGGGGCGGAACGGTTCCCGAAATGTCCTCGGGCGTCAATTCGTAGGAACGGACCGCTGCGGCGCCGTCGCCCTGCAGCGCCGCCCATACCTCGTCATCCATTTTACCGTCGACGGGCAGGTCATGGATTTCCTCGAAAGCGCGGATCGCCTTGTCGACGTTCTCGCCCGCATAGCCGTCAATCACGCCCGGCGAAACTCCACGGCGGTCGAGCAGGATCTGGATGCGCGCGACGATCGGCGACTGACCTTCGGGAAGCGCTTCGCCGCTGAATTCCGCCGCGTTGATTGCCCCGGCGGTGATCGCGACCTCGGCCGACGGCGTTTCCTGAGGGGCGGTCTCGGCGGCGGCGATCAGGCTGAATGCCGGTTCCGGACGTTCCTTCATCGGCGCCGGATCGAAGATGCGAGAAGGCAAACCGCCCTCGGCGGCGGCGGGTGCGATCATTGCGAAGGTTGCGAAGGCAAGAAACAGGCTTGCGGGATGAGGCGTGCGGATGTTCGTCATGAACCCTAAACGGCCACGGAGGCAAAAGGCTCCCAAAGGCCGTGCGACGGGACGAAATTATACGTTGCGCGAAAGGACGCCCCGGACTATTTTGCGGCCATGACGAACCGCAGCGCGACGATGAATCTCTGGTGGTGGCTCCGCTCCTAGGCGGTGCTGATCCACGGCTGCGTGTCAGAAATCGGAACCGCCAAGTGCAAGATGCGCTGGCGGTTTTTTGCTGTCTGGCGCGGATAAAAGGACAGGACAATGACAGGAATTGAACGGTCGGACCGCGACCAGGCGAAAGCCGAACCCGACCTGACTTACGTAACCCGCGGCGGCGTGACCGTGCGACGTTACCGCCGCGGTGCGGATTACCGCACCGCGATCTCGGACTATACGGGCATGCTCGACACGCAGCCCGGCGTGATCCTTTCCTCCAACTACGAATATCCCGGTCGTTACACGCGCTGGGACACCGCGATCGTCAATCCGCCGGTGCTGATCTCGTCGCACCAGCGCGTGATGACCATCGAGGCGCTGTCGGAGCGCGGCAAGCCGATCCTGTCGATGATCGAGACGGCGTTGGCCGGCGCCGAGCACATCGCCGCAGTGAAGCGGACCCACGGCGCGCTGACCGTCGAGATCGCGGAAGCCGACGCGGTGGTCATGGAGGAAGACCGCACGCGGGCCGCCAGCGTGTTCTCGCCCTTGCGCGCGATCGTCGATCATTTCCATTGCGAGGACGACAGCGACCTCGCGCTCTATGGCGCGTTCGGATACGACATCGCGCTGCAATTCGACCCGATCAAGCAGAAACTGCCGCGCGATCCCGGCCAGCGCGACCTCGCGCTCTTTTTCCCGGATGAAATCCTCGTCGTCGACAACCATTCCGCCAAGGCCTGGATCGACCGCTACGAATTCAGCGATGGCGAACTGACGACGGAAGGGCTCGACGGGACGGTGGCGCCGCATCCGTTCAGGAAATCGGAAACGATCCCGCCGAGGGGCGACCACGAGCCGGGCGAATACGCCAGGCTGGTGGAAAAGGCGAAGGAGAGTTTCGCGCGCGGCGATCTGTTCGAGGTCGTTCCGGGACAGATCTTCCACGAACGTTGCGAATCCGCACCGTCGGCGATTGCCCGCCGGCTGAAGGAAACCAATCCGGCTCCCTATTCCTTCTTCATGAACCTGACCCGCAACGAGTTCCTGATCGGCGCATCGCCGGAGATGTTCGTGCGGGTGACCGGACGCCGCATCGAGACCTGCCCGATCTCCGGCACAATCAAGCGCGGAGACGACGCGATTTCGGATTCGGAGCAGATCCTGAAGCTGCTCAATTCGAAGAAGGACGAGTCGGAACTGACCATGTGCTCCGACGTCGACCGCAACGACAAGAGCCGCGTCTGCGAGCCGGGCACGGTGCGGGTGATCGGCCGCCGGCAGATCGAGATGTATTCGCGGCTGATCCATACCGTGGACCATGTCGAGGGAAGGCTGCGCGACGGGATGGACGCGTTCGACGGCTTCCTGACGCATGCCTGGGCGGTGACCGTGACCGGCGCACCGAAGCTCTGGGCGATGCGCTTCATCGAGAACAACGAGAAAAGCCCGCGCGCCTGGTATGGCGGCGCCATCGGCATGGTGAAGTTTGACGGAGACATGAATACCGGCCTGACGCTCAGGACGATCCATGTGCGCGACGGGATTGCCTCGGTGCGCGCCGGCGCGACGCTGCTGTTCGATTCCGTGCCGGAGGACGAAGAGGCCGAAACCGAATTGAAGGCCTCGGCGATGCTGGCGGCGATCCGCGACGCCAAGAAGGGCAACGATACGTCCACGGCGCGGGAAGCCGCGAAGGTCGGCGTCGGCGTGAAGATCCTGCTCGTCGACCATGAGGACTCATTCGTCCACACGCTGGCGAATTATTTCCGCCAGACCGGCGCGGAGGTTCGGACCGTCCGTTCGCCTGTGCCGGAACAGGTTCTCGACGACTACAAGCCCGATCTTGTCGTGCTGTCGCCCGGACCCGGCATGCCGGAGGATTTCGACTGCAAGGCGACGATCCGCAAAGTGCGCGACCGCGACCTGCCGATCTTCGGCGTGTGTCTCGGGCTGCAGGCGCTGACCGAGGCCTATGGCGGCAATCTCCGGCAACTCAGCCTGCCGATGCACGGCAAGCCGTCGCGCATCCGCATCAACCATCCCGGCAAGGTGTTCTCCGGTTTGCCAAAGAACGTGACCGTCGGGCGTTATCACTCGATCTTCGCGGACCCGTCGCGGCTGCCGGACGATTTCGTGGTAACGGCGGAAACCGATGACGGCGTGGTCATGGGGATAGAGCATCGCAGCGAGCCGGTCGCGGCCGTGCAGTTCCATCCGGAATCGATCATGACGCTCGGCGGAAATGCCGGCATGCGAATGATCGAGAATGTCGTCGCGCATCTGGTCGCCACGAAGGAAAAGCGCAGCCGCGACGCGGCCGCCTGACGCGAAGGGATTGCAGGCTGATGACGGAGTTCGATCCGGCTGTCAAAAAGCTGGCGGCGTGGTCTATCGCCGTTGCCTTCGGGGTGATGGCCCTGAAGCTGGTGGCCTGGTGGCTGACCGGATCGGTCGCGCTTCTGTCGGACGGGCTGGAATCGACCGTCAACGTGGTCGCGGCCGTGGTTGCCTTCGCGGCGATTTCCTATGCGCAGAAGCCGGCGGATGCAGACCACCAGTTCGGCCACCACAAGGCGGAATATTTCTCCGCCGTACTGGAAGGCGTGCTGATCGCCGTCGCGGCGCTGCTGATCATCCAGCAGGCGATCCCGGCCTTGCGCGATCCGCAGCCAATCGAAGCGCCGGGCGCCGGCCTCGCGGTCAACCTCTTCGCCTCAGCGATCAACGCGGTCTGGGCCTTCCTGCTGATCAGGACCGGGCGCGCGCAGCGCTCGCCGGCGCTGGTCGCCGACGGTCACCACATCTTCTCTGACGTAGTCACCTCGGTGGGCGTCTTCGTCGGGCTCGTCGCGGCGCTTGTCACCGGCTATGCGATCCTCGACCCGCTGCTCGCCATCGCGGTCGCGATCAACATCCTCTGGCAGGGCTGGAAGGTGATCAGTTCCTCCGTGAACGCACTGATGGACCGAGCCGTGGAGCCGGCCGACGAGGCGCGGCTGAAGGAAATCATCGCCGCCAATGCGCAGGGCTCGATCGACATCCACGATCTGCGGACGCGTGTCGCCGGGCCGGCAACCTTCATCGATTTTCACATGGTGGTGCCGAAAACGATGACCGTCGGCGCGGCGCACGAGATATGCGACCGGCTGGAGGACGCGATCCGCGACTTCGTACCCGGCGCATCCATCGCCATCCATGTCGAACCGCAGGGCGAGAAGGCGCACGGCATCCGGGTTCGGCTGTTCTAGGCATCGACTGAGCCGGATCGAAATATTTATCCGATGACCGACAGCGGGGCTTTCGTGCCGTGGCGAGACCGCATATTTTTATCCCGAAAGTCAAAAACGAACTTCGGTAAATCCCCGCATGACGAATGCCGGTAATAGTTCTGGCCTCCAAAACACGCCGGGAAGCATGGTAAAGGCCCGGTCTTTCGGCGTCGGGAAGGCTTCCGTACAACCCGGAACCGCGGGGCGTGCGGACGAGGGGAGCGGGTACCGTTGATCATATTTCTCTCGACGCCGCGGCATCGCTATACGCTTGCCCGCTTCAAGGCCGAACACGGGTTTCCCGTGCCGCCCAAGCGCTCGATGCCCTATCACCGGCTGTTCCGCTCGCTGATGGTGCCGCGGGCGACCTATGTCTTCACCGATCTCGACCGGCTTTCGCCGTGGGAATTGCGCGTGGCGGCGGATTATTACCGCATCCTCACGGATGCCGGGATGCGCTGTCTCAACGACCCCGCCAAGGTGCTGTCGCGCTACGAGCTGCTGTCGACGCTGCATCGCGAGGGGATCAATCCGCAGGCCGTCTACCGGGCCGAGGATTATCCGCGCCCGACGCGGTTTCCGGTCTTCGTCAGGCTCGAGGATCACGGGACCCCGGTCACGCCGCTGCTGAACACGCAGGCGGACCTCGATACGGCGCTTGCCGAACTGCGCGGGCGCGGCATCCCGCTTCGCGGCGCGCTCGTGCTGGAGTTCTGCGCGCGGGAATACAGCACCGGCCTCTGGAACAAGTGGGGGGCATTCCGGGTCGGAGAGCGTTATTCGCTGGACCATATTGCGGTCGAGAAGGAATGGCTGGTCAAGTATGGCGACTGGTATCTGCTGTCCGACGATGTGATCGCCGACGAGCACGAGGCGGTTATCGCGAACCGCTATGTCGATCAGCTGGAGCGGGTCTTCGAGCTCGCGGGGATCGACTATGGCCGTGCGGACTTCCAGGTCATCGACGGGCGACCGGTGATCTACGAGATCAACACCAATCCCTATATCCCGAAATTCGTTCCCGACCCGAAGCCGGTGCGGCTGGAGACGCAGATGCGGGCACGGACCCGGGTGGCCGAGGCTTTCGCGGCGATCGACACGCCGGCCCGCGGCTATGTTCGCATCACGCCGTCTGCGCTCATCAAGCTTCGGCGCGGTTTCATTCCCGGCTTTCTTCCCTTCCAGCAGCCATAAAAGAAAACGGGCGACCCCGAAGGATCGCCCGTCTGGCATTCTTGGCCGCTGTATCGGCGGAAAGCTTACGCCGCCTCGTCGATCGGCATGGTTTCAGAGGAAGTACCCTGCAAAGCCGGAGCCGGCGGAACCGGTGGGGAAACAGGACCCTTGGCGATGACCGGGGCGCCGGGCGCAACGGGCGGCGAAATGGGACCGCGCTTCGCATAATAGGGCGATGGTGCTTCCATCGGCGGTGAGAGCGGGCCTCGGGCGGCTTTACCGCTACGAGCGAGCGCCTCAAGCGACACGGTAGTCGGCTTGACCGGAGGCGAAAGCGGACCGAGCCTGGTCGCCGAAAGCGACGGTTCGTTTTCGATAGCGGGAGCGCCAGGTGCAGCGGGCGGTGAAATGGGACCACGCTTCGCATAATAGGGCGATGGTGCGTCCATTGGCGGTGAGAGCGGGCCGCGCTTGGCTTGTGAGAGCGACGGTGCAGTCGGGTTCGTCGGCGGGGAAAGCGGTCCCTTGGCGAAGACCGGGGCACCGATAACGGGCGGCGATACAGGACCGCGCTGCGCATTCAATCGATATTCGGGAGCGCCGGGGGCTGGCGGCGCGAGTGGGCCCAAACCCTTATGCATCAATATATCTCCAGAGTTATCGAATCCACGGAAAATACTCCAGCTTACAATGAAGTCCCTATGCCGGATGGTCAACGCCGAGCTGTTGTTTTACGGGCACAATTCATGACGAATCTTAATCATTCATCCTCTTTGTCTGCTTCCGAGCGCCGAACCGGTTCGGCAAGCCGAACCTTGGAGACATGGTTCGGAGCCTTTTCGCCATTGGGCCCGTTCTCGCCGCGCGTGTACCATTTCTGCCAGCGCTGGCGGAGCGCCTCTGGCTCGCCCGCCTCAAGGCGGGCATTGAAGTCGGACCTTGCTTCGCGCCATCGGTCGAAACCCTCGCGCAGCTCCGGTTTCTCGGTGATCGGCGTGATGACGGGAACGACGCCTGCGAGCGCCTTGTAATCGATAAGGGTGAGGAAGCAGAACGGCTCGTCCTTTTCGAAGATCACGGTGCCCGGCCGCGTGAACTTCCAGTTCATGGTGAAGGTGAAGTCGAGCCAGTCGGTCTCGATGATCCCCTCAAGCGGTGCAATGCCGTCCTTCGGCCGGTTGGGCACGCCGCGCGCCCAGACGCCGATGCCCGGATCGGTACGGAAAAGATAGCCGGTGTGGAAGGTCAGCGTGCCGAAGCCGAAATGCGACGCCGCGATCTGCTCGGCCTCATAGGACGGATCGGCAACCGTCACGGAGATATCCTCGGTGGCGTTGCCGCCGTTCCATGTCGCCGCGATCGTCGTCGGCAGCAGGATTTCCCAGCCCATCGCATTGGCGATCGACAGCGGCAGGCAGCGATAGGCGAAGCGATCTTCCGTGGCGTCCATCCACGGACGGTCGGAGCGTGCCGGAATGATCCGGGCAGGCTTTTCCTGGATCTGGTAACAAGTCAGGTTCTTCATTTCGACCATCGGTTCCCTACCTCACATCCCGTGCCCCTTTCGGCAATCGGGGCACCTTACCTCAACCGTATTGCGCTCCGGCTCGTTAATCCGCGAGCCGCATCACGCCGCCGTCGCGGACGACAATACCCTGTTCCAGATCGGCGAAAGGCTCTTCCCGCCAATAACGCTCCCGTATTTCGGCTTGAGCGCGGCGCTCTGCCCGGCGAGTGAACTTGCGCAGGCTTTCAACCAGTTCCCATTCGAGGTTTCGGGTGAAATCCCCCCAGGTCCAGTTTGTGGCGAGCCAATCGCGCCAAGGCGTGTCCTTCAGGAAATCGCGATAGAGACCGTAATAATACCAGCCGATCCGCATGTGCCGGTGACGGATAAACAGCCGCCAGGGTTTCGCCATGCCCATATGGTGCAGGATAACCGGCATGTATGGCCCGGTGCGCCGGTATTCCTCCGGCGTCCTGGTCGGCGACATGTTCCACAGGGGCGACATGCCGCAGAAATCTCCGTCGACCGTGGCGTTCAGGGCGTCTTCGTCCATGAGGCGGCACTTGTCGAAAGAGGTGCGAATGAACTCCATGGCGTTTTCGGAGACCTGCTTGTTCCGCCACGTGCGGATGTCGATCAGCATGACGCCGGAGTTGAAATAGCGATAGGGTTTCGTCATCCCGAGATCGTCGAAATGCGCCTCGGTTTCGGCCTTCTGCTTTTCGCCCTTCGGGAAGATCGTGGCGGAGCGCACCGCGGCGAAGGCGTGATCGCCAAGATCAAGAGAGAAGATCCGCGACACGTCGCCGTGAATGGTCAGGTCCGCGTCGAGATAGAGGACGCGGTCATGCGTCTCTTCGAGGATCGACGGGAGGAAGAGACGCGTCAGCGTGGCGGCGGACAGACGGTGCTCCGGATTGAACAGGCCGTGATAGTCCGACAGGTCGATATCGGTGCGCAGGCCGACATCGTTCGCGCGCATCCATTCGCGCTGATCATCCGCCACCTCGGCCTCTTCCGCAAAGATGAAAAGGTCGAAGGGATTTCGACCCGGTCTCGATGTGGACAGGATCGATTTCGCCACGAACATGGCGGGGATCATCATCCGGCTGTCCACGCAGAGGCAGATCGCGTTTCGCGTTGCGGATCGTGATGTCACGGATCAGGCTTCCTTTTTCTGCGGCTGCCAGACGATGTTGCGGCATCGACGGACGGCTCTTTCGCAATCCTTCAGCCAAAGGCGGATCGTCACCTTGGCTCCGCTCTCGAAGGGGCGTTCGGCTTCCCTCGGGAAATACTCGTCGCCGAGACGCCAGCGCGACAGGTCGATATCCGCCCGGGCGGCGCGATAGGCCTCGAACCATTGCCGGCCCGTCCAGGTTTCGAGTGTGCGGCCGATGCGTCTTCCGTCGATGACCGCGCCATCGAGAAAGAAATGCAGGATCTTCGCTTCGGCCGGATCGATGCTGCGATATATCTCGTCGGCGGGACAGTTCCACCGCTCGTCGGCCAGATAATGCGGATGGTGCTCGGCCAGCGCGACCACCAGCATTTCGTCGAGCAGCAGGATGTCCTTTCCCCGGCCTTGCTCCATCAGGTCGGACCACTCGGCCAGGAACGCATCGCCGCGGGGCCGCGCGAAACCCATGACGCCGACATTGATGTCCACCCGCTCTTGCCCGACACGGATAACCGCGCGCTCGTATCGCTCCTGACCGACAAGCGGCGCGACGCCCTTGAGCATCGTCAGCCGGCCGGCCTGCGGCGGGTAGAACCGCGTGACCAGCGCGCCCTCGCGCTCGAGCGGCTCCCAGAGATCGTCGATGGGGGCGCGGAAGATCATGTCGCTGTCGAAGAGAAGCGTGGTCTCGTAGGGGCTCTCGCGGAATACCAGATGCCGATCGCCGGATTTCGACAACCGGTCGGTGACGACGACCGACGCGCCGAGCTTTTCGAGATCGCGTTTCAGCGCGGCGGTGTGCGGTTCGTCGAGGAGAAAGACCGTGATCGGGCCGTCATAATGGCGGCGCAGCGAATGGACCGACACGACGAGGTGCAGCGCGTAACGCTTGCCGAAATTGAAATAGACGCAGCCGCGTCCGGATTGGGCGGATTTGGTCATTTGTACAATTCGGATTTCTTTCCACGGAGCGCCTGGAGCCGGCCGGCGGACCAGCCAAGCGACCGAATGGCCATCATCGGCGAGGCGGCGCCGAAGACGGGCAGGACAAGAAGTGCCGCGCCGAGGAGGAAGCGAAGCGCGGCGGCGCCGGAAGCGAGAATGGCTACCCCCGGCGTGACCCGCGGGTTCTTCAGCCGGAACCGCGTGATCGACTGGTCCGCGGCGCGCCGGAACTGATAATCGAAGGTCAGTCTTTCGAGCGGTATCGTTTCGCTGACCAGGGCGTCCGGGCACCAGGCGGTCTCGCAGCCGGCCTTCCGGGCGGCGCGGTAAAACGCCGTGTCGGAGCCGCCGGAGATCAGCAGCGTCTCGTCGAAACGGATCTTCGCGCGCTTCTGCCAGGCGAGATCGCAAAGCCAGTTGTTGGTGATGATCGTGTAGCGGCCTTTGCGCGCGGCGGCGCGGGCCGTTTTCGAATTCTTGCGGCGCATGCGCGCGGCGAGGCTGGCATTGATGATGCGCTGCAGCAGGCCGGCGCCGGGGACGGGGCGGGCGACCTCGACCGGGCCGCCGACCAGATCGGCGCCGGTTTCGCGCCAGCAGGCGACGAGGCGCGCGAGCCATTCCGGGTCGGGATATTCGTCGTCGTCGATGAAGCAGAGCGCATCCGCGCCGAGCGCCAGCGCCTCGTCGAGCGCCCGGTTGCGGGCGACCGGGATGCCGCGGCGCGGCTCGCAATGGTAATGGATTTCGTCGAAGCGGTCCGCGAAGCGCGCGACGACCGGCCGGGCGGTTTCGTCGGCGTCATTGTCGATGACGAGCAGGATCGCCCGGACCTTCGCGGCCCGGAACGCCGCCTCGCACCGGGCGAGCGCGGTTTCCAGCATGTCGAGGCGCTTGTAGGTCAGAATGGCGACCGCGACCGACATATCAAGCTTGCGCGGCTCGGCCATCCTGTCCGTGTGTCACCCCGTCGCGATACAAACTCCGGTTGTTTTATGTCGGGCAAATCCGGTGCGGCCAATGCCTTTGGGGCAAGAAAGCGCCGAATGTTGTCGATCTGCAACGAATCGCGGCCCCGAAAGGGGCAAAAAACAGGATTGTCAGGGGAAAGGGATCCGCCGCGCCGTCACGGGGGCGAGGCGTAAGGCCGTCTCACCTCCCACGCCAGCGCGTGGCATTCCTTCAATATGTCGTCGACGGGATGGAGCATCTTCCGGCGCAAGCCGGGCGGCCGGCCGCGTCTGATCGGCGCGGGGCGCACGGCGTCGGCGATGTCGCCATGGCGGGCGAGAAAGTTGCGCCGCGCGCCGAGGCGGGCGAGACGCAGGGCGTGGCCCGGCAGATCGTCGAGCGCCGATTTCAGCGCGATCAGACGCCGGCAGACGGACCGGGCCGGGATCTCGCAGGTTGGCTCCGGTTCCGGTTCCGGCGCGGGGAGCGGCAGGGACGGACCGCAAAGGGAGTGGATGCGGGGCGCGACGGCGGGCCGCCGGCGGACCGGTTCGAGGGAAAAGCGCAGCGATGCATCGGCAAGTGCGAAGGACGGTTCGGCGAGGGGACGGGCAGGTTCGGATTTCGGCGCCCAGGGCGTTTCGCCGGGCCTCACGAAACGGCCCTGCCAATAGACGCCGGTCTTCGGCATTGCGGGCTCCGGCGCAGGCGCTCTCGGGAAGACCACGGTCGTGATGACGGCCTTGTTTTCCCTGTCTTCAGGCCGCGCTTTGCCTGCTTCCCGCCCGGGCTTCGGGCTCGCCGCCGCCGCGCGCCGGCTCTTGCGCGGCGCGATGCGCCGGGACGGGCTGGCCGCGCGCTGGCGCAGCGTCACCGCGATGTCGCGCGCGGCGATGACGATGAGGCGGCGGACGGCGGATTCGGCCGGGCGCAGCACATCGATGATCGACCGCCAGACAGGGCGCGGCAGCATCTCCGCCCCGCCCTCGTCGAGCCCCGCCTTCATGAACAGCAAAGCGAGGATGCGCAGGAGCGCCGCGCGGTTGCGCGCGATTGCCCGATCCAGCCTTTCGTTTACGTCCTCGTTCATGCGGCAAGGATGCGGGACAGCGCGAGGCGGTGGACAGGAAAAGCGGGGCGGGCGGGGTAAGGGGTTGGGATTGTTGGGGGAATGGGTGGAGAGGTGTGTGGGTTGTCCAACGGGGGACGTGCCGGGAGTGGCAGACGTCAACGAACGCCTAGCGCGCGAAAGATCAGTCGTCGTTCGGAAATTGCGGCTGGCTGGCGGAGAAAGGGCGATCGAGGATCGGGAGGCTGATCAGTGCGTCGATGAAAGACGAAACAAGCTGGCCGCGATTTGTCATGCCTGACTTGGAATAGATATTCGCGAGTTGAGCGCGGACGGTGCCTTGGGCGGTCTGGCGAAACGAAGCGATTTCCGGCGCATCGAAACCTTTCAGCGTGAGCAACGCGACCTCTCGTTCCGAGGGCGAAAGTTGCCAGGCGTTGAACCGTTCCTCGATCATCTCGCCGAAGGCATCGGCGGCGATCTTGAGAGAATCTTCCGCATGCGCGGTAATCCAGAACATGCGCCTGAGTTCCAGCAGGCCGAACAGCACGCCGAGGAAAAGCGCAAAGGTCGCGCAGGCTTCATACGCGATATGGCGCCCGATACCCTCTTCCCTGATGTCGGCGAAAACATCTCCGATGAAAAACGACACGCTGACCGCCTGAAGAACAACGACCGCAATCAGAAAGCGTGCGCGCCAGTTTCTGGAGACGATGCCGAATGTGTTCGAGCTTCGGTCCATTCTGTCTGCCTCCCCGCGACATTTTTTGCGCGTATCCCAAAATACAGCGCCAATAAGCACGTGCTTATGGACGCTTATTGCGGCGTAACCATAGCCTTACCTGTCCCGGGATTCGTTCACATTCGGATTCGAAGCGTTCATCGGTGTGAGCGGGACCATGCGCGAATTGCGTCTCACGCAGTCGGGCGATTGGGTCCTTGCTCGCGGGAGGAATATTGCCGGCGAGGCGCGACCGTTTTCGCGGATTGCGCTGCGTTGGCGCTGACGACGCTTGTGATCCTGGCGGAGCGGTTCTCCGGAGCGCGAGGCGTCCAGCGCATGTGATGCGCGGACGCCTCGTTTGAAATTGAGCAAACATGCCTCTCGATAACAAGAAACGAGAAGGGGAGGGCACCATCAACGTTTATTCCGCACAAGTGAGGGAAAGCGCCGGCCGGGGTAGCCTCGCCACCGTCTCATTTCGGTCGGCGCGGGGAAGCCATACGCCGCCAGCCTGGATCGTCGAACCCGTCGAGAAATCCGGCGAGCCTCCCTTGATCGCCATTCACGGCGTGACGCGCGCCGCCGACGTGCTGGCCGAGCAACTCGTGCATGGTGCGGGCCGGACGGGACGCGTCGTCATTTGCCCCTTGTTCGATTCGAAGACCTATAGCCGCTACCAGCGGTTCGAGGGAAAGGCGCGATCCGACCAGGCCCTGCTCCGTCTCGTCGACATGCTCGTCGATGAGGGCGTTTTGCCGGCCGAGCGTTTCGATCTCGCCGGCTTTTCCGGCGGCGCCCAGTTCGCGCATCGTTTTACCTGGCTTTACCCCCACAGGGTTGGCCGGCTTTCGATCGCCTCGGCCGGCTGGTACACTTTTCCAGACGACGAGCCCTATCCGCTCGGCCTCGGCAAGAGCACGTCAAGCGGCAACTGCCGGGCCTTCTGTTTCAGGACCAATCTGACGGCATTTCTCGAACGCGAGATTGTCGTTCGCGTCGGCGCGCTCGACACCTTCGTTGATGCCACGACCCGGTCCGGGCCGGATATCGACCGGCAGCAGGGTGCCGACAGGGTCACCAGGGCCCGTCGCTGGACCGCTGCCATCCGGCAGGCGGCTGAGCGTTTGGGAACGGATACGAAGGTCGATTTCGAGATCCTGCCCGGCTGCGGCCACGACTTCACCGCCTGCGTGCGCCTGGCCGGGCTCGACCGTGTGTTTCTCGGCGAACCAGCCCGGATGGCTTTCCCGCTAACCGGAGACGATCCCTCATGATGACGCCTCTTGTCATAGCGCCTTCGGCGAAATGGGCCTTCACGACACGCCGGGTCCCCACGGACAGTCCCGTCCATATCGAAGACGGGCTGGACGGCGTTTCGGCGGGCGACCTCGTGATTGCGAGGGTCGAGCGGATCGGAAGCCACAAGCGCCTGCAAACCCGACAAGGGCGCTACTCCCGGCTTTATGCCGGCGACCTCATTGTCGCTGCTTGCGGCGCGCGATACGCGATAGACCAGTTCGAGGGCGTCGCCGAGCTGGGTGACGGCATCTCGGACCTGCTGGCCGGCGGCGGCGTGATCGGCCGGGTCCGCCATCGCAATGAAAAGACCTCCGCCCCGACGCGGGTTCAGGTGCTGGGCCGACTTGCCGACAGGCACAAGCGGATCATCAATCTTGGGGATTACGGGCTCGACCGGAGCCCGGTCTTCGACCGGCCGCTGGTCATCGGGGTCCTCGGCAGTTCGATGAATGCCGGAAAGACGGATGCGGCGGCCGGACTGATTCACGGACTGGCCGGCGCCGGCTGGCGGACGGCGGGCATCAAGCTGACCGGAACGGGCAGTTTCGGCGACATTCATTCCTATCTTGACGCCGGGGCCTCCCTGGCGATCGATTTCACCGACGCCGGCATGGCGTCGACCTATCTGGAACCGCTGGACCGCATCATCGACGCATTCGACGTTCTGGTCGGTCACGGCGCAGACGAGAACTGCAAGGCGATCGTCGTCGAACTGGCGGACGGGATAACCCAGGCTGAAACCGCCAAGCTTCTGCGCCTTCCGCGATTTGTTGCGACAATCGACGGCTTTCTCCTGTGCGCTCCCGATCCGATGTCCGCACAGGCGAGCCTCTCCTGGCTTGCCGAAAGGAATATCGCGCCAATGGCGTTGAGCGGGCTTCTCACGCGCTCGTCCCTGTCGGTCGCCGAACTCGAGGGCGAAATGGACCTTCCGATCCTGTCGCGGGAAACGCTCGCCGATCCCGCATTCGCCTCGGCCCTGTTCCACCAGGCGCGCAATTTATCCCCGGCCAGGGCCGCATGAGCAGGCTGCCCGCCATATTCGCCGATGGCCGGAGGATGCAGATCGGCCTGGTCGCCGCCGCGGCTCTGTCGCAAGGGGTCGCCGCGGCCGCAGTGGCATTTGCGACACGCGACGTGTTCGCCACTCTGCGTATCGTCGAAGGCGCCGGGGCAGGCGCGGCGACTTCGTCGCTCCCGGTCGCAGATATCGCGACGATCCTTGTGGGCGGAACCGCGCTTGCGGGAATGCGCGTGATCGAACGGGTGATGGCGGAACGGGTCGGGCAGAGTTATGCGTCGGCTGTTCGCGAGAGACTTTTCCTGCATCTGAGCCGGACGCCGGCGCATGTGATGGCGTCGCATCGGGTCGGCACATTGTCGCTGCGGTTCGTTGGCGACCTGACGGCGATCAAGGGCTGGATCTCGTCCGGCCTCGCCCGGCTGATCTCCGCGGGAATCACCATACCGGCGAGCATCCTGATCCTGTTTGCGCTCGATCCGGTCTTCGGCCTCGCCGCGATCCCGCCCTTTGCGCTGGCGTTGCTCCTGATCGGATTTTTCAGCCGCCCGCTGGAGGAGGCTTATGCCCGGCTGCGAAAACGGCGCAACCGCATGGCCGCCGACATCGCCGAGCGCCTTCCGCAAAGCGCCGCCTTGCGGAAAATCGGCCGGTTGAAACATGAACGCATGAAGCTGACCGATCATTCCCGGCAGATCGCGGAGGCCGCCGTGCGCCGCGCGCTGGCTTCCGGATTGCTGCGCGCGGTCCCCGATCTCTCCGCCGCGGTCGCGTCGGTGCTGTTTCTCACGATGGCCTGGCATTTCAGGCTTTCGACGGCGGATACCGCCGCCTCGCTCACCGTGCTGGCGATGATCGTGCGGCCGATGAGGCAACTCGCGGGGGTCTGGGACCGCCGTCAGGCGTGGTCCGTCGCGGCGAGCCATCTGGTCACGGTGCTTTCGACGCGGCGTCTGCCGCGCGGCGACAAGCGAGAGGCGCGGGCCGAAACAGGAGACAGCGGCGTCGCGCTGGAATTTCACGACGTGCAGGTGGCGTCCGGCGAGAGGCTGTCGGGCGAGGTCCCGGTCGGTGAGTGGGTGCGTTTGTCCCGTCCGCGGGAGGCAGGCAATGACAGCCTTCTGCTCGTATCGACCGGGCTCGATTTTCCGGTCGAGGGAGACGTCGCGGTTTTCGGCGGGTCGCCCTGGTCGATCCCGGTGGGTCATGTCCTCTATCTCGGCCCGTCCAGTCCGGTCCTGAAGGGGAGCCTGCGCCGCAATGCCGCGATGGGCGCGGGCAAGATCCCCGACGACGACACGATCATCGCCGCGCTGGAAAAGGCGGGCCTGCGATCGCTCGTCGAAAGGCTTGGAGGTCTGGACGGGCGCATCAACGAGTCGGCGCGCAACCTGTCCGGTTACGAACTCGCGCAATTGCTTTGCGCTCGCGCCCTGCTCGTGCGTCCGCGTTTGCTGCTCGCCGACGCCGACGAAATCGGGCTCGCGCCGGAGTCGATCCGGATGCTGCATGACGAATTGCAGCCTCTCGGATGTTCCGCGCTGATCGCCAGCCGGTCGCGCCAACCCGACGATATTTTCCGGCGCACGCTGGTTTCAGACAGCCCCGGCGCGGCCGAAGCGCCGATCCGCGCGGTCTCATGACGCATGATGAAGCAATTCCCGAACAAGTGGAGGTCCCGACAATGAACCAATCGATGTTTTCCAGACGGCTGTTCCTGGCCGGTGCGCTGAGCGGCGTTTCGCTCGCCGTGGCCGGCTGCTCGACCAGCGGCGACCTTTCGGCCGCGAGCGGCGGCGGTATCGGTTTCGACCTGTGGGCCGGCGTGCCGGGCGTCCAATATGGGCAACCGGTCAACAAGGTCCAGGGAAGCCGGAGGATCAAGGGACCGATCACATGGAAGAACCCGATCAACGGCAAGACGCTGCAGGTCTATGTGCGCATGAATATCGAGGACAACGGCACGAAGTACCAGTATTTCACCATGCGGCGCGACGGGACCGCGCTCGCGCGCGTTTTCGACCGCAGGCCGGGCCAGGCCGACCGGTATTTTGTCGACGACGCCTTCGTGCCGATGGGGCGGTGGCGCAAGGGGCAGTCGCGACGCTATTCCATGACCGAATACAAGAACGGGAAGGCCAGAAAACGCCGGCTGACGCTCAAGGTTCTCGAGGCGGACTACACGCATGCCGGTGTCGGGCATTCGTTGAAATATGACTGGATCTCGAAGAAGACGAGCGGCAAGACCGTTTTCCACGAGCGTTATATTTTCAGCCCCGGCATCGGCTTCGTCGATTTCGACAACCGACTGAAGTGACCGTCCTTTTTGATGTTTTCGGTGCGGCGAGCGGGGCAGTGGCAATGCCCCGCCAATAGCCGACCCACTTCCGTAAAATTTTCCGAATTTTAGCTGCCTCTCCTTAACCACGCCGCGCGAGAGTCCTCCACAAGGCCGCTGGAAGGAGCGGGGAATAAGGCTTCCTACATCGCTTTACGCTAGGACAGTTGCCGGATGACGGGCCGGCCGTGGCGCCGGGTCGGGAACGCGAAAGGCGTTGGTGCATGACTGCTTTGGCCAGGGCGCTTCTCTATGAAAAAGCCGCTCCCGCGCAAGCGGGGATGCGGGCTTCGGGCGCGGTTTCGGTGGAGGTCGCCGAGGCCGGGGTGCTTGGCGGGCTGGACGCCGCGTGGCGCGACCTGCTTTCGCGCGCGGCGGAGCGCAATCCGTTCATGGACCCGGCGCTGCTGCAGGCTTCCGCCGCAGCTTATCCGGATTTGCGCCAGCATGTGCTGCTGGCATGGGACAAGGGTGAGAGCGGCCGGCTGGCCGGGGTCTGGGGTTTTTGCGTGCGGCGCGCGCCGCGGGCGTTGCTGCCGGTCGAGGTTTCGCGGACGCCGGCCTTTCCGCACGGGTTTCTTGGAACGCCGGTGATCGACCGGGTGATGCTGGAGCCGGTGCTTGCCGCCATGCTCGACCGCATCGCTTCAATGCCGGACTGCCCGAACCAGATCGCCGTCGACATGATGGATCTCGACGGCGCGACGATGGCGGCGCTGACGCGCGTGACCGCCGAACGCGGCAATGCGCCGGTCGTGCTGGAAGAACGGGCACGGCCGCTGCTTCAATCCGGGGAGGAGCCGGAGGCCTATTTCAAGAACGCGATGTCGTCGTCGAGCCGCAAGAAGCTGCGGCAGATGCGCAACAAGCTGTCGCGCGAGGGAGACCTGACCTCCGAAATCGTGACGGAGCCGCAAGCGGTTTCGCGGGCGCTGGAGGAATTCCTGACGCTGGAGGCGTCGGGCTGGAAGAAGGAAAACGGCACGGCGCTTCTGTGCGATGATGCCGATGCGCGGTTCTTCCGCGCCGGCTTCGTCGCGCTCGCCGAAGCGGGACGGGCGCAGATCCATGCGCTGCGGCTCGACGGAAAGCCGGTCGCCATGCAGATCGTCGCACGGTCGGGGCCCGCCGCCTCGACATGGAAGACCGCCTATGACGAGGCCTATGCGGGTTTCTCGCCGGGCAGCCTGCTTTTCGTCGACTACACGACGGCGTTCCTGGAGGACGGGGCGATCGAGACGGTCGATTCCTGCGCCGAGGACGACAGCGGCTACATGGCGATGTGGACCGGCCGCAAGCGGGTGGGCGATGTCAGGATCACCGCCACGCGCGGGGCGTCGCCGGCGTTCCGCCTGACAGGCGCGGTCGAGCTTGGCTTCCGCGCAGTGCGGCGGCGGGCGAAGCGCCTTTATCTCGATTTCAAACAGAAAAGCGGGAAACGCTCATGAGAGAAGCGGAGATCGTCATTGCGGGGGCCGGGCTCGCCGGCTCGATTGCCGCGACCATGCTGGGCCGGGCGGGCTACCATGTCGTGCTCGTCGATCCGCGGCCCGAATACAGGCCGGAATTCCGGTGCGAGAAGATCGACGGGCGGCAGATGATGGTCCTCGAAAAGACCGGGCTCGCGGATGCGGTGCGCGCCGTGGCGACGCCGGACGGCATGTCCTGGGTGGCGCGCAAGGGGCGCGTGCTGGAAAAGCGCCAGGGCGACCAATGGGGCGCGCATTACGAGACGATGGTCAATGCGGTGCGCGCCGAAATCCCCGACAGTGTCGAGTTCGTCTGCGGCAAGGTCGCCGATATCGAGACCGGCGAGGACATGCAGCGCGTGAAACTCGCCGACGGGGAGGAGATCGAAGCGCGGCTGGTCATCGTCGCCAACGGGCTGAATTTCGGCCTGCGCGAGGCGATGGGGATCACCCGCGAGATCCTCAGCCCGAACCACTCCGTCACTATCGGCTTCGACCTGGAGCCGGCGGCGGGCGGTGCGTTCTCCTTTCCGGCGCTGACCTTGTATGCGGACCGGCCAGAGGGGCGGACCTCCTATATCACGCTATTTCCGATCGGCGCGGCGATGCGGGCGAACCTGTTCCTCTACCGCGATCCGGCCGACCCGTGGCTGACCGAGTTCCGCAACGCGCCGACCGAGACGCTACACGCGAACATGCCGGGGCTTCGCGGTATCATCGGCGACTATCAGGTGGCCGGAAAGGTCGCGATCCGGGGGATCGATCTCTATGTCAGCCGCGGCGTCGAGAAGCCGGGCGTGGTGCTGGTCGGCGACGCCTATTCGACCTCGTGCCCGGCGGCGGGGACGGGGACGCTGAAAGTGTTCACCGATGTCGAGCGGCTGTGCAATGTCCATGTGCCGCACTGGCTTTCGACGCCGGGCATGGGGGCGGAGAAGATCGCGGCATTCTATGCCGATCCGGTCAAGGCGGAGTGCGAGGCGCATTGCATCGCCAAGGCGCATGCGCTGAAGGATATCTCGATCGGCACGGGGCCGGTTGCGGCGGCGCGGCGGCGGATCAAGTTCGTCGGGCAGAGTTGCCGGGGCGCGTTGCGGCAATTGCGCGGCGTGCAGCCGGTTGCATCCGCGGCGGAGCTGCCCGAGGCGGGAATCAAAACAGCCGGTTGAGGAAGAGGGCGGCGCGGCGCAGCCGGCCGTTGCGCTTGACGACGCGGCGCGCGACCAGGGCCGCCCGCAGGGCAAGTGCGCCAAGAGCGCCGCGCGGCGTCAGCGGCACGACCGAGAAGGTCAGTTCGACGGCGTCGTCGCACATGGCGCTCTTGTAGTCCTCGTCGCCATAGCCGAAATCGAAGAAGCGAGCGCCGCGTTCGGCGGCGTTTTTCATCAGTTCGACATTGAGGATACGGCCGGCGGAGTGGCGACCATAGGACGGGTCGAAGCCGGTCTGGTAGAGCGTCGTGCCGGCGGGATCGACCAGCAGGCAGGTGAGCGCGACGGGTTCGCCGTCGAGGAAGACGCCGTGCAGTTCGGCGACGCCGCGCTCGCAGATCGACAGGAAGAAGGCGCGGTAGGCTTCGTCGGCGAACGGGTTGGTCGCGCCCGTGACGGCGAGCTGGTCTTTCTTCCACGCCATGAGCTGTTCAGCGCAGTGGCGGATTTCGGCGGCACCGGCTGCCTGGCGGATCGTGCAATCGCCGAGTTTTTGCATGGCGCGCAGCTTTTCGCGCAGCCGGCGGCGGCTCTTGGCGGTCGCGAGCTCCGCCTCGATCTCCGCCCAGGGCCGCAGCAGAAGGCGCAGATGGGCCCGGTCGGATTCAAGGCCCGCGGCGAAGGCGGCGAAGGGGTTCGCGACGTCCGCGACCGTTACCGGCTGCTTACGAGCGAGAACGACATCGGCGCCGCCGGCAAGTCGCGCCGCCTCGCGCCACAGGGCGTGGACGTCATCATCGGAAAGGGCGCGGAAGAATTCGGAATCGCAGAGCGGCAGATTGTAATCGGCGACGGCCTGGCCGAGCCATCCGATTCTGCGGAGGCCGTGGCGGCGCGAGACGGCGAGCGGCAGCAGGATACGGCAGGTCTCGCCCTCATAGCCGGCGAGAAAGAGCGGTTCGGCCTCGTCTTCGAAGGCGTCGGCGACGGCCTCCAGCCAGGGGCCGGACTGGAAATGGGAGCGGACCGCGCCGGTGCAGATCTCGTCGATCAGGCCGATCGCCGTCTGCCGGCAGACGACGGCCAGCGACAGCCGCCCGCCCGCGATGGACGCAGCCGACCCGCCGGCCGGCATGGCCGCCGCCGCAAGGCGGACGTCGCCCCGCGGCTCGTCCACCCTGCCATGCAGAAGTCTCGTCGGCGTCGTCTGGCCCATATGCGGCGGTTTCCGTTTGCGGCTCTCATAGCCTTTCTTGGTCTAAAGTATCGTTTACGTGGCGTAAGAAACGCCGGGAAATGCAGTTTTGGTTAATCTGCGGGGATGCCGGGCAGACGGAGCGGCCGGGTTCGCGCGGCCGCTCCCGCCGTTCAGGCGTGCGCCCTTTTCGTGCTGTCGCGGGCGATGACCTCAAAGCCGAGATCGACGAGCGGGTTGGCCGGCTCGCGGTCTTCCAGCGCATCGGCGATCATGCGGAACGCCTGTTCGCCCATCTCCTGGCGGTGCGTGCGCACGCTGGTTATCGGCGGCACGGCCGCGGCCATCATCTCCAGGTCGTTGAAGCCGCAAATGCCGATGTCATCGGGAACCGACAGGCCGCGCCGCTGGCATTCGAACAGCGCGCCGAGCGCAAGGTCGTCATTGTTGCAGAAGATCGCATCGGTATCGGGGGCGCGCGACAAGAGGTCGGCCATCAGCATGCCGCCAAGCGTCACGGTCGATGGCTGCGGCGTGGTGACAATGCGGTTCGTGTCGAGCATGCCCGCCTCGCGCGCCATGTCGCGAAAGCCTTCCAGGCGCCGCTGCGTGCGCGGATCGAGCCGGGCGCCGAGGAAGCCGATGCGGCTGTATCCCATCTCGATCAGGTGGCGGGTCGCGGCGCGCGCGCCCTCGAGATGCGAAAATCCGACCAGCATGTCGAGCGGCCGGTCGGTCGTCTCCATGATCTGGACGATGCGGCAGGAGGATTCGCGCAGCAGCTTGCGGGTTTCATCGGACTGGTCGATGCCGGAGACGATCAGCCCGGCGGGGCGCTGGCTGAGAAAGGTGCGCACGAGGCGTTCCTCCTCCAATGGCGAGTAGCGCGAATTGCCGAATTGCACTTGCCAGCGGGTGCCTTCGGCGGCGTTGTAGAGGCCGCGCATGACATCGGCGAAGACGTTGTTGGTTACCGACGGGACGATGACGCCAATGACGTTTGTGCGCCCGGCCGCGAGCGCCTGGGCGGCGGGATCGGGGACATAGCCGAGCCGGTCGATCACCGACCGGATATGTTCCAGCGACTTGCCGGAAACGCGGTTCGGTTCACGCAGGGCGCGTGAGACAGTCATAGCGCTAACACCCGCCTCACGCGCGACATCTGCAATCGTTACGGATTTATTTCTATTGTTTTTCAATAACTAAAACCGAGGTGAGGTCGACCATTCCAATTTAGCACACTCTTCTCTGTTGACAAATGTTAGCGTTATCATCATCCTGCGGCCAGGAGGATGGAAATGGTCGTCGCGAATCCGGTCAGTGTCTTGGTCGTCATGGGCGTTTGCGGCGCGGGCAAGAGCGCGGTCGCGGGCCAGCTCGCGGCGCGCCTCGGTTTCGCACTGATCGAGGCCGACGATTATCACTCCGATCATGCACGCGCCCGGATGGCGCGCGGCGAGCCGCTGAACGATGCGTGGCGCCTGCCATGGCTCGACCGCGTCGGCGAGGCGGCCCGCATGCGGATCGCGCATGGCGAGGATGTCGTGGTCGCCTGCTCGGCGCTGCGCCGTCTCTATCGCGACCGGCTGCGCCTCTTTCTGCCGGCGGCCCGTTTCATCCACCTTACCGGCGACCGCGACCTGATCGCGCAGCGGCTCGACAACCGCGAGGATCATTTCGTCGGCCGGACCCTGCTGGACAGCCAGCTCGAAATTCTTGAACCGCTCGCCTCCGACGAGGCGGGACTGGTTCTCGACGTGGCAGCCCCTCTCGACGCGCTTGTCGACGAAGTGCTGCACACTCTGGGGGAGGCGGGATCCGCGTCCCCGAAATCCGGTTCGCACGGCGACGCCGTCGCGGCCCGGCGCAACTGAAACGAACACCCCGGGAGGTATTCACATGTTCAAATCCCTGATGAAGATCGCACTTGCCTCGGCAGTCGGCGTCGCTCTTGGCGGCTCGGCGCTGGCGCAGGAAATGACACTCAAGTTCCAGTCGTCCGATCCGGCCGGCAACCCGAATTTCGTCCTGCAGCAGGGCTGGGCGGAAAGCGTCATGGAAAAGACGGGCGGCAAGATCGCCATCGAGCTTCTGCCGGTCGAATCCATCGTCGCCCATAACGAGACGCAGGACGCGATTGCGGCCGGCATCCTCGACGGCCACGTGACCGACACGTCCTACTTCGCCGGCAAGGACCCTGCTTTCGGCCTGATCGCCAATCCGGTCGGCGCATGGTCGTCGCCGCAGGAAATGTTCGACTTCATGCAGAAGGGCGGCGGCAAGGACCTGATGAACGAACTGGTGGAGCCCTACGGGCTGCATTTCATCGGCGCGACCACACCGGGTCTGGAGGCCTTCGTGTCGAAAGTGCCGCTCGACGGCGTCGACGACCTCAAGGGCCTGAAGATGCGTGCGCCGGAAGGCCTCGTCCAGCAGGTCTTCGCGGCAGCGGGTGCAGCGCCGGTCAATCTGCCCGGCTCGGAAGTCTTCACCTCGCTCGACAAGGGCGTGATCGATGCCGCCGACTACACGGTCTACTCGACCAACAAGGCGCAGGGCATGCATGATGTCGCGAAACATCCGGTCTATCCGGGCTTCCACTCCATGCCGCTGGTCGAAATCTCGATGAGCAAGGCGAAGTGGGACGCGCTCGACGACGCAACCAAGACGGCGCTGGAAGAAAGCGTCAACGAGTTTGCGCAGAAACAGGTCGCCGCGCTCGCAGAACGCGACATGGAGGCCGTCGAGGCCGACAAGGCCGGCGGCGAGGTGACGGTGCATGACTGGCCCGCCGAAGAGCGCGCCAAGTTCCGCACGATCGCTACGGGCGAGTGGGCCAAGGTGGCCGAGCGCTCCGACAATGCGAAGAAGGTCTATGACGTCCTGACGAAATATCTCAAGGACAATGGCCTGATGAACTGATCCGGTTCATCCACAGCATAAAAAAGGACTGCCGGGCGGCTTGCCGCCCGGTTTCTCAGGGAGGACGAGATGGTCGACGAAAGCGCGCCAGGCGAAGACAGGCAGGATGCCGGAGCGATCCCGCAAGCGGGGCTGCTCGGTCGGCTGATCGACCGGACGGGTCTCGTCTTCGCCGCCGGCATCGTCCTGTCCATGGCGATCCTCATCAACGAGGTGGTGCTGCGCTACGTCTTCAATTCGCCGACGATCTGGGCGCATGAAACGACCATCTTCCTGTGCGGCGTCGCCTTCATCTATGGCGGCCTCTACTGCGCGGCGCGCGACAGGCATATTCGCGTCGTGCTGATCTATGACGCGGTGCCGCCGGCGGTGCGGCGCGTGCTCGACGTCGTCATCTCAGTCATCTGCGCCGCGGCCAGCGCGATGTTCGCCTGGGCGTCGTGGACCATGGTGCAGCGCGCGGCCTTCCGGCCCGACGGCTCGTTCCGGCTCGAACGCTCGGGCAGCGCGTGGGACCCGGTCTATCCCGGCCTTCTCAAGGTCTTCCTGCTCGTCGTCATGGCCGTGATGGCCATCCAGTTCGCCATTCTCGCCGTCAATTACGCCCGGGGCCGCAAGTGATGGATATTTTCGGTTCGCTGCAGTCGCTCGGCATCGAGGGCGGCACGTTTCTCATGTTCGCCATGCTGCTCGGCTTCCTGGTCAGCGGCATTCCGCTCGCCTATGTCACGCTGCTCGTGGCGCTGATCTTCGCGCTGGGCTGGTTCGGCCCGATGGTCGTCCCGCTGATCACCAGCCGGGTGTTTTCCTTCGTTTCCTCCTTCGTCTTCGTTTCCGTGCCGATGTTCGTGCTGATGGCGGCGATCCTCGACCGGTCCGGCATCGCCCGCGACTTGTTCGACGCGATGAAGCTGCTCGGCGGGCGCCTGCGCGGCGGGGTCGCGATCCAGACCATCGCGGTCGCCGTGATCCTGGCGGCGATGAGCGGCATTATCGGCGGCGAAGTCGTGCTGCTCGGTCTTGTCGCGCTGCCGCAGATGCTGCGGCTGGGTTACGACCGCAACCTCGCCATCGGCGTGGTTTGCGCGGGCGGCGCGCTCGGCACGATGGTGCCGCCGTCGATCGTGCTGATCATCTACGGGCTGACGGCCAATGTGTCGGTCGGCGACCTGTTCACCTCGGCTTTCGTGCCCGGGCTGATGCTGGCCGGCTTCTATGTCGCCTATGTGCTGATCCGCGCCTATCTCAACCCGGCGGTGGCTCCCATTCCGGAAGGTCCGGCAACGCCGACGGCCGAGAAGATCCGGTTGCTGAAGGGGCTGATCCTGCCGCTTTGCGTGGTCGCCGGCGTTCTCGGCTCGATCTATGGCGGGATCGCCAGCGTGACCGAGGCGTCCGCGGTGGGCGTCGCCGGCGTGATCCTGTCGACTATCCTGCGCGGCGAGTTCACGCTGACGCTGTTGAAGGACGCGGCGCTGCAGACGCTGCAGACGGTCGGCATGATCGTCTGGATCGGCATCGGCGCCAGCGCCCTGGTCGGGGTGTTCAACCTGATGGGCGGGATCAAGTTCGTGTCCGAGCTGATCACCGGCATCTCCGACAATCCGACCATCATCCTTCTCTTCATGATGGCGATCCTGTTCGTGCTCGGCATGTTCCTCGACTGGGTCGGCATTGCATTGCTGACCATGCCGATCTTCGTGCCGATCATTACCCAACTCGGCTACGATCCGGTCTGGTTCGGCGTCCTGTTCTGCATGAACATGCAGGTCTCGTTCCTGTCTCCTCCCTTCGGCCCCGCCGCCTTCTACCTCAAGAGCGTCGCGCCGCCGGATATCTCGCTCGGCGACATCTTCAAGTCGCTGCTGCCCTTCATCGGCCTGCAAATCCTCGCCGTGGCGTTGCTGATCGCCTTCCCGGCCATCACCGGACATTAAGGGGGACATGCCGAAATCGCCTGCCCACTTGACCTCTGTATCGCCTCGGCTGTATTTGTCCGCGCATGAACACGCCGCGCGCCCATAAACGCATCGCACCCGCCATCTCGGCCGGGCTGCTTTCGCGCGCGCTTCTGCCGCTTCTTCTTATCGGCGGTTGCCGGGTCCTTTGAGGGGCGCCCGGCGGCCGGGTCGGCCTGTCGGCTTCAGCTCCTCTCCCAAACCTTTACAAGCCAATCCGATTGCCCCAAGAGGGCTTCGCCTCGCCCGCCATCTCCGGAGACGCGCGAGACGCGAACAGGACGAGAGAAGAACGACGAGATGACTGTTCACGCCGAACCCAAAGCCGCCGGCACCATGCGCGGCATGCCTGAAGCCTCCACTAAATACCGACCCTATCCGCCGGTCGATCTGCCCGACCGGACATGGCCGTCGAAGACGATCGACAAGGCGCCGATCTGGTGCTCCGTCGACCTGCGCGACGGTAACCAGGCGCTGATCGACCCGATGGGGCCGGAGCGCAAGACGCGCATGTTCCGGCTCTTGCTCGAAATGGGCTTCAAGGAAATCGAGATCGGTTTCCCGTCGGCCTCGCAGACCGATTTCGACTTCGCGCGCTGGTGCGTCGAGGAAGGCAATGTTCCAGACGACGTGTCCTTGCAGGTCTTGGTGCAGTGCCGTCCGGAACTGATCACGCGGACTTTCGAGGCGCTGGAGGGGACAAACCGGCCGATCGTGCATTTCTACAATTCGACCAGCGAATTGCAGCGGCGCGTGGTGTTCAACAAGGATGTCGAGGGGATCAAGACGATCGCCACGGACGCCGCCAAGATGATCATGGACATGGCGGCCAAGGCGGGCGGCGGTTACCGCTTCCAGTATTCGCCCGAGAGCTTCACCGGCACGGAGCTGCCCGTGGCACTGGAGATCTGCAACGCGGTCATCGAGATCGTGAAGCCGACGCCCGACAACAAGCTGATCATCAATCTGCCGGCGACCGTGGAGATGTCGACTCCGAACATCCATGCCGACCAGATCGAGTGGATGTGCCGTAATCTCGACAACCGCGAGAATTTGATCGTCTCGCTGCATCCGCACAATGACCGCGGCACCGGCATCGCCGCGACGGAACTGGGCCTGATGGCCGGCGCGGACCGGGTGGAAGGCACGCTGTTCGGCAATGGCGAGCGCACCGGCAATGTCGACGTGGTGACGCTGGCGCTCAACATGTTCACGCAGGGGCTGGACCCGCAGCTCGACGTGCATGACATCAACCATATCCGCGACGTCTACGAGCACTGCAACCAGCTGGCGATCCCCGAGCGGCATCCCTATGTGGGCGAACTCGTCTATACGGCGTTTTCCGGCTCGCACCAGGACGCGATCAACAAGGGCATGAAGGCGATCCGCGAGCACAAGCAGGATCTGTGGGAAGTGCCCTATCTGCCGATCGACCCGGAAGACGTCGGACGCAGCTACGAGGCGATCATCCGGATCAACTCGCAGTCGGGAAAGGGCGGCATCGCCTATATTCTCGAGGCCGATCACGGGCTGCATCTGCCGCGCGCGCTGCAGGTGGAATTCCGTGACGTGATCCAGAAGATCACCGACCGGGAGGGCAAGGAGCTGAGCTCGGAGCGCATCCACAAGGAGTTCCTCGCCACCTATGTCGACATTCCGAACCGGCGCTTGCGTTTCGTCAGCCACAGCAGCGCGGCGGAAGGCGAGGACGGCGCGATGCGGACCGTCTCGGCGGTCATCGTCGACGGCAACGAGAAGATCACCATCGAGGGGCGCGGCACGGGACCCGTCGACGGCTTCCTCGACGCGCTGTCGAAACATCTCGGCCAGAAGGTGTCGGTGATCGACTATGCCGAGCATTCCCTGCAGCGCGGCTCGGATGCTGCGGCGATTTGTTACATGGAGATCGACATCGACGGCGAGCGCGTGTTCGGCGCGGCGATCAACAAGAATATCGTCGCGGCTTCGCTCGATGCGATCATCTCTGCGGTGAACCGGAAACTCGCCGCAGTCTAAGGCGTCTGGCGGCCGGCGGGCGGGCTTTTTCAAGCGCCTGCCGGTTCGCCTTGCCGCGTCGGCGCGACGAAAAGTCCGGGTTACTCGTGAATTGGACCGCGACACGGATAGACTTTGCGGCCAGATTGAAGTGTCATTCACCTGTGAAATGTTGTAGTCGATAACTTCCGTACGGTCACCGCACGACGACAAGGCCCATGAAGAACGACGATGCCCGGCTGCAGATCCCGGGCAGCCTGGAACCGGAACGTTTCGAACCCGCTGTCATTCGCGCGGAACTCGACCGGATTCTTCACAGCGACACCTTCGCACGCTCGGAGCGGTCGCGCGCGCTTCTGAGCTATGTCATCGAACGCGATCTGCAGGGCGAGGCCGACCGGCTGAAGGGCTTCGCGATCGCCCTCGACGTGTTCGACCGGGAGGACAGTTTCGATCCCTCGACCGATGCCGTGGTGCGCGTTCAGGCCGGACGGCTGCGAGACCTGCTGGACAGTTATTATGCGAGTGAGGGTGCGCAGGACGAGGTCCGCATCTCGATCCCGCGCGGTTCCTATGTGCCGGCCTATGACTGCATGCGGACGCTGGCCGAAGCCCCTGCCGACGAGCAGGAGAGGCCGCTTGCCGGCCCGGTCGCCGAGGCGTCCGTCCAGAATGCGGCCCGGGGGCTGATCGGCCAGATCGTGACGGAGGGCCGGACCGGTTTACGGCGCAAGCTCTATCTCGACATGCGGCTGATCTGGCTGGCGTTTTCGCTGGTCGTCGCCCTGCTCGGCGTCAATATCTGGCTGCTTGTCGGCCAGAAGGCCGACGTGCCGGGCACGGTGGAGATCGCCTCGATGACGGCGCAACCTGAAACCGAGCCGGTCAAGGTTTCGCCGAGCGCCTATCTGCCTTCGGTCTCGATCCTGTCCGATATCGGCGGCCCGCTGCGTTCGGCGCTGGAGGACGCGATCCCGCGCTTCGGCAGCGTCGTCTACAGGACCGACCGGTCGGCGACTGTGAACGAGCCGCTGGCCGATTTCTACCTGCGCGCGGTGCCGGCCGGGCTGAGCTCGATGAACATCCAGCTCTATCATCGCGAAAGCGGCATCCTGATCGCCACGGACCAGGTTCCCGGCGGACTCGATGCGCAGGCGATGGACCAGCACCTTTCGCGCATCGCCAGCCGGTTCCTGCCGGTCGGCGGGGTCATCTACGCCTTCCTGGAAACCGAAAACCGGCTCAACCCGCTCACGCGGTGCCTGGTTCTGGCGTCGGCCTATTTCAACAAACAGGACGCGGGGCGCCATCGCGACGCCTATCAGTGCAACGAGGCGCTGCTGGCGAAGGGGATGAATTCGGCGCTGGTCTACGCCAATCTGGCCTCGCTCACCGCCGAGGTGGTGACCGACCATTACAGCTATCCGACTGGCGCCGATTTCGAACAGGCGATCACCTATGGCCGGAGGGCCGTCGAACTCGCGCCAGCGTCCTCGCAGGCGCAACGCTCGCTGGCCTGGGCGCTGCAAGCGGCCGGCGAGACGGAACCGGCGCTGGACGTGATCCGCGAGGCCCATGCGCTCAATCCCTACGATCTGAGCATCGCCGCGAGCTACGCCAACACGCTGATCGCCACGGGCGATTTCGAGACCGCGGTCACGATAATGGAGCGGACCACGCAGGCGTCGCCGGTGCATCCGACATGGTGGGATTTCGCCACCTTCGTCGCGGCCTTCGAGACGGGGCGCTACGATCTCGTGTCGCTCAGCAGCCGCAACCTGGTCGGGCACGAGCGTTCGCATTATTGCGCGGCGCGGCTGATCGCCGCCGATCTCGAGGGCGACAATGCGTTGCGCGACGAGATGCTGGCGACAATTACCAAGAGCGGCGATCATTTCTTCCGCGATCCGTTGTCCTTCTATCGGCGCATCATGCCCGAGGCGGCGGCGGAAAAGCTCGTTTCGGCTCTGCGCGAAGCCGGGCTCCCCATCGCGCCGCCGCATGAAGGCTGAACCGGAAACGGCCGCGCGCGCCGCCGTGCTGGCCTACCGGGAAGCCGGGCCGCCGGACGGCGATTTGCTGGTGCTGCTTCATGGTTTCGGCGGGTCGGCGCATACATTCGATCCGCTCCTCGACGATCTCGGCGACAGGCGGGTCATCCTGCCCGACCTGCCCGGGCACGGACGGTCTTTCGATGTCTCCGGATCGCGTCATCCGAAGGCGGGCGCCGAGGCGGTGCTGGCGACGCTCGATGCGATCGGCTGCCGGGAATTCCATCTCGGCGGGTTCTCGATGGGCGGGGCGGTTGCCTGTCTCATCGCCCTGAAGGCGCCGGAGCGGGTGAAATCGCTGTCTTTACTCGCGCCGGGCGGTTTCGGCAGCGATATCGCCGCCGAGACGCTGCGGGCCTTCGGCGCGGCCCGCGAGGAGACGGCGATCAGCGCCGCGCTGTCGCGGATGGTCGCGCCGGGGACGGAGCCTCCGGCGGACGACGTCGCGGCGCTGGCGCGCGAGCGGAGAAATGACGGTCTGGTTTCCGAACTCACCGCCATCGCGGAGATGATCACGCGCGATGGAAAGCAGGGCGAAATCCCGCGCGCCATGCTCGCCCGCATCGCCTGCCCCACGCATGTGCTGTGGGGAACGGCCGACCCGGTGCTGCCGGTTTCGCAAAGCCATCGCCTGCCGCCGCATTTCACGGTCCGGCTCGTCGAAGGGGCCGGCCACATGCTGGTCCACGAGGCGACAGGCGCGGTGCTGGAAACGCTCGCCGCGGCGCAATCCTCCGCTCGATCCCGCTGACGCAAGAACGCCGTGGGTGCGATGCGAAAAGAGTGGCCTCGCGCCGCGATTATTGTTAACAAATCATGAACACGACCCCTTTCGGAGCAGTGCATGAGTCACGATCGGGACACACCGGACCATCCGGTCACCAGCAGACTGGTCGATGCCGTGCGGCAAATGCGGATCGCCGCCGCCGACCGCGGCGACGTGGTGGTCGAACTGCGCGAGGCGACGCGCACAAGGCTGCAATTGCTGGCGGAAGACCTTCAGGAGGTCATCGCGGACGTGCCGGCCGATGACGAGCGCTTCGATTTCGCGTTGACCTCGGGCCTGCAGCCGCGTTTCTGGATCGACGCCACTGCGCATGTGATGATGGCGCCGGACCGCCGCACCTACCGCTTCGTGCGCGACACGCAACTCGGCCGCACGGTTCTGGCGGAATCCGACGACCGCTCCGTCATCGCCGACCGGATCGTCGCCTATGTGGCGATGCGGATTCACGAGCGCGAGATCGCGCTGGCGGGCGAGGTGACCTCCTATCGCAACACCGAGGCGCGGCGGCCGGACGCGCCGCAGCGCAGCGAAGAGCCGGCGCGGCGCGAAGACGGGCCGCTGGAGCGGATCAGCGAGGCGCTTGAAGCGTTGCGGCAGGAAGCCGCGCAGCGCGGCCATGCCGAGGGCCGGCCCCAGCCTGCCGCGCCGGAGCCTGCTAAACGCAAGGAAGAAGAGACGCCGGCAAAACCCACACCCGTTGCGGAGCGGCCCGCGGCCGCGCCGTCACAGGTCGCGGCGCCGTCGCCTGCACCGGCCTCCGCCCCGAAATCGGCGATGGGGCAGGCGCAGTCGATCGCCAATGCGGTCGTCTGGGTGCTGCTCGGCATGGTGATCGGCGCGGGGGCGCTGCTGCTCGCTTTCCAGAACCTGCTGGTTCAGCAATAGCTTTCCGACCGGCTCAAACGGCCATGGCGTCGTAGACGATCCAGCCGATCAGGGCCGCTGCCGCGATCCAGATCAGTATGACCGCAGCAGCAGCTTTCCGGCTCGACGGGTTTTCCGTCAGATGTGCGGCGCGATCGCGGCAATCCGCTATTACCTCGGGCGGGATCAGGCGCATGGCGATCCACAGGCCGAGCGGGACGAGCAGAACATCGTCGAGGTACCCTATGACCGGAATGAAATCCGGGATGAGGTCGATGGGCGACAGCGCGTAGGCAACGACTGCGGCTGCGAACAGCTTTGCGTAGAACGGCGTCCGCGGATCGCGCGCGGCGAGATAGAGCGCGAGCGTGTCCCGCTTCAGTGACCGTGCCCATTGTTTCGCGCGATCCAGCATATGTCGAAAGCCCGGGCGGACCGGCTTCAGCCGTAAAGCTCCCGGCAATCGGTGACGGCGACACCGCCGATCTTGCCGGTCAGGGACTGCTCCTCCAGCCGGCATCGCCAGCGCCCTTTCTCGCCGTCGACCGTAAACAGGTTGAACGCCGCGGCCGGTTTGCGTCCGCCGGGCGCCTCGCCCGCCGCCGGCACGCCGATGACCGGGACGGTCGCGACGCCCGGGCCGGCGATCTCGTTTCGCTGCGGCAGATGGGTATGGCCGTGCAGGACCAGTTCGGCGCCGTGCTCGCGAATGACCGACTGGAACAGGCGGATACCGTAGAGACGTTTTTGCGGCGTTGTCGCGTTGCGCACGGGCGGGTGATGGATCAGCACGACGCGAAACAGGCCGTCTTCCTCCGCCTGGCGCAGGACCGCGGCCAATCCATTGGCCTGACGGCGCGAGAAGATGCCCGAGGCGAAGAAGGGGGCCGTGGCGACGGCGCTGTTGACGCCGATCACGGCAAGCGGCCCGCGCCGCCTGAGATAGGGAAAGCCGTTGCCCGTCACCGGGGCGTCGGGCGCTTCAGTGCTCATATTGTCGCGCCATGCCGCCGCGGCCTTGGACAGCGCGCCGGGCACATAGGCGTCGTGATTGCCGGGGACGACGCTGACATCGCTGTCGGGCCCGAGGCTTCGGAGCCAGAGCGCCGCATTGGCGATCTCGGCATCGAGGGCGAGATTGGTCAGGTCGCCGGTGACGGCGATGTGGTCGGGCGTCTGCGCCTTCATCGCGTTGACGAGGCGGACGATCGTCTCGCTGTCCATATGGGCGGCGCGGTTGCGCTTCCAGTTGATGTAGCCCGTTATGCGCTTCGACAGCAGGTCAATCGAGCGCACGTCGGGAAGCGGGCTCATGTGAATGTCGGAAATGTGAGCCAGTTTGTAAGTCATCGCTCTTTCGTAAGGCAGGCGCTGCGGATTACAACTCCCCGGGGGGAGACGGACGGATCAATGCCCGACCTGAAAACGCGCCTGTTCCACACATGGTTCCTGCTGACAAGGCCGATGACGCTCGGCGTGCGCGCGCTGGCCTTCGACGCGGAGGGGCGGATCCTGCTCGTCCGGCACACCTATATCCGCGGCTGGCACCTGCCGGGCGGCGGCGTCGAGAGAGGGCAGACCGTGCTCGACGCGCTGGCGCGGGAGCTGCGCGAGGAGGCCAATGTGGAATTCGGCCATCCGCCGCGATTGCAGTCGGTCCATCTGAACACCCGCGTCACCAAACGCGACCATGTGGTGGTCTATCTGTGCGAGAATGTGCGCCAGGCCGCGCCGAAGGAGCGCGACATGGAGATCGAGGAAGCGAGGTTCTTCGCGCTCGACGATTTGCCCGAGGCGGTCGCCGCCTCAACGGCGACGCGCATCGGCGAGTTCAACGACAGTCGCGCCGCCGACCCGTTCTGGTGAGCCGTCGAACCGGTCGCGGTCATGCGGCGCGCCATAGTCGAGGTCGGGCCCGGCGGGGACGATGCGGGTCGGGTTGATGGATTCGTGGCTGCGATAATAATGCTGCTTGATGTGGTCCAGATCGACCGTCTCCGCGACACCCGGGACCTGGTAGAGATCGCGGGTGTAGTTGGAGAGGTTCGGATAGTCGGCGATGCGGCGGATGTTGCATTTGAAGTGGCCGACATAGACCGGATCGAAGCGGACCAGCGTGGTGAAAAGACGCCAGTCGGCCTCGGTCAGACGGTCGCCGGCGAGATAGCGCTGCCGCGACAGCCGGTCCTCGATCTTGTCCAGCGCGGAGAAGACGTCGGCGACGGCCTCGTCATAGGCCTCCTGCGTGGTCGCGAAGCCTGAGCGATAGACGCCGTTATTGACGTTGGGATAGACCAGATCGTTGATCGCATCGATCTCGCCGCGCAATTCCTCGGGATAGAAATCGGTCTCGTCGCCGGTCAGGCCGTTGAAGGCCGTATTGAACATGCGGATGATTTCCGAGGATTCGTTGGAGACGATGGTCTCGCGCTTCTTGTCCCAGAGCACCGGGACGGTGACGCGGCCCGTATAGTCCGCCAGCGCGCGAACATAGATATCGCGCAGGAAGTCGGCGCCGAAGAGCGTGTCGCCCGTCGAGCCGGATGACTGGTCGAAGGTCCAGCCGTCTTCGCCCATGAAGTGGGAGACCACGGAGACGGGGATGATGTCCTCAAGCTTCTTAATCTTGCGGACAATCAGGGTGCGGTGCGCCCAGGGGCAGGCGAGAGACACATAGAGGTGGTAACGGTCCCGCTCCGCCTTGAAGCCGGCTTCGCCAGACGGACCGGCCGAGCCATCGGCGGTAATCCAGTTGCGGAAGCTCGATTCCTTGCGTTCGAAGCGGCCGCCGGTCGATTCCGTATCGTACCACTTGTCCTGCCATTTGCCGTCTACGAGAAGGCCCATTGATAATCTCCTGTCGTTTGCGTCTCACTTAAGCGAACGCGTGGCGGCGGGCAGGGTTCAATGCTTGAACAGTCTGTAACCGCCACACCTGCCGCACTTCACGCCTGGAGGCGCTGCAAACGGCGCCTTTCTGCGCTTCCGGTGCTCACGTACTCAAGTACGCTCCGCTCCGGTTCTCGAAAGGCACAGTTTTCGCCGCCTCCAGACGCGAATTTCGACAGGTCTGGTCGATGGAGGACAGAAATCAATGGACCGGGGGGCGTGGTGGTGCTAGGCGGCAGGGATGAACACTGAAGGCAAGGCATTTTCGCTGCGACGATGAACCGGGACGGGTTGGCCGTGACCGGCCGTTTCCGCTTGATCCTCGTCTCATCTGCCTGGTGTTAACATGACTGCCTTCACCCTTGTGCCCGAAACGGGCATCCACGTATCCGCCATCGACGATCTTCATGCCGAAGCCTTCGGGCCGGGGCGCTATTCGCGTGCGGCGTTTCGCGTGCGCGAGCAGGGACCGCACGATCCGGCGCTCTCCTTCGTGGCGCTGGCCGAGGACGGCGAAACGCTGCTCGGTTCAGTGCGGCTGACATGGGTGGAGACCGACGGGACGCATGAGCGCGGGCTGTTGCTCGGGCCTCTCGCCGTGCTGGAGCAATTAAAGGGCAAGGGGATCGGCAAGGCGCTGATGCGCAAGGCGGTGGATGCGGCGCGCGATAGCGGCGCGCCCTATATCGTGCTGGTCGGCGACAAGCCCTATTACTGGCCCTTCGGCTTCGAGACCGCTCCGCGCGGGTTGATCTCGATGCCGGGACCGGTCGACCCCGCGCGCCTCTTGATCTGCTCGCTGGAGCCCGACGTCGTCGAGCGGATGGGCGGGATGGTGCGGTGGGCCGAAAAGCCCGGCGGCTAGTCCCAACTGGCCGGGTCGAGCCTGAACAGCCCTGAAAGCTGTTCATAGACTTGCCCTTCTTCGCGTTTCAGCGCCGCCGGTTTTTCGAAGAAGACCTCGACCGCGACGGCGAAGAATTCGACATGGCTGGTCGCGCCATAGGCGTCGAAAAGGGTCTTGTGCCCGTGGTCGACCTTGCGGACATGCCGGTCATAGGCGTCGATGAAGGCGCGTTCCCAGTCACGGAAATCCTGTCCCTTGTTCAAGACGGGGATGGCGTTGGTATGGCCCGACAGGTCGTCGACCTGATGGGCGAATTCGTGGAACACGACATTGTGGCCGTCGCGGGCGTCCGCGGCGCCGTCTTCCACGTCGGTCCAGGACAGGACGACGGGACCGCGCGACCAGCTTTCGCCGAGGCGCGCGGAGTCGCTTTCCGTGACCACGAAGCCGTTCTGCTCCTTGCGGCGCGACGTGAAGGCGTGCGGATAGACAAGGACGGTGTAGAGGTTCCTGTACCAGGTGCCGGTGTTCGCGACGAGAAGGCAGGTTTGCGCCGCGATCGACAGGCGCATTTCCTCGGTGACCTCAAGGCCATTGCAGCCGACGAATTTTATCTGGTCGAGGAAGAGGGCGATCTTGCCTTCGAGCTTGCGGCGCAAGTCCGTCGGGAGTTTCCGGATCAGCGGGACGGATTTTTCGATGAGGGCGCGCTGGTGCCCGGACAGTTCGGACGCCAGGAGCCGCTTGCGCCGTCTCCGTTTCGACCATGTCCTGAAGACGAAAGCGCTTGCGCCGAGGATAAGCAGCAGAAGCAGGATGATCTGGCCTGTCGACATGGAATTTCAGGAGGCTCGCAGGTCGTTCCGGTTATCCGGTATGTGGTCAGCCGGGGGCCGCCGCGCAAGGCGGTGTGCCGTCATGCCATGAGGCCGGTCATCGAGCCTCAGGACTCGAATGTCAGGACGATCTCCGGGAGATCGCGGTTGTTGGGCATGTCTAGTTCGCAAGGATAGACCGCGACCTCCTCGCCGGGGACGGAGGACCGGCTGAAGGTCAATTCCATCGTCAGCGGCAGTCCGCTCTCACCGTCCACCGGAGACCAGTTGTTGGCGTGGATATGCACGAGAGGCAGGGAAAAGCGGCTGACGAAATCCCGTATCGCGTCCAGACGGGCCGCGCATTCATGGAACTCGATCACTAGAGCCGTGATGCGATCCTGACAGGCGAGGATCGCTTCGAGCGCCATGTATTCGCTTTCCTCGATATCGATCTTGAGGAATATCCGATCCGAGTCCGTGTCCGACAGGACCTTTTCCATCGCAACATGGTTGCCGACGTTATCCAGGGACACGAACTTGCCGACATGGCTGCGCCCAGGTCCGCCGAAGAACCGGACGAAGCCGAGGATGAGTTTCAGGTCTTTCATCCATCGCCGCGGTTTCGCGGGATGTCGGTAAAGGGTTCTGAAAAATGTCCGGACGAAGATTTCCGTGCCGACCGAACCATCATAGGCAATGATCGGAATGTCGTTTTTCGCCGCGAAGTCCCTCTCGAAAGACCAGTCGTCGGCGATGCCCAGGGTGATCAGTATATCTGCGGCCAGGACGTCCGCCTCCGAAACGACATATCCGCCGTCATGGTCACGGCCGAGGCGTATCAGCCCTCCGGTTTTTCCGTGTTGCAAAAATCGCGGCAGGGTCGCGATGACCATGAAAGACACTTTCCGGGCAAGGGGAGGCTCGCGCGGCGCGCCTTCCCTGAATTGGTCGTGGCGCCCCATGGGCCAATACAGCGTGCGAGGCCAGTAACGGCCGTGTTTGTAACTGTTCGGCCGGTGATTTTCCAACGGAATGGAAAGCGAAACGCGACAGTGCGGCGCCGCTCTCATCCTTCTTGATCTCGCCATCCGGGTATCGAATATTCGACGCGAATGTTGGCAAGGCGTTGATCGACGGTTCTGTTTGCCGAGGAACCCGGTATTGATGCTCTCGCCAACGAGACAGTGTTCGAGTCTGGCGAGCCGCGATGCGATATTATTACCGAGCGCCATGCCCCATTCTGAAGCCCTATGTGGGGAGCTTCTACCTGATGGAGATGCCTCAGCCGATGTCCGGCCAGGTGCGGGTGGAAATTCCGCATATCAGGTTTCTCTGCCGCGGCGCCTCCACGCTGAGCGTTGGCGACAATCGGAGTGTGTTTCGGTCCCCCGAGGTGCTGATGTGCGGCCCGTCTTTCCGGACGGGCATGGTTTCCGTCACCGAGAATACGCTCATCCTGGGCGGCTCGCTGACGCCGGCCGGCTGGTGCGCCCTGACGGGGGTCTCCGCGGAAGGCTATGCCAACCGCAAGGTCAGTTTTGCCGATATTCGTCCGGAGCTGGATCCGTCTCCACTGCATGCCGTGATCGACAGCGATGTATCGGACGACGTGTTGTTTTCCGCGATTGAACGTTTTCTCATCGACGCCCTCATTGAAAAACCGGCGCCGCGCTGGGATTTCATTGAGGCAGCCATGGATTGGGCCACGGATCGGGCATCTCCCGGCATTAGCGAGTTGCACAGACGAACCGGTTTATCGCCGCGTCAGGTCGATCGATTGTGCCGATACCATTTCGGCGCTTCGCCAAAACAGGTGCATCGGGTTTTTCGCGCGCTCAACATCGCGTACCGGCTGACCGTCGAGGGCGCCGACAACTGGCGCGAGGTCGTCGACCCTTTTTACGACCAGAGCCATTTCGTCCGTGACTTCAAGGACCGGATCGGCTGCACGCCGGGCGATTTCACCGGCGAGCGTCTCGCGATGATGCGCCACGATCTCGAACAAAAAGCCGCGGTGGCCGATACGCCGCGATATTGCCTCATCGGGTGATCGGCCACCGTTCCGCGATGGCGAGTTTTTGCAATACCGCCTGCCGACTCCCGTCTAGACCTGACCACTCGAACAACGGGTTGGGTGTCGGCGACCGCCTCACGGGGCGGTCGCCCAGGAACAGGCAGAAACATGGAAAAAAGGGAAAAAGCGCGTCAACGCGTGGTTGGGGCGGCACTCGGGTTGGCAATTGCCTTCGTCGCGAGCGACGCGGGCGCTGTCACGATCTTCCGCGACAATTTCACCACCACGCCGTACGGGAAATACAGCGACACGATTACCGACTCCGCGGCCGGACCGAGCTGGAAGGTCAATCACGGGACCGTGGCGGTCATCAATTGTTCGGGCAGTTTCGATCCTTGCCTCGCGATGGATTTTTACACTGTTCCCGCCGATGACACGACCGCGAAGGTCACGTCTTTTGCGCAGATCGGCTTCAATGCTGGCGAGACCTATGGCCTTTCGGTCGTGACTGCCCTGACGAGCGGGTCTGACAGCTGGACGATTTCTATCGGGGATTTCATCTCCAAGACTTACTCGCAAGCCGGCACGATCGCGGAAGTTCTCAGCTTTACGCCGACCAAAAGCGGCTACGCGCCGATCACGATCGACCTCTTCGGCACCGGAGGCGCAACCGAGGGGCCTTACATCACGGCTATCGCGGTTGAAGCTCCGAACGATTATGTCGCGCCGCCGGTTTCCGCCGTGCCCCTGCCGGCCTCCGCGCCGCTGCTGATCGCCGGCCTGATCGGACTTGCGGGGCTGAAGCGCAGGCGGAGTTCAAAAGTCTGACAGACGCTTGCTCTCGTTGAGCGGCGGTTCCACTCGGTTATTTCCTGCCGGCGCTCTCGCAGCCATGTTCCTGACAGGATCGGCGGCAACAGCACCAGGCCGAGCAGGAGCGAGGGATTTGTCGCGACCTGTTCCATCATGCGCTAGAGCGCGTTGGAAGGGCGAGAGCAAACCGCCTGCCGATAGTCGTTCCACTCAAACCGGTATGGGCCAATCCTGGCGAGCGGATGGAACTCGTCATCGTAGTTGTTTTCCTGCCCGAACTCGCTCCAGACAACCGTGTCGCCGTCTCTCTCAATCTTCGCCGAGACAACCCCACAGCCATAGTCTCCGCATTCCGGGCATACATAGAGCGCGACGCGACCGCTCGGCGTATCGCCATCCGTTTCGACGAGCAGTGTGGACCGAGTTTCGACGTCTGTCGGAACGAGATCTGTGCCAAGTCTTGGCACGAAGTCCATGCCTCGCCTTTCGAGTTCCAACAGGATGGACTTGCCTGAGATCAGGAAATCAAGGCATTCGCCCCTTGTTCGGGTGCGGACCTTACCGAGAGAAAGCTTCTTCATGGGACTGGAGCAACAGCGATGATGGATCTCAAATATGTAATGAAAAGGTAATAGCCGATGTGCCGAGCCGTGAAAGTCCAGTATTCCGTTCGGCTCGACGGACTACCGGCCCTCGCGCAACCACGTTCCCGACAGGATCAGCAGCAACAGCGCCAGGCCGAGGAAGCCGCTGAACAGCGAGTAGCGAGTGACGCCCAGCAATTCGGTTTCGTCGGTGGTTCGCAGGCCGATCCAGTCGTTGCCGGAGGCGATGGCGTTGGCGCGGACGGGGAGAACACTCGGCATGCGCAGCGAACTGGCGGCGTCGACGATGCGGCGGATGGAGCCGCCGCTGGCCTCGGCGGCCGGTGCGAGCATTTCCATGGTGGAGATCATCGAGCGGAATTCCGGTGCGTCGACGGGTCCGGCATGGGCCAGCGTCGAGAACTCGCCCTGGGTGATCTCGTATAGACCGACCTCGTCGGCCTCGATCGTCGCCGAGAAGATGCCGTTGCCATTGTCGGTGAGTTCGACTTCGGATTCGACGCCGGTGGGCGAGCGCAGGCGGGCCGGGCCGACCTCGTCTTCCATGGTCTGGCGGCGGATGGTGAGCGTCTGGCCTTCGGTCGAGGCGGTCAGTGCTTCTTCTTCCAGCTCAGGCTCCTTCATCAGCCAGTGGGCCATGCGGCGATAGAGGCCGACATGGGGTCCGCCGCCTTCGAAGCCGCGCGCCCACAGCCAGCCCTGGTCGGAGAGGATCATGCCGACGCGGCCCTCGCCGAAGCGGTTTAGAACGAGGAGCGGCTGGTCGCTCGGGCCCTGCATTGCGATGACGCCCTCGGGCTGGGTGACGTTCACCGTGCGAAACCAACGGCCCCAGTTCGGCGGCTCGGCCTGGCCGCCTTCCAGATCGCGGGTCACCGGATGGCGGCGGCCGAGATCGGAGATGCGCGGCAGATAGGCCTCGGCTGTGACGACGCCGGTCGGTTTGGCGGGGAGCGCAGTGACCAGCGGCGTGTTGGCGATCGAGTTCTCTCCGGCATATTCCGGCCCGGCAGCGACCAGCAGCGCGCCACCCTGGCGGACATATTCGGCGATGTAGTCGTAATAGAGCGACGGCAGCACGTTGCGGTACTGGTAGCGGTCGAAAATGATCAGGTCGAAATCGTCGATCTTCTCGACGAAAAGCTCGCGCGTCGGGAAGGCGATGAGCGACAATTCGTTGATCGGCGTGCCGTCCTGCTTTTCCGGCGGGCGCAGGATGGTGAAGTGGACGAGATCGACCGAGGCGTCGGACTTCAACAGGTTGCGCCAGGTGCGTTCGCCGGAGTGCGGCTCGCCAGAGACCAGCAGGACGCGCAGGTTCTCGCGGATGCCCTGCATCTGCGCGACGGCGCGGTTGTTGGTGGTCGTCAGCTCTCCCGGCAGTTCATCGACGGCCAGCTCGATGATGTTGGCGCCAGCGCGGTCGAGGGTGAGATCGAGCGGGGTCTCGACGCCGGGCGCGGTGGTGTCGGTGGCGACGAGTTCGCCGTTCAGGAAGACCTGGACGCTGACCGCGCCGGCTTCCCCCTCATTGCCCACATCGACGACGTGATAGGTCATCGGCACGGGCTGACCGGTGATCGAGAAGCGCGGCGCCTGGACGAATTCGATCTTGCGGTCGAATTCGTCGGGCCGGCCGTCATTGAGGACATGCAGCGGCACGCCGGGCGGCAAGCCGCTCTCGTCGGCGGGCGCGTCGTGGACCTGGCCGTCGGTGATCATGACCGCGCCGCCGAGGCGGGACGGGGGCACGTCGCGGATGGCGGTGTTGAGCGCCTCGAACAGGCGCGTCTCGATCTGCGCGCCGGCGGCCTCGACAGCGCCGGCCTCGACCTCGCGCACCTCGAATTGGGGGAAGCGGGAGAGGCGGTCGCGCAGGGCTTCGAGCGCGGCGTCGGCGGTCTCGGTGCGGCCGCCGATATTCTGGCTCTGCGAGCGGTCCACAATGACGGGAACGACGGTCGAGAGCGGCGCGCGTTCCTCCTCGTTGATGACCGGGTTGGCGATGGCGAGGGCGAGCGCCGCCGCCGCGCCGGCGCGTACGACCGCGCCGCGGGTGCGCGAGACAACCGCCCATGCGATCAGCGCGACCGCCGGCAGGCAGACCAGGGCGAGCAGCCACCATGCGGTAAGCGGGGCGAAGTCGAGAGAGAACGAAACCATCTTCTATTGCCCCAGCCGTTCGAGCAGCGCAGGCACGTGGACCTGGTCCGCCTTGTAGTTGCCGGTAAGCATGTACATCATGATGTTCACCCCGGCGCGGAAGGCATAGATGCGCTGCAACGGGTCCGTCGACATGGTGGGGTAGATCGGCCGGCCGCTCTCGTCGAGCGCCCAGGCGGCGGCGAGGTCGTTGCCGGTGATCATGATCGGCGTCACGCCGTCGCCGGAGCGGACCGGGCGTCCCTCGGCCTCGTCGCTGGTGACGGAGGCTTCGACCCAGAGCGGCGAGCCGTCATAGCGGCCGGGGAAATGATCGAGGATGTAAAAGGCCTTGGTCAGTACATGATCCGGCGGGACCGGCTCAAGCGGCGGGATGTTGAGGCCGCTCAGAATGTCGCGCAGGCGCTGGTTCTCGGGCGAGGCGGCGGCGCCGGTAAACGAGGTCGTGAGCTGGTCGCGCGTATCGAACAGCACGGTGCCGCCATTCTGCATGAAGGCGTCGAGGCGGGAGATGGCCGCTTCGCTCGGCATCGGCATCGACGTGTCGATCGGAAAATAGATCAGCGGGTAGAAGGCGAGTTCGTCCTGCTCCAGATCGAGGCCGACCGGCTCGGCCGGCTCCAGCGCGGTGCGGCTCTGCAGGTAGCGGGTCAGGCCCCAGAGGCCTGCGGCGGTGACGTCGTCGGTGCTCTCGTTGCCAGTGATCACATAGGCGAGCCGGGTCGTTTCCAGCAATTCGATGATCTCGTCATCGCCGGGACGTTCGTCCGATTGCGCGTCCTGCGCGAGGCCGGGCGTCGCGAAGATCAGAAGACCGCCAAGCGCGACCAGCGCGAGCATGGCCGAGACGGTGCCGGCGGCGCGTCCGCCGACGCGGCCTTTGCCAAAAAGGTTGAGCCGGCCGTTGATCCAGAGGACCGCGAGCGTGTCGAGCGCCAGCAGGGCGAGCACGAGCAGGAAGAGCGGGCCGCGCAGATCGCTTTCCTCGCCGCGCTCATAGCCGAAGACGGAACTCGCCGCGGCGAAGGCGGGACGGCCGAGCGGGGTCAGCGTGTCGTCTTCGCCCAGCACGTTGCGGGCGACGAAACCTTCGGCGGCGCCGTAGAGGCCGGCGGGATGCATGTAGCTGGCAGGTCCGCCGGAGGCGGCGGCGTCGAGCGGGCGGACATGGCTCGGCGGCGTGGTCAGTTCGCCGTCGGCGGTCAGGATGCGATAAGGCGGCAGCGCCTCGGCGGCGACGGCGGAATTGCCGGGCTGCAGCGCGCCGGTGTTGCGCGACAAATTGGTGATGCGGCGCAGCATCTCGACGAAGGAGCCGGAGATCGGCAGGTTCGACCATGTCGCCTCGGCAGTGACATGGAACAGGACGATGGCGCCGCGGCCGCGGCTGTCGCCGGTGACCAGCGGTGTGCCGTCGGCGAGATTGGCCCATGTGTGGGCGGCGAGTTCCAGATCCGGCTCGGCAAGCACCTGGCGGTTGACGGAGACCTCGCGTGGCGCATCGAGGCCGCTAAAGGGACCGCTGTCGGGGAAGGGCGCGACGGGTTGTGGCTCGGTCCATGACAGCGAACCGCCAAGCGTGCGTTCGCCAAGGCGCAGATCGACGGGAAGCAGCGGATCGTCGCTGGCGGTCGCGGCCATGCGCGGGCCGGCGAAGCGAACCAGCGTGCCGCCTTCGTCCACCCATTCGGCCAGCTGGTTGGAGGCCTCGTCGGGCAGGACGCCGATATCGGCCATGACGATCATTGCCGGCCCCTGCGCGATCAGCGCCGGGATGTCGACGGAGAGGTCGCCCGACTGGCCTTCGACGAGGTCCGCATAGGGCGCGAGCGCGCGCTGGATGTAGAAGAGCGGCGACAGGAGCGGCTGGTCGAGATCGCCTGCCTGGCCGGTCAGGAGGCCGACGCGGCGGCGGCGCGTGTTCTCGTCGACCAGCCAGACGCCGCCCGCCTGTTGCTGGCCGTCGATGCGCAGCGTGGCGAAATCGTTTCTCAGTTCGAAGGGCACGTCGAAGCTGGCGGTGGTCTCGGCGCTGCCGTCCTCGAAGAGCGCGGCGGATTCGGCGAGCAGACGGCCCTTCTCGTCATAGGCGGAGACGGACACCGGATCGGCGCCGGTGGCGAGGCCTTCGGGGCCCCGGACATGGACATCGAAGCTCGTCGGCGTGTTGTCGATGCCGCGAATGGCGCGCAGGCCCGAAACGCCGCCGTCGAACAGCAGGACCTCGTTCAGCTCCATCGCATTGATCGCGGAAATCGTCTCGTCGTCGGGGCCGGCGGCGAGCCCGTCGGAGAGCCAGGCGAGCGAGGCGGGCGGCTGGTCGGCCAGCGCTTCGGACAACCGGTTCAGGGCCGCGACCCGGTCCGGCTTGGCGGCGATCGGCGTCGAGGCGGCGAGAACCGGCAGGAGATCGGCGGGATTGGCGAGCGCTACATCGGCATTGTCGGGCGCGACGCTAAAGGCGAGCGCCACCGGGCGGCCGGCGTCCTCGGCCTTTTCGACAAGCTGCGTCGCGGTGGCGATGCGATCGGTCCAGTCGGCGCCGGTTGACCAGCCATTGTCGACAAGCAGCGCCAACGGACCGTCGCCGCTGGCGACATCGGCGACCGGATTGAGCACGGGCCGGGCAAGCGCGAGGATAATCAGCGTCGCCATCAGCAGGCGCAGGACCGTCAGCCACCAAGGGCTGCGGGCCGGCGTTTCCTCATGCTTCATCACCTTCGCGAGCAGGCGCAGCGGCGGAAAGACCTCGGTGCGCGGCTTCGGGGGTGTCAGGCGCAGCAGCCACCAGATCGCCGGCAAGGCGAGGAGGCCGAAAAGAATGGCGGGCGCGGCGAAGGTGAGGGGAAGGCCCAGCATCACGCCGCTCCGCGCACAGGGGTGCTGGGCTGGCCGGTCAGGCGGCCATGCAGGGCGACCAGCGCCTCGGAGGCGAGCCGGTCGGTGCGGTTGGTCGCATAGCTCCAGTCAAGGCGGCGGGCATAGTCGCGCAGCGCCTCGCGGCGGGCATGGTAGATCGTCTTGTAGGCCTCGCCCCAGTTCTCGGCGCGGCCGGCGGTCAGGCGGACGCCGGTCTCGGGATCCTCGAACTCGGTGCGGCCGGCATAGGGGAAGACCTCCTCCGCCGGGTCGGCGACTTCGAGGAGATGCATGCGGGTGCCGCGCTTGGCGATGGTGTCGAGGAAGGTCAGGGTTTCTTCGGGCGGATCGAGGAAGTCGCTGACGAGAACCACGTCGGAGTGGCGCTGGACCATGTCGAGGCGCGGCTTTTCCGGCAGGGTCAGGGCGTGCGGGCTGGCGAGCGCCATGGCGAGCCGTTCGGCGCCGTTGCGCGCCGCGACCGGCTTCAGCAGGCCCGGATAGCCGATGCGTTCGCCGGAGCGCGACAGGAGTTCGGCCAGCGCCAGGGTCAGGACGAGGGCGCGCGACTCTTTCGACACGGTGGCGGTGCGCGACTTGAACAGCATGGACTGGCTCGGATCGGCCCACAGCCAGACGGTGTGGGCGGCTTCCCATTCCATGTCGCGGACATAGGTGTGGTCGTCGCGGGCCGAGCGCCGCCAGTCGATCTTGGCCAGCGTCTCGCCGGCGACATAGGGGCGGAATTGCCAGAAAGTCTCGCCGATACCGCGCTTGCGGCGGCCGTGCCAGCCGGCGATGACGGTGGAGACGATGCGGCGCGCCTCGATCAGCAGATCGGGCACGAGCGCGGCGCGCAAACGGGCGCGCGCCAGGGCATCACTTCGATCTTCCGGTGTGTGACGCGCGCCGACCGTCGCCATTCGGTCAGGCCTGGTCCAGCGACTTGACGAGGTCGGAGATCACGTCGCGGATGCTGACGCCTTCGGCGCGGGCGGCGAAAGTGAGCGCCATGCGATGTTGAAGCACCGGTTCGGCCAGCGCCTTGACGTCGTCGATGGAGGGCGCAAAGCGGCCTTCATAGAGCGCCCGGGCGCGCGAGCACAGCATCAGCGACTGGCTGGCGCGCGGGCCGGGACCCCATGCGACATGGGCGTCGGTGGCGGCATGGCCGGTGCCGGGCCGGGCCGAACGGACAAGCTCGAGGATCGCGTTGACGACGCTTTCGGGTACCGGCATGCGGCGAACCAGCTGTTGCAGGCTCATCAGCTTATCGCCGGTGAAGACCGGGCTGGCGTGCTGGTCCCTCGTGCCGGTGGTTTCCATGAGGATCTGGCGTTCGGCCTCGAGCGACGGATAGTCGACGTCGATCTGCAGCAGGAAGCGGTCGAGCTGGGCTTCGGGCAGTGGATAGGTGCCCTCCTGCTCAAGCGGGTTCTGCGTCGCCAGCACGTGGAAGGGCGCGGGCAGATCGTGACGTTCGCCGCCGAAGGTGACGTGATATTCCTGCATCGCCTGCAGCAGCGCCGACTGGGTTCGCGGCGAGGCGCGGTTGATCTCGTCGGCCATCAGCAGCTGGGTGAAGATCGGGCCCTTGACGAAGCGGAAGGAGCGCTTGCCGTCCTCGCTCTGTTCGAGCACTTCCGAGCCGAGAATGTCGGAAGGCATGAGGTCCGGCGTGAACTGGATGCGGCCCGCCGAGATGCCGAGCACGATGCCCAGCGTATCGACCAGCTTCGTCTTGGCGAGGCCGGGAACGCCGACCAGCAAGGCGTGGCCGCCGGACAGGATCGCGACGATGGCGTTCTCGACCACCTGCTCCTGGCCGAAGATGACCTTGCCGATTTCGGCGCGCATAGCCTTGATGCCGTCGAGCGCCGCTTCGGCTTCGGCAATGACCTCGGATTCGTTGACGGTTTCGCCGGGACTGTCGATGCTCATGGGCGTCTCCAATATGTGTGCCGATTTTAAAGTAATTCAGCTGGGGGTGCTGACAAGCTGCCGGTGACTGACTAATTCGTGAGGGAAAGGGTTTATCCACGCCGATTTTCAACATGATGAAGAAAACGACAAAATCAGGCGAGGAAAAGGCGGCTGCCGCGGCGCCCAAGGATATTGCCGGGCTGCAGGCGCTTTTGTCGCGCGCGACCCAGGGCGGCAAGGGTCTGCCGCCGGTGGATAAGTGGAATCCGCCCGATTGCGGCGCGATCGACATGCGGATCCGCGCCGACGGGACCTGGTTCTATCTCGGCACGCCGATCGGCCGCATGCCGCTGGTGCGGCTGTTCTCGACCGTTCTGCGTAAGGACGAGGACGGCAAGACCTATCTCGTCACGCCGGTCGAGAAGATCGAGATCGAGGTGGAGGACGCGCCGTTCCTTGCCGTGGAAATGCATGTCGACAATCGCGGGCCCGACCAGGTGCTGACGTTCCGCACCAATGTCGGCGATGTTGTCGAGGCCGGGCCGGAGCATGAATTGCGCTTCGAGCAGGAAGAAGGCAGCGACGGGCTGAAGCCCTATCTGCATGTACGCGGCCGGCTTGAGGCTTTGGTGACGCGGGCGCTGATGTACGATTTGGTCGAACTGGGCGAGACGCTGACGGTCGACGGAAGGGAAGTCTTCGCGGTGCGCTCCGGCGGGGCAGTGTTCTCCGTAATGCCGGCGGACCAGCTCGAAAGGTCCGTCACGTGACGGCGCCGGGGGAGACGATAGCGGCCGGCGATTTCACGGCGGAGGATTTTCGCGTGCGGGCGGCGGCGCGCGGCTGGCATCCCGAGGCCGACGATTTCGGCGATTATCACCTCAATCCCGACGTGACCGAGGATTTGCGGGCGATGGCGCTGCACGACGCCGCCGTGCTGGTGCCGGTGATCGACCGGCCCGACCAGCTTTCTGTCCTGCTAACCCAGCGCACCATGAACCTGCGCACCCACTCCGGACAGATCGCCTTTCCGGGCGGCCGTATCGATCCGGATGACGGGACGGCCGAGATCGCGGCCATTCGCGAATGCGGCGAAGAGACCGGGATCGGGCCGGAGCATATCGAGATCGTCGGGCGGCTGCCGGACTATATCGCCGGCTCGGGTTTCCGGATCTCGCCGGTTCTCTCGGTGGTGCAGCCCGGTTTCGAGATCCGGCCCAATCCGAGCGAGGTGGACGCGGTTTTCGAGGTGCCGCTGTCCTTCCTGATGGACGAGGCCAATCACGGGCGCGGCCGCCGCGTCGTGTCCGGACATATGCGCAACTATTTCGAAATGCCCTATGGCGACTGGTATATCTGGGGCGTCACGGCGGGGATCATCCGGCTGATGTATGAAAGGCTCTATTCTTGAGCGCCAGGAAAATCGAGGCGGATTGGCTGCGCGACGAACGGCTGCAGACGATCCTCGCGGCGCTGGCCAGCGACGGCGAGGAGGCGCGGGTCGTCGGCGGAGCGGTGCGCAACCACCTGTTCAGCGAGCCGATCGGCGATGTCGATATCGCCACGACATGCCTGCCCGAGGAAACGGTGCGGCGCGCCGAGGCGGCCGGGCTGAAGACCGTGCCGAGCGGCATCGAGCACGGGACGGTGATCATCGTCGCCGGACATCACGGTTTCGAGACGACGACTTTACGCGAGGATGTCGAGACGGACGGGCGGCGCGCCAAGGTGCGGTTCGGGCGCGACTGGGAGGCGGATGCGCGGCGGCGCGACTTCACCGTCAACGCGCTCTATTGCGAGGCGGACGGGACGATCATCGACCATGTCGGCGGGCTCGCCGATATCGAGAGCCGCGCAATCCGCTTCATCGGGGAGCCGGAGGAGCGAATCCGCGAGGACTATCTGCGGATTCTCAGGTTCTTTCGCTTCTTTGCCTGGTACGGGACTGGACGGCCGGACACGCATGGGCTGCTCGCCTGTACGCGGTTGAAGGACGGGCTGTCCGGCCTGTCGGCGGAGCGGATCTGGACGGAGATGAGGCGGCTTTTGGAAGCGCCGGACCCGTCGCGGGCGATATTGTGGATGCGGCAGGCGGGCGTGCTGACCCGGGTTCTGCCGGAATCGGAAAAATGGGGCATCGACGCGATCCGCCCGCTGATCGACGCGGAAAAGGCGTTCAAATGGGAGCCGCAGGCGCTGTTGCGTCTGGCCGCGATCATCCCCCATATGCCGGACCGCGCGGCGGCCGTCGCCGAACGGTGGAAGCTTTCCAATACGGAGCGCGACAGGCTGATCGACTGGGCCGAGGCGCCGGACGTCAAGCCGGAGCTGTCGGAGGCGGCATTCGCGAAGCTTCTCTACCGGTCGAAGGCGCATGCGGTGCAGGACCGCGTCAGGCTGGCGCTGGCCTCGGCGCGGGCGAAGGCGGATGCGAATCCCGAATGGCTGGAGGCGGTGGCCGGCTATGCGCGGCTGACGCGTTTCGCGGAAAGCTGGAAAAAGCCGAAATTCCCGCTGGCGGGCGCCGACATGATCGCGGCAGGCTTTTCGCAGGGCCCGCAAATGGGGCAGGCCCTGCGCGATCTAGAGGAGCGCTGGATCGAGAGCGGGTTCCGTCTCGACCGCGACACGCTTCTGAACTCACTCGCAGTTCCAAGAAACAGCGATTGAGCTCTATTCCCTGTTGTCGCGCTTCCGGACGGCGAACTGGCTTCCACCTCGCCTGGAAGCGCTTCTGAACTAGGCCAGGAGCCTGTCAGGATGAGGCTTCGGCTTCGTGGATCCGCGACTTGATCTGCTCGACCGTCGATTCGCGGACTTCCATGCCGTCATGGGCAGTGCGCATATGTTCGGATGCGCGGCGGACGATTTCGGCCTCTTCCTCGGCATGGGTCTGCCAGGAACAGCCCGGAACGAGGCATTCATACTGTTTCATGGTGTTTCCTCCTCTGCGGGTTCGATTCCCCTAACCCGGAAGATTGTCGCCTTTGTGCCGGCCGTCCGCATTGTCCCATGTCAATGCGTCGCCGAGCTTGACGGTTCCGGGTTCGACGACCTCGGCGGTGACGCCGCCATGGCCGCGCATGGCGTTGTAACCGCCGGGACCGAGGATTTGTTCCATGCGGCTGCAGGGCGCGCAGAGGCCGGTGCCGCGCAGCAGGGCCGTGCCCACGCGGAAGGTGCGATTGCGCAACGCGATGAGATTGATGCCGCCGATGACGACGTTGCGGCGGAGACAGGCGGGGTCGAGGGTTTCGAGCCCCGCGAGCGAGGCGATGGCCGGCAGGTGCTCGGACTGGATCAGCGTGACGGCGCGCTTGCCGGGGCGGTTGCGATGATCGCCGGCGAGGCCGTTTGGCGTGATCTCGACAGAGGATATGGGGACCAGCGCCGCCTTGCGTTCCGGGCGGACGCCGATCCACGTGACCGTTCCCTGACGCGGGAACCGGCTGGTCAGTTCTGCGATCGTGTCCGTCAACGGGCCGGGCCGCTTACGGCCACTTCACCGCGGGCGGCATGGACGACAGGATGGAGTCGACATTGCCGCCGGTCTTCAGGCCGAAAATCGTGCCGCGATCATAGAGCAGGTTGAACTCGACATAGCGGCCGCGGCGCACCAGCTGTTCCTCGCGGTCGTCGTCGTTCCACGGCTCGTTGAAATTCTTGCGCACCAGATAGGGATAGACGATCGCGAAGGTGCGGCCGACATCCTGGGTGAAGGCGAAATCCGCCTGCCAGCCGCCCTCGGCGTCGTCGGAATGCTGCCAGTCGTAGAAAATGCCGCCGACGCCGCGCGGCTCCTTGCGGTGCGGCAGGTAGAAATAGTCGTCGCACCACTGCTTCATCTTCGGATAGTCGGAAACCGGGTGTTTCGAGCAGGTCAGCTGGAAGGATTTGTGGAAGGCGATGGTGTCCGGGTCTTCCTGGGTGCGGCGCCGGTCGAGCACCGGCGTCAGGTCCGCGCCGCCGCCGAACCACCAGCTGGTGGTGACGACCATGCGCGTATTCATGTGGACGGCCGGCACATTCGGGTTCTGGGGGTGGGCGATCAGCGAGATGCCGGAGGCCCAGAAGCGCGGATCCTCCTCGGCGCCAGGGATCTGCTTGCTGAATTCCGGCGAGAATTCGCCATGGACCGTCGAGGTGTGGACGCCGACCTTCTCGAAGACGCGGCCATAGAGCATCGACATGGTGCCGCCGCCGCCCGCGCCGTCGTCGCGCAGCCAGGGCTGGCGGTGAAAGCGGCCGGGGGCGTATTCGGAAAACGGGCCGGAGAGATCGTCCTCGATCTTCTCGAAGGCCGCGCAGATATGGTCGCGCAACTCCTCGAACCATGCGCGCGCCGCCGCCTTCTTGTCCTCGATGTCCGCCGGCAGGCCGACAGGCAGGTTAGGGCGTTGCTGCATGGCAGGGACTCAGCTCCTCCGGGATCGGGTTTCGTCCCGGGTTAACGATTCGTGAATGCGATTCCAAGCCCGTCCCGGCGTCATACACGGTGGAATTGACAGCGGTGCGCCACCATCTAAACTCGGTTGCATTACGGGGGTCAGAATCATGCTTCCACCCAAGCCTCCCCGGTCGGCTGTCAGCCGGCAGCTCGACAAGAGCCGCGAGATCGCATCGGTCCGCAAGGATAGCTTCGTGCGCGAAACCTTCCGGCTCCAGCGGCCCGCCGCGCGGCGCAAGGCGCGCGAATGGTTCGACCAGTTTCCGAAAGCAGCCTACTGGACCCAGGTGGAAAGCTGGCGCGTGCTGGACGGCGACGTGATCGAGTTCACCATGAGACGGCTGCCCACCGCAGACTGAATACGGAACAACCATGCAATCCACTTCGCCCCTGTGCCGGCGCGTGACGACGCGCGACGAGATGACCGCCTGCCGGACGATCCGCGAAACTGTTTTCCAACAGGAGCAAGCGGTCGATCCGGCGATCGAGGCGGACGGGCGCGACGGCGAGGCGGTCCATTACATCGCCGAGATCGATGGCCGCGTCATCGCGACGGCGCGGACGCGCGTCCTGGACGACAAGATCAAGATCGAACGGGTCGCGGTGACGAGGGAAGCCCGGGGCCGGCGCATCGGCGAAGCGCTGATGCGCTTCATGATGGACGATCTTTCAGGCGAGGCGCGGGGGCGGCCCTTCTTTCTTTCAAGCCAGGCGCAGGCGGTGCCGTTCTACGAGCGGCTGGGATTTACAGTGTGCTCCGAGGAGTATTTCGAGGCCGGCATCGCGCATCGGGACATGCGGGCGGAGGCGGCTTCGCGTTAGGATGCTTCAAGCCGCGTTCGCGATACGGTTCCGGCCCTCTTCTTTGGCCTGGTAGAGCGCGATGTCGGCTCGTTTGAGCAGGTCGCGGAGTTCCGCGTCCTCGTGACAGCTGATGGCTGCGCCGATGCTGACGGTCATCCAGACCGTCTTGTCCTCGAAAAGAAAAGGCGTTTTCTCGCAGGTCGACCGCAAATCTTCGGCTAGTCGCATCACATCACGTATCGACATTCCCGACACGATCACCGCAAATTCCTCGCCGCCGATACGCGCCGCGGCGCCGTCGACGATCCGGTCGCGGATCCGGCCGGCGATGTGGCAGATTGCCGTGTCTCCGCAATCGTGGCCATGGGTGTCGTTGATCGCCTTGAAGTGATCGACGTCGAGTATCAGGGCGGCGACCGGGTGGCCCGCCTCGCGCGCGGTGTCGATGATCTCGCCTGCCGATGTGTAGAAGCCGTGGCGGTTCAAAAGGCCGGTCAGAAAATCCGTCTGCGCCGCGCGCACAAGCTGGGCCTGTGTCTCTTCCAAAGTGTGAATGATCGACTGGAAGAACCAGGCGACGATTGGCGCGATGGTGGCGGGAATGAAGGCGCTCAATAGCAGCCCGGTCCTGAGAACCGAGCGCGCGTCTTCCGCCGGGAGGGAATTCCGGTCGGAAATGAAATTCAGAGCGATCACCGTTATGGCGACCGAAAGCACGGTCGAGACGATGCCGGCCTTCGCCATGTTGCGCAAAACGCGCGGTGAGCGCAGCGTGCTGAGTTGCGGGAGGACCCGTGTGGATTTCATCAGGATGGTCCGACAGTGCTTCCTTGACCGGAGACGGAATCTAGAAGCGGAAACGCTAAGATTTCTTGAACCATGGCCCGAAGGCTAGCGCTGCAACGCCCCGATCACGCGGGACATAGTGCTGATGAAGACCCGTCGCTCATCCTCCGACAGTCCTGACAGCGCGATGCCGTTCACTTCATTGGCGGCGGCTGTTGCTTCGTTCTGCAGGCGGCGGGCCTTGTCGGTTAGACGGATCAGCTGGGCGCGGCGGTCTTTCGGGTTTTCCTGCTTCTCGATCAGGCCATCGCGTTCCATGCGCTTCAGCGTGTTGGCCATGGTTGCCTGCTCGATGTCGAGGCGGCGGACGAGGTCCTTCTGGGTCAGGCCGTCCTCCGCCCACAATTCAAGAAGCGTCATGAACTGGGCGGGGGCGAGGCCGAGCGGGCGGATGCGTTCGTGCAGCGCGTTGGCGAACAGGCGCGCCATGTGGTTGGCCAGATAACCGGCCGACTCGTCTTTTTTGAAATCCATGCGTCGAAATAGCATTGCATAGCGAGCTATACAAACCTATTTATATAGCATGCTATCTAAATAGGAGATTGTCATGAAACTGCGTATCCATGCCATTTCGGGCGCGCTGGCGCTCGCGACCATCGCAACATTCTGGATCTCGACCGTGCTGAGCGAGGCGTTCGGCGGGCCGCAGCAGATCGCCGCCGTGAAGACGGGCGTTCTTTACGGGCTGGCCGTGCTGGTTCCCGCCATGGCGGCGGCCGGCGGCACCGGTTTTTCGCTCGGCGCGAAATGGAGGAGCCCGGTCGTCAGCGCCAAGAAGGCGCGCATGAAAGTGATCGCCGCGACGGGAATCCTCGTGCTGGTGCCAAGCGCCGTGTTCCTCGCCATGAAGGCGGGGCAGGGCGATTTCGACACGTCCTTCATGGTCGTGCAGGGGATCGAACTGGTCGCCGGGGCGTCGAATATCTTGCTGCTCGGGCTGAACATGCGCGACGGGCTGGCGATGCGGCGGCGCAAGCGGAAGCCAGCCTGACCGGGTCAGGGCCGCCAGGCGCGCTGCCGCATGGCCTCGCCGGCGACCATGGCGACGGAGAGGGCGAGGTTGATCGAGCGCGCGCCTGCCGCCATCGGGATCGTCAGGCGCGTCTCGGCGGCCTCGTGGACTTCATCAGGAACGCCGGCCGATTCGCGTCCGAAGAGGAGGATGTCGCCCGGCTCGAAGCCGTGCGCGGTGTAGGGCGTCTCGGCCCTGGTGGTCAGCAGGACGAGGCGCTTGCCTTCCGTCATCCGCCAGGCCTCAAAGTCCCGCCACCCGACATGGCGGCGGAGCGCCGCCATCTCCAGATAGTCCATGCCGGCGCGTTTCAGGGCGCGGTCGGAGAGATCGAAACCGGCCGGCTCGATGACATGCACGAGCGCGCCGAGGCAGGCGGCAAGACGCAGGATCGTGCCGGTATTTCCGGGAATATCCGGCTGATAGAGCGCGATTTCGATGGTTTTCGGTTCCGTCACGGCAGCGTCAGTTCATGGCAGGAGAGTTAAACTGTGGCCGATTGGCACTAGTTCCGGCGGACCGGTCGGTATATGAAGCACGGGTTAACCGCAATCCAAGGAGGCGACAATGGAAGTCATTTGCATTCCGATGCGCGTCGCGCTCCCCGCAGGCATTCTGATGCTCCCACGAGCGGATTTTCCAGTTCTCGCCTGACAAACCAGCGGTTCGAATAAAACCAGTCTTTTTCTCGTGACCGCCGGTTTTGGTTTCACCAAGACGGATTACGGTCATGTTCCTTTCGCCTGAGTTCATTGTTGTTGCATCCGCATTTCCGGCCGTGCCGGACCCGGATCCGTCCAATCGCTTCGCGCCGCTGCGCACTCCGTCATCTCGCCGATCCCCGATCGGACACCATATTGACCGCCAAGAGGTAAGCCATGCTTTCGTGGTTTGAAAAACGTATCGATCCCTTTCCCGCGGAGGCGCCCGAACAGCCTCCGACGACCCTGTTCGCCTTCTGCTGGCACTATACGAAGGGCATCTGGCCCTGGTTGGCGATAACGTCGGTGCTGATCGCGGCGATCTCGGCGCTGCAGGTGGCGCTGTTCGGCTTCCTCGGCAACATCATCGACTGGCTGGCCGGCGCCGACCGCGCGACCTTCCTAGCCGACGAGGGCTGGACGCTCGCGGGGATGGGCTTCGTCATCCTCGTTCTACTGCCGGGGCTTTCGCTGATCCACACGATGGTGATGCACCAGACGATCTTCGGCAATTACCCGATGCTGATCCGCTGGAAGGCGCATCGCTACCTGCTCGGCCAGAGCTTCGGTTTCTACCAGGATGAGTTCGCGGGCCGCGTGGCGACCAAGATGATGCAGACGGCGCTCGGCGTGCGCGAGACCGTGGTGAAGATCCTCGACGTCCTGATCTATGTCGTCGTCTATTTCATCGGCACGCTGGTGCTGGTCGCGGCGCTGGATTTCCGGCTGATGCTGCCCTTCCTCGTCTGGCTCGTCTTCTATGCCGGCATGCTGCGCTACTTCCTGCCACGCATGCGGCGGATATCGGAAGAACAGTCGAATGCGCGCTCGACCATGACGGGCCGCGTGGTCGACAGTTATACCAACATCATGACGGTGAAGCTGTTCGCCCATTCCGGCCGCGAGGAGGCCTATGCGCGCGAGGCGATGGACGATTTCCTGAAGACCGTCCATCCGCAGATGCGGCTGACGACGAAGCTGAATTTCGGCCTCGACACGTCGAATTCTGTGCTTCTGTTCATGGTCGGGGCGATCGGCATCTGGTCGTGGACCACCGGATCGGCCAGCATCGGCGCGATCGCGGTGGCGGTCGGGCTCGTGCTGCGGCTCGAAGGCATGGCGCACTGGGTGCTGTGGGAACTGGCCGGGCTGTTCGAGCATATCGGCATGGCGATCGACGGCATGGGCACGATTGCGCGGCCGCGTGCCGTGCGCGATGCGCCCAACGCCGGGACGCTGACCGTTCCCGACGGCAAGATCGAGTTCCAGGCCATCCGCTTTCATTACGGCAAGGAGGGCGGCGTGATCGAGGATCTGAGCCTGACGGTGGCGCCGGGCGAGAAGGTCGGCCTCGTCGGACGCTCCGGCGCCGGCAAGTCGACCCTGATGAACGTGCTGCTGAGGCTCTACGATCTCGAGGGCGGGCGCATCCTGATCGACGGGCAGGACATCGCTTCCGTCACGCAGGATTCGCTGCGCTCGCAGATCGGCGTCGTCACCCAGGACACGTCGCTGCTGCACCGGTCGGTGCGCGACAACATCGCCTATGGCAAGCCGGATGCGAGCGAAGAGGAGATCGTGGCGGCGGCCAAGCGCGCCAATGCGCATGATTACATCCTCGGTCTCGCCGATCCGCAGGGCCGTACCGGCTATGACGCGCATGTCGGCGAACGCGGCGTGAAGCTGTCGGGCGGCCAGCGCCAGCGCATCGCGATCGCGCGGGTGTTCCTGAAGAACGCGCCGATCCTGGTGCTGGACGAGGCGACCTCGGCGCTCGATTCGGAAGTCGAGGCGGCGATCCAGGAAAACCTCAATGCGCTTATGGAGGGCAAGACCGTGATCGCCATCGCGCACCGGCTGTCGACGATATCGTCGCTCGACCGGCTGGTCGTGCTCGACAAGGGCGCGATCGTCGAGGAAGGTACGCATGCCGAACTCGCCGAGTCGGACGGGCTCTATGCCCAGCTCTGGGCGCGCCAGTCAGGCGGTTTCATCGATGCAGGAGAGGCAGTCGCAGCGGAATGAGCACTCGCTTCAGGCCCGGACAGGAGCCGGAAACGCGCTATCGGAACATGGACCACCCGGTTTGGAACCGAGTGGAACGGTTCGTCGAACCGTTCTCGGACACCGACCGGGCGATCCTGCCGAAGACGGCCTGGGGCTTCATCTTCTATTTCGCGAAACAGGCGCGCTGGCCGTTCATCATCCTGCTGTTCGTCGGCGGGATGGTCGGCTCCATCGACGCGGTGCTCTACTGGTCGGTCGGTTGGCTGATCGACATTCTGGAGAGTTCCACGCCGGCGACGCTGATCGCCGACCACTGGCATCAGCTCATCGGGCTGGCGGTCCTGTTGCTCGTCATCCGTGCGGTCGTGATGGTCGGCGCGGCGGTGATCGAACAGCAGGTGATCGTGCCGCGCTTCTACACGATGATCCGCTGGCAATCGTTTCGCCGGGTGATCGAGCAGCCCTACACCTTCTACCAGAACGATTTCGCCGGGCGGATCGCCACCAAGATCATGCAGGCGGGCGAATCGACGGGCGATTTCATCGTCACTTCGCTGCAGGCGCTGTGGTCCTTCCTGACCTTCGTCGTGCTCACGGCGACCATTCTCTCGACGCTGGACTGGCGCATGGGCGCGGTCGTCGCGCTGTGGGGCGCGGGCTATGCGGTGATCATCCGCTTCCTGCTGCCGCGGCTCCGGCGCGCCGGCAAGGAAAACGCCAACGAGCGGGCGGTACTGAACGGGCGGCTGGTCGACATTTTCACCAATATCCTGTCGGTGAAGCTGTTCGACAGCGGCCAGCGCGAGCATGGCGGCATCCGCCAGGCGCTGACCAACTATATGAGCGCGGTCACCCATCTGACGCGAATGATCACCACGGTGCGCGCCTCGGTGGCGATGCTGAACGGCATCATGATGACGGCGATCGGGGCGCTGGCCGTCATGGCGTGGATGAACGGCTCGGCCTCGACCGGCGCGATCGCCGCGACGATGGGGCTCGTCTTCCGGCTCAACCAGATGTCCGGATGGATGATGTTCAACATCAACGGGCTGATCCGCGCCTATTCGACCGTGCAGGACGCGACCGAGACGATTTCGGTCGAGCCGGCGATTCGCGACCGCGAGGATGCGACGGTCATGCCGCGCGCCTCCGGCCATATCCGCTTTGACAATGTCCTGTTCCGATACGGCAAGAAGACCGGCGAGTTGTTCGACGGGCTCGATATCGAAATCAAGCCCGGCGAACGGGTCGGGCTGGTCGGCCCGTCGGGCGCCGGCAAGTCGACCTTCGTCAATCTGCTGCTCCGGCTGTTCGACGTCGAGGGCGGGCGCATCCTTCTCGACGGGCACGATATTCGCGACGTGACGCAGGCCTCGCTGCGCGACCAGTTTGGCGTGGTCAGCCAGGAGCCGTCGCTTATGCACAGGTCATTGCGCGACAACATCGCCTATGGCCGCCCGGACGCCAGTCTCGATCAGGTCATCGAGGCGGCAAGAAAGGCGCATGCGCATGATTTCATCACCGGCGTCGAAGATCCGCGCGGACGTCACGGCTATGACGCGCATGTCGGCGAGCGCGGCATCAAGCTGTCGGGCGGACAGCGCCAGCGCGTGGCGATCGCCCGGGTGATGCTGAAGGACGCGCCGGTGCTGATTCTCGACGAGGCGACCTCGGCGCTCGATTCCGATATCGAGGCGGCGATACAGGAGAATCTGCAGGGGCTGATGGCCGGCAAGACGGTCATCGCCATCGCGCATCGGCTGTCGACAATCGCCGCCATGGACCGGCTGATCGTGATGGATCGGGGCAAGGTCGTCGAGACGGGAACCCACGCCGAACTGGTCAAGAAGCCGAACGGCCTCTACGCGCGGTTGTGGGCGCGACAGTCCGGCGGATTTCTCGCGCTCGGCGAGGCGGCGGAATAGTACCGAATTTCCACGGATTTTCAGCGCGACAAGTTGCCATCATCCGATGGTCGAGACTGGACAAGCGCGGACTTCCGAAATAAGGGATCGCGGGGGACGTGGCTGCGGGCGCGGGCACTTGCCCGTGCCTGTTCCTGACCGCCCGCAGACACAGTGACTGTACCGGAAAGGAATGCTCCTGTGAGCGAAGAAACAATCACCGCTGATGAGACAACGCGCCGCGACTTTATCTACGTCGCCTCCGGCATGCTCGGTGTGGTCGGCGTGGCGGGTCTTGCCTGGCCATTTATCGACCAGATGCGCCCGGACGCGGCTGTCCGCGCCGCCGGCCAGCCTGTCGACATCGATATTTCGTCCATTGAGCCCGGTGCGGCCATCATCGTGACCTGGCGCGGCAAGCCGTATTTCGTGCGTCGCCTGACCGAAACGGAAATCGGGGCGGTCACCGAGCTGACCGACAGCGATTTGAAGGATCCGGCACCGGCCGAACCGCGCATCGGCGGCCCGGCCGACGAGGCGACCAAGGACTGGGTCGTCGTTGCCGCGAACTGCACACATCTGGGCTGCATTCCCAAGGTCGTCGATTCGGGCGCCGACGGATGGAACTGCCCCTGCCACGGCTCGGTGTTCGATTTCACCGGCCGCATCCTGCGCGGACCTGCGCCGATCAACCTGCCACAGCCGCCGCACGTCTTCGCCGACGCTTCGACGCTGACCATCGGCACCGATACCGTATAGGAGCCCGAGCATGAGCATTCACGAAGCACACGGCACCTACACGCCGACCTCCGGCATCGGCAAATGGATCGATGCCCGCATGCCGCTGCCGCGGATGATGTACGATTCCTTCGTCGCCTATCCGGTGCCGCGCAACCTCAATTACGCCTACACATTCGGCGGCATCCTGTCGCTTATGCTGGTCGCACAGATCCTGACCGGCGTTGTCCTGGCGATGCACTATGTCGCCTCGACCGGCATGGCGTTCACCAGCGTCGAGAGCATCATGCGCGACGTGAACCACGGCTGGCTGCTGCGATACATGCACGCCAACGGCGCCTCCTTCTTCTTCGTCGCGGTCTATCTGCACATGTTCCGCGGCATGTATTACGGCTCCTACAAGGCGCCGCGCGAGTTGCTGTGGATCCTCGGCTGCATCATCTATCTGCTGATGATGGCGACCGGCTTCATGGGCTACGTGCTGCCCTGGGGCCAGATGTCCTTCTGGGGCGCAACCGTCATCACCGGCTTCTTCACCGCCTTCCCGCTGATCGGCGAGTGGGTCCAGGAACTGCTGCTTGGCGGCTACGCGGTCGGCGATCCGACGCTCAACCGCTTCTTCTCGCTGCATTACTTGCTGCCCTTCATGATCGCGGGCGTCGTCGTCCTGCATGTCTGGGCGCTGCATGTGACCGGCCAGACGAACCCGACAGGGATCGAAGTGAAATCGAAGACCGACACGGTGGCCTTCACGCCCTACGCGACCATCAAGGACGCGTTCGCGATGATGGTCTTCTTCGCCGTCTTCGCCTATTTCATCTTCTACCTGCCGAACTTCCTCGGCCACCCGGACAACTATATCGAAGCCGATCCTCTGGTGACGCCGGCGCATATCGTCCCCGAATGGTACTTCCTGCCGTTCTACGCGATGCTGCGCGCCATCACCTTCAATATCGGCCCGATCGACTCCAAGCTCGGCGGCGTCCTGGTGATGTTCGGCTCGATCGCGCTGCTGTTCATCATGCCTTGGCTCGACACGTCGAAGGTTCGTTCGGCGGTCTACCGTCCCTGGTACAAGCTGTTCTTCTGGATCTTTGCGGCCGACGCGATTTTCCTGGGATGGCTCGGGGCCAAGCCGGCCGAAGGCATCTACACCATGCTGGCGCAGATCGCGACGCTGTACTACTTCGCTTTCTTCCTCATCATCCTGCCGGTCCTCGGCCTGATCGAAACGCCGCGCAGGCTGCCGAATTCGATCACCGAAGCCGTGCTGGCGCGCAGCAAGAAAAGCGGCGCCCAGCAGGTGACGAGCGGTGCCGCCGCTTCGCCGGAAACCAGAGGATGAGCCGCGTGGCGCAGAATTACGGGAACAGAACAATGAAACACATCATTGCCACGATCGGCGCCGCGGCCGTCGCCATGACGCTCGTCATGCCTGGCGCCAAAGCGGCGGAAGAGGGCGGCGAAGAGCACACGGTCCATTATCCGCTGCAAAAGCCGGTCGAGCAGGACTGGAGCTTTGCCGGGCCGTTCGGCAAATACGACAAGGGCCAGCTTCAGCGCGGCTTCAAAGTCTATGCCAATGTCTGCGCGGCCTGCCATTCGCTCAAGCGCGTGGCGTTCCGCGACTTCCACGAACTCGGCTATTCCGATGAGGAAGTGGATGCGATCGCTGCCGGCTACGAGGTTCAAGACGGCCCGAATGCGGATGGGGAGATGTTCACCCGTCCGGCGCTTCCGACGGATTACTTCCCGGGACCCTATGAGAACACCGAGCAGGCGAAGCTCGCGAACAACGGTGCGGTGCCTCCGGATTTCTCGCTGATCGCCAAGGCGCGTGGCGTCGAGCGCGGTTTCCCGCTGTTCGTCTTCGACGTGTTCACGCAATATGCGGAAGGCGGGCCGGACTATATCTACTCGCTGCTGACCGGTTACGGCGAAGAGCCGCCGGCCCATATCGAGGTTCCGGACGGTCTGTATTACAACCCGCATTTCGTATCGGGTTCGGCGCTCGCCATGGCGCAGCCGCTTTACGGCGAGGATGTCGAGTTCGACGATGGCACACCGGCCACGATCGAGCAGGAGGCCAGGGACGTCGCGGCCTTTCTCATGTGGGCAGCCGAGCCGCATCTGACCGAGCGCAAGGAAATGGGCTTCCGCGTGATGGTCTTCCTCGTGCTGTTCTCGGTGTTCCTCTATCTCGCCAAGAAACAGGTCTGGTCGCGCGTCGAACACTGACCGGCCCGACAGCGATGCAATCCTTGAAAGGGCGCTCTCGCGCCCTTTTCTTTTGACCCCGATGGCGACATGATCCGGCCCTGTCCAGGGCCGACGGAAAGGCACACCATGAGCTTGCGCGACACTCTTGAGGCATCGATTCGAACCATTCCCGACTATCCGAAGCCGGGGGTCATGTTTCGCGACATCACGACGCTGCTCGGCGACGCGCGCGCCTTTCGCCGTTCGATCGACGAACTGGTGCATCCCTATGCCGGCACCAAGATCGACAAGATCGCCGGCGTCGAGGCGCGCGGCTTCATCCTTGGCGGGGCGATGTCGCACCAGTTGTCGGCCGGTTTCGTGCCGATCCGCAAGAAGGGCAAGCTGCCCTATGAGACGGTGCGCGTCGCCTACAGCCTGGAATATGGCATCGACGAGATGGAGATGCACAAGGACGCGGTGAAGACCGGCGAGCGCGTCATCCTGGTCGACGATCTGATCGCCACCGGCGGCACGGCGGAAGGCGCGGTGAAGCTGCTGCAGCAGATGGGCGCGGAAGTCGTGGCGGCCTGTTTCGTCATCGACCTGCCCGATCTCGGCGGCCGCAAGAAGATCGAGGCGCTCGGCGTGCCGGTGCGCACGCTGATCGAGTTCGAAGGGGACTGACGCTCCGCCCCTGGCGGGGAGGCGGGAGGAGAGGACCAAGGCGACCGTGACATCCTGGATAACCGGCACGCCCTATGCCGCCATACTCGACACCGCATCGCGCGGTGCGCTGGAGCCGCTCAAGCCGCAATTGATCCCGGCGGGTACGGTGCTGTTCCGCCCCGGAGACGTACCGTTCGGCTTCGTGCTGACGATTTCGGGGCGGGTCAATGTCTATCTGAACAGCCGCACCGGGCGCGAATTGCTGCTCTATTCCATCGATCCCGGGCAGACCTGCGTGCAGACCACGCTCGGCATGCTCGGGTCGCAGCCCTATAGCGGCGAGGCGATTGCCGAGAGCGACGTTGTCGCGGCGGTCGTCCCGCCGGCGACATTCGACCGGCTGGTGCGCGAATCGGACGATTTCCGCCGTTTCGTCTTCAAGGCCTTCGGCGACCGGCTCGGCGAGATGACGCATTTGCTGGAAATGGTCGCCTTCGTGAAGGTTGAACTCAGGCTTGCGCAATGGCTTCTCGCCCAGGCGGACGCAGACGGGCTGGTCAGGGCGACGCATGCCGAGATCGCCTCTGTGATCGGCTCGGCGCGCGAGGTCGTCTCGCGGCGGCTGGAGGCCCTTTCCGGGCGCGGGATCGTATCGCTCGACCGCGGCGTCGTGCGGATCATTGCGCGTAACGAATTGCAGCGCATTGCAGGCGGACCCTAGCGCCATTCGGCCGAGTTTGATGTAATCGCGAACATGACGACGAAAATCCTTGTCAGCGCATGCCTGCTTGGACGGCCGGTCCGCTATAACGGGCGGGCGCTGACGCTGCACAGCTGTTTTCTACGGCGCTGGACGGAGCTTGGCATGATCGTACCGCTTTGCCCCGAGGTCGCCGCCGGTTTTGCGACCCCGCGCCGACCGGCGGAGATCGAAAGCGGATATGACGGAAGCGATGTTATCGACGGACAGGCGAGAATCCTCGAGGACACGCAGGCCGACGTCACCGACACATTCCTGCTTGGCGCTCAGATCGCACTGGATACGGCAAGGACGGAAAATTGCCGTTACGCGCTGCTGACGGATGGCAGCCCGTCCTGCGGATCGAGCTTCATCTTTGGCGGCGCGCATGACGGAACCCGCCGCGCAGGGGCCGGTGTCGTCGCAACGCTCCTCAGGCGCGCCGGTGTGCAAGTCTTCGCGCAGCATGAGATCGGCAAGCTGGCAGCCGAAATCGGGAGTGACCCCGCGTTAGAGAATGCCGGTTTTCGGTGACATGGTCACTGAAGCGGTTGGTTGATCTGTTATCCTGTCTCCATCGAAACACCATCGAAAGGACAGGGACATGTTCAAGACCAATATGGGCGGTATGGACCGCGGAATTCGCGCCATCGTCGGGATCATCCTGCTGGCGCTCTATTTCATGGGCACGGTGACAGGCGCGCTCGGCTGGGTGGTGCTGATCGTCGGCATCGTGATGCTGGCGACCGCCGTGATCGGCTGGTGCCCGGCCTATATGCCGTTCGGCATCAAGACCTGCAGGACCAGGTAATTTCCCATAGTCAAAGACTGGCGGCGACGAAGAGATCCGCCGCCGCCGGGCTGCAGGCGATGGGGATATCGTGCTGGATCGCGAGGCGCATCAGCGCCAGCAGGTCGAAGTCGAGCGAGGCCGGCCCGTGCGGGTCGGCGAAGAAGATGACGGCGTCGAGTTCGCCGGTCGCCACCAGCGCACCAAGCTGCTGGTCGCCGCCATGCGAGCCGCGCTGAAGGCGGCGGATCGACAGTGTCGGATCTTCCTTGCCGAGCATGGTGCCCGTCCCGCCGGTCGCGACGATGGAATGGCGGGCCAGCGTTTCGCGGTGCCGGCGCACCCAGGCGAGAAGCTGGGCCTTGCGATTGTTGTGGGCGACGAGCGCGATCTTGCGCGGCGCGGATGAGCGCTGGCGGGCGCGTCCGGTCATGGCGAGGATTGCCTGAACCTGCGCCACCAGCCCTTCGCCTGCCGCCGGAAACGCGCCGCGAAAGGCCGCGGTGCCGACCGTGAAGCCGGCGGCGCCCGCTTCGGCCACGGCGACGATGCGCTCCTCCGTATCGATCGAGCCGGCGACGATGACCGGTTTTGCCGTTGCCGCGCAGACCGCCTTCATCAGCTCGGGCACGTCGCCGTCGAAGCGATAGGCGAGGAGATCGAGGCCGTGCACGGTTTCGAGATCGGCGAGGCGGCGGGCGCTGTCGGCGATCGTCTCGACAGTGCCCTTCAGGATGCTCGGGTGGGAGACGATCTCGCCGGGAAAGGGAAAATAGCGCACGGGATGGGCGCGCAGCATCGGCGCGACCGTTTCCGCGCGGGTGCCGCCGAGCAGGCAGTCGACCTCAAGATCGATCGCCGCGCGGGCGGAGCGCAGTTCGCTTTCTGCATCTAGGCTGACAACTTCCAGATAGGCGCGCCCGCCCGCGGCGCGGATTTCGGAGGCAAGCCCTTTCAGATCTTCGAAGGGCAGGCCGACATCCTTGAAACCGATATGGCGGGCGCCGCCGGCCAACACGTCCTGCAGCCGTTCGCGCGCGTCCGGAATCGTGCGATCGTCTTCCGTCAGCATGAAGATGAAGTCGAATGCCATGCGGCGATCGTATCACCGTTCGGCGGCGGCGCCAGTGCCGTCAGACGTTGAACTTGAACAGCATCACGTCGCCGTCATGGACGACATATTCCTTGCCTTCGTCGCGCGCCTTGCCGGCTTCCTTGGCCGCGGTCTCGCCGCCGAGCGTGACATAGTCGTCATAGGCGATGGTCTGGGCGCGGATGAACCCCTTCTCGAAATCCGTGTGGATTTCGCCGGCTGCCTGCGGGGCCTTCGACCCCTTGCGCACCGTCCAGGCGCGGGTTTCCTTCGGGCCGGCGGTGAAGAAGGTCAGCAGATTCAGCAGGGCGTAGCCTTCGCGGATCAGCCGATCGAGGCCCGGTTCTTCCAAGCCCATCGCCTCCATGTATTCGCGCGCTTCCTCGTCCTCGAGCTGGGCGATCTCCGCCTCGATCGCCGCCGAAATGACGACGGTGCGCGCGCCCTGTTCGGCGGCCATCGCGTCGACGGCGGCCGAATGGGCGTTGCCGGTCGCGGCGTCCGCCTCGGCGACGTTGCAGACATAGAGCACCGGCTTGGAGGTCAGCAGGTTCAGGCTTTTCAGGATGGCGAGGTCTTCCGCCGCGATGCCGTCCAGCATCATGCGCACGGGCTTGGAATCCTGCAGCAGCGCCAACGCCTGTTCCATCACGGGGAGGATGGTCGTCGCTTCCTTGTCCTTGCCGGTGGCGCGCTTGCGTATCTGGACGATGCGGCGCTCCAGGCTTTCCAGATCGGCAAGCATAAGTTCGGTCTCGACGGTCTCGGCGTCGTCGACGGGATCGATGCGGCCCTCGACATGGGTGATGTCGTCATCCTCGAAGCAGCGCAGCACGTGCACGATGGCGTCGACTTCGCGGATATTGGCGAGGAACTGGTTGCCGAGGCCTTCGCCCTTGGAGGCGCCGCGCACGAGGCCGGCGATATCGACGAAGTTGATACGGGTCGGGATGATTTCCTTCGAGCCGGCGGCCGCCGCGATCTTCTTCAGGCGCTCGTCCGGCACCGCGACCTCGCCGGTGTTCGGCTCGATGGTGCAGAAGGGATAATTGGCAGCCTGCGCGGCCGCCGTCTTGGTCAGCGCGTTGAAGAGCGTCGACTTGCCGACATTGGGCAGGCCGACGATGCCGCATTTGAAACCCATCAGGTCAGTCCTTTTTTCCGAGTAGCTTTTTCAGCATCTCCGCCATCGGTCCGCTCGTCGGAACCTGCGGCCCGCCCTGGCGGGCCTGGCGGATATGGCTCTGCTGTTTGCGCACAGGCGCGGGGTTGGCGGCGGATTTCTTCTTCGAGGCGGCCACGTCGGATTCTCCCACGGCAAGCGCGATCTTGTTCATGAAGGACGAGTCCTCGCCCTTGACCAGAAGTCCGGCGTTGTCGGCGATCGTGTCGAGAAGCGGATCCAGCCAGGCCTGATCAGCCTTGGCGAAATCGCCCAGCACATGGCCGTGGACCCGTTCCTTCGCGCCCGGATGTCCGATGCCGAGACGAACGCGGCGGTAGTCCTTGCCGCAATGGGCGTCGATCGACTTGATGCCGTTATGGCCGCCCGATCCGCCGCCCGTCTTGATGCGCAGCTTGCCGGGGGCAAGGTCCAGCTCGTCATAGAGAACGACCAGATCCTCCGGCCCGAGCTTGTAGAAGCGCAACGCCTCGCCGACGGCCTGTCCGGAACTGTTCATGAAGGTCAGCGGCTTGATGACGAGAACCTTGTCGCCCTCGAGCCGGCCTTCGCTGATCTCGGCGTTGAACTTGTTCTGCCAGGGGCCGAAAGACGAATGGCGGCGGACGATCGCGTCCGCCGCCATGAAGCCGATATTGTGGCGGTTCGCGGCATATTTCGGACCGGGATTGCCGAGGCCTGCAATGACAAGCATGGCGCTGCCGTCTCCAATACGCCGGGGCGGGCGTTACTCCTCGCCGCCTTCCGCTTCGGTTGCTTCTTCCTCGCCGATGACTTCGACCTCGTCGGCCGCCGTCTCTTCGGCTTCGCTTTCTTCGCTCTTCAGGCCGGCCGGAGCGGCGATCGTCGCGATGGTGAAGTCGCGATCGGTGATCGTCGGGTGGACGTTCTCCGGAAGCGTGATGGAGGAAATCTTGATGGCGTCGCCGAGCTCAAGGCCGGCGAGATCCGCGGTGAAGTATTCCGGGATCGCATTGGCCGGGCAGTGAACCTCGACTTCGTGGCGCACCGTGTTGAGCACGCCGCCTTTGCGGATGCCGGGGCATTCTTCTTCGTTGACGAAGTGGACCGGGATGTTGACGGTCACTTCGGTCTTGGCCGACACGCGCAGGAAATCGACGTGGATCACGAAATCCTTGACCGGATCGAGGTCGTAGGACTTCGGCAGGACGCTGTGCTTCTTGCCGTCGATCTCGATCTCGGCGACCGTGGTCATGAACCCGCCGCCGTGGATCTTCATCGTCACTTCCTTGGCGGGAAGCGTGATGGAAAGGGGAGGCTTGTTGTCACCATAGATGACAGCCGGAATATTGCCGTTGCGCCGAATAGCCCGGGCGGACCCCTTACCGACCCGTTCGCGCGCCTCGGCCGTGAGCACGTATGCTTCGCTCATGGCGTTTCCTTTCGAGGACGTATCTGGAGTGTTTTTGCTGTTCCCAGAAAAACCAAAGCCGGTCGCCCGGCTTCGCCCGCGCAGCCTCCAAGGGTGTCTTGCGCGGATGGGCGTGCCTATAGCCTAACATTCGGGCCCGCGCAACCGGGCATGGGCGGCGCGTCAGCGGATGAAGACGCTCAGTCGAACAGGCTGGAGACTGATTGTTCGTGCGAGGTGCGGGCGATGGCCTCGCCGATCAGGTCGGTGACGGAAACCACGCGGATGTTGGGCGCGGATTCGACGGAGGCGGTGGGCTGGATGGAATCGGTGATCACCAGTTCGGTGAGCTGCGAAGACATGATGCGATTGACCGCGCCGCCGGACAGGACCCCGTGGGTGATATAGGCGGTGACGCTTTTCGCGCCCTTGGCGAGCAGCGCGTCGGCTGCGTTGCACAAGGTACCGCCGGAATCGATGATGTCGTCGATCAGGAAGCAGTTCTTGCCTTCGATGTCGCCGATGACGTTCATGACTTCCGATTCGCCGGGCCGCTCGCGGCGCTTGTCGACGATGGCGAGCAGCGTGTCGTCGAGCCGTTTCGACAAGGCGCGGGCGCGCACCACGCCGCCGACATCCGGCGATACGACCATCACGCTCGAGAGGTTCTTGTAGCGGGCGCGGATGTCGCGCGCCATCACCGGCACGGCGTAGAGATTGTCGGTCGGGATATCGAAGAAGCCCTGGATCTGGCCGGCATGAAGGTCGAGCGTCAGGACACGGTCCGCGCCGGCGCGGGTGATCAGGTTGGCGACCAGCTTGGCGGAGATCGGCGTGCGCCCGGATGTGCGGCGATCCTGTCGGGCATAACCGAAATAGGGGAGGACCGCGGTGATGCGGCGGGCCGACGACCGGCGGAACGCATCGATCATGATGAGCAGTTCCATCAGGTGATCATTGGCCGGATAGGAGGTCGACTGGAGGATGAAAACATCCTCGCCGCGCACGTTTTCCTGGATTTCGACGAAGATCTCCTCGTCTGCGAAACGGCGGACACTGGCCCGGCCGACGCCTATTCCGAGATATTTGGCAACATTCTCAGCGAGTTGGCGATTGGAATTGCCGGAGAACAGTTTCATTGCGCCGTGCCAGTGCGTGCTGTGGATAACTTGGCGCGGGTTTTACAGCCATGGCCTTGCTTTTCAAGGCGTCTCGTCGGTTTCGCACCGCAAAACTGTGGGGGAAATGTTTCCCGCCCGTTCATGCGGGGTTTTGCGGGGCGGGCGAGGGGGCGCTTCTGAGCCAGAGAATGTACTGGCTCATCACCTTGTCGGCGATCGAATCCATGGTCTCCGGCGTCACGGACGCCCAAGGATCGGCGGTCGCGCCGGGGACGACTTCCTGGCCCTGGATGCGGTGGACGCGCTGGCCGCTGGGCGAGACGACATCCCAGACATGGATCACCGAGGTCGAGCCGTTTTCCGTGAAGGCGGAGAAGTAGCCCTTGATCTCGTTGGTCATGCCGGGCGTGCCCTGCGGCACCAGGGTGACGCCATTGGCGCTGCCGACGGCGCCAAGCCGCTTCGACAGGGCGGCGACCAGCTGAACAGGCGCGCCGACCACGGGGGCGAAATAGACGCGCGCAAGTTCCTGCCCGTTGGCCGGCTGGCCGGCCGCGGCGACCCCGCCCGGCTGGGCGGTTCCGTCGACGGAGGGGAACTGGGCATTGGCGGCTGCGTTCGACCGGTCCTGTTTTTTGCCGAGGCCGAAAGTGCTGTCCGCTCCGGTGCAGGATGCGACGAGGAGCAGCAGACACGCCATGCCTGCCAGTCGAGACAGAATTTGCGTCATGCAGCCCCTTCCCGTCGCGCTTTCGCGCCGTTCTCCCATTCCTGTCAAACCTTTAACCTAACCGACAATCAAATCAAGTTTGTGGCGGGACAGGCATTCGGGCCCGTTTTCGGTCGTCAGATAGGTCTGCCCCAGCGTCATGGCGGTGCCGCTCTCGGAATCCGCGATGATCATATGGGCGAAGAGAACCATGTTGGGGACGATCTCCCTCGGGTTTCCGGCGAAGAACATCGGCTTGTCCATCCAGCATGGGGTGAAATGCGCGCCGAGCGAATAGCCGCAGGCATTGAGACGGTGGCGGGTCAGGTCGGCGGCGGCCATCGCCCTGGCATGGGCGTCGAAAACGTCGCCGAATGTGTGGCCGACGGTCATCGCCTCCTCGCAGGCGAGCAGCGCGTCCTTGGCCGCTTCGTAGAGTTCGAGGTGGCGGGGCGTCGGGGTGCCGGTCAGCACGGTGCGCATCATGGCGACATGATAGCGGCGGTAGACGCCGGCCCATTCGAGGGTCAGCTGGTCGTCCTTGTCGAGCTTGCGGCGACCGGACTTGTAGCGGCAGAGCAGCGCGTCCTGGCCGGAACCGATGATGAATTCATTGCCGGCATAGTCGCCGCCGCCCTCGAACACGGCACCCTGCATGGCGGCGAGGATGGCGCTTTCATCCGTGCCGGCCTTGATCAGCGGGATGGCGGCGGTCAGCGCGTCGTCGGCGAGCTTGCCGGCCTCACGGACATAGGCGATCTCGGCGTCCGACTTGACGGCGCGCAGCCGCGGAACGATCAGCGAGGCGTCTTCCAGCGTGGCGAAGGTGTTCAGCGCCTCGTCGAGGCGGCGGCCGTTGAAGGCGGTTAGACCGGGCGTGTCGTACTCGATGCCGATGCGGGACCCGAGAAGGTCGCGGTCCGAAAGCAGGTCGCGCAATTCGCGGGTCGGATTGGCCTGGGCGCGGTCCTCCCAGATGACGATGGTCTCGACATTCGAGGTGTGGCGGGCCTGGCGCAGATCGGCGGAACGCGTCAGCAGGGCGATGTCGCCCGACTTCTCGACGATCATGCACTGGAAGAAGCAGAAGCCGAACGTGTCATAGCCGGTCAGCCAGTACATGCTCTCCTGCGCGAAGAGCAGCATGGCGTCGAGCTTGGCTTCCTTCATCTCGGCAAGAAGGCGGTTCTTGCGGGTCTCGAATTCCTGCGCATCAAAATGCAAAGCCATCTCGCATCTCCTTCATCACGGAAGCGGGGTCTCAGTCGGTCAGAACGATCGCCGAAATCTGGCGGCCGTAATCCGGTTCGCGCCGGTGTGTCGTGCGGCGATAGGAAAAGAAGCTGGTCTCGTCCGCATAGGTGCAATGCCCCGTATGGGCCGCATCGACGCCGGCTCGTTCGAGCCGCGCGACGATGTAGGAGGGCAGGTCGAACATGAAATGCCCCTCGCGCGCGGACGGGGAAAAGAAACGGCGATTGTCCGGATCGACTTCGGCGAAACGGGCCTCGAATTCGGGGCCGACCTCATAATTCTCCGGGCCGATGGAGGGGCCGAGCACGGCGCGGATCGCGCCGCGGCGAGCGCCGGCTTCGACCATCGCATCGACGGTGTTCTCGATCACGCCGGTAAAGGCGCCCTTCCAGCCGGCATGGGCGGCACCGACGACTCCGCCGGCCTCGTCGGCGAAGAGGATCGGTCCGCAATCGGCCGCGAGTACGCCTATGATCACGCCAGGCGTCGTGGTGACCACCGCGTCGACCTTCGGGCGGTCGCCTTCGGGAAAGGGTTCGGAAATGGTGACGACATCGGGCGAATGGACCTGGTGCGGCGTCGAAAGCCGCTTTCCGGGCCAGCCGAGCGCGGCGGCGACGCGGCCGCGATTCTGCCGGACGAGGTCCGGATCGTCATCGGAGCCGAGGCCGACATTCAGCCCCGCATAGATGCCCGACGAAACGCCGCCCTGACGGGTGAAGAAACCGTGCCGGACATTCCCGATGCCGGACAGGCCTTCAGAAAGGATCGGATCGACCGCGTCCCGGATTTCGATATTCATGTGATCTGCTTGCTCCGCCGGACGCACCCTGTTTCAGCTTCGTGACCATGTCAACAAGCCGGGTTGTGCCATTCAGGCGAATGGCGGCAGCGCCAGCGGAGCGCCAGTCAGGCACAAGACCTTGAACAATCCGCCCATTTCGGCCTTGCCGGTTCCGGCCAGCCTCTCGGCGGCGGCGCGGATCTCCGCCTGCGTCTTTTCGTCCTTTCCGTGACCGAGCGCGCCGGCGCGCTGGGCGAGGCCCAAGGAGAGCAGGAAATCGCCCTGGGTCATCGGCGGAAGCGCGGTTGCGCCCGCCGATTCGGCCGCTCTTGCCAGCGACTCGAAGTCGACATGGCTGGTAAGATCGGCCGAACCCGGCTCTTCCAACACGGAGACGAAACGATGGCCGCGAAGCGCCTGCAGCGTGTCTGCGAAACCAGAGTGCAGGTGTCCGTAATCTATGACGAGCGCGGCGCCGCCATGGGCGACCAGCCTTTCGCCGAGTGTCGCGGCGATGGCTTCGCGCGCCGGCGCATATTCGAAGACCGCACCTTCGGGGGCCGCGCCGGCGCCGGCCGGCAGAAGCGAGGGATCGGACACGGGGAGGCCGGGCACGATGGCAAGGTTGCTGTCGGTATCGAGCCCGACACGGCGCTCGCGCCAGCCATCCGGCATCTGCTCGAACTGGCGGACCGGGACGGCGTCGAACAATTCGTTGGCGACGAACAGCATCGGCAAAGCCGGCAGGGTCGAGAGCTCGCCATGCCATTCGACCGCATGGGGAACGAGTTTTTCGGCCTGGACGCCGCGCAGTCTCTCGCTTGTCTCGACGAGATGGATTTGCGCTGCGGCGAGGAACGACGGGTCGATGCGGGCGGTGCGGATGATGTCGCGCATCAGCGTGCCGCGGCCGGGGCCCATCTCGACCAGCGCGAAGGGAGCCGGGCGGCCAAGCGCGCGCCATGCATGGACGAGCCATGCGCCGACCATCTCGCCGAACATCTGGCTGATCTCCGGGGCCGTGATGAAGTCACCGCCTTCGCCGAAGGGTTCGCGCGTCGTGTAATAGCCGTCCGCGGGATCGAACAGGCACATTGCCATGTAATCGGATACCGGCAGCGGGCCGGCCGTCTCGATCAGCCGGCGGATGCGGTCTTCGAGGCTCATCAGGCGGGCCGGCGTCTCGCCGAGACGACGAGGGCGACGCCGAGCAGGACCATCGGGACCGAGAGGATCATGCCCATGGTGAGCCAGCCGCCATAGAGATAGCCGAGTTGGACGTCCGGTTCGCGGAAGAACTCGACGAAAATGCGGGCGAGCCCATAGCCGGCGATGAAGACGCCGGTGACGAAGCGCGGCGTCTGCAGCTTCATGAGGTTGTGGGTGCAGAATCGGAGCACCAGGAACAGGGCGAGGCCTTCCAGCGCCGCTTCGTAAAGCTGGCTCGGATGGCGGGCGATGTCGCCGCCGGTCGGAAAGACCATGGCCCAGGGCACGTCGGAGGCGCGGCCCCAGAGTTCGGAATTGATGAAATTGGCGAGGCGGCCGAAGAACAGGCCGATCGGCACGACGACCGAGACGATGTCGATCAGGCTCCAGACGGGCAGCTTGCGCCGCCAGGCGAAGGCGAACATGGCGATGGTCGTGCCGATCAGTCCGCCATGGAAGGACATGCCGCCCTGCCATGTCTTGAAAATGCGCGCGGGGTCGTCGAGATAGACCGGCAGGTCGTAGAAGAGGACGAAGCCGAGCCGTCCGCCGACGATGATGCCGATTGTCGCCCAGAGGATGAAATCGTCGAGATCGGCTTCTGTCACCGGCGCCTTGCCGCCCCAAAGCCGGTCGTTGCGCACCAGGCGCCTTGCATAGAGCCAGCCGAGCACGATGCCGCCGATATAGGCGAGCGAATACCAGCGGATGGCGACCGGGCCTATCTGGAAAAGGATCGGGTCGATGTTGGGGAAGGGCAGGGCGAGTTGGGTGAGGGCGGCGGAAAACATGGATCGGGTCCTCGGGAGGCCGCGTCACCTTGCAATGCGGCCGGCGCGGCAATAGCTATGTCTTGAACACGGGAGTAGCCGCAATGACAACTGGCCCCAACAAGATTATGGACGATTTCGCCCGCCTTATGACCGACATGGCGGGAACCGCGCAGGGCATGCGCCAGGAGGTCGAAACGGCCTTCCAGCACCAGATCGAGAGGATGCTTTCGGGCATGGACCTCGTCAAGCGCGAGGAGTTCGAGGCGGTGCGCGAAATGGCGATCAAGGCGCGCGACGAGAACGAGGCGCTGGCCAAGCGAGTCGAGGAACTCGAAAAGAAACTCGCCGCAGGCTCCTGACCGGACCGCAATCCAACTTTTAACAAAAAGTTCACAGCGATTTTTCGTGGGGAGTCTTGCCGCGAAAAATCGAGCTTTCAGAGTCGCTTAAGACTCGCCTGCCGGGCGTCGCCGATCTCTATCCACATCTGAATTTAGCGCTTTTTTAACCAAGGGGCTTTTCCGCGAGTCACGGATCAATAGACTGAAATTATTGAGTGATTCGTACCCAGCGAATGAAAGTTAAGCGCAGCCGCGTCAGTCCGTTGCAGCACTCGTTCGCCTTCATCGTAACCGTGTCGCTTACCTGAACCGGTTTTGAAAGCGCCGCCTCTCGGGGCGGAAAACGAAAATAGGATTGGCAATGAGCCTGATTGAGCTGGATTATTACCGCGCCGCGCATCCCGTCGATGTGATCGAGCAGGTTGCTCACGTGAATGACTGGAATTTCGAACGCACCGGCGATGACGAGATCGCGGTGGCGGTGCAGGGGCACTGGACCAACTACCATGTCTCCTATGCATGGATGGAGGACTTCGAGTCGCTTCATTTCGCCTGCGGCTTCGACGTCAAGGTGCATGACAGCCGCTTCGTGGAGTTGATGCGTCTCCTGTCGCTGATCAACGAGCAGTTGCTGATGGGCCATTTCGACCTGTGGGAGCAGGAGGGCGCGGTGATGTTTCGTCACTCGCTGCTGCTGGCCGGCGGAGCCGAACCGACCGAGGCTCAGGTCGAGGTGATGCTGTCGAGCGCCATCGAAACCTGCGAGGCCTATTACCAGGCGTTCCAGTTCGTGCTGTGGTCCGGTGCAACCGCGAAGGAAGCGCTGGAAAGCACGATGTTCGAAACCCAGGGCGAAGCCTGAGGAGACAAAGCATGGCAACCGATCTCGAGGCGCTGGCGCCTGAGATAGGCTTTGACGACTATCTGCGAGTCGACATCCGGACCGGCACGATCGTCGAGGCCGAGCCGTTTCCGGAGGCGCGCAAGCCGGCGATCAAGATGATGATCGATTTCGGCCCGGAGATCGGGGTGAAGAAATCCTCGGCGCAGATCACCGAGCACTACAAGCCCGAAGAACTCGTCGGGCGGCAGGTCATGGCGGTGGTGAATTTCCCGCCCCGCCAGATCGGACCGATCCGTTCGGAAGTGCTGACGCTCGGCTTCCACGACGAGAACGGGGCGGTGGTGCTGGCAGGGCCAGGGCACACGGTGCCGAACGGCAAGCGGCTTCTCTGACCTTTTAGACCGGCAGGCGCAGTTCGGCGCGCAGGCCGCCCATCGGGCTGTCGTCGAGCCTGATGTCGCCGCCATGGCTGCGGGCGATGTCGCGGGCGATCGACAGGCCGAGCCCGGTCCCGCTTTCATTCAGGTTGCGCGCCTCGTCGAGGCGGAAGAAGGGTCGGAACACGTCCTCGCGCTGGTCTTCGGGAATGCCCGGCCCGTCATCGTCGATGGTCAGCGTCAGCCAGCCCTTGGAGTTGCGCGCGACGATCTCGACGCTGTCGGCATAGCGGAAGGCGTTCGAGGTGAGGTTGGTGACCAGCCGGCGGAAGGCGCCGGGTCGCACGACGATGTCGGGCCGTCCGATCAGGCTCGTGCGGACGGTCTTGCCCGATAATTTGCCGTCGGCGCGGACATGGTCGAGCATGTCCTGAAGGTTCAGTTCGGCCGTTTCTTCCTTGGCGTCACTCTTGGCGAAGGACAGGTAGCCTTCCAGCATGGACTGCATGTCGGCGACGTCTTTTTCGAGCGCCTCGTTGACCTTCTTGTCGCTGGAGAGCGCCAGCTGCAGCTTGAAGCGGGTCAGGATGGTGCGCAGGTCGTGACTGACGCCCGACAGCATGGTGGTGCGCTGTTCGATCTGTTTTTCGATACGTTCGCGCATCTGGATGAAGGCGAGACTGGCGCGGCGAACCTCGATGGCGCCGCGCGGGCGGAAATCGGTCGGCAGCGGCCGGCCCTTGCCGAAACTCTCTGCCGCCTCGGCGAGCTTCTGGATCGGCCGGATCTGGTTGCGCAGGAACAGGATGGCGATGAACAGCAGCACGAGCGACGTGCCAACCATCCACAGAAGAAAGATATGCGTGTTGGACGCATAGGCTGAGCTGCGCAGCGCGAGGACGCGCAACACCTTGTTCTCCATCTGGATGCGGATCTCGACCAGATTGGAATTGCCGACAGTGTCGATCCAGAAGGGGCGGCCGATCTGCCGGGTGATTTCCTCCGAGAGGATGCGGTCGAGGATCGAGAAGAACGGTTTCGGCGCTGGCGCCGGCAGCGGATCGGGCGGGAGGATGGCGATATTGAGGTTGAGCCGGTCGCGCGCCATGCGGATGACCTGCTCGTATTCGGCGTCCTGGGGATAGGTCTCGATGATGTCGATCACGGCGGCGATGTCGCGGGTGACCGCCGTCGACAGGCGCTGGGTGACCGTCTGCCAGTGGCGCTCCATGAAGACGAAGGCGACGACCGATTGCAGCAGGACCATCGGCGCGATGATGATGATCAGCGAGCGCGCATAAAGGCCGCGCGGCATGGCGTCGGTGAAATAGCCGGTCAGTCGCCGAAGCTGGACGGAGGAGGTGCGCATGATGCGGCGCAGGCGCAATGCCAGCGTCCGCCTGCGCGTTCTCGGTGCCCGGTTCCCGCCGAGGTCTGTCGTGGCCATGCCGCCCCTTGAGCGCGCCGGACGGGAGATGATCCCGTCTTGCGCCTGTCTATTCGATCGAGAGACGGTAGCCTATTCCGCGGACCGTTTGAAGATAACGGGGATTGGCCGGATCCGCCTCGATCTTGCGGCGCAGACGGTTGATCTGGACGTCGATGGTGCGTTCGCCGATGCCGGAGCCTTCCGCGAACATTTCATGGCGGGGGATGGTGTCGCCGGCGTTTTCGGCGAAACGGACCATGATCTCCTGTTCGCGATCGGTCAGATGCACCGGCTCGCCGCTGCGCTTCAATTCGCGCCGCGCGATCACGAAGGTGAAGGGGCCGAAGACGATCTGCTCGATCTTGGGGGCGGGGGCCGCGGCGCCGCGCTTGACGATGTTGCCGACGCGCAGCAGCAATTCGCGCGGATCGAAGGGCTTGGGCAGGTAATCGTCGGCGCCGGCTTCGAGTCCCTCGATGCGCTCCTCCGTCTCGGAACGGGCGGTCAGCATGAGAATTGGCACATGGCGCTCGTCGCCGCGTAGGCTGCGGGCCAGCGATATGCCGCTTTCGCCCGGCATCATCACGTCGAGGATCAAGAGATCAAATTCCAGCCCGGCGATCTTGCGGCGGGCTTCCTCCGCCGTCGCGGCGCTGGTGACGCGAAAGCCGTTCTGGCACAGATATTCGGTCAGAAGCGTGCGGATGCGGGTGTCGTCGTCGACGATCAGGATGTGGGGCGCGTCGTCCAGAACGCCGTTGAGGACGGCCTCAGTCATGGCGCCGCGTCCTGTTTGCCGGCGGCCGGTGTGGCGCCGGAGCGCGATTTGCGCTGCGCGGCATTGAGCATTGCGATCTGTTCGTTTGCATTTTCAGTCACCATCGCCAGCAGGAATCTCGCGATATCCTCCTCCGCACAGCCGGAGCGTTCCAATGCCGCCACTATGCGGCGAGACTGTGGCTCGCGCAGGTCGCGGATCAGCGCCTGGCCCTTGCCGGTCAGATAGAGTTCGCGCTGGCGACGGTCCTCTGGACCCGGTTTCTGTTCGATATAGCCGGCATCGACGAGCTGTTTGAGAACGCGGGCGAGGCTCTGCTTGGTGATCTTGAGCAGGTCCAGCAGTTCCGCGACGGTCAGGCCAGGCTTACGGTCGACAAAGTGCATGACACGGTGATGGGCGCGGCCGAAGCCGATCTCGCCGAGGATCGTATCGGGATCCGAAATGAAATCGCGATAGGCGAAGAACAGCAGTTCGATCAGTTCGGAAGCGGGGAGTGTGTCGGTCTTGGGGCTCATCGAAGGAGGAAATGTCCGGTCGCGGGAGGGAGAAAGTTTATGTCAGTCATGTTGACATAATTTGCACCGCCCGATAATTTCTTTCAAGGGTATGCGTGCGCCGCGCAGCATTTGAAAAGATCCGCGATGCGGAAATTCATGGTTGTTGCGCCCCAAAGGGTTCATACTGTCCCTCACATAACAAGACGCAAATAAAAGATCACGGCGGAAGATACGGAGTTTCCCATGGCTGGAGTCCCTTTTGATCAGTTAGACGGCCATATCTGGATGAATGGCGAGTTCGTGCCGTGGAAGGATGCGAAGGTCCATGTCCTGACCCACGGCCTGCACTACGCCAGCGCGGTCTTCGAGGGCGAGCGGGCCTATGGCGGCGAGATCTTCAAGCTGACCGAACATACCGAGCGGTTGCATGAATCCGCGCGGATCCTCGGTTTCGAAATCCCCTATTCGGTGCAGGAAATCGACGATGCCTGCGTCGCGCTTCTCCACAAGCAGGGCTTTACGGACGCCTATGTCCGTCCGATCGCCTGGCGCGGATCGGAGATGATGGGCGTGTCGGCGCAGGCCAACAAGATCAATCTCGCCATCGCGATCTGGCAGTGGCCGAGCTATTTCGATCCGGAACAGCGCCTGAAAGGCATCCGCCTCGATCTCGCCGAATACCGCCGCCCCGACCCGCGAACCGCACCGTCGAAATCGAAGGCCGCCGGCCTCTACATGATCTGCACGATTTCCAAGCACGCCGCCGAAGCCAAGGGCTATGCGGACGCGCTGATGCTGGACTGGCGCGGCCAGGTGGCCGAGGCGACCGGCGCGAATGTGTTCTTCGTCAAGGACGGCGTCATTCATACGCCGACGCCGGACTGCTTCCTGGACGGCATCACGCGGCGCACCGTCATCGATCTTGCCAAGAAGCGCGGTTACGAGCTTGTCGAGCGGGTGATCATGCCGGTGGAGATGGAAGACTTCGAGCAGTGTTTCCTGACCGGCACCGCCGCGGAAGTGACGCCGGTCTCCGAGGTCGGACCGTACAAGTTCGAGGTCGGTGAGATCACCACAAACCTGATGAACGACTATACCGCTGCGGTGACGCCTGCGCACCAGGCCGCGGCGGAATAGCAAGAACCTGCCGAAAAACGACAAAGGCCCGGTCAGACCGGGCCTTTTTTGTCTTTGGCGATTCCGGACCGGTAGTTTCAGGTTCATCCTGTGGAAGGTTGGCATAAGCCGGCCGGAGACAGGAGGATAATCATGGAAAGTCTCGTTCCAATCATCGTGCAGATCGTTACCGGCATCATCGGCGGACAGGCGGTGGGCGCTGCCCTCAAGCAGGCGGCGATGTCGCAATTGCCCAAAATATTGAGCGGCGCGATCGGCGGCGTCGGTGGCGGCGCGCTGCTGGGCTCACTGATGAGCAATCCGGCGGCTGGCGGCGCGCTGAAGGGCCTGCTCGGCGATGCCGTTGGCGGCGCGGCAGGGGGTGCCGTTCTGACCGGCATCGTTGGCGCCGTCATGGGTGCAATGAAGAAGGGCTGAAAAGCAGGCAGAATTCGAAAGGACGGCTCCGTGCGGGCCGTCCTTGTTTCTTCGGGGTTGCGAAACCGATCGACAAACTGGCAGGAAGCGGGCCGGAAAGATCAACGATACAAGGAAAGTTCATGGCGGCGACGCTCAATGCGCTGATCATCCCCGTGACACCGTTCCAGCAGAATTGCACGGTGATGTTCGATACGGAAACCAAACACGGGGTCGTCGTCGATCCGGGCGGTGATGTCGACCAGATCCAGGAGGCGCTGGAGAAAAACGGCGTCATCGTCGAGGCGATCTGGCTGACGCATGGCCACATCGACCACGCCGGCGGGGCGATGGAATTGAAGGAAGCGCTGGGCGTCGACATCATCGGCCCGCACAAGGCCGACAAGATGCTGCTCGACAAGCTGGAGGATCAGGCGAAGATGTTCGGCCTGCCGGGGACTGTGCGCAACGTGACGCCGGATCGCTGGCTGGAAGATGGCGAGACGCTGTCGTTTGCCGGCCACGACTTCGAGGTGCTGCACTGTCCCGGTCATGCGCCGGGCCACGTCGTCTTCTACAATCGCGAAGCCAGTTTCGCCCATGTCGGCGACGTGCTTTTCCGCGGCTCGATCGGGCGGACCGATCTTCCGGGCGGCGACCACGCGACGCTGATCGCCTCGATCAAGGAGAAGCTTTTCCCGCTCGGCGACGATATCGGCTTCATCTGCGGGCACGGGCCAGGCGGCCGGATCGGCGAGGAGAGGCGGACCAATCCCTTCCTCGCATAATAGCCACCGGTAATCGCAGGTTGCCCGGACAAACGAAAAGGCCCGGAGGCTATGCCGTCCGGGCCTTGTCGCATTAAGTGCCGGAGGTCATTTCGGCACGCAGAAATGGTCGCGGTTGTCATAGCCGCGATAGGTGCCGGTTTCCGGATTGAACGAGCGATAGCGATCGTCGCACCATTCGTACCAGCCGCGGGTCCAGGGCTCGAGGGTCGATCCGTAGGTGATGACCTTCGGGCCGCGGGAGGGCGCCGGCGGATAGGCGTTCGGGGCCGGATAGGTCTCGTAAACCGTCGACGGGTTGGAATTGGAGAGTGCGCCGGCGATGATCGCCGCGCCGGTGATGCCGAGAATGATGGCGGCCGCGGCGCTGCCGTCGTCATGATGGCGGCGCTCGACGCGGGGCGGGTAGTAGCCGCCGCGACGCTTCTTGAAGTGCTTCGTGTGGAACCTGCCGTCGCCGCCGCGGACTCCGCCGCCACAGTTCGGATTGTCGCGCAGATCGCAGTGTCCGCCGACATGGCGGATGCCCTCGCGATGGCCCCAGCCATCGGCGGCGGCCGACACGGTGGAAAGCGGGGTCATCGCGGTGCCGGCGACGGCAAGGGCGGCGACGAAGGTCTTCAGCGACCTGGCGTTGGTTTTCTGTTTCATATTCGTGCTCCGTTCGCGTTGTTCCCGTATTCCGAGGGCACGCCGGCCCTAACGCGTGGGCCCATGTTGCCGTTTCCAAGCTGAACGCAGCCTGAACGGCTCTTCACATTGCCTTTCGGTGCGAAATCCTTGCACGGAAAACGCGAAAGGCGCGAACCGGTTCCGGTTCGCGCCTTCAGTCTGCATAACAATAACGGCGACAATTCGCCGAAAGCTTCGCCTTAGTCGGCGATGGCGAGGTTGACCGCTTTCGGGCCCTTGCCGCGACGGTCTGGCTCGGTCTCGTAGGAGACCTTCTGGTTTTCGTCGAGGGTGGCGAGGCCGGACGCCTGCAGGGCGGAGATATGGACGAAGATGTCCGCGCCGCCATTGTCCGGCTTGATGAAGCCGTAGCCCTTGTCCGCGTTGAAGAATTTGACAGTACCTGTCTCAGACATGTTACCGGATCCTTTTCCGTATCTTGCGGCTGCCCAGAGAGTCTGCCGCGCTTCAGTTGCCGGTCGCACCATGCGACCGGTCGAGGGCAGGCAGTTCTCGAATGCAGGGAAAGGGACCAGTTCTCGCGTCGCCCGAAGGTCTGACGCCCGGCTTGTTCTTTGGCGTGCCGGCGCGCGGTATTTCCAACTTCCGTTGTTCGCAAATTGCCCGAACGGCAAAATCGTTGCGCGAAATACGGGCGGAAGTAAAGCGAAACTTTTGTGAAGTGCGCCCGCAAGATCCTGCAATTGCGGCAAATGTGCCACGTGACAGCGGTCCGGAAGCCGCCTAGACTCAAGCCCGAATCCTCTACAGGCGGGCAGGCGCATGGCGGCACGGCACTGGCATTACGGGCTTATCGGCATCGGCTTTGCACTCGCCGCGGCGGCGCTTTCGGGTTGCGAGGCGACCGTCAATCCGCCGCCGGCCGACCCGCAATACTGCCCGCAAGTCTATCAGCCGGTCTGCGCCCGCACCGAGACGGGCGGCAAGACCTTTCCGAATGCCTGCGTGGCGCGGGCGTCGGGCTATGAAGGCTATGCGCCCGGCGCCTGCGAGCCGCGCAAGCCGGACCGGGTCTGCCCGGAGATCTACCAGCCGGTCTGCGCCCGGATCGGCAATCAGTACCGGACCTACTCGAATGACTGCGTAGCCGGCGCGGAAGGCGCGCGCACGGTCTATCAGGGGACTTGCAAGGGAGGATAGCATGTATCGGATCATTCTTTTCACGATGGCGGCCATGGTCGTCGGCTTTTCGGCGCGCGGCCATGCGGAGGAGTTGAAGGTCGGTATTGCGCGCGACATGCCGAGCGTCACCGTCGAAACCGGGAGCGGTCCGGTGGAGATCCGCCGTATCCAGGATACCGAGCATGAAATTACCGGGGAGTTTGCGAAAACGTCCCGCGCGTGCCCGCCCTTTTGCATCCAGCCGATGGCGCCGGCCGAGGGCGTCACGACGATCGGCGAACTGGAACTGATCGACATGCTGAAGGACCCCGAGGCCGTGGTGGTCGATAGCCGGACCGTCGATTGGTACCAGGGCGGCTCGATTCCCGGCGCGATCAGCCTGCCTTACACGCAGGTTGGAGACCGGCTGACCGAGCTCGGCTGCGAACCGGATTTCGACGGCTGGGACTGCGAAAACGCCAAGCGCGTCGCACTGTTCTGCAACGGGCTGTGGTGCGGCCAGTCGCCGACGGCCATCCGCGCGATGGTTGCCGCCGGTTATCCGGCCGAGCGCATCTTCTACTATCGCGGCGGGATGCAGAGCTGGCGAGTGCTCGGGCTGACCGTGACGGGTGAAGACTAGGAAAGCGTACGTCCCGCCCCTAAGGCTCGCTTGGTGCGAGAGTCTCTGTCCCGTCCTTAAGTGTCGCCTAAGCGCTCACTGACGGGCCCCTAGCGGATCAGATCGGCAATCAATTGGCGGATGTTGCCGCCAATCGCCATTTCCGATTGTTCGAAGGCCCTGTTTTTCGCCTTGTAGCGGGCATAGGCCGCTTTCAGCGGCGCTTGGATCGCGTCGCGGATCGCCTTGCATCCGGGATCGTTTTCCTGCCGGAAGCCAACCGTGCTGTCGTAGATTTCCTGCGCCATTTCCTCGACATAGCGGCCATGCACCGCCTCGTGGGCGCGGATGCCGGCGATGAAAACACGCCAGCGCGCAGCGGTCCCGGGCGGCAGAGGTTCCGCCGGCTCGGGCAGCGTGTAGGTCACGGTCAGGAACGGTCGCGCCGCCTTCAGCACACAGGCATTGCCCTCGCGGACATAGTCGCGACCCCATCTCAGGTCGAAATCGGTTTTGGCGACCGCGCTCGACGCGCCGCCCCTGAGCCGCGGACCGCGCTGGCCGATCGAAGCGTAAAGCGCCTTGCCGGTGTTTCCGGAAATCGCATAGGTTGTCTCGACGATCTTCGCGCGGATTCCGGCATGTGCCGGAGCCGAGAGAAAACTGAGGGCGAGGATGGCGATCAGTTGGCGCATGCGGTTTCCCGTGGTTGGCCGCATTTACCCAACTCGCCGCCAACATGTCACGCGGCGTCTGCGGACATGCCCGGATTTCTAAACGTTCAGCAGGGGAGCATCACGCAAGCGCAGGTCCATTCGATGCGCATGAAGCCGTCCCGCTCCTCGCGTTTCAGCGCGACAAGTCGGCATTCCATGCCTTCCTTGCAGCCGAGCGTGAAACAGTCGATGAACTGCCGGCCGCGCGCATCGGTCGAGATGTAGATGTTGCAAGTGCGCTCGCCATCCTCGCAGCCGCACCATTCGATGACGGTGCCGTGATCGTCCTTTTCACGGCGCTTGTCGCATTTGCCCTTGTCGCAGTCGCCATGACATTCGAGCTCGTAGGTCGACTTGCCGTCCTTGCGGGTCTCGACGACGATGCCGTGGCACGGACACTTCTTTTCGGCTTCCATGGGGGCCTCCTCCGGTTTGCGCCCCACTGAAAGGTACCATTTTCGCGACGCCGGCCCCATTGCCACATCTTGCCGGAGGATGTCTGTCGCGACGTTAAGCTCCGGACTGGGTCCTCGCTGGCGAGTCCCTGTAACCCCTTCGCCATTTGCCGATCGCGCGCTATAATCCCTCCCATGATGCACTCGATCTCCTCCCACACGATCCGCGCGGCGGGTCCGGACACCGGCAACGCCCCGCCCAAGGGCAAGACGGTCACGAAACCGAAGGTCGAACGGCCGAAGTTGCACAAGGTCATCCTGATCAATGACGACTACACGCCGCGCGACTTCGTCACCCAGGTCCTGAAGGCCGAGTTCGGCATGGGCGAGGACCGCGCCTACCAGGTGATGATGACGGCGCATCGCAAGGGCGTCTGCGTGATCGCGGTCTATCAGCGCGACGTCGCCGAGACCAAGGCGACCCGGGCCACCGATTACGGCAAGAAATTCGGCTTTCCGCTGATGTTCACGACCGAGCCTGAAGAGTAGCCGTCGCCGCCTCTTCCTACTGGCCGCGCGTACCCGGCGGCCTTGCCGGCTGCGGCGCGTCGGTCTGCCTCGAAAGCCCCCGGATTACCGGTCTCGCAGAAGTCTTTGCATGCGAGATTTTGTGCAGTGCGGAATCATCTTCTTAAGAAATTTCGGCTTTGCTTCGGCGAGCGCCTTGGTTCGAGGCGGGGTATTACTGGGGACATCGATGAAATTCACGATTTCGAGGAAACTCATTTCGCTCGTGGCGATCAGCCTTGCCGTCTGCGCGGCATTGATCACGCTGGCCTTGTTTTCGCAAAACCGCCTGCTACTCAATGAGCGCAAGAGCCTGGTCGAGACGCAGGTCGAATCCGCGATCGGCGTGACGCGGCACCTGATCTCTCTGGCCGAAAGCGGCGCGCTGACCGAGGAACAGGCCAAGCAGGCGGCGCTCGATACGATCGGCGCGATGAAATACGGCAATGGCGACTATATCTTCGTCAATGCGGTCGACGGCGTCTCGCTGCAGCACCCCAATCCGAAGGTCGTCGGCCAGAACCTCTCCGGCATGAAGGACGCGAATGGCGTCTTCTTCACCGCCGACATGACCAAGGCGGCCAAGGCTGGCGGCGGCTTCGTCTCCTATCAGTGGCCGCGCGTCGCCGACGGGCCGGCGCTCGACAAGATCTCCTATGCCGACCTCGTGCCGGAATGGGGCTGGGTCATCGGCACCGGCGTGTTCATGGACGACTTGCGGCAGATCTCGTGGAATTCCGGCGTCCAGCTGATCGGCTGGTCCGCCGTGCTGCTGGCCGGCCTGATCGCGGCCGCCGTGTTCATCGCCCGCTCGATTTCGCGACCGATCACCGACATGACGCAGGCCATGCGGCACCTCGCGGATGGCGACAAGGATGTCGACGTGCCGGCGCTCGGCCGCGGCGACGAGATCGGCGACATGGCCGAGGCCGTGCAGGTGTTCAAGGAAGCGGCCATCGAACGCGACCGGCTGAGCGAGGAGGCCGAGGCCGCGCGCATCGACCGCGAACAGGCGAAGGAACGCCAGGCCGCGCTCGACACCGCCAAGGCGGAAGACCTGCGCGCCTTCGTCGCCACCGTGCAGGTGGGCTTCGAGCGGCTGTCGAAGGGCGACCTGACCGTGCGCATGGCCGACAAGGTGGCGCAGGAATTCGAACCGATCCGCGCCATGTTCAACGAGAGCGTCGGCAAGCTGGAGGACGCGATCGGCTCCGTCGTCACCTCGGTCGGCTCGATCCGCAACGGCTTGCAGGAAATCTCGACCGCCTCGTCCGACCTCGCCAAGCGCACCGAACAGCAGGCCGCGAGCCTTGAGGAAACGGTCGCCGCGATCACCCAGGTCACGGCCGGCGTCAACGAGACCGCCAAGGGCGCCAACAGCGCCCACAAGGCGGCCGGCGACGCCCGCCAGAAGGCGCAGAACGGCGGCGAGATCGTGCGCCGCACGGTCGACGCGATGACCGGCATCAAGGCTTCGTCCGAGCAGATCAGCGAGATCATCGGCGTGATCGACGAGATCGCCTTCCAGACCAACCTCTTGGCGCTGAATGCCGGCGTCGAGGCGGCGCGCGCCGGCGAGGCGGGCCAGGGCTTCGCGGTGGTGGCGCAGGAAGTGCGCGAGCTGGCGCAGCGTTCGGCGAGCGCGGCCAAGGAGATCAAGGCGCTGATCCTGAAATCGCAGGGCCAGGTGGAAGGCGGCGTCGAGCTGGTGACCTCGTCCGGCCAGTCGCTCGACGAGATCGTCGAGGCGGTGGAGACCATGGCGAGCGTGATCGGCCAGATCGCGTCCAGCGCCGGCGAACAGGCGGAGAGCCTGAAGGAGGTCTCGATCGCCGCCGACGAAATGGACAAGGTCACGCAGCAGAACGCGGCGATGGTCGAGGAAGCGACGGCGGCGAGCGTGTCGCTGTCCGACGAGACCGATACGCTGTCGCGCACCGTGGCGCAGTTCAAGACCAAGGGCTTCGCCGCCCGCACCCCGGACGCGGCTCCGCGCCCGGCAGCCGCGAAGACCGCGCAGAGACCCGTCACCCAGATGAAGAGCTATGGCGGCAACGCCGCGGTCGCGGAAGACTGGGAAGAGTTCTGAGGCGAGCGCCTCTGCGGGAGAACAGGGCCCCGGCGTTCGCGCCGGGGTTTTTTTTCGGCGATTAGCCCGAACGCGACCCCCACCCTCCGTCATCCTCGGGTCAAGCCCGAGGATGACGACCTTGTTAGACAGCCCGGCTAGTCTCTGAACGCTCCTCACCCTCTTCATCCGCCGGCATGCCGATCTCGATGCGGTCGGGGGCGTTGCCGAGGAGGGCCAGCAGGAGGTCGCTCATCGTGTCGGCGGGGGCGGTGCCGAAATCGGCTTCGAAGGCGTAGCCGGCGTCGGTCTTTTCCGGCGTGGTGGCCGTGTGGATGACGTTCTGCAGGCGGATATTGTCCTCGGCCTGCTCGTCGCCGAAGGCGCGGCGGTGCCAGTCGGCGAAGAGCCGCGCGGCGAGCTCGTCCCACTGCCCGGCGACATGCACCGAGGCGTAGTCCCAGGCAAATGGCGCGACGACGATCTCGGTGCCGCCGAGTTTGAAGGAGAAGGTGTCGAAGCGCAGCTCGCGCGGCGCGGTGAAGCTTTCCAGCTTGCCGGATTCCAGCGAGGCGTAGTCGGCGCGAAACGGCAGCCGCATCGGGCCCTCGGTCGCGATATCGCCCTCGGAATCGAGCAGCACCGGCTCGACCACATGGGTCTCCTCGGAGAAGCCGGCGACCGTGTCGGCGAACTGCGTGACGTAAAGCTCGCGCACGGCCTCGACGATCTCGACGAATTGCGGGGGGATGGTGTCCATGGCGGAGAGGTAGGCGAGGGGAGGCAAAGGCGCAAGTGGGGGCGACCGCGTACATTCCGTAACGTCATCCTAAATGCCTGATTTCCAACAAAAATCAGTTGACGGTCTCGCGCAGCATTACTAATTCTGACTAGGTTTTTTTGGGGGGCCTCATAAATGAAGCTTTTACGAATTGCGGCCTTGGCCGCATGCTTTCTTGCGCCTGTCTTCGCCTCGGCGTCGCCGATGTTCCAGGGGCAGGTGTGGCAATACTACGCGCCCAACGATATCGCTCAGGTCGAATCCTGGCTGTCGACGACCGCCGACGCGCCGGTTATCACCTTCGAGTCGGCGACGATCCCGACGTTCACTGGTTCGGGAAGCGAGACCGTCTACAGCCTGCTTGGCTCGCCGGCGACCGGATTCTCCGGAAGCACAACCAAATTGTTTCCGAGTTCGGTGTTCCTGATCACCGGCTTCATCGATCTCCTCGCCGGAGACCATTCGTTCGCCATGGCCACGAATGACGGTTTCAAACTGACGATCGGGGGCACCGACGTGCTCTCCTCGAACTCACAGGGCAACTTCGGCAGCACGAGCAGCGTGACCGGTGGCGTCATGGCGTTCCGGTTGCTCTACTGGAACAATGCCACTGAAGGGAGACTGGTCCTGACAATCGACGGCGAGAGCGCTTCGGCGGCTGCTGCACCGGGGGCGGAAGTGCCGCTGCCGGCGGCCGGGTTGTTGCTCGTTACCGCGCTCGGGGGACTTGGCGGGGTTTCGGCCTTCCGCCGCCGCGCGGCCTGACGCCTCTTCCGGTGCGCGCCTGGCGGGCGCGCGCATAATCGGCTCCGCGCTTCATCTCCGAAGCCGGATTTTTCAAAGAACTGGAAGACGGGCGGTCGAAGGATCGCTCTGTCTAAATTGTATATGCGGTCCTTCGACCGCCCCTTCGGCTGCTTCCGGCTCCGGCCGCTCTACGCCCGGGATCCGCAAGGTCCCGACTGGCCGCCTCATGGCCTTTGTCTCCCCCTTGCGGAGGGGCCGCTTGGCGGGGCGGTTTCCAAGAGAGTTTCCTGTTCGTAAGCGGCAAGCCGCTGTCCGCACTTGCTCCGGCGGCAAGCCGCCGGACTCCCTTACGTCGCGTACCGACTCCGGCCTGCCTCCGGGGCTGATCCCCGATGCGGAAACCTCTTTCCGCACGGCAGGCACCGGCCCTTCCCCGTTTGCCGGTGTGCACTCGGGCTTCCAATGAAAGGGCAGCCGCGATGTTAGCGGAGGCGGGGGCGCGGTGGATGGACTTTTGCGAGGGGGCCGGGAATGCGGTGCGGTTGGGGGGAGGTTATCCAACGGGGCGGGGAGGGCCGACTCGATTCGATGCGTCTCGGTGGAGAATGCGGCGAGAGTGGCGGCGAGTCGGGTGATAGAGAGATCGCGGATGCGTTCGGCGATCTCGACGGATCGCGCGGAAGATGTTGAGAGGAGGTGATTGGTCGGAGAGGAGCGGGCGACGTGCAGGTGTGGTGTATGTAGCGACCAATAAAACCAAGCCTAATGCAAAATGAAGGGGAGATCCGAACAGATTTCGGTTTTGGGTTGGGAATTTTCGCTGAATCAAATACATCCGTTTCTAGTTTGAAAGAGCACGGATTCGTCGACTATGGCCAATGTTACCGTTCACAATCCAGACCGGTTCATGGCCGACTTGCGTCAAATTCTTTCTCAAGGTCGCAAGCGCATAGGTTTTTTGATAGGGGCGGGAGCTCCGGTCTCCGTTCGGATCGACAATGCTGGAAAGCTTGATGACAGCGGGGTTCCGCTCATCCCGGATGTCGCCAAGATCACTTCGCTAGTTATTGCAGGTTTAGAAGCGCAAGACCGGGCTACCATAAATTTATTGGCCCCAGAGCTGGGCGTGAATCCCAATATCGAAACGATATTAACGCGCATTCGTCGCCTCTCTCAAGCGATAGGAAATGCGCAAGTCCACGGACTAAATGGAGCGGAATACACACAGCTCGCAGAGCGGATATGTAATAAGATCGGGAAAATTGTTTCGGCCAAACTACCTCTCGAATCTAATCCATTTACAGAACTTGTGGCTTGGATTGGTGGGACTCAGAGGGAACATCCAGTCGAGATATTTACACCAAATTACGATTTACTGTTTGAGGAGGCTTTTGAGCGTGCTCATTTGCCTTATTTTGACGGCTTTTCCGGTGCGCATCGACCGTTCTTTGATCCTACTAGTGTAAATGGAGAATTTCTTCCCTCACGATGGTCTCGCTTGTGGAAGATACATGGCTCTTTGGGTTGGGAAGTTGTTGGAAGTACAGTAATAAGAAATGGAAGCCGTGATGCGACAAGCCTTATATATCCAGACCATTTGAAATATGACCATATTGCGCGCCAGCCATATTCCGCTCTTTTTGAGAGGCTTCGCGATTTTTTGACTACGCCGGATACTTTATTGCTTTGTTCCGGCTTTTCATTTTTCGACGCCCATATAACTGCTGTTCTCGATGAGGCGTTATCTGCGAATACACATACCGCAATAATGGCTTTTCAGTACCGGACTCTCGGTGAGGAAAAGTTAGCGGCCGAACTTGCTCTACGGCGGCCAAATCTAAGTGTATACGCCTCGGATGGCGCCGTCATCTATGGAGTTTCCGGTGGATGGCAACCCGGTCAACCGCCCACAGAAGAATGGAAAAACATACGTAAAACATTCTGGAAATCTAGCGGCGCTGGCGGCCAGTTTCTGCTTGGCGACTTCGCTAAATTCGCTCGGTTCTGTGCGTTAACTCAAGCATTGGATTTCAAGCCGGTTTCTGAAGAGTTAGTTACGAAGAGCAGTTCCTCGGATATCGCATCTCCTTCCGAAGGCTCGCCGCCGGATGGGATTGTATCGAATGCTTAGCCGCGATCCCACATTTTTGGGTGAGGTAGCCTCTGTTTCTGGTTCTTCAGTAAGTGTCCATCTGGCGCCGTCTGTTGCCTCTGGTCTCTCAATTATTGAGGGGCGTGCTTACAGAATCGGGCAGGTCGCGAGTTTTGTGCGAATCCCGCAGGGCTACCAGGACCTGTTCGGCGTTGTTTCAGAGGTTGGCGCTGATGCCGCGCCAAAGTCCGCTGATAATGCGCATATCGACACCGGGCGCTGGATGCGGGTGCAGCTAATTGGCGAGTCAATAGGAGGGGAATTCGAGAGAGGTATAAGTCAATATCCGAACATCGGTGATAGCGTTCATATTACTACGGAGGGGAGTCTCGCTCGCATTTATGGGGAAAGCGAGTTCGGACATGTAGTTGTAGGTACTCTCTCTAGCGCAGAAAGCATTCCCGCAAAGGTTGCGTTGGACGAACTGGTAACTAGGCACTCAGCTGTTTTGGGTTCAACTGGATCTGGGAAATCAACTACCGTTGCAAGCTTACTACGTTCTATTACAGCGAGCGCAAATGGCGGAGGGGGTCATCCAAGTGCTAGAATACTAATGCTTGATATTCATGGAGAATACTCTTTCGCTCTTTCTGATGTTGCAACAGTGTTTTCTGTTGATCCGCAGAGGGATGAACAAAGGCTTCTCATACCATATTGGGCATTAGATGTAGCCGAATTGCTAGGCTTTCTCACCGGTGGCGTCGATGGGCCGCGTGAGACAGCATTCACTGATAAGATTTTTCGCCAAAAAAGAGACGCGCATCTGAATTCGAAGTTTGCAGGTGTAGATGAGAGCTCGATAACTGTCGATACGCCGATACCTTATAGCTTAAAACGACTATGGTATGATCTTGTCGACTTTGAGATCGCCACCTTTGATGGGCCGGAAAGGGATAAATCAACTAAGTTTGATGAAGGTGACCCGGATAAACTGATTGCCCCCAAATACAGGCCTCACGCGATCGGATCGAAGGGGCCATTTATAAATCAGCAGGCGATCGGTATTCGGCGTCAATTAGATTTGGTTCGCTCTAGGCTGCTTGATCGTCGGTATGATTTCCTTCTTCACCCTGGGCCTTGGGAACCCGATTTAGATGGCAGGACGGTTCTCGATCTTGATGCGCTACTGGCGGGCTGGATCGGGGGCGAAAAACCGATCACCATACTCGATCTATCAGGCGTGCCGAGCGGGGTGCTCGAAAGACTTGTCGGTTCGATTCTCAAGATTGTGTATGAATCACTATTTTGGAGTCGAGAGAAGTCTGAGGGTGGCATTGCCCGTCCTCTTCTGGTCGTGATGGAGGAAGCTCATCGGTATTTGTCGCGCGAAAAGGCGGGCCTAGCTTCGGATACAGTTCAACGTATTGCAAAGGAAGGGCGTAAGTACGGAGTCGGTGCGATGGTAGTTAGTCAGCGACCATCAGAAGTGGATGAAACAATTCTGTCTCAGTGCGGTACTTATTTTGCACTTCGGCTCTCAAATCCGGCTGACAGGGCGCGTATTCAGGGCACCTTGCCAGATGGGCTTGTCGGCTTATTAGAGGTTTTGCCTGTCCTTCGAACCGGAGAGGCAATAGTAATGGGTGAAGCAGCAAAGTTACCAATGCGATGTCGAATTACCTTGCCTGAAAAAGAACATCAGCCGCGCAGCAACGATCCTGAAGTGAGCAAGCAATGGTCGATATCACGTCGACAAGAAGGTTATGATCGTGTGGTTGCGTCTTGGAGAGCTCAGCGACCGCGCGCAGTCGTGCAAGACGCAGGAATTATCCGTAAGCCGGTGGTAGACGAATCTGTGGATGATTAGCGAATTATGGAACGTTATTCAGTAGCTTCTTCGAACGTTTCGTCAGTCGGATATGACGAAAACACACAAACATTGGAAGTCGAATACCTTACAGGCGCCATTTATCAATATTACAACGTACCGCAAAATATCTATGAAGGAATGATGGATAGCCCTTCCAAAGGGCGTTTTTTAAATCTTTATATCAAGGATTATTATCCTTATTCGCGGGTCGGATAGTTTATGTAATTATGTCTGTTTGTTCTGTGCTTTGCGGATCACTGCAATGTCTGCTGCCCTGCCTTCCAGTTTAGCCCGGCTTGCGCTTGCGGGAGTTTCAAACATGAGCATGCAACCGGTCATTTCAGCTCATGCTGTCCGGCTTGCCTTGGTGCCTTGATAAACGTCACTTGTTTCTGCACAAGGTTGAGATCACTAGTCTCGTATCCGGCGTCCATCCAGCCTTGCTTTTGAACATGTTGGCCTTCCGCTTCATTCGCCCACCAGGCGGGGTATTCATAGGCGCTCTTGGGTAGCGGGAAGCCAAGAACCTCTTCGATTTCCGAAAAGCTCATGTTCAACCGTTCTGTCTTGCTCTGAAGCAGAAAGTCGCGAAGGGCGTGGTACTTACTCATCGCTACCGCCCCGGCCTTCCCGTCTTGCCCGGCTTGCGCTTGCGGGCCCGTTCGTCGGCCGGGTCTTCGTAGGAGCCGACGCCGATCTTGTGGCGCTTGATGGGTTTGGCGTGGTTTTCTGCCCCGCCCTTAAGCGCCTCGCTTCGCTCGTTGCTGGCGGGGGCCCCGCGACCCCCCTCTGTCGGCTTTGCCGACATCTCCCCCACAAGGGGGGAGAGTGGAGCGTCCGGCTTGCGCGGCGGTGCTTTGCCGACGGGCTTCTCCGTCCGGCCGACTGTCATTTCGTCGAGCGTGTTCTTTCGGAAGTAAGACACGCCGTCTGACCCCATTTCGTCGAGGTCGGGTTTGCGGAAGCGCCCCCCCTCTGTCGGCTGCGCCGACATCTCCCCCGCAAGGGGGGAGAGTGGAGGCTGCTTGCTGCCCTTCGGCGGTTTGCCCTGCGCGGCGCGTTTGCGGGACGCTTTCGTGTTCTCGATGCCGGTGTCGCGCGCCAGGGCGTCGTCCATGACGGCGAGCTCGGTTTCCTTGAGGCGCTTGATCTCGTCGCGGAGGCGGGCGGCGGTTTCGAAGTCGAGGTCGGCGGCGGCGTCGCGCATTTGACCTTCCAGCGCCTTGATGTGGGCCTCGAGGTTGTTGCCCATGAGGGCGCCCTCGTCCTTCGCTCCGCCCTTGGCGCCGGTGATGTCGGCGCGGACATGGTCGCGCTCGTAGACGCTATCGAGAATGTCGGCGATGTTGGCCTTGACCGATTGCGGCGTGATGCCGTTTTCCTCGTTCCAGGCGAGCTGCTTCTCGCGGCGGCGGCTGGTTTCCTCCATGGCGCGCTGCATCGAGCCGGTGATCTGGTCGGCATAGAGGATGACCTTGCCGTCGACATTGCGCGCGGCGCGGCCGATGGTCTGGATCAGCGAGGTCTCGGAGCGCAGGAAGCCCTCCTTGTCGGCATCGAGGATGGCGACGAAGCCGCATTCGGGAATGTCGAGGCCCTCGCGCAGCAGGTTGATGCCGACCAGCACGTCAAACGCGCCGAGGCGCAGATCGCGGATGATCTCGATGCGCTCCAGCGTGTCGATGTCGGAATGCATGTAGCGGACGCGCACGCCCTGCTCGTGCAGATATTCCGTCAGATCCTCGGCCATGCGCTTGGTCAGCACGGTGACGAGCGTGCGGTAGCCGGCCCTGGCGGTGATGCGGATCTCGTCGAGCACGTCATCGACCTGGGTCTTGGCGCCGCGGATCTCGACCGGCGGGTCGACGAGGCCGGTGGGGCGGATGACCTGCTCGGCGAAGACGCCGCCGGACTGTTCGAGTTCCCACTCTCCCGGCGTTGCCGAAACCGCCACCGTTTGCGGGCGCATGGCGTCCCATTCCTCGAAGCGCAGGGGGCGGTTGTCCATGCAGGACGGCAGGCGGAAGCCGTATTCAGCCAGCGTCGCCTTGCGGCGGAAGTCGCCGCGATACATGCCGCCGATCTGCGGGATGGTGACGTGGCTCTCGTCGATGAAGACGATGGCGTCGTCGGGGACATATTCGAACAGGGTCGGCGGCGGCTCGCCGGGATTGCGGCCGGTCAGGTAGCGCGAATAGTTCTCGATGCCGGCGCAGGAGCCGGTGGCTTCCAGCATTTCGAGGTCGTACTGGGTGCGCTGTTCGAGGCGCTGGGCCTCCAGCAGGCGGCCGGCCCTGTTGAGTTCCTCGAGGCGGAGCTTCAGCTCCTCCTTGATCGACTTGATCGCCTGGTTGAGCGTCGGGCGCGGCGTGACATAGTGCGAGTTGGCGTAGATCTTGACCGTCTTCAGCGCGTCGGTCTTCTTGCCGGTCAGCGGGTCGAACTCGTCGATCGCCTCGATCTCGTCGCCGAACAGCGAGATGCGCCAGGCGCGGTCCTCCAGGTGGGCCGGGAAGATGTCGATCGTGTCGCCCTTCACGCGGAAGGAGCCGCGCACGAAGTTGATGTCGGCGCGCTTGTATTGCTGGGCGACGAGGTCGGCGAGGAGCTGGCGCTGGTCGATGCGGTCGCCGATCTCCATCTTGAAGGTCATCGCCGTGTAGGTCTCGACCGAGCCGATACCGTAGATGCAGGAGACGCTAGCCACGATGATGACGTCGTCGCGTTCGAGCAGCGCGCGCGTCGCCGAGTGGCGCATGCGGTCGATCTGCTCGTTGATGGAGGATTCCTTCTCGATATAGGTGTCCGTGCGCGGGACGTAGGCCTCCGGCTGGTAGTAGTCGTAATAGGAGACGAAATACTCGACCGCGTTGTCCGGGAAGAAGGACTTGAACTCGCCATAGAGCTGCGCGGCCAGCGTCTTGTTGGGGGCGAGGATCAGCGCCGGGCGCTGCGTCTCCTCGATGACCTTCGCCATGGTGAAGGTCTTGCCCGAACCGGTGACGCCGAGCAGGGTCTGCATGCGGTCGTCGTCCTTCAGGCCGGAGACGAGATCGCGGATCGCGGTGGGCTGGTCGCCCGCCGGCTCGTAGGCCGACTTCATGGTGATCGGGATGCCGCCCTCGGACTTCTCGGGCCGTTCGGGCCGGTGCGGCACCCAGAGCTGGCCGTCCTTGAACAGCGGGTTGCCGGAGTCGATCAGCGCCTTGAGCGATTCCACCGTGGCGGTGACGCCGGTGGTGGAGGCAAGCTGGGTGGCTTCCTCCAGCGACACGTTCAGGCCGGCGACGGGGTTGAGCCCCGCCGCGGCGCGCTCGCGCGGATCGTTGGTGCCGCCGATCGAGACGCCGCCGCCGGTACGCTTGTCGCCGACCGTATAGATACGGTCGGTTTTTTGTTTGGCCCCGCCCTTAAGCTTCTCGCTGCGCTCGGCGCTGGCGGAGCCGCGCTTGGTTTTGCCTGAAGGCTCGCTGGACGGGGGAGCGGTGTCGCCTGCGGCCTTGCGGCGGTGCTTTCCCGCTTTCGACCGGATCTCGCGCATCTCGGTGTCGCGGGAGTCGCGTTCGGCCTCGGCTTCGAGCTGGCGCACCCAGTCCTCGACGCTGCCGCTGAGCGGCGCGCCTTCGAATTCCTGCTGGGGCTGCTCCTCGAATCCGGAGGGCTTGCCGGTCTTTTTCGGTGGGGATTTGGCCATGCGGGCAATATGGCGATGCGATGGGGCGAAGTGAAGGGGAAAACGGGAACAGAATCCGCCTGCTGACAGGATGGTGTCAGGAGGTGAGGTCTTTCGGGCGGATGAAATCCGTCAGGACCGCGCCGCCGGGCGCGAGCGCGGCGACATTGAAGCTGGCCAGCGCGGCGGTGGGGAATTTCTCGGCCATGCGGGCGCGGGCCTGAGGGTTGGAGCCGGGGCCGGCGAGCTGCGCCGCCAGATCCTCCATGCCGGGATTGTGGCCGACGAGGATGATGGAGCCGGGCGTGTCGGCCTCGCGCAGCAGGGCGAGGAGGTCGTCGGGTTCGGCCAGGTAGATCGCCCTTTCGAAGCGGGTCTCGACCGGCGCGGGCCATTCGGAGGCGACGATCCGCCATGTGTCGCGGGCGCGTATGGCCGGCGAGACTAGGGCGAGGTCGGGCCGCCAGCCGCGCTCCGCCATGTATTTCCCGATCAGCGGCGCGGCCCTGCGTCCGCGTTCCGAAAGCGGCCGGTCGAAGTCGCCGAGGGACGGATCGTCCCAGGAGGATTTGGCGTGGCGGAGGAGGTAGAGCGTCTTCATCGCCGCATAATGGGGGCGGGCGTGCTGGAAGGAAAGCGGCTACCAGCGCAGCAGCCTGATCCAGCGGGCGAGGTCGAGCAGGCTGGTGAGCGCGGCGGCGACATAGGTGAGGGCGGCGGCGCGGAGGACGCCGCGGGCCGAGGCTAGGTCGCGCTCCTGCAGGTAGTTGCCGGCGCGCAGGATCGGCAGCGCCTTGCCGAAGCTGGCGTCGAACTCGACCGGCAGGGTGACGAGATGGACGAGGACGCGGACGGCGAGCAGCGCGATGCCGATGCCGGCCATGGCGAGCAGCGCCAGCGGCGAACGGGCGATGACGGTCAGCACCGGCGCGGCGATAAAGAAGGCGGAGGCGACCGTGTCGGTGGCCGCCGCCACGCCGACCAGCGACTGGCGCAGTTTCAAGCCCTTCTCGTCGCGCGCATGCTGCAGGGCGTGGCCGACCTCGTGCGCGGCGACGGCGACCGCCGTCAGGCTCCTTCCGCCATGGGTCGCGCGCGACAGGCAGACCGTGCGCGTTTGCGGGTCGTAATGGTCGCCCTTCTCGGTCGTCTCCACCGTCACGCCGTCGAGGCCGTGTTCGGCGATCAGATGTTCGGCCAGTTCGCCGCCCGTGCCGGGAAAATCCGCCCGGTCTGCGCTGTGGCGCTGCAGGACATGCCGCACCCAGAGCTGCGGGCCGAAAATGGCGGCGCCCAGCAACAGGATGAGGACAAGGCCGAGGATGTGCATGCGGAACCTCGCGGCGGATCGGATGAATGCGTTACATCATTACTATTGTAATATGCGCTGCCGATAGTGCTATAATCCCAATTATTGATATTATAAGAAGCAATGCTGGAATAATAACTGCAACTAATATATATTCTATGAATAATATTGACGGCACTATCACGAATAGGTATACAGTATAAGATAATACATACTCCCACGGTTCCCATGTCATCTTGAAGTTATCAATAAAGGCGCTCTCGAATATCGTTTTCGTAGGAAGGTAGATAAATGCCAGTGCGGCGGTCATTATCACGAGCAATAGGTATGTGAAGATTTTCTTCATCGTGTATCTCGGGCGTGGTAGTCGCTGGATCGCTCGTACTTCCGACCGTCCCAGTGGGGGGTGGCTCCCGAACAGTCCGTCTCATTGTACCCCCTCAGGTAGCGTCTGTTCGGCAAACAGGCGCGGCGCGATACGCTAACGATATCGCATCTATCGCCTATAGGTAGTAGCGGAATTGAACGGCAACCTGATCGGCTTCGATATCGGGCATGACGGCTGGTGGAAGGGCGATCAAATGCGTCGTCTTCGCGTTGGGCGCGGCATGCACTGTTCAAGCCGCTAACTTGGGGCGTTTGGAAAAAGGGCCGAGGCGGACGACGAGAGTTGATCGGGTTCCGTGTGGCCGGGTTATGGCTATGCAGGCTTCCATATCCTTTTCCAGAATTGAACCCGCAAGGCGCAAGTCATAATTATGAAGATAGCTGAAGCGCGGCGGTGATAGTCGTTCCGTAGCGATTTATTCGAAGGTAGGCGGTCAGATGGAGTATATTCCGCAGAGCGAGGCCATCAGAAAGGCCTATAATCTATTGTCGGACGGTCGCGTCGATGATGCGTTGACCGTGTTGAGCAAGGTTGACCAAGGCGATGAAAGCGAGATTGCGGATTATTATATCGGCTTGATCCACTCCGGTGCCCATGTTGATCAAAAAGACCTTGAGCGGGCGGAATATCATTTGCGCTCCGCCTCGGAGGTTGGAGTCGTTGATGCAAGAGTTGTGCTGGCGAAGCTCTATTGGGGGCAGGGTAAATTAGACGCGGCGATCAACGAAATTGGCCGTATCAAAGACTGCACCCCGGAATGCGCCTATCTCTATTTTCGAATGATCACGGCGAGTGGCAACGAAAGTCCGGACGCTGCTTCATACCTTTCAAAAGCTGTTAGAGAAAGATATGCGAGCGCTCTCGAATACATGTGGAGGGATTTAAAAAAGAAAGGAATTTTGTCCAAATTGAAATCTTTCTACTATTTTATTCTTTATTTCTTCTATTTTTTCAAGGAGTATATTAATCAGTATCGCGATAAAGAGTTTCGCTTTGATTGATTTATATTAATAGCGTGTATTTCTAAATATATGAACTCATTAGAGAATTGGGTTGCGAATTTGATTTTGTTTAAATAATTTTCAATTCGAGCTCGGAAATTCGATGTTCTGACATGTAAATAAAACGAGTATCCAAATCCTCGTCTACTAAAAAAATTATCATGTCGAGGTCATATGGATAGGTGTTCCACGAGACGAAAATAGAGTCGTCGTTCGTCAGCGAACCTGAAAATGCAGATGCGTTTATCAAGGTTCCCTTTTCGATCTCAGCAAGCTGCTTCAAGAAACTGTCGGCATATCTTCCGATGACGTAGTCATCGATGAAATCTTAGATTTTTGCGCTCATCCGCTCGAGCCCCGACATGCGGACATGAATGACTCCTTTTCATCTTGTAACGGGAGTGAAGTATGGTCCCCAAGCGAGCAGCGCAACATCCATGCGGCGCCGGCGACGCGCTGCGGGCGGTCAGGACGGCTTGGGCGCTCGTCTCGGCCATTTCGCGCCCGAGATCATCAGCACGGCGACCGTCGCCAGCGCCAGTCCGGCGAGCTGGAGCGGCGAGAGCGTTTCGTCGAACATGAAGAAGGCGATGACGGCGGTGCAGGCGGGGACGAGGTAGAACAGGCCGGAGACGCTGGCGACCGCGTTCTGACGGATCATCAGCATCAGCAGGAAGATAGCCCCGATCGACAGGACCAGAACCAGCCAGCCGAGCGCGAAGATGAATTTCGGCGTCCAGTGAACCGTCTGCGTCTCGAATAGAAAGGAGCCGGCGCCGGCGAGCAGGACCGCGCCGACATATTGCCAGACCGTGCCGGCGAGCATGTCCGTGCCGGCGGCGAAGCGCTTCTGGTAGATGGTCGAGGCGGTGATGGCGACGAGGGCGACCAGACAGGCGGCGACATTCGTCGCGGTGATGCCGCTGTCGGCGTCGAAGGCGCGGGCGAGGCCCGGTTCGAGGATCAGCAATGCGCCGGCGAAACCGAGCGCCAGCCCGATCCAGTGCCGCGCGGCGAGCCGTTCGCCGAGCAGCGGGGCCGACAGGAGCGAGGTCAGGATCGGCTGCAGCGAGACGATCAGCGCGGCGACGCCGGACGGCATGCCGTGGCGGATCGACCAGAAGACGCCGCCGAGATAGGTGCCGTGGATCAGCATGCCGACCACCATGGAATGGCCCCGCTCGCGCCAGCCGCGCGCCCGGCGTCCGGTGACGAGCAGCACCGGAAAGAGGATCGCCAGAACGATCAGGAAGCGCAGCGACAGGAAGGTGAAGGGCTCCGCATCCGGCGCGCCGAGCTTGGAGCCGATGAAGCCGGTCGACCAGAGCAGCACGAAAATGACGGGCGCGAGGCGCATGAGCATGGAGGACGATCCCGTTTCTTCGGCCGGCGTTATGGCGAGGCGCTCTCTTGGCAGGCGGGGAGGGGGAGCGTCAATTGGCGCGATTGAGAGGGAGACAAGTCGGCTTGCCAGGGCGCTTGGCCTGGGTATCAGTCAAGGGTGCCACTGCTTCGGAGTCCAGCCTCATGTCCATTGCCCTTCCCGGGACCAAATACCGGCTCTCATGGTCCCACGGCACCGCCGAGGTCTGGGCGCTGTCCGGGGCCCTTCATCATCTGGAACTGACGCTTGCCGACGGGCGGGTTGTTCGGCCGCTGGCCGAAGCGCCCTGGCAGGGGGAGGCGGCGACGACGGGGGATGCGGCGACCCCGGCGCATTTGCGGTTTCTCGGCGGGGAGTGGGCTTGCGTGCCGTTCGGCAAGTCGGAGGCCGATCCGGTGGTGCACGGGTTCGGGACGGACACTTGCTGGCGGTTCGAGGAGAGCCCGGAGGACGGCGATGCCGTGGCGCTTGCGATCGACTATCCGGAAGACAGGCCCGTCGCGCGGCTGCGGCGGACGGTTCGGGGCGTGCCGGGGGCGGCACGGGTGGAGTTCTCGCTGGAGGTGACGGCGCGGCGCGATTGCGTGTTGCCGATCGGGCTGCATCCGATCCTCGCGCCGGGGCGGGAAGGCGAGGAACTGCGGATCGAGGGAGGCTGGTCGCATGGCGAGACGTTTCCGGTGACTTTCGAGCCGGGCGTGTCGCGGCTTGCGGCCGGGGCGCGGTTCGAGGATGCGAGGGCGCTGCCGCTTGCGGGCGGCGGGGCGGTCTCCTTCGGCGATTTGCTGAACGAGATGACGGAGGAGGCTTTCCAGCTGTTCGGCGTCGATGGCGCGTTGCGCATCGTCTATCCGCAGGCGGGCCATGCGGTCCGACTGGAATGGCGGGCGGAGGATTATCCGACCTGCCTGTTCTGGATCTCGACGGGCGGGCGGACGGGGAAACCGTGGAACGGGCGGTTCAGGGGCTTCGGCGTCGAGCCGCTCAATGCGCGGTTCGAGGCGCGGGACGGCGCGGGCGCGATCGCAGGCGGGCGGGCGTTCCGGGCCGGGGAGGTCTGGTCGACGCGCTATTCGATCGGAGTGGACGGTTTGTGACGGCGGGTCCTGCCCGTCCGGTCTTACCCGTGAAAGTCTCTAACCGGCGCGCAGCCATTTCAGGGCGCCCGCCGCCATGCCCTTGAATTTCGGTTCGTCCGACAGCGGCGCGACGAGCAGTTTCTCAGGAGAGGTGCGGCGTTTCACGTCGTGATAGAGCTGGGAGCGCGTGCGGTCGCTGCGCACGAGGTAGAGCCCGTCATCGAGCCTGCGGACCGATGGCCCGCTCGCCACGGCATCGCCGCCGGCGCGCTCGGGCGCCAGCCAAACCACGTAGAGAGTTTCGTCGTCGGAAGTCATCGTGCAGGCTCTCGATAAAGCTTCTTGTTCCCGTTACGGAACCGTAACGCCGCGAACCGCGTTGAGTTCCGGATGACACAGACAGACCAACTCTCCGCTCACCGCCCGACGCGCCGCGCATGGCGTTCGCGGCTCGATCCGCATCACCACCATCCGCCGACCGCGGTTCTTTGGGCCCTGTCGATCGGCGGCTTCGCGCTGTTCGCGCTGCTGGCGGTCGCGATCCAGCATGGCTGGACCGATGCGGCCGACCGGACGGTGCTGCTGTCGCTGCGCGATCCGGCCAATCTGTCTGACGCGTGGGGCCCTCCCTGGTTCGAGGAGACGGCGGCGGAGCTGACGGCGCTGGGCGGCTATCCGATCCTCGTGACGGTCGCCATAGCGGTGCTGGGCGTGCTGGCGCTGTTGCGCGAGCGGGCGGCGACGGCGTTTCTCGCCGCGGCGCTCGTCGGCGGAACCGCCTTGTCCACGGGGCTCAAGCATGTCTTCGAGCGGCCGCGTCCCGAGCTCGTCGATCATCTCGACAAGACGTTCACGTCGAGCTTTCCGAGCGGCCATGCGACGGTGGGTACGCTTGCCTGGCTGACGCTTGCCGCCGTGGCGATCCGCTTCGTGCCGCGCCATTCGGTGCGGGTCTTCATCCTCAGCGCCGCCTTCGCGCTCGCGATCGTCATCGGCGCGAGCCGCGTCTATCTCGGCGTGCACTGGCCGAGCGACGTGCTGGCCGGGTGGTCGCTGGGCATCGCCTGGGCGAGCCTGTGCTGGCTGGCGGCGCATTATCTTTCGCGTGGCCATGACGGCTCCGGCGATCTCGGCCATTCGAAAACCTGAGGCGGGACAGATGCACACGGCACGGAAATGGATCGATCCGCTGGCCCGCATGGGCTATGGCGCGCGCGGGCTCGTTTACCTCATCATCGGCGTCTTCGCCTTGTTGGCGGCGATCGGCGCGGGCGAGGAAAAGGGATCGAAGGATGCGTTGCGCACGCTGCTCGAGCAGCCTTTCGGCGAGGGCATCGTCTGGCTGATGGTCGCGGGGCTGGCGGGCTATGTGATCTGGCGGCTGGTGCAGGCCTTTCTCGATCCCGACGGGCACGGCACGGACCCGAAAGGGCTGGCGATCCGGGCGGGACTGCTGGTCAGCGCCTTCACCTATTCGACGATCGCGCTCTTTGCGCTGTCGCTGCTCGGCGTCCTTGCCGGCGGGGGCGACGACGGCGGCAACGATACGCCTCTTGCCGGTGCGGTCGCGGCGGTGGTGGGGCAGCATTACGTGTCCCTGGGGCTCGCCATCATCATATTCGGCGTGGCCTGCGCCCATGCATGGAAGGCGGTGCGCCGCAAATATGCCGACCATTTCGATGCCGGGCCGGACGCCATGGCGATCATCCATCCGGTATCGATCACCGGGCTTCTGGCGCGCGGCTTCGTGCTGGCGATAATCGCGTTCCTGTTCCTGTTACGGTTTCTCAACGCCGAAGGCGGGGAGGAACGGCCGGGCCTCGAGGAGGCGCTCAATTACGTGCAGTCGCTGCCGGCGGGAGCGTTTCTGCTCGCCGCGACCGGCATCGGGCTGATAGCCTTTGCCGCCTATTCGGCGATCGAGGCGCGCTGGCGCCGCATCCGGGTGCCGGTCTGAGCGAAACCGGCCGCGAGCCGGCTTATAACTTCCTTAACGATATGAGCATCCCGCCGGATGTAACCCGTAAATTTTAACGGGTTCGCAAGCGTCGCCGGGCAAATCTGCGCGCCGATCAACGGGGATGTAGATGGACGGGATCGCTATCTTTTCGGCTTTCCTCCAGGGCCTCGGCATTGTCGCCTTCGCGGGACGCCTGCATGAGCTGGCGATCACGCGCTGCACGACGCCGCGGTGGGAGACCGTCGCCACGGCCTTGACCTTCTCGGTGGCCGCGGCGGTGTCGATGACATTTCCATTGCGTCTCGCCCCCGGCATCGTCTTCGATCTGCGTCACGTCTTCCTCGTTCTGGCCGGCCCCTTCGGCGGCCTGCCCGCGGCGCTGGTGACGGCGGCCGCGACGAGCGGACTGCGGTTCCTGGAGGGCGGCGTCGGACTTTACGCCGGGCTGGTCGGAATCGCGATCTCGACGACGGCCGGTCTCGGTTTCGCATGGCTGAACAGGAAGCGCGATTATACGCTGGCGAAGGTTTCCATGCTCGGCCTGCTGGCGTCGGTCTCGATTACGAGCCTGTTCGTGCTGCCGCTGCCGATGGCGCTGGAGATCATGGGACGGATCTCGATCCCCATTATCATCGTCAATTTCGTCGGCGTGATGATCGCGGCGGAATCGCTGAACCGGTTGCGGCGGCAGATGCACCGCGAACAGACGCTCGCCCGCGATATCTCGACCGACGCGCTGACGGGCCTGTCCAACCGGCGCGCCTTCGACGTGCAGGGGCCCGAACTGGCGCTGTCCGGCATCCAGAAAAAGGGCCGGTATGCGCTGATGATCATCGATATCGACCGGTTCAAATCGATCAACGACACGTTCGGCCATGCCAGCGGCGACAAGGTTCTCAAGCAGGTGGCGGACGCGATCGCATCGCATGCCCGCGACGACGATCTCGTCGTGCGCTATGGCGGCGAGGAGATCGCGCTGGTGCTGCCGGGCTGCGACGAGGCGCGCACCGCGATGATCGCCGACCGGATCCGCGAAGGCATCGAGAATTCCACCGTCGAGGTCAGCGGCATCAATCTGAAGGTCACCGTGTCGATCGGCTATGTCGTGGTCGACAAGCCGGGCATGGGCTTCTGGTCCGCCTTCGAACAGGCCGACAGCGCCCTTTACAGGGCGAAGAATGGCGGGCGTAATCGCGTCGAAAAGGCGGCCGCCGCGAGAGCCGACGCCGCCTGAGCTGAGGAGAGCCGCATGGCCGGGGCATCGGGTTTCGTTTTCGTGCATGGGGCCTGGCACGATCATCACACCTGGGACCACGTGATCCGGGACCTCGAGGCGCGCGGATTGCGGGGCGAGGCGCTCGACCTGCCCGGCGCCGGCATTCATGCGAAGATGCCCAGGAGCTATTTCAAACGTCCAATCGACAGGGAAGCCTTTGCGAGTGAGCCGTCGCCGAATGCCGGCGTCACCCAGGCCGAACGCACGAAAGCCGTGGCCGAGGCGGTGCGCGCCATGGCGGAGCGCGGCAACGGCAAGGCGGTTCTTGTCGGCCATTCGCTGGGCGGCGCGACCGTTTCGCATGTCGCGGAGGAAATACCCGACCTGATCGCGGCGGCCGTCTATGTCAGCGCCTTCATGCTGCCGACGGGCGTTGCGCCGGTGGCGATGATCCAGGATCCGGTGATGGCGGATGCGCTCGTGCCCTCGCTGTTCGCGGCGCCGCCGCCGGAGATCGGCGCGATGCGCATCGATTTCACAAGCGACGATCCGGCGTTTCGCGAGCGCATTCGCCAGGCCTATTGCGCCGATATCGGGCAGGCGGAGTTCGAGGCGGCGCTTGCCCATCTGCATTGCGACGAGCCGGCGCAAGTGGTCGCCGTTCCTAGCCCGGTGACGCGCGAGCGCTTCGGCCGAGTACCGCGCCATTACGTGCACTGCACGATGGACCGGGCGGTCACGCCGGCGGGGCAGAAGAAGATGATCGCGATGACGGACGAGGCGATGGGCGGGACCACCGCCGTTCACACGCTGGAAGCCAGCCATTCGCCCTTCGACTCGCAGCCCGGCGCGCTGGCCGACATCCTGGCCGCACTTGCGCAATAGGGAGCGTCGCATCGCCGTGTGACGGAGTGCACACCGGCAAGGAGCGACCTCCTGTAGACATCATGGTCAAGGAGGCGGTGACAGGGATCACCGGCGAGACCATGACGAACACAGATCACACTTTCGGCAGCTTCACCTTTGAAACCGCAACGCGGCGCAACGCCGCCGAGGCCCGCGGCATGCGCCGCGCCCTGGCGCTGGCGATCGTCTCGGCGACCGTGTTCGCCGGCACCGCGCTGGTCTCGGCGAGCCAGCCTTCGGCAGAGCCGATCGAAGGCGCCTACCAGGTGGCCTACGCCAATCTCGACGCCGACCGTTTCGGCGGCGTGCTCGATGGCGTCTACCCGGAAGTCGAGCACGAGATGAACGACGCCTGGATGGGCATGAACGTGGTCAGCGCCGACGGCGTCAACCTCGGCTATGTCACCGACGCCTTCGTCAATGAGGACGGTTCGATCGACGAACTGGTGATCGAGCCTTCCGGCGACGACAGCCCGCTTTTCGCGCCGGTCTACCTGCCGCTGCGCTACGCCTCGCTCGACGCCAGCCAGGTGACCCTGTCGCTCGGTTCGACCCGCGCCGTCGCGACGCTGGTTCCGGCGACCGATCTCGACCGCGCCGGCGAGTAAGCCGCTCGCAGCGTCCCCTTGCTGCGTCCCCGACGCCGTTAACCGCGCGTTAACGGCGTTTTCCAAAGTCTTGTTTACCGCGACCGCTTACCATTCGCTCCGGGACAAAGAGCGGATGGAATGGACGCGATGCGAAAAACACCCCTCGCGGCGCTGGCCGCATTGACGGTCGGCTCAGGTCTGCTGGCAGGCTGCATGGCCACCGACATCCTCATTCCCTATGCCGATCCGACGCCGACGGCGGCGATCCCCGTTTCCGAACCGGTTCCGACCGCGCCGCTGCAGATGGCGCAGCCGGTTGCGACGGCGCAGGCGAGCATGGTTCCGCCGATGCAGCCAGCGCCATCCGTGCAGCCGATGCAGCCCGCGCCGCAAGTGGCGCAGCCCGTTCAGCCGATGCAGACGGCATGGGCGTTTCCGTCCGTGCCGAGATCCGTCTTCGGCAGGGGGGAGAGTAACCCAGGCAATGCGATGCCGGTCGAAGAGGTACAGTGCCGCAAGCGGCTGCAGCGCCTCGGCGTTAAGTATCGCGACATTCCGCGCATCCGCGATTCCGCCTCCTGCGGCATTGACTGGCCGGTCGAGGTGACGTCGCTTGGCCGCGGCATCAAGATGGCGCCAGCGGCGAAGCTGAATTGCGCCATGGCCGAGGAAGCGGCGCGCTGGGTGCAGAAGGATCTCGCGCCGGCAGCGCGCACCCGCTATCTCTCCGGCGTCGCCGAAATCCGCCAGATGTCCTCCTATTCCTGCCGCAAGATCGCCGGTTCGCGGTCCATGTCGGAGCATTCCAAGGGCAATGCGCTCGATATCGGCGCGATCAAGCTCAGGAACGGGCGGGTGATCGACGTGCACAAGCCGGGCCTGTTCGCCTTCCGCGAACGCTCCTTCCTGCGCCGGGTGCGCGGCGAGGCCTGCGACCGGTTCGGCACGGTGCTCGGCCCCGGCTACAACCGCGACCACGCCGATCACTTCCATCTCGACCTGAAAGACCGCCGCAACGTTGCCTGCCATTGAGGCGGACGACGCCTACACGTTTTCGCAAGGGGTTTCGCCTAAGGGTTGCGAAACCGGGACACACGCCATGACCGATTTCGCGCAGCCATATCCGGATGCGGATGAGACCGCGGACACGCGGGCGAAAAGCGCGCCGCAGTGGATTTCGGCGGACGCCATTCCCGCGCGGCGGTTCCTGATCCCGGCGCTGGCGGCGCTCGTCTTCCTGAAGATCGTCAATGTGTTCTTCGCCGTGCCGCTGGCCGACGAGGGCTACTACTGGCTGTGGGGCAAGTTCCCGGACTGGTCCTATTACGACCATCCGCCGCTCGGCGCATGGATGAATGCGGCGGCGAGTTTCCTGTTCGGCGACGGGCTGCTGGCGATCCGGCTGGGGACGCTGGCGACCTTCGCGGGCTCGCTCGCGGTGCTCGGCTGGTGGACGAAGAGGCTGACGCCCGGACTGCGCGGGCCGGACGCCTATCTCGTCGCGGCGGGCGTCTGGCTCGCCTCGCCATGGCTGATGAATTTCCAGTCGATCGCCTTTCACGACCATCTGCTGATCTTCTTCGGCATCCTGGCCGCCCATTGCTTCGGACGGCTGGTGCTGACGATGGACGAGGCCGAGGGACCGAGCTGGCGCTGGCTCTATGCCGGCTGCGTCTCGGTCGGGATGGCGGGATTGTCGAAATATTCGGGCGTCTTTCTCGGCCTCGCCTTCGCCGCCTGGGTGCTCGCGACGCCGAAGGGAAGGGTGCTCCTGAAGAGCCCGCATCTGTGGATCGGCGCGGCGATCGCCGTCGCGATGCAGTCACCGGTGATCTACTGGAACGAGGTGCATGACTGGCCGTCCTTCCAGTACAACCTGCATGACCGGATCGGCTACACGCACCACGATTCCGTGGTCGAGCGCTATTACGACTTTGCCAAGAATTTCGTCCTGCTGCTCTCGCCGGTGCTGTTCGTCGCGCTGGTGCGCTTCGTCTTCGGGCGGACGGCCAAGGGACCGGCTGCTGCGCTGCAGGGCATCGGACGCTTCGCCTTCCTGATCCCGAGCGCTGTCTTCCTGGCGCTCAGCTTCTCGACCTCGGTGCTCTATTACTGGAACATCGTCGCTGTGCTGTTCTTCCTGCCGGTGGCGCTCTTGTTCATGCGCAGCGCCATGGAAGTGCGGCTGCACATGCTGTGGGGCATCGCCTTCGCGTCGATGTCGCTGTTCAACTCGACCTTCTTCCCGCTGACCTTGCTGACCGGGAAATCGATCAGCGACTTCAACATCTCGCACGGCTTGCCGGAGATCGCGGCGATCGTCGAGGAGGAGGAAAAGCGGTTGGGCGCGGAGATGGTGGTGACGACGGATTACCGTACCGCCTCTCTTCTGGCGCTGACGACGAAGCGCACCGACATCGTGCATATCGGCGAGCGGGAGGACATGTGGGATTTCTGGTTCGATCCGGCGACGCACAAGGGCGAGAACGCCGTGGTGCTGGCCTATGACCGGTTCCCGGAAACGAAGCTGATCGACACCGTGTTCGAGAAGACCGAGGTGATCCGCGAATTCACCGTGGAACGCTACGGCATGCCGATCCAGCATTACTGGCTCGTCTACGCGCAGAACTATAGCGGCGAAGGGCCGCAATAGGTGGGCCGATGACCGATATCGGCTTTGCGGTGGAGGGTCGGGCTTCGGCGAAAGGTGGCGCGGCGGGCGTTTCGCTCGATGCGATTCTGCCGGGCACGAAGGTTCTCATTACCGCGCTGGCCGTTCTCGGTGCGCTGAAATTCACCGCGGTCTTCCTCGCCGCGGCGCTGCCGGACGAAGGCTATTACTGGCTGTGGGGCCAGCATCTCGACTGGTCCTATTACGATCATCCGCCGCTCGGCGGCTGGGTGCACGGGCTGACGAGCGCGGTGTTCGGCAACGGGACGGTTGCCGCGCGGCTGGCGACGCTGCCGACCTTCGCGGGCACGCTTCTGATCCTCTGGTACTGGTGCGGTAAGCTGGCGCCGCCGGACCTCAGGCTGCGCGCTTTCCTGACTGGGACGGCGATGTGGCTCGCCTCGCCGATGATGCTCGTCTATCAGAGCCTTGCGATCCACGATCATTTGCTGATCGTCTTCTCGCTGGCGGCGCTGCATTTCTTCGTCCTGTTCGCGGAAAGCCGGGAGACGGGCGCGCCGCGCTATCGGCTGCTCTATGTCTTCGCCGTCATGCTCGGGCTGGCGGCGCTGTCGAAATACAATGCCGTCTTCGTCGCGGCCGGCGTGGGCGTCTGGATCCTCCTGCGTCGCGACCGGCTGGCCTGGCTCGGCGACAAACATCTCTGGCTGGCGGCGCTGGTGACGGCGGCGATGCTGACGCCGGTCCTTTACTGGAACTGGTCGCATGGCTGGCCGTCCTTCCAGTTCTATACGCATGACCGGATCGGGTTCGAGGCGACGAACACGGCCGAGCATCTCTACCGTTTTGTCGTGCAGAGCCTGGTTGCCGTCTCGCCGGTGCTGATGGTCGCGATCATTCGCTTCCTGATCCGTGGCGCACCGGCGGTGCCGGCGCTGTTGCGGGGGCCGGCGGTTTCGGTGTTCGCAGTCGGGACCGGCACCTGGCTGGCGCTTTGCCTCGTCACGCCGGTGGCGCATTACTGGAACGTCATCGCCTATCTGCTGCCGCTGGCCGTCGCGCCCTTCCTGATCCGCAGCGCGATGGAGTTCCGGCTGCATGTCCTGTGGGGCGTGCTCTATGGCGGCTCGCTGCTGTTCACCTCGACGATCCTGCCGATCGTGACGCTGACGCAGCCGCCGGGCCGGCATGACGAGAACATATTGTTCGCGGCGCCCGCCATGCTGGCCGAGGTGGAAAAGGCGGAAGCCGAATACGGCCCTGCGATGATCGTGACCACGGATTACCTGTCGGCCTCGCTGCTGTCGCGTGAATCCGGGCGCAGCGACATTGTGCATCTCGGGCCGCGCCGCGACATGTGGGATTTCTGGTTCGACCCGGCGCTGCACAAGGGCGAGGACGCGATCGTGCTCGCCTATGACGCATTTCCTGAAACGGCGCTGATCGACGGCGTGTTCGAAAAGACAGAGGTCATCGGCACGTTCACGGCGGAGCGTTTCGGCGTGCCGGTGATGCACTACCGGCTGATCCATGCCGAAAACTATCGCGGCGAAGGACCGCAATAGGATGTCTCTGGCGACGGAAGCGGATATCGGTTCGAAGGCGCGGGAACGGGCACAGGCGACGCTTGCCGAGACGCTGCCCGGCGTGCGCTTTCTGGTCGCGCTGCTGCTGCCGCTCGCGGCGATCAAGGCGGCGCAGCTCTTCGCGGCCCCGCCGACCGCGGACGAGGCCTATTACTGGCTGTGGGGCCAGCATCTCGACTGGTCCTATTACGACCACCCGCCGCTGGCTGCATGGCTGGAGCGGCTGTCGGCGGAGATCCTTGGATGGAACCTGGTCGCGCTGCGCGCGCCGGTGCTCCTGACCTTCGCCGGGAGCCTCTGGATCCTGTGGTTCTGGGCGCGGCGGCTGGCCGGGCGGGACCTTGCGCTGCGCGCGTTTCTCGGCGGTGCGGTCGCCTGGCTTGCCATGCCGATGCTAATGCGTTTCCAGTCGCTGGCGCACCAGGATCATCTGCTGATCTTCTTCGGTCTCCTGACCGCGCATTTCTGGGCGCTGTTTCATCAGGGGCTCGAGGATGGAAGGCGGCCCTGGCGATATTTTCATGCGGGTTGCGTGGCGCTCGGGCTGGCGGCGCTTTCGAAATACAACGCCGTCTTCCTCGGGCTCGGCTTCGCTTTCTGGGTGCTGATCTCGCCGAAGGGCAGGCCGTTGCTGCTGACGCGCCATCTGTGGCTCGGCGCGGCAGTGGCGATCGTCATGCAGGCACCGGTGATCGGCTGGAACATCGCGCATGACTGGCCGAGCTTCACCTACAATCTGCAGGGCCGGATCGGCCAATCGGTGCATGGCGGGTTCGCGGGCAATCTGCAGGATTTCCTGCTGTCTTCCGTGCTGATGCTGTCGCCGATCGCGGGGCTGGCGCTCTACCGTTTCGCCATCGGGGCCGGGACGGTGAAGACGCCCTTCGAGCCGGCGGGCCGATGGGTGCTGATCGGCTCGACGGCGGTCTTCGTGGCGCTCTGCGCGTCCAACACGATCCTGCATTACTGGAACCTGGCGGCCTATCTCTTCGCGCTGCCGGTGCTGGTCTTCTACATGCGCGGGCGCGCCGAATTCGCCTTTCACGGGCTGTTCGGCATCGCGATGGGCGTGTGGCTGGTTCTGGCGCAGGTCATCTATCCCTCGCACCGGCTGTTCGGCAGCGAGTTGCGCGATGTCGATATCTCGTTCGGGCTGGAGGAGATCGCGGCCATCGTCGCCGAGGAGGAGGACTTCATCGGCGTCGACATGGTGATGACCACGGACTACCGCACCGCCTCGCTGCTTTCGTTTGCCGGCAAGCGGCTGGACGTCGTGAAAATCGGGCTGCGCGACGACCAGTTCGATATCTGGTTCGATCCGGCAGCGCACAAGGGGAAGGACGCGCTGGTGCTGGTCGACGAGTTCCTGCCGGAGCAGGAACTGGTGACACAGGTCTTCGAGCGGGTGACGCCGATCCGCGAATTCACGGTGGAACGCTTCGGCGTGCCGGTCCACACCTACCGGCTGGTGCTGGCGGAGAACTATTCCGGTCAAGGCCCGCACTGAAGCGCCGCCCGCCGAAGCAGGCGGCGCAGAAGCAATGCGCGGCGGTTACCAGGTCTGGTAGGACGAGGCCTTGTTGTTCAAGGCGCCGCCGAGCAGCGACTCGTTGTGCGTGATCGTGCGGCAGAAGCCGCCATAGCCCGGATTCTGGCAAAGCCTGATTTTCGCTCCGCCGAACACCTTCACGGATGTGACGCGGTTGTTCCAGTAGCCGGTTACGTTCGGGTCGTTCACGCCGGCATTCACGCAGACATGCGCGCCGCCGTAATTTTGAAGGTTGTAGACGCAAACCCGCTTTGGCACGGGCGCGGGGCCAGGCGAAGGCGGCGTGTAGCCCGGCGTGCCGAAGGTGATCGACCCGCCTCCCGGCAAGGGAATGGTGACGCCGATCTGGACACCGGATCCGCCACCGCCGGACGGTGCGCCGAGATAGCTGCGCGACACCCATCCATCCGGGCCGGAGTGGAAGATGCGGCACCAGGTATTGGCGGCGTTGCATTCGACCACGTCGACGATTTCGCCGGGGTGAAGCTGATCGACCACCGCGTAGCCCGTTCCGGGCCCGGTCCGGACATTGACCGCCGCCGTGGCGGCGGCTTCGAGCGCCGAAGCGGCGATGCTGGTTGACAGGAAGGCCGCGGCGGCGAGGCCGAGACGGCGAAGAAGCATGGCGAGGGTCATGACGCATTCCTCCGTAACGTCGATGACCGATCCAAGGGCGTCGCGCCGCCGGCGGCATTGATTGCCGTCAATGCGCGATTGCGGCAATCCGCCCTGTCTTCGCGATATCGAGAGGTGAAAAAAGGAGGCGCCGCCCGGTCAGGCGGGCGGCGCGTTTCAAAGGCGCGCGCGCAACGCGCAGCCTTCCTCCTCACTTATCAATCTGGCCGCCAGCCACCCCCGGGGCCGGGATCAGATGAGCGTTATTCAAGACCGGCAACGTCCGGGCCGCATTGACCCCCGTCAAGTTCCAACGGTCAGCGCTCGCCTTTCATCCGACGTTTTTTCGCGGGTCTGGCGCGCGCCGCGCATTCTTGGCATGCTGTCAGAGCCCGCAACCATTGCGCCGAGGAGGAAGGCTCATGCGTTGTTTTACTGTGCTCGGTCCGTCGCATGGCGGAAAAACCACACTGGCCGAGAAGCTCGGCGCGCTCGAGGGGGCCGCGCGATCCTCGGTAACGCCGCAAGGCCTCGGCGTCACGGAATTCGACTTTGTCGGCGAACCATGGTGCGCGCTGGATGCGCCCGGCTCGATCGAGGCGCTGGCGCAGACGCAGGCGGCATTGCTGGCGAGCGACGCCTGCATCTTGTGCGTGTCGCCCAATCCCGATGAGGCGGTGCTGGCGGCGCCCTATCTGCGCGTCATCGAGGCGGCGGGCACGCCCTGCATCCTGTTCATCAACCGGATCGACGAGCCGAAGGGACGGGTGCGCGACATCATCGCCGCCCTTCAGGACTATTCGAACCATCCGCTGGTGATGCGGCAGGTGCCGATCCGCGAAGGCGACCAGATCGTCGGCGCGGTCGATCTGATCTCGGAACGGGCATGGCGCTACCGGGAGGGACAGACCTCGACACTGGTGAAGATCCCCGAGGAGCTTGTCGAACGCGAGCACGAGGCGCGGGGTGAATTGCTGGAGCATCTGTCGGAATTCGACGATTGGCTGCTGGAGGAACTGATCGAGGATCACGAGCCGGCCAACGACGCGGTCTATTCGATCTCGGCGCGGGTGCTGGCCGAAAACAAGGTCATCCCGGTGATGGTCGGCGCGGCGAGCCACAACAATGGCGTGATGCGGCTGATGAAGGCGCTACGCCACGAAGCGCCGGCGCCCGAGGTGTTGCGAACGCGGCTGGCGGAACAGACAGGCGGCGAGGCGAGCGCGATCATGGCGGTCGCCTTCAACGCCTATCACCGCCAGAATGTCGGCAAGACGGTGTTGGTGCGCGCGCTGGCCGGCGGGCTGAAGCAGGGCGCTTCACTTGGCGGCCACGGTCTCGGCGCGATCCAGGAAGCGGGGTCCGGCAAGGCGGTGGGACATGGCGAGATGGCGGAGGGACAGGTCTTCGCGGCGGTCAAGTCGGATCACCTCGCCGCGCCGTCGATCCTGACCGCGGACGCCGCAGAGGCCGCGCCCGGCTGGACGCAGGCGCCGACGCCGATGATGCAGCGCGTGCTGGCGCCGGAAAACGAGCGGGACGAGACCAAGCTGTCCGGCACGCTGGCGAAGATCGCCGAGACCGATCACGGGCTCGCAGTGGCGCAGGAGGAAGGTACCGGCGCGCAGATGGTCAGCGTGCAGGGGCCCGTCCATATGCGCGAGCTGGTCAAGGTGCTGTCAGAGGTGTTCAAGATCGCGGTCGAGGAGAAACAGCCGAGCCCGGCCTATCGCGAAACGATCACGCGGCCCTCGGATGTGCATTACCGGCATCGCAAGCAGACCGGCGGGGCGGGGCAGTTCGCCGATGTGAAGCTAACGGTGCGGCCGACCGGGCGGGGCGACGGGTTCGCCTTCGACGAGACGGTGAAGGGCGGCGCGGTGCCGCGCAATTTCATCCCCGCCGTCGAGGCCGGCGCGCGCGAAGCGCTGCAAAGAGGCCCGCTCGGCTTCCAGGTGATCGATGTCGGGGTGACTCTGACCGACGGGCAGCATCACTCGGTCGACAGTTCCGAATTCGCCTTCCGGGCGGCGGGAAGGATGGGCGTGAGCCAGGCGCTCGGCGACGCGGCGCCGGTGCTGATGCAGCCGGTTTGCCGGATCGAGTTTCACATTCCGTCGGTCTTTTCGGGAAGCCTCGTGCCGATCGTCTCCTCGTTCAAGGGACAGGTGCTGGGTTTTGACCGCGACGAGAACGCCAAGGGCTGGGACGTGTTCCGCGCATTGGTGCCGGGCCATTCGCTGGACGAATTGGCGCATGCGCTGCGCTCCGCGACGCAAGGCATCGGCTGGTTCTCGTCGAGCTTCGACCATTTCGAGGAGCTCTACGGCAAGGAGGCCGATGCGATCGTGCGCGCCCACGGGAATGGCGGCGGCTGACGCCTTAGGATCAATCGAGCCCGGCGGCCTTGCGCAGCGCCTTGTTGATGCGGTCCTGCCAGCCGGGGCCATCGTCCTGGAAATGCGCCAGCACATCATTGTCGATGCGGAGCGTCACGCTTTCCTTGCCGGGCGGAATAACCGTCTTCCGTGGCGTCTCCGTGGGAGCCGCAGGCTTCGTGGTCGCGGATTTGAACAAGGCTTCCGCCTTGTCCCTGGCGCTGGACGTCCGGCGCGGTGGATAGGCCATGTCGATTACCCCTCGTTGATCGCTGCGCGAATCGCGTTTCCGATTATCGCATGGTTGCGATGACAGGATGAAGGTTGCCGCTCTCGGCCCCCGGGATTCTTCGAATTTCGCGCGGTTTGTCTTGACCCTGTCACAAAACAGGTCTTTACGACCTCTCCCCCCGGCTCCAGCCCAGAGATTCCCGACATGACCAGCAGCGCGATCGGCGTGGATTTCGGCACGTCCAACAGCACCGCGGCCTTTTTCGACGGTACCGATCCGGTCCTGACGCCGCTGGAGGACGGGAAATTCGACCTGCCCAGCACGGTGTTCTTCGATTTCGAGACCGGCGAGCGCAAATATGGGCGCAGCGCCATCGACGCCTATGTCGGAGACGGCGAGGGGCGGTTCATGCGGGCGCTGAAAAGCATCCTCGGCACGAGCCTCGAGGACGACTTTACTTATGTCGCCGGAAAGCGCGTGGCCTTCGTCGACATCATCGCCGGCTTCGTCCGCTCGATCCGGGAGACGGCGGAGGCATTCCGGGGGGCGCCGTTCGACAAGGTGGTCGCGGGCCGTCCGGTCCGCTTCGTCGACGATGACGACACCGCCGACAGGCGCGCGCAGGAGACGCTGGAGCGGATTTTCCGGACGGCGGGGTTCAGCGACATCAGCTTCCAGTTCGAACCGATCGCCGCGGCGCTGGACTACGAGCGGAGCGTCGACGGGGAGGAAATCGCGCTGATCGCCGATCTCGGCGGCGGCACGTCGGATTTCTCGGTGGTGCGGATTTCGCCCGCCGGCAGGACCCGGGCGGACCGGAGCGGGGACATTCTCGCGACCGGCGGCGTGCATGTCGGCGGCACCGATCTGGACCGGCTCGTCAATCTCAGGAAGGTGATGCCCGAATTCGGCATGGACAGCCGGCTGCGGCGCGATTTCGGCGACGGGACCATTACCATTCCGCGGCATGTCTTCGTGTCGCTCAGCACCTGGCAGAAAATCCACCTGCTCTACGACCCGGCGCTCCTGCGCGAGGTGAAGGACTATCTGCGGCTGTCGACACGACCGGAATTGATCGAGCGGCTGGCGCATGTGCTGGAGGAACGGCTGGGCCACCGGATCGCGCTGGAGGTGGAACGGGCGAAGATCGAACTCACCGATGTGGACAAGGCGGGGATCAGCCTCGCGGCTATCGAGAGAGGTCTGAGCATCGGCATCGCGCGGGCGGAGTTCGAGGAGATCATCGCCCGTGAAGCCGACGCGATCCGTAACGCGTTGGACGCGACGCTGACGAATGCGGGGATCGGACCGGAGCGGATTTCGGCGCTGTTCCTGACCGGCGGCACGACCGCGATCCCGGTGGTGCGCCGCGCGCTTCTGGAGGCCGTGCCGGATGCGGCGGTGGTCGAAGGCGACCGGTTCGGCAGCGTCGGCATCGGGCTGGCATTGGAAGCCAAACGACATTTTGGTTAGAGCTTCGCTTCCGCGCGTTCCCAGAATTCCAGCAGCAATTCCGCCGTGCGTTCCGGCTCGGAGCGGTGCGGCGGGTCGAAATGGTGGCGGTCTTTGAAGATCTCGACGGTGAAATCCGGGAAGATCGCGGCGGCGCGTTCCTGCATGCGCAGATACATCGCCGGATTGCTGCGCGCGCCACGCATGTAGAGGACCGGGCAGGTCAAGGACTTGAGCGTGTCGAGATCGAGCGCGTGGTTGCGGCAGGCGGGACCGATGGCGAAGATGCCGGCGGGGCGATGCTCCAACCAGGCGGGCGGATCACCGGGCGGCGGCGCAGGCAGGTCCACGTCATCCGCGACATTGAGGCGGGCGAAGGCGGCGAGCATCTCGTCATAGGGCAGATCCTCCGTCGACTCGACGGCTTCGCGCACGGCGATTTCGTCGGCGCTCTGGCCCTCGTTTCCGAACCATGCGGGCTCCATCAAGGCGAGGCTTGCGAGGCGGTCCGGGTGGCGAGCGGCGAAAGCGGCGGAAATCGCGCCGCCGCCGGAAAAGCCGCCGAGATGGAAACGGTTGAAGCCGGCTTGGTCGACGGCTTTCAGGATCGCATCCACCTCCCTGTCGAGGCTGTAGCCGGGCGGGGGCGCGCCATTGGCATAGATGGCGAGATCGCGGGCGATGACCGTCGCCCGGCCCTCCAGCAGGGGCAGCAGATAGCGGTAGGTGATGTCCGCCGGCGTGATGATGCCGGGCAGGAGAATGACGGGCAGGTGCATGGTTGTGCCGGTCAGCGGGTGATCGGCGAGGGGCGGCCGTCACTGTCGAGCTTGACCATGGTGAAGCGGGCGTCGGTGACCTTTTCCATGACGTGGGAGAGATAACGCTGCGCCCAGGCCTCGATGCGCAGCACCATGGAGGTCGTGCCGACCCGTTCGACCTCGGTGTAGACGCAGAGCGTGTCGCCGACCTTGACCGGCATCCGGAAATCCATCTCGTTGACCGCGACGGTGACGATGCGGCCACCGGCCACCTCGGCGCCGCGTATGCCGGAGGCCAGGTCCATCTGCGACATCACCCAGCCGCCGAAAATGTCGCCGGCGGCGTTGGTGTCGCCCGGCATGGCGAGCGTGCGCAGGGTCAGTTCGCCCTTCGGGCGGTCGTTCGTTTCGTCGGTCATCTGCCTCCTCCTCGGCTGATGTCTTTTCAATGCCAAACCGGGCGCGAGCGCAACAAGAGTTTGGAATGTCGGATTTTCCACCTGATCGCAAAGGGGCTGGACGCAGCGGTGAAGAAGACGCGCGGCATTGCCTGAGGCGTGCCGGAAAAAAGTCATTGCAACGTAAAACGAAGAGGGTATGTCGCCGTGAAACGCGTCGCGACGGACCGGAGGCAGTAGCGTCCGGCGTCGACTATCGGAGAGCAGTATGGCCGAGACGATTCGGGCGGCGGTGTGCCGCGATTTCAATGCGCCGCTGACGATCGAGACGGTGACGCTTGCCGATCCCGGACAGGGCGAGGTGAAGGTCGCCGTGAAGGCCTGTGCGATCTGCCATTCCGACATCGTGTTCGCCGAGGGCGGCTGGGGCGGGACCCTGCCGATGGTGCTTGGCCATGAGGCGGCGGGCGTCGTCGAGGCGGTCGGGCCGGACGTGGCGGGCATCGCGCCGGGCGACCATGTCGTCGTCACGCTGATCCGCTCCTGCGGCACCTGTCATTACTGTTCCGGCGGGCACCAGGTCTTGTGCGAGGAAGTGTTTCCGCTTGACGAGACCTCGCCGATCTCCAATGCCGGCGGCGAGACGCTGGGACATGGGCTCCGGACCGGGGCCTTCGCGGAGAAGGTCGTGGTGGAAAAGAGCCAGGTGGCTGTGATCCCGAAGGAGATCGCCTTCGACGCGGCGTCGCTGCTCGCCTGCGGGGTGATCACCGGTTTCGGCGCGGTGACCAATACGGCGCAGGTCCATCCGGGCTCCCATGTCGCCGTGATCGGCTGCGGCGGGGTCGGGTTGAACGCTGTACAGGGGGCGCTGGCGTCCGGCGCGCAGACGATCATCGCCATCGATCTTTCCGCTGACAAGTTGGCGGCGGCGAAGCGCTTCGGCGCGACGCACGGGGTCAACCCGACGGACCCGGACCACCGCGAGCAGGTGATGGCGCTGACCGGCGGGCGCGGCGTCGATTTCGTCTTCGTCTCGGTCGGGGCGAAGCCCGCGATCGACGGCGCTTTCCATTATGTCACCAAGAACGGCTCTGTGGTCATCGTCGGCATGCCGCCGTCGGGCGTGATGGGCGAATACGATCCCGGCACGCTGGCCGGCTGGAGCCAGAAGATCATCGGCTCCAAGATGGGCTCGGCGCAGGTGGCGCGCGACATCCCCTATCTGGTGACGCTCTACCAGGAAGGCGGGCTGAAGCTGGACGAGTTGGTGACCGGGCGGTTTGCGCTGGAGCAGATCAACGAGGCGATTGCCTCGACCAAGCGCGGCGAGGCGTTGCGGAATGTGATCGTTTTCGATTGAGTGTGCGCCGGGAGAAACGGCCATGCATATCGCGGACATCGAGACCTTCATTGTCGGCGTGCCGGACGGGGCGCCGGGCGGGCGCTATTTCATCTTCGTCAAGCTGACAAGCGACGGCGGCGTGACCGGCTGGGGCGAGGCCTATGGGGCGTCGTTCGGGCCGAAGGCGATGGCGGCGATGATCGAGGACGTGGCGGCGCGGCACCTTGCCGCGTACGACCCGCACGATGTCGAGGCGTTCTTCCGGCGCTGCTATTCATCGGGCTTCACGCAGCGGCCGGACCTGTCGATGATGGGTTGCTACTCGGCGCTGGAGATGGCCTGCTGGGATATTGTCGGCAAGGAGGCCGGCAAGCCGGTGAATGCGCTGATCGGCGGGCGCGTGAACGAGGCGCTCCGGTCCTACACCTATCTCTATCCCGCCGAAGGCTCGATCTATCCCGACGAGACGAGCGGGCGGACCGTCTATAACGATCCGGATCTTGCGGCGGAGAACGCGGTGCGCTGGGTCGAGCAGGGCTTCACGGCGGTGAAGTTCGATCCGGCCGGGCCCTATACGCAATACGATCCGCACCAGCCGCTCCTGACCGACATCGAGCGGTCGGCGGCGATGGTGAAGGCGGTGCGCGAGGCGGTCGGAACGCGGGCCGACATATTGTTCGGCACGCATGGCCAGTTCACGCCGTCGGGCGCGGCGCGGATGGCGAAGGCGATCGAGCCCTACGATCCGCTGTGGTTCGAGGAGCCGGTGCCGCCGGACATGCCGGAGGCGATGGCGGAATTCGCGGCGAAGACCTCGATCCCCGTGGCGACCGGCGAGCGGCTGACGACGAAATACGAATTCGCCCGACTGCTGGCGCTCGGCGCGGCGCAGATCGTGCAGCCCAATTGCGGCCGCTCGGGCGGGATCTGGGAAACGAAGAAGATCGCCGCGCTGGCGGAGGTTCACCACGCGCTGGTCGCGCCGCATTGCTATTGCGGGCCGGTGGTCGCCGCGGCGAATATCCAGGTCGCGGCCTCGACGCCGAATTTCCTGATCCTCGAAGCGATCAAGGACTGGGGCGGATTCCACGCGGAGCTGCTGAAGACTCCGCTGCGGCTGGAGGATGGCTACACGCTGATCCCGGAGGAGCCGGGGCTGGGCGTCGAGCCGGACGAGGCCGTGCTCAGGGCGCATCCCTATGACGGCGACAAGCTGCATCTGACGATGGCGGAGACGCCGGTGCAGCCCTGAGGCGGCGCTCGACGAAAATGGCGAAAGCGACGGTCGGGTTCCCGTTACCAGAAGACCGGATCGTTGAACGCCTCGACACAGCGCGCCGGACCCTTCAGGGGGCGAAGAGGGATGCCTGTCAGCGATTGTCCGAGCCAGCCTTCCGGATGCTGCAGCGGAAAGGGTGCGGGAATATCGGCTTCGGCGACCGGCGCGAAGCCGACGCGGCCGTAATAGTTCGGGTCGCCATAGGTCACGGCGATATCGATCCCGCTATCGCGCAGTTCGTTCAGACCGTGGGCGATGAGTTTTTGTCCGATACCCATCGCCTGCCGGTCCGTCGCCACCGCGACAGGGCCCAGGACGAAGGCCGTGCGGTCGTCGGAAAAGGCAAGGCGTGTGAAAATTATCGCTCCGACAAGCACGTCATCGTCCGACGCGGTGAAGACATGGATGTCCTGGGCGGGCGTCTCTTCCATCAGGCGGCGTGCAAGCGTGCCGATCAATTCGCCTTCCTGCGCGCCTTCGGAGGCGGTGAATGTCGCCGCAAACAGATCTGCGATGTCTTGTTCGCGGTTTCGATAATCCGTCGAAAAGTTCATGATCGTGGTTCCATCGGCGCTACAACCTGCATTCCCGAGACGGGGTGCGGCTGCTCTATCCCGGTATGGAGCCTTATTGAAGCCCCGCTGCATATCGGTTGAGTGCGAACGCCGCGGATGGGCCTGCCGAGCCGAATACCGGCGATCCCGAGATGGCATTGGTCGAGGAACTGACCGGACCGGAAGAAAAGGGATGACGGCGGCGGGCGCCGCCATCCCGCTGGCGGCCGGTGCTGCGAAACAGCATCCGGCCGGCCGGGCGCTCGGGGTCGGGCCGGTCGCCGATCCGGTGGTGTCCCGGAGTGCGCCGCCCGAAAACGTCGCTACATCCTGATCTTCTCGATCGAGGTGATGACTTCGGTGTCTTCCCAGACGGTCAATTGCACCGCATCGCCCGCGGCAAGCCCGCTCAGATCGACATCGTCGGCGGTGAGCCAGCGGGTTCCGTCACGCATGACGAGGATGCGGGTTTCCATGTCGACATGGGCAATGACGCCTTCGTTTTCGCGCGCCGCCGACAGGTTGACCGACGCGAACAGCATGGCGCCGGCGAGCACAGCGGACAGTAGATTTTGCATGGTCGGATACCTCCGTTTCGCAAGGGTTCGTCGCCGCCGGCCCGTCCTGGCTGGTTGGGAGAGGGGCTTTCGGATCGTGCCGGCGGCGACGGGCCGACCTAGGCTTTTCGCGCGCGTCAGTTCAAATCACGATGCGTGTCGAAAATGAAAAGAAAAACAACAGGATAATGCCGAAATTCGGCCACAGTTCCTAACGGGTTCGCCCAGTTCGCAGTCAGATCAGGCAGTTGCGGGCGGGTAATTGTGGCGGCGCGAAGATGGAGGATCGACCGCGGCGCTCCCGGGCGATCACGGGCCGTGAGTCACGATGCGCGATTTGATCGCGGTCACACGCGGTGATGGCTCAGGCCGCCGGTTTGTGCCGACGCATCATCGGCACGAGTTCGACCGACAGCATGGCGACGAAGATCAGGGCGCAGCCGGCGAGACCGGTTGCGCCGATGCGTTCGCCGAGGAAGAGCGCGCCGAACAGGGCGGCAAAGAGGGCTTCCGACGACATGAAGATCGCCGCCTGCGGCGCGGTGGTGTGGCGCTGGGCGATCGCCTGGATGGTGAAGGCGAGGCCGCCGGAAATGACGCCGGCAAACAGGATTTCGGTGGCGGAGGCGGTGATCATGCTCCACGCGACGGGTTCGACGGCCAATGCGATGGCGATGCCGAGAAATCCGCAGACGAAGAATTGCGAGCAGGCGAGTTGCAGCGGGCGGGCGCTGCCGACGAACCGGCCGAGAAACTGGACGTGGCAGGCCCACAGGGCGGCGCACAGGATCGTCCACCAGTCGCCCCGCGACAGGCCGGTGAAGGCGCCGCCGGACAGAAGCGCGATGCCGGCGAGCGCCATCAGCGCGGCCGGCCAGACGACCGGATGCGGCCAGAACCGCCACAAGGCGACGCCGAGCACCGGGGTCAGCACGACATAGAGGCCGGTCAGGAAGCCGGAGTTGGTGACGCTGGTGGTCAGCAGGCCGATCTGCTGGGCGGCGAGCGACGTAAACAACAGCGTTCCGAGCAGCGAGAAACGCGCCCATTGGCCCGTGTCCGGCAGAAGAGGCGCACCGGCGCGGCGCGCCTCGATGACGGCAAAGGGCAGAACGGCAAGAGCGGCGGCAAGGAACCGTATGCCGGTGAACAGCACCGGGCCGATGCTGTCCATCGCGGTTGCCTGGGCAATGAACCCGCCGCCCCAGATGGCACCGGTGATCAGCAGGAGCAGATTGGCGGAGGCGCGGTTCATGACGGGCACACAGAACGGGTTCCGCGCTTGCCGCCCCGAAAAGCCGTGGTTCGTAAGCAAGGAACAATAAACCAGGCCCTGCTAGCTTCTCGCGAATGGCAATGCAAACGGCAATGCGGATTTCGCGGCACATGCGGGTCGGTCTCGTGACCGTGCTTTCGGCTGTGCTGTTTCTGCTCGCCGTGATTTATGCGCATCGCGAGATCGTGCTCGCCTTCAACCGGGAGAGCGCGGCGGACCTGGCGCGCAATACGCTGGCGCGCGCCGAAATCGCCACGGACTATGCCGCCATCCGGCTGGGCGAGATCCATCAGGGGGGCTTCACCGACTGCAGCCGCGGGGCGATCGAAGCGCTCAATCACGCCATTTTCCGCTCGGGTTCGATCAAGGATATCCTCACCGCGCAAGACGGCCGGGTGTGTTCCGTCGCCATGGATCGCGACACGCTGACGCAAAATTTCCGCGACCCGGTCGACGGCGTGGCCGCGCGCAATCCGAAGATCGTGCTCAATCCGCTGCGCATGGGCGACACGGCGGCCATGGCTGTGACATGGACGTTCGACGATCAGTCGCTGGCGACGGCGTTGGTCAACACCGAGTCGCTGGTCTTCGACGTGCTTCCCCCGGAACTGCGCGCGACCGGAGCGATCCGTCTTTCGCTGACCAATGGCCGCACGGTCGGGGCATTCGAAGGTCCGGAATGGGAGATCGGCGGCGATACGGAGATGTTCGAATTCCGCTCGGCGCGTTATCCTCTGGTGGTGCGCGTCCACATCCCGACCGTGTTGCTGAACGAGTTGAACATGGGCACGAGCACGGGGACGAAATTCGTGGCCGTCGCCCTTTCGTTGCTGCTCGCCTTCTTCGTCGCGCGCGGGCTCGTGCCGCCCGAAAACGCGTCGAGGCGCATTCGCAACGCGCTGACGCATGGCGAGATCGTCCCGCATTTCCAGCCGGTCTACGACATTCGGTCGGGTGAGATGACCGGTTTCGAGGCGCTGGCGCGGTGGCCGAAGCCGGACGGGAGCTGGGTGTCGCCGACCGCCTTCGTGCCGCTGATCGAGGCCAATGGATGGTCGGACGATCTACTGGAAACGATGGTCCAGAAGACGGCGCAGGAAATGCAGGATGTGCTGCAGACGGCGCCGAAGCTGACATTCGCCTTCAACGCCTCTCCGGCGCAATTCGCCAACGCGAAGTTTTGCGGCCGCTTCCTGCAGACCCTGCAAAAGACCGGACTGGATCCGCGCAGGATTGTTCTCGAAATCACCGAGCGCGAGGAGATTGGCGATCCGGAGACGGCGCGCCGCTGCATCGACAGCCTGAGGGCGGCCGGGGTCGCGATCGCGATCGACGATGCGGGCACCGGCCATAACGGGCTGGCGACCATCCGCACGCTGGGCGCGGCGATCCTGAAGATCGACAAGTTCTTCGTCGACGGGATCGAGCGCGATCCGCGCACCGCGACGCTGATCCGGATGCTGGTCAATGTCGCCCATGAATACGGCATGAAGGTCGTGGCGGAAGGCGTCGAGCAGGGCGCGCAGCTCGGCGCGCTGGCCGAACTCGGCGTCGATGCGGTGCAGGGCTTTTTCCTGTGCCGGCCGCTCGACGCGACCGAGGCGAAGCTGGAATATGCGCGTCACCAGGCGGTCCTGCTGCGCGATCGCGTCGCCACGGCCGAGGAAACGGACGGAGCGCAAGGAGAGCCCGCCCCGGTCGCGATTTCCGCATAGGCGATCCGGATCGCTGCGGCAGTTTGACCTTTGTCAGCGCCGGTCCCTGCTATAGGTTCCCTGCAAAGGACACAGGGAATAAAGGGCGCCGATGCAACGGTTTTGCCGGGGAGGATCAATGCCGCGTTTCGCGTGGTGGGCGATGGTCGCGGGGATCGCCGCAGGATTGGCCATCGCGGCGGGCGGCGCGTCCGCCAGTCAGTTCAAGAGAATCCGGGACATTTCGGTGAGCTGCACCGACGGGCTGACATGCGATGTCTCGGCCTATAACGCGCAATCGGAACTCTATACCGTGATCTTCCGCCGCACGGCGCGGCCGGATGCGCCGGTGCGGCTCGTGCTCGGCGTGCGCGAGACGCTTGCCGCCGGTTCGGATGTCGGCTTCTCGATCGACGGGCGGCCGGTGCTGACGATCCCGGTTTCGGATCTCTCCTACCGCGCCGCCGTCTATGAATATATCTTTGACGGCGAGGCCGAGATCGCGGCGCTTATGGCGGCGGCGAGAGCCGGGCGCGAATTGCGGGTCACCTTCCGGTCGCGCGGGATCGACACGGTCTCAACCTTCTCGCTCAACGGCTTCATCGCCGGGCTGATCTTCCTGGATGAGGTGCAGGGACGCGCCGGCCGCGACGATGCGCTGCTTGTGGAGGGCGCGACGGGCGAGCCCGAACAGGCCGCGGTGCGCGACATCGCCGGATTGTCCGATATCCCCTTCCAGATCCGGGCCGAGTTCTCCGACCGCGACGGCGCGGCCTGCCGCGGGCTTTCGCAGGACGGGTTCGCGGCGATCGGCGGCTTCGAGGCCGGTTCGGGCGACAATTCCTGGCTGATCGGCCTGCCTTGCGGCGAGGGCGGCGCTTACAATCAGGCCTACGCGTTCTGGGAGCGGACCGGCTCGACGTTCCGGCGCGTGTCCTTGCCGGTGATGAGCGGGGACGGGCCTTCGACGGACGATCTGGCGTGGAATATCTCCTGGGACCAGGAGCGCCAGGAACTGACCGGCTTCTTCAAGGGGCGAGGTCTTGGCGATTGCGGCGAATTCAACCGCTGGTCCTGGAAGGAAACGGGGACGGGCCATGTGTTCGTGCTGACGGAGGCGCGCGCCAAGAGCAACTGCGACGGAGTACCGGATGGCGGTCCGGAAAACTGGCCGCCGATCTGGCCGCCGGCCGGCTGACCAAGCTATTCGGCCGGCACCTTCGGAGGCGCGTAGTTCGCCCGAACATAGTCTGGCGCAAAACCGTGCCGGACGATGTTGTTCCAGGAATGCTGGGGATCGCCGGGCACCGCCTCGCCGGTGCAGGTGTGGATGGACTTGCAGCCAAGCTTGTGGGCGCGATCGATGCGTGCCGCGAGGAGCAGGCCCTGGCTGCCGCGTCCGCGAAAGGCCGGCGCGGTCGCGCCCCAGTCTGTCCATGCCACGCCGTTTTCCACATACATGGCGCCGACGCCGGCCGGCGTGTCGCCGGCGAAGGTCATGAAGACGCGCCAGTTGTTGCGGCCGGGCAGGCGGGCCAGCCAAGGCTCGGCGATTTCGCCGAGATCGAAACCCGCGCAAACGATATGCGCGAAATCCGCGCCGTGGTCCGGGCCGATTTCCTCGACGCGGAAGGGTGTCTGAGGCAGATCGACGGGCGAGGGTTCGCGGCTGAATTTCTGCCAGCCGCGCGCCTCCTCGAGGCCGGCATGGGCGATCCGCCGGGCAAGGGAACCGGTCATCGCGTCCGGCGTGACCTGGACGAAAAAACGGGTGATCCCGGCACCGCGATAGGTTGCGGAAAGGCGGGATACGAGATGCTCGTCCTCGAACTGCGCGCGGGTGAAGCCAAGCGCCCGATTGACGACGATCGCCGTTTGCGGAAGTTTCGACGCCATCGAGACAAGGGCGCTGTCTATAAGGACGGTGTGGAGGCCGAGCGCATCGCGAAGGTCCTGCGGAGCCGCGGCATGCAAGTCGAATAGCGCGGCGCGTTCGATTGCCTCGGAATTCATGCCTGCCTGCCGGTTTCGTCGGGAACGCGAAATTTCTGCTCCCCGACCGCCGAAAAGGCAAGCTGTTACGGGTTTCGCGTCACTTGTCGAGGCGCTCTATGACGGCTTCCAGGCGCTTGCGGTTATTGCCGCCGTCGGAATAGCCGAGCTGGGCCGCCGCATAGGCGACGAGGCCGGTTCGGCCGTTTTCCAGCGTCACTGCTTCGAAGGTGTTGGTGTCCGGAAACTTCATCAGCGGCGTGCGGGTGACATATCTGGCCCGGGCCGGATCGCTGCCGTCATCGACCCGCCGGATGTCGGCGGCGGCGGCGCGTATGGCTTCGTCGACCTTGCCGATGAGGCTCTCCGGCGAATCCGCGTAGTCCGGCAGGTCGCGATCGACCTTTACGCCGTCGCAGAGGCCGGGGGTGCACATGAGGGCGTCGTTCGGCCGTCCCGTGCGGACGGGAGCGGAGCGGTCGAACCAGCCAAGGTCCGGATCCCCCGACATCATCTGCCATGTTCGGGCGGGTCCCACGATCGCCAGGAAGAGGCCGGCGGCAGCGATGGTGGCCGCGATGACAAGAGCGATTGTCAGCATGAATTTTCCCATCTCAACCGCGGGTGACGTGAATGATCGCGCCCGGGTCCTCGTCCGTCAGGAGAAAGATCGAGCCGTCCGGGGCGACCGTGACGTCGCGAATGCGGCCGAACTCTCCGTCCAGCATGCGTTCCTCGTCGACGATCTCGCCGGCTTCGTTCCGGTCCAGCCGCACGAGCAGCTGGAATTTCAGCGCGCCGACCAGCAGGTCGCCCTGCCATTCGGGGAACATCTCGCCCGAATAGACGGCGAGGCCGGACGGCGCGATGGACGGATCCCAGTAATATTCCGGCTGTTCGTAGCCGGGCGCCTCGGCGCCTACGCCGATTTTCCGGCCGGAATAGTGGCGGCCATAGGAGATGACGGGCCATCCATAATTCTTGCCGGCCTCGGGACGGTTGATCTCGTCGCCGCCGCGCGCGCCGTGCTCTACGGTCCACAATGCGCCGGTTTGCGGGTCGAGCGCCGCGCCCTGCAGGTTCCGGTGGCCCTTGGACCAGATTTCCGGGGCGGCGTCCTCGCCTCTGGCGAAGGGATTGTCGGCCGGGATCGAGCCGTCGCGATTGAGCCGCAAGACCGCGCCGGCCGTATCGGCGAAGTCCTGGGCGCGGTCGGAATCGCCGCGGTCGCCGGTGGTGATGAAGACGGTGCCGTCACCGGCGAAGACGATGCGGGAGCCGAAATGGTGGCCGGTGCCTGTCTTCTTCTCCATGGAGAACAGCGTCTCGAGGTTCGCGAGCTCCGCGGCCCCGTCCTGCCATCCTTCAAGAACGGCGCGGGCAAGCGCCGTACCCTGGCCGCCTTCGCCGGGGTCGGAGAAGGTCAGATAGATTTCGCCGGTGTCCGCGAAATCGGGCGCGAGGGCGACATCGAGCAGGCCGCCCTGACCGACCACGGCGATGTCGGGAAGGCCGGCGATCGGGTCGGACACCGCGCCGTCGCGGACGATGCGCAACGCGCCTTCGCGTTCGGTAACGATCAGCGCGCCGTCGGGCAGGATATCCATGCCCCATGGATGGGAGAGGCCGTCAGTTACGACATTCGCCGAGATGTCGGCGTGTTCGGTCGTTTCGGTGACGGTGTCGGCCAATGCGGGAAGCGCGAAGGCCAAAGCGAGAGCGGAAAGACAGGCAGGTTTGATAAACATCCTGCCTATCTATGGTGTTTTTGCAGCCTGCCAAGGCCGCTTCTTTCAGAAGCGCATGCGTTTGCGTTCGGTTTCCGCGATTTCGCGGGCGAGGCTGCGGAACATCACCACGCTGACGCCGGCCATGGTGGCGAGCGCCGCCGTCATCAGCGCGATCAGCAAGGCCCGGTGGCGGTCGCCGGCCCGGCCGATCGCCGTTGCTGTCGGGGCGGTTTCCTCACTGGAAACCTCGACGAAGTTGCGATTGATCTCCGGGGCGACCGGACCGATATCGGCGCGTGAGACCGGATCGACCATGACGACCGCCGCGGTCTTTTCCTCTGCCTGCGTATCAACCGAGCGCAACGGCGCCTTCTTTTCCCAGCTCATCGGCGCGTAGTGCAGAGCATTGGGAAAGCCGTCGGCGCGGGCCGTGCTTCCCAGTCCCATGATGGCGGCGAGATTTGCCAGGACCAGCACTGCGATGAGCATGGTGGTGGATCTGGCGCTGCCGGCGGTGCGCCGGTTATTTCCGTTGGCCGTGAACATGACGATTCGTCTCCGCTGCGTCTCGGTCGCATCAATCCGGTCCGGTGACCGGTTGCTGTGACGGGTCTCACAGTCATGCGCAATTCGGGCCGGTTCGGGGAGACAAAACGGCGGTTCGCGGGAAATAATGTGGCGATTTGAAGAACTTAATTAAGAAAGTGTTTACGCTGCTTCACCCGGCAGGAAGGACAGGGGCACGTAGCCCGGTTCCGCGGCGATGCGGTCCAGCCAGGCGTTGACGGCCGGAAAGCGCGGCATGTCGAAGCCGCCCTTCGTTCCCGCCGAATGGGTGTAGCCATAGAGACAGAGGTCGGCGACGGTGAGCGCGTCTCCGGTCAGGTAGGGTGTCTTCGCCAGCTGTGCTTCCATGATGGACAGGGCGCGGTGGCCGCTTTCGAGCAGCGGATCCAGTTTTTCCGGCGTGCGGAGATGGGCGCGCTGCGGATAGCCGAGAATCGCGGCGCGGACGGCGACGGAGGTCTCGTGGCTGTTCTGCTCGAAGAACATCCACTGGTGGCAGAGCGCCTGCTCGTAGGCGTCATCCGGCAGGAAGCGGGTGCCGCGGGCGAGATAGAGCAGGATGGCGTTGGATTCGGCCAGCAGGCGGCCGTCTTCGAGAACCAGCAGCGGCACCTTGCCGGCCGGATTGAGGGCGCGGAACTCCGCCGTTTCGGTGACGCCGCTGCCGTATTCTGCATCGATGTGGCGGTAGGGCAGGCCGAGGAAGGCCAGCAGCAGGCGTACCTTGTAGGAGTTGCCGGAACTCGGCATCGAATAGAGGGTCAGCATCGGCCCGCCTTTTTACCGGAACGTCTTGACGAGCCTGACAGCCGGCGTTTCGGGCTGCGGCCTGTACTGGGCAAGCCAGGCGCCGAATTGCGGGCCGGCGAAACGCGGGGCGGCCAGTGCGTAGCCCTGGACCAGCGCAGCACCGGTGCTTTCCGCCGGGCCGAGTTCCCACAGCGCTTCCAGTCCCTCGAGAACGGAGTGGATGCCCTCGCGGTCGAATTGCTGGACCATCAGGCGCAGCGTCGCGATGCCGGACGGCGTTTCCAGCATGCGCTTGACCAGCTTGCCGTCGAACTTGACGATGTCGGGCGCGATCGCCGCCACGCGGTCCGGCCGCGAGGCATGGGCGCCGAAATCGTCGACCGCGACCATGTAGCCGCGGGCGCGCAATTCATAGGTGAAATGGGTGAGCGCTGGCTTGTTTTGCGTTTCCGCCTCGGTGATCTCGCAGACGATGTCGGCCGGCGAAATGCCGGCAGAGCGCAATTCGTCGCCGAGATCGCGCAGGACGCGCTCGAACCGTTCGGGATGCTCGGGAACGCGCGGGTCGAAATTGAGGAACAGGCGGCGTTCGGGCGAGGGGACATGGGCCGCGTTGCGGATATGCAGCCGCCGCAGTTCCGGCTCCAGCGCGGTGAAGGCCTCCGAGTCGAGCATGGTGAAGAAGGCGTCGTTGAGCACCGGATTGCCGCCGCGTGTGACGCGCAGCAGCGCTTCGCAGGCGACGGGCGTGAGGCGGCCGCTCTCGAAACGGAAGATCGGCTGAAACGCGGTTCCGAGGACGAATTCGCCATAGGCCGCGGTCCAGACGCCCTGGGCGTCCTTTTGGATCCGCGGTTCCGGCAGCGATTTCGACACGGGCCAATTCTCCTTCGAAGAAACCGAGAATGACCCGGAACCGATAAATTTATGGTTAATGAAGCGTTAGCGCGTTTGCCGGACCGCCGCAACGCTTGCGCATTCGGTCCAGTTGGCGCAGATAGCACCCGCTGTCCGGGAGCCGGACAGGGCTCAATCTCAGGAGACATTGAAATGGCCTTCCTCGCCGACACCCTTTCCCGCGTGAAACCCTCCGCCACCATTGCCGTGGCCCAGAAGGCCCGGGAACTGAAAGCGAAAGGCCGCGATATCATCGGCCTCGGCGCGGGCGAGCCGGATTTCGACACGCCGGACAATATCAAGAAGGCGGCGATCGACGCGATCAATCGCGGCGAAACGAAATACACGCCGGTTTCGGGCATCCCCGAACTGCGCAAGGCGATTGCCGAGAAGTTCAAGCGCGAGAACGAACTCGACTATGACTGGACGCAGACCATCGTCGCGACCGGCGGCAAGCAGATCCTGTTCAATGCGCTGATGGCGACGTTGAACCCGGGCGACGAGGTCGTGATCCCGGCGCCTTACTGGGTATCCTATCCGGAAATGGTGCTGCTGTGCGGCGGCACGCCGGTGCCGGCGCCGACAACGCTGGAGGATTCCTTCAAGCTGAAGCCCGAGGCGCTCGAGGCGGCGATCACGCCGAAGACCAAGTGGCTGATCTTCAACTCGCCGTCGAACCCTTCGGGCGCGGCCTATAACCGTGAAGAGATGAAGGCGATCACCGACGTCTTGATGCGTCATCCGCATGTCTGGCTTCTGACCGACGACATGTATGAGCATCTGGTCTATGACGATTTCCAGTTCGTCACGCCCGTGCAGGTCGAGCCCGGCCTGAAGGACCGGACGCTGACGATGAACGGCGTCTCCAAGGCCTATGCGATGACCGGCTGGCGAATCGGCTATGCGGCCGGTCCGATGGAGATCATCAAGGCGATGGACATGATCCAGAGCCAGCAGACGTCGGGCGCCTGCTCGATCGCGCAGTGGGCCTCCGTCGAGGCGCTGAACGGTCCGCAGGACTTCATCGAAAAGAACAAGGCGATCTTCCAGGGCCGCCGCGATCTCGTCGTGTCGATGCTGAACCAGGCCTCGGGCATCGAATGCCCGACGCCGGAAGGCGCGTTCTATGTCTATCCTTCCGTTGCCGGCATGATCGGCAAGAAAGCGCCGTCGGGCAAGGCAATCGAGACGGACCAGGACTTCGTCACGGAACTGATCGAGGAGGAGGGCGTCGCCGCGGTGCATGGCGAACCCTTCGGTCTTGGACCGAATTTCCGGATTTCCTACGCGACGTCGGAAGAACTTCTCGAAGACGCCTGCAATCGCATCCAGCGTTTCTGCGCGAATTGCCGTTAAATTGGGCAGTTTCCCGGTGCCCTAGCGGCATCGGGAACAATTACCGGTAATTTTTCGCGGGTTAGTCGGCGATTGTTGCCGATTTGCACTGGAGTTTTCGTGATTTAACCGTTTATTAAAAGCCGGATCAGTGACAGATGAGGGGTCTCGTCGCGAAATGGTTATTGGTAGCGGTAAATCGCTGGAAAAGTGGCCGGTGCTGGCCTGTTTGGCGGCATCGCTCTGCGCGGTTTCCGCAAGCGCCGACGAATTCGCCTACGACAATGCGTTCGACCTGCGCGTCACGGATATCGGCAGCCGCACCGCACTGGACAGTTTCGTCATCGAGGCCGTCAACCAGGGCCAGTACGACCAGGCCCTGTCGACGCTGGAAGAAATCATCCTGCGCAATCCTTCGGATATCGGCGCCCGCATCGCGCTGGCGCGGGTCTATTACCAGATCTCCTCCTACGATCTCGCCGCCGCCCATATCGAGCAGGCGCTGCTGACGGCCGGCTGGGAAGCTTTCCAGAAGGAAATCGAGGACCTGAAGGCTAAGGTCGAGCGCGCCCAGGCCGGATGGGACTTCGTGGTGACGATCACCGGCGGCGTCGACTACAAGCAAGTTACGCAAACGGTCTTCGACGGCACGCCGCCCTCCGAGACCGACGGATCGATCACCGCCCCCTTCGGCATGATCAACGGCGTCGTGATTCGCGACCTCGAGACTGCCTCGAGCGACGAGATCCGCGTCGGCGGCATCTTCCGCTATGTGAAGAGCCTCGGCGACCAGGACTTCGACAACAGCTTCGACCGCTACAACCGCTACAAGGGCCGCGGCTATATCACCTATTCGAAGGGTCTGCCCGACATCATCGACACGTTGCGCGCCGACCTGACCGCCTATGCCGATGTGGACAGGCAGGGGGATGCGCGGCAGATCAACGAGTATGGCGGGGAGTTGCAGCTGTCCGTGCAGCCGACGGTCGAAAGCCAGATCCGGACATTTGTCGGCTATGGCTGGTTCGGCAGCTCGATGAACTACTACACAGACCACATGCTCAGCTTCGGCGCGTCTGGCGAGTACCGCGTCGCGCCCGGCGTCGCGCTCGGTGTCTATGCCACCGGCTTCAAGGGCTGGGGTGTCTCGCCCGAGCCATCCGGATTTACACCGAGCTTCGAATATACGGGCTATGACTTCGAGACCGAGGGCTTCGAGGTCGGCGGTTCGGTTTCGCATTTGCTCTGGGTCTTCGAGGACGGACGAAGCTGGGTTCACGAAGCCGGCGCCCGTTACGGCCAGGCGAACGTTCTGGACTACGCCTCGCTGGAAGATGCGTTGCCGTTCTACAGCATGGTCGACCGGGAGACCTGGGAGGTCTTCTGGAACCACACTGTGCAGATCGTCACAGATACCGCTCTCGATTTCGGGGTCTATTACGGGGAAAGCAAATTCAAGAACTCCACCGACACCTTTAATCGCAACAGCGAGTACTGGGGCGTCAAGGGTGCTCTGACCGTAAAGATACATTGAGGAAAAAACCGATGCGCGTGACAATCAATCGGATATTGGCCGGCGCGGTTTTCCTTGTCCCCGTCCTCGGCGCCGCCACGGCGACAGCGCAGGATGTCGGCAAGATGACCATGGAGCAGTCGATGGTCACGCGCGGGGGAGCGCGTGTCACCGAAGGCACCGGCATCGCGCTTGGCGACCAGCTGGCCGCGAACGCGACGGGCGCCGGCGTCATCGTCTTCCAGGACGAGTCGACGGCGCGCATGGGGCCGAACGCGGTGCTGACCATCGACGAATTCGTCTACAATCCCGGCCGCCGCAGCGGCACGATCAAGCTGCGCCAGACCAACGGGCTGTCGCGCATCTATGGCGGGCAGATCTCCAAGCGCGGGCGCTCGGAAGTTCGCACGCCGCATATCGTGCTCGTCGTTCGCGGCGGGATCGTCGACATCAATGTCGATGGAGACGGCACGATCACGACGCTTCGCGGCGGTATCATGAAATGCCAGGTCGGCGGCGAGACGCGTACCGTGACCAATCCCGGCATGTCGTGCAGCAGCGACGGGCAGACCCTGACGATCACCCGCAACACCCAGGGCGGCAATTCCATGGTGACGCCGGCCGGGCAGGGCGGCGGCAGTTCGTCCGGCAACACATATGATCAGGCGAATTGTGCCAGCGCGAACGCCACATCGGCCTGCAAATCCGACAATGGCGGCCTTCCGCGCCCGGGTACGAATACCCAGGGCAGCGACCCGTTCGGCGGCGGAGCTCCCGGCGGCGGTTTGGAATGCTACGGACCCTACGGCGAAGAGGGCGGTGAAATATATTGCGACGGGAAGTACATTCCCGGTTGAGAATGTTCAGTCGAACGAAGCGCCCGGTCGCGGTCGCCGACATCGCCCACCTTCCGATGAATCGGAGGATTAGAGGCCTTTCCGTGCATCGGTGCGGAAGAGCTTCATGACAGGTCCTCAGAAACCCGCCCGCAAGGCCGTTCGCGGCCGTCTGCTCGCCGCGGTCTTTGCGGGAATCGCCGTCGTCCTTGTCGGTTTGCATATCTTCCTCGATACGCAGTTTTCCGCGCTGCGCGAAAAGACCTACGATCTCTACCAGGCCTCCGCGCCGATCGCCCTCGATTTCAGCCAGGTCGCCGTCGTCACAATCGACGAGGAAAGCCTGCGCACCTTCGGGCGCTGGCCATGGCCGCGCAGCGAGGTTGGCAAGGTTGTCGACGCGATCGCCGAGAGCGGTGCGGCGGCCGTCGGACTCGACCTTTTCTTCGCCGAACCGCAGGGCGGGACCGACGGGGCTGCGAGCGACGCGGCGCTGGCCGATTCGCTCGCCAATGCGCCGAGCGTGCTCGCCATGTCGCTCGATCCGAATGCGGGGCCGCTCGAAATCGACAGCAAGGCCGGCTGGACGGTGGTCGGGCTCGATCCGAACGCGGCCGCGGCCGTGCAGGGCGGCATCGCGCCTTTGCCGCAACTCGCGGATGCGGCAAGCGGGCTCGGCATCGTGCGCACGCTGCCGGGGCGCGACGGCGTGATCCGGCATGTGCCGCTGGTCTGGGCCGAGACGACCGACGGCCAAGACGTGCGGCTCTGGCCGACCCTGGCGCTGGAACTGCTGCGGGTGGCGCAGGCGCAGCCGAGCTTCACGCTGCGGCTCGAAGGCCTGCCGACCGACGCGGTGCGGGCCGGCGGGGCGACCGTGCCGCTCGGCGCGGACGGGCGCATCCGCATCGTCGATACCACCGTGCCGGTGCCGCATGTCTCCGCAAAGGACCTTCTGGAGAACGGGCCTTCGGATGCGTTGACCGGCCGGGTCGTCGTGCTCGCGGTCGATGTGGCCGGGGTTGACCAGTATCACCTGACGGCACGGGGCGGACACAGGCTCGGCGCGGATATCCACGCTCTCCTGATCTCGCAGATGCTGAACGGGGATTATCTCTTCGAAGCGCCGAATTCGCGATGGCTGGAGCGGGGTATCTTCGTCGGCGGTGCGGTCCTGCTGCTGGTCATCCTGACCGTCTTTTCGCGCCGGCCGCTGCTGGCGGTTCTCCTGTCCGCGCCGGTGATCGCCGCGCCGTTCGTCATCGGCGCGGCGGCCTATGCGACGCGTCATCTGCTGATGGACGGCGTACAGCCGGCCGCCGGACTGCTGATCATGAGCGCGGCGGGCGGCTATATGCTCTACCGCGAGGCAGAGCGGCGGCGCGGCGTGCTGCAGAAGCAGTTCTCGCAGTTCCTGTCGCCGGAGGTGGTGAAGCACCTCGCAGAGACCGATGCGGCGGCGGCGCTGAAGGTGGAAGACCGGCAGATCACGGCCATGCTGGTCGACATGCGCGGCTTCACCTCGATGTCCGGCCAGTTGGGGGCCGACAAGGCGGTCACCGTGGTCAACCATTTCCTCGGCATCGCCAGCCGGGAAATCTTCGCGCGAGACGGCACGATCGACAAGTTCATGGGTGACGCCGTACTGGCTTTCTGGAACGCACCGCTGGAGGTTCCGGACCATGCCGACCGGGCTATCGAATGCGCCCAGGCGATCATCGCCGGCGTCGCGGCGGCCAATCCGCAGCTCACCGCTCAGGGCCTTCCGGAAATCCAATGCGTGGCGGCCATCGAAGCCGGCGTCTGCTCGGTCGGCAATATGGGAACCGAGCAGCGCGTCGACTACACGGCGATCGGGCCGACCATCAACATGACCGCCCGGCTGGAGGGCGAGACCAAGAAGATGGGCCAGAAGATGCTGATCGGGCCGACCGCCGCGTCGCTGACAAAACATCCGCTGACCGCGCTTGGCGAGGTCGAACTGCGCGGCGTGGCCGACCCGATCGAGGTCTTCGTGCCGAGCGCGCTGGCGGCCGGCTAACCGTCCGCCAGAAGCGCCTTTCGGGCCGTCCGTTTCATTTCCCCGATATAGTCGTCCTGCGGCCAGCCGCATTCCAAAGTGAGCTGCTCCCAGTTGCGCACGGACAGCAGGGTCCAGAGCAGATCCGTCGCCTTTTCTTCCCCGATCTCCGGCGATAGCGCACCATCGCGGGCGAGCGCACCGACCGCGGCCTCGCAACCCTCGCGAACCGCCAGCATCCGGCCTTCCCAGGCCATGCGGGCCTCGCTGTCCGATTCCTGCATGGCCATCAACGCTTTTCCGACGCCGTAGATTTCGGGGATGTAGTTGCCCCACGCCTCGATATAGGCGTCGAGCCGTTCGACGCCGGTCGCCGCGCCGCGGCTCGCCGCCAGGCGGGCGTCGACTTCATTCGCCTCGTCGATATAGCGCGTCACGGCAATCAGCAGGTCGGCGCGCTTGGGGAAGTGCAGATAGACCGCCTGGCGGCTGATGCCGGCTTTCTTCGCAATGTCCGACATGCGGACTTCGCTGCCGGCGCCGTCCTCCAGCAGTTTCCAAGCGGCTTCAAGGATTCGTGATCGTGTATCGCTTGACATGATGTCAAGTTACCCGTAATTGACGCCGTGTCAACTTTACATGGTGTCAAGTTGAGAAAACGGAAAGGAAAACCGTCATGAAAGTCATTGTCTTCGGGGCCACGGGAAATGTTGGCCGCCTGGCTGTCGAGCGCATGCTGAAGGAAGGGCACGCGGTTACCGCCTTCGCGCGCCGACCGGAGAAGATCGGCATCGACGATCCGAAGCTGACGCTTCACGCAGGCGACGCCTTCGATGCCGCCGATGTCGATACCGCGGTCCGCGGGCACGATGCCGCGGTGATCACGATCGGGGCGGGCATGTCGCGTAAGAGCCTGATCCGATCGCAGGGAACCATGAATGTCATCCAGGCAATGCATCACCACGGCGTCCGCCGGCTGATCTGCCAGTCGACGCTGGGCGCGCATGAAAGCTGGCCGAACCTCAATTTCTTCTGGAAGCGGATCATGTTCGGCGCGCTTCTGAAACCCGTCTTCCGGGATCATGAGTTGCAGGAGAAACTGGTTCGGGCGAGCGGGCTCGACTGGACGATCGTGCGCCCGAGTGCCTTTGACGACGGCCCGGCCACGGGGTCTTTCAGGGAAGGGTTCGGACCGGAGGAACGCGGGTTGAAGCTGACGATTGCGCGTGCGGACATCGCCGCGTTCCTGGCCCGGCAAATCGGCGATCCGACCTATCTGCGCCGCGCCGTCGGCATTTCCAACTGAACGGCGGGAGGATCAGAACATGCTCGACCAGATCATCCCCTGGCTCTTTGCCGCAGCGTCGGTCGCGGCGGGCCTCGTCGCCGGCGTCTTCCTGACGTTTTCCGATTTCGTGATGCGCTCGCTCGGTGCGGCGGCCCCGGCCGCCGGCATGGAGGCGATGCAGCAGATCAACCGAAAGGTCTACCGCTCGATCTTCATGGTGCTGCTGCTCGGCATGGTGCCGGTTTCACTGGCGATCGCGGCGCATGCGGCGATCTTTGCCGGCGACGCGGCCCGCGCGTGGCTCATCGCCGGCGCGGCGTTCTATCTCCTCGGCGTCTTCGGCGTGACGGGGGCGGGCAACGTGCCGATGAACAAGAGGCTCGACGTAATCGACCCGGTCGAGAATGCGGCTCTGGGCTACTGGGCGCAGTACGAGCGCAACTGGACGCTGCTGAACCATGTCCGCACGGTCGCGTCGGCCGGTTCGGCCATCTGCTTCCTCGTCGGAGCGATGCTCACGGGACAGGCTGGATGAGGCAATCCGCGAACCAGCAAAAAGGCGCTCTTCCGGACCGGTCGAGCGCCTTTTCTGTTTCGTGCGAAGTCAGCGCAGATAGAGCGTCGTGCCCTCGACCTTCGAGATCTTCGGCCGGTAGTTTTCCGAATCATACATCGCCGCGACATTGACACGGTGTTCGCCCTGGGTGGAGATGTTGGCGGGCTGGGTGGTGTAGTGGCCGTCGCGGATCGACATCATCAGGCCGGTGCGGCCTTCCTCGATCAGATGGACGGCCATGGTGCCGAAATTCTTCGCGACGGTGAGGTCGACGGCGTCCGGCGGGCCGGAGCGCAGCAGATAGCCGAGGTTCTGGATCATCATGTCGGTGCCCGTCAGTTCCTTCAGCCCGACGCCGATATGCTCGCCGATGCCGCCCAGTTTCTTGTGGCCGTAGGCGTCGGCCTCGCCCTTCTCGACGATACGGCCGCCCTTCTCCATAGCCCCTTCTGAGACGACGCAGACCGTGTAGTTGGACGGATTGGCGGCGCGGTCGCGCGACAGCAATTCGGCAAGACGCTCCATCTCGAAGGGGACTTCGGCGATCAACGTTCGGTCCGCGTCTGACAAGAAGCCGGCGCCGAGCGCCGACATGCCGCAATTGCGGCCGAACATCTCAACAATCAGGAACCGCTCATGGCTCCCGGCCGGGGTGCGCAGATTGGCGATCATCTCGACGGAGCGGGTGACGCAGGTCGAAAAGCCGATGCAGTAATCCGTGCCGAAAACGTCATTGTCCATCGTCTTCGGGATGCACATGGTCGGCGCGCCGCGCTCATGCAGTTCGGCGGCATAGGAGAGCGTGTCGTCGCCGCCGATGGCGACCAGCACGTCGATCTTCAACGCATCGATGACGGCGAGGACGTGATCGGTCGCATCGACATAGCCGGCGTCCTTGTGTGGCGCGGTCTTCTTGACGAAATCCGGCAGCGACGACGCCTTGATGCGCGAGGGCCGGGTGCGCGAAGAATGCAGCACCGTGCCGCCGGACCGGTTGATGGAGCGAACGAATTCCGGCGTAAGGGCCTGGCGGTGGTCCGCCGTGCCCTCGAGATCGAGCGGGTCGGTTTCCACCGGACCGGCCCAGCCGCGCCGGAAGCCGGTAACGGTCCAGCCGCGCGCATAGGCTTCGTTGACGACGGCCTTGATGGCGGAGTTGAGGCCCGGCACGTCGCCGCCGCCGGTCAAAATGCCCAGATGCATGTCGTCCTCCTGGTCTTGTTGGCGTCGAAACGCCGCCTGATGACCTGACAATAGAGCAAGTTTGGCGCCGTTTAAATCGATTTGTTAGGCGAAATTCGGCCCTTTTCGATCATTTCGCCGCACAGGATGCGCGCCATTAAGGGGATTTGGCAATTGCCCTTGCCAATATGCCTGAAATCGAGGCACGATAATTTTTTGTGCAGCGCAATAGCAGGATTTCAGGGGACGCATGATCGCGGTCAATGCCCAGCTACGTTCCAAGCTCTTGAGCCTGGTCAAGGAAATCTATCCCGACGTGGACGCCGCGCATCTGTCGCGGCGAATCATCGAGAGTTTCTGGCCCGACGGGCTGGAACCGCGCCAGCGGGTTCGCCCGCCGGGCAATACGCTGTGGTCGCAGAAGGATTCGGTCGTCATCGCCTATGGCAATGCGGTCATGGACGGCCAGCATAAGCCGCTCGACCTGCTCTACGATTTCCTCCGGCGCTATCTGTCCGACGCGATCACCGGCGTGCATATCCTGCCGTTCTTTCCCTTCACCTCGGATGACGGCTTTGCGGTGACGGATTACGAGACCGTCAATTCGAGGCTCGGCGACTGGGCGGATATCAACCGCATCGGCGAGGAGTTCCGGCTGATGTCGGACCTGGTGCTGAACCACATGTCGAGCCAGTCGAAATGGTTTCACGAATATCTGCAGGGTCACGAGCCCTACGACAAATATTTCTTCGAAGCGTCGCCGAGCGACGATCTGACATCCGTTGTTCGGCCGCGTGCGCATCCGCTGCTGCGCGAGGTGGAGACATCGAGCGGCACGCGCCATGTTTGGTGCACGTTTTCCTTCGACCAGGTGGACCTGAACTACGCCAATCCCGATGTGCTGGTCGACATGATCCGGATCATGCGGCTGCATATTGCGAACGGGGTGCGTATCATCCGGCTCGACGCCGTCGCCTTCATCTGGAAGGAGATCGGCACGACCTGCATCCATTTGCCGAAGACCCATGCGATCGTGCGGCTGATGCGGTTGTTGGCGGACTATTGCGACGAGCGCGTGGTGCTCCTGACCGAGACGAATGTGCCCAATGCCGAGAACCTTTCCTATTTCGGCAATCGCAACGAGGCGCATGCGATCTACAATTTCTCGCTGCCGCCGCTGATGCTGCATGCGCTGCTGACGGGCACGTCGCGCTATCTCAACGCCTGGCAGATGGCGATGCCGCCGGCGCAGCTCGGCTGCGCCTATCTGAACTTCACCGCGTCGCATGACGGCATCGGCATGCGGCCGGCGGAAGGGCTGCTGGACGAGGCGGAGATCGAAAAGGTCATCAGGACCGTCGGTTCATTCGGCGGGCTGGTGAATATGCGCGCCATGCCGGACGGCTCGCAGAAGCCCTACGAGCTCAACATCACCTATTTCGAGGCGATGAAGGGTACGGTCGACGGGCAGGACGAGTGGCAGTTCGACCGGTTCCTAGCCAGCCAGACCATCCAGATGGCGCTGGAGGGTATCCCGGCGTTTTACATCCATTCGCTGCTTGGTACCGGCAACGACTATGCGGGCGTGGAGCGGACCGGTCAAAACCGGACGATCAACCGCAAGCGCTGGGACTACCCGGAACTGCGCGCCGAACTGGAGGATCCGTCCTCTATCCATGCACAGGTTCTCCGCGCGATGAAGGAGCGCATCCGCATTCGCGCGCAGCAGCCCGCGTTCCATCCCAACGCCACGCAGTTCACCCTGCATCTGGGCGAGAAGCTGTTCGGCTTCTGGCGGCAAAGCCTCGACCGTGACCAGTCCGTCTTCGCCATTCACAATGTCACTAAGGAGGAGGTGGCCATCCCGGCGATGTCGATCAACCTGATCACGGGGATGAAATGGGTCGACCTGTTGTCCGGCGAGGCGATCGATCCGTCACGCGGCGACATCACCTTCGCGCCCTATCAGTGCCGGTGGATCTCCAACCGGGGCTGAACACGGGCAGGAGCCGGACCATCTGCGGAGCCGCTTTCCGGCCGAGATCAGCACCCGGGCCTCGCCGATCGCCGGCGCTTAAGATCTCAGCTGAATTCCGCCTCGTCGGCTTTCACCGCGTCGTGGAGATCGCGCATCAGGTCCGGATCGGCGGCCTGGACGCGGCTCCAGTTCGGGATGAAGGGCGTTTCCATCGGATTGTCGAGGAAGGTCTGGCCGGCCTCGACGATGTTGGAGGCGAAGAGCTCGACGGCGCGTTCCTCGGAATGGCGGTCGAGATGCAGCCCGTTCATGCGCGCATCGTTGTGATAGGCCTCGATCATGTCGAGCGCCTCCCGGTAATAGGTCGCCTTGATGGTCCGGAAGGTCTCCTGGCTGAAGATCGTACCGTCGGTGGCGAGCTTGCGATAAAGCGCCTTGCATATGTCGATCGACATGCGCGAAAGGCCGTCCTGCGGGTTTTCCTCGGACAGGGGCTGATGCTTGTGATCATAGGCGTCGGACAGTTCTACCTGGCAGACGAGCCGGGTCGACAGGTTGCGCCAGACCTCCGACAGCACGCCGATTTCCAGCCCCCAGTCAGACGGGATGCGAATGTCCGGCAGGATCGCCGTGCGCATGGCGAATTCCCCCGCGAGCGGGTAGCGGAAGGCGGCGAGATAGGTCAGGTAGTCGCGGTGGCCGATAGTCTTCTGCAAGGCCAGAAGCAGCGGGCTGACCAGCAGCCGGCTGACGCGGCCGTTCATCTTGCCGTCCGCGTGGCGGGCGTAATAGCCCTTGCAGAAAAGATGGGAAAAGGCGGGGTTTGCGACCGGATAGATCAGTCGGGCGAGCATTTCGCGCGAATAGGTGACGATGTCGCAATCATGCAGCGCGACCACGTCGGAATCGCGGCGCGCCAGCGTATAACCGATGCAGAACCAGACATTGCGGCCCTTGCCCGGCTCTTCCGGCGAAAGGCCCGCCGCCTTGAGCCGGTCGTCGATGGCCTGCAGGCGCGGCCCGTCGTTCCAGAGGATCGAATGCTGCTGCGGCAGGACCGAGAAGAACTTGCGCGCCTTACGGTATTCGTCCTCATTGGCCCGATCGAGACCGATGACGATGTGGTCGATGAAACGGGCGCCGGAGATTTCCTGGACGATGTTGGCGAGCGCCGGGCCTTCGAGTTCTGAATAGAGCGAGGGCAGGATCAGCGTGATCTTGCGGTGCGCGGAGAGGACTTCCAGTTCGCGTTCGAGCGTGCCGGGATTGGTGGACCGCAAATTGTGCAGCGTCGCCACGTGACCGTTCTGGTGAAAATCCGCCATGCGACGCCTGCTCCTAGCTGTCCTGTCGTTCTTCAATAATCCGCAGCACGGATTCGTTCCAACCCTCCGGCCCCGGTTTTTGCGTCCTCGCAATCCTTCCGGCCTTTTCGCCGTCCAGCTCGGGCAGAGGCGTGGCGTGCGGATTGGTGACGATTACGCCGATATCGGCCGTTTCCAGCATTTCGATGTCATTGGGTGCGTCGCCGAGCGCGATCATGCGCGGCGATTCGTCGCCGGAGGCATAGCGCGCCGCGATTTCGCGCATGCGGTCTGCCTTGGTGGCGCCGTAAGACAGGGTGAGATAGCGCCCGCCCTGGCGCGCGGTGATGCCGTGGCGTGCGAGCAGGGTTTCGAACTTAGTCCGTTCTTCCGCGCTGCCCGACCAGAGGCCGGGTTCGGAAAAACGGCGCATGGCGGCCCGGGCGGCGTCGTGCGACGGCAGGCCGGTGCGAGCCGCGACCTCTTCGACCGTCCAGTCGGAAAATCCGGTGAACTTGCCCCGCAATTCCGGCGGCAACGCATCGAGGGCGGCGATCAGGTCGCGGTGAACCTTGTCATCGTCGGGGGCAGGCCCGCTACCTGCCGGCTCGAGAAGACCGGCGCCGTTTTCGACGATGGCCGGACAGTCGGCAAAGCCCGTTTCGGCGCGCAATTCGGCGATTTCGGCCGCAGTCTTGGAGCTTGCGAGGATCAGCGGAATGCCGCGCTCTTTCAACGCCTTGAGCGCCGGCGCGGCGGCCTCCCAGGAATAGGTGGCGTGATCAAGCAGCGTGCCGTCGAGATCGGAGAAGACAATAAAAGCGGGAATCGCTTTATCCGTCGCATGGGGTTGGAGTGTCGGAGGCATGGGCCGGGAACCGGTCATAGTCCTTGTTAGCCTGCCCATGCCTCCCTTGGAAGCGGGAATGCGCAACGTCCGGCGTGCGGCGCCTATTTCTGGAGGCTGTAGATGTAGTCGACCAGAGACGAGATGCGCCCGAGCGTATTGATCTCGTTTTCGACCGGGTTGGCGCTGCCGCTGTCGAGCATGAAGCGGTCGCCCCAGACGGGCATGGCGGTGCCGTGCGGGCCGGGCTGTCGCTCGGCGTTTCGCCCGTCGATCATCTGCATGAGTTCCTGATAGGGGAAGGCGCCGTTCCGGCGCTCGGCGATTTTTGTCAGGTCGGGCACCGGTACGCTCATATATTCCGCAACCGGCCCATCACCCTGGGCCGCCGCTCCGTGGCACGCGGCGCAGGCCTGTTGGTATTCGATCTCGCCGGCTGTCGTCTGTGCAGCGGCGGCGCCCGGCATCGCCAGTGCGGATGCAGCGGCCAAGGTCAGAACTGTTCTTATTTTCATGGTCTCACTCCTCCATCTTCTTATTGTGCCGACTGCGAGCGTTGCCCCGTATCGAGCCCGGATTCGCACCGGCGTCTGAAACGTTATGCCGGCGTGGCAGAGGCGGATTTGACAACCGTCAACGGAAAACGTCCCGGATCCGGAAAGATGCGGGGAAGCCGGGTTCAGATACCGTGGCATTATCCGTCATTTCGTTGAAAGTCCGATGAGGCAGGGAACCTCCACTCCGCCAGAAGCTTGTGAGAGGATATCAATCACGCCGTCCGGCACGTCCGCCGGCCGGTGAGTGACCGAGGCGAGGTAACCGTGAGACTCCACACATGTCCGAACTGCGCAGCGGCGCTCTCATTCGAGAGCCTCGTATGTGCCTGCGGGGCCGCCGTTGCCTACGACGTCGACGGCGACCGGTTCACCCCATTGAGCATCGGCTGCGCCAATCGCGAGACGATCGGGTGTAACTGGGCCGCCGATGCGCAAGGCAATCTGTGCCCGTCCTGCGCGACGACCGCGGTCATTCCGGATACATTTCATGACGAGAACCGGGCCCTGTGGGCGGAGACCGAGCAGGCGAAACGCTGGGTGCTCTCCAATCTCGCCCGGTGGGGCTGGTTCGTTTCCAGCGATGACGGCCCGCGGCCGGTGTTCCATCTGCTGGCCGAAGAAACGGGGGGCGGGACGGTGCCGGTGACGATGGGCCATGCCGACGGCGTGGTGACGATCAATGTCACGGAGGCCGACGAGGCCGAGCGAACACAACGGCGCGCCGAACTCGGCGAAAGGCTGCGCACGATGATCGGCCATTTTCGCCACGAACTCGGCCATTTCTTCTTCTTCGAGCGGCTGGCGCCGCAATACGGCTTTACCGAGCGTTTCCGCATGCTGTTCGGGGACGAGACGGCTGATTACGGAGCGGCGCTCGAAAAGCACTATCAGGACGGTCCGCCGGCGGACTGGAACGCGCATCATGTCACGCCCTATGCGTCGAGCCATCCGCATGAGGACTGGGCGGAGACCTTCGCGCACCTTTTGCATCTGACGGATATCACCGACAGTTTCGTCGCGGCTGGCCTCCAGTCGCCCGATCTGCCGGGACCCGACTATGACGCCTATCGCGAAACCGATACTGAGCGGCTGATCACGATCGGCGCGGGTCTCGGCATCGCGCTCAACCACGTCAACCGTTCGATGGGCCTGCAGGATATCTATCCCTTCGTGCTGACCCCGGTGATCCGCGAAAAGCTGGCCTTTGTCGACCGCTGGATGAGCGCGGGCGGCGGGAGCGGGACCGGATAGTACACAGTACAGGGAGCTCGCCTGACTGCGGGGCCGCCCGACCTTCCGGCAGGGCCGGGCGTGATCGAACGCCGAAACGTGCGCGTTTTTCCTCCGTCAGCGCTCAAGGCAGGACCTCAATCGGCCTTTTGCGCAAAAAACATGCGGTTGTCACAAGGAAGTCGATGCGGAGGCTTGTGATTGTCTTCATTGCGAAGATAATCGCACCCCGGAAAACCATCGAGGAGAAGGCCATGCCCCACAAATTCAAGATCGTTCCGCGCAAGGACGGCCAGTTCGGCGTACAGTTTCTGTACAATTCCGAGGTCATGGTCTGGTCGGAAAGCTACAAGTCCAAGTCGAGCGCGCAGAACTGCATCGATTCGATGAAGAAGAACACGCCCGGCGCCGCGATCGTCGACCTGACCAAGGACCAGGACGGATCGGGCTATCGCTGGGAGATCGTCGGTTCGAAGGACGGCCAGTTCTTCAACCGGTTCGTCGCCTCGAATGGCGAAACCATGGTGCGGTCCGAAACCTATACCGACAAGCGCAACGCGATCGGTTGCGCCGAAAGCGTCTCGAAGAACAGCCCCGCGGCCGCGACCGAAGACGAAAGCTGATCCTTCACCGGTTCACAGCGATGACAGGCGGCGCGGATATTCTTTGCGCCGCCTGATTTGTCTCCGGCGCCCGGAAACCTGCGAAATTTCGATAGCTTGCCTCTTTTCCCCGGGGCGAAGGGGTTCTCCTGCGCCGGGCGCCGGCAAAAGCCAGCAGGCCGGTCGCGCTGCCGAGAAGCACGATACCGGCCGGCAGCGGAACAGCGATCGAGGAGGAGTCGAAGGGTGTCGCATCGAACGCCGCCACCAATCCGTATTGCGAGGTTACCCTCCCGTACGGGCTGGATGAGTTGACGGCGTATAATCTCGATGTCCCGGTCGTCGGCGCTGTCCTGGAGAATTCGGCCGTGATCGCGTCGCCCGCAGACACGGCGTCAAATTGCGATGTGACGGGGAGGAACGGCAGGACCATTTCGAGAAGCAGCGAGCCGACGGTCGGGTCGTAGATGAAAGGCGTGTCGAACAACAGGGTTACGTTGAACGGATTCGTCGAACCCGGCCCGGTTGTCCCCGACACCGAGAAATTTGAATCGACGAGGGTCTTGTCGGCCCCGTGATTGAGGTCGAAAAACTCCGTCAGCGACTTGGAGCTGTATTGGCTGGTCGACAGATAGACCATCGATCCGGGAAAAGCGGCAAGATCGAACGAACTGCCATAGTTGCCGTCGAGCCGGAACGAGAGCGAGTCGATTCGGAGCGTTTCGGTTCCGAAGAGGCCGGAATCCCAAATTTGCTGATAGCGCTGGCTTTCGGCCCAATAGCCGTTCAGCGGAAGGCCGTTGTTACGACCGCCTTCCGTCGCCTCGTCCAGGATCGGAATGAGAGTCGCGCCGACGCTCTGCCCGGAGAATCCCAAGAGCAGGGCCAGCATCGCAAATATGCGAAATACAGACGGATAAGCACGCATAACTAGAAAATACGCAATTTTATGTCTCTTTTGCGCCTCTCTGTTTCACTATGGGTAAGTTTTGAGAGGATGGCAATTGGGTAAGGTCGGACATTCCACAAGCGCGGTTAACTGCTGACATTTGACCGCGTGGCGGGATTGGGCTTGTGATTGTCCGGTTTGCGGTCGGAGAAGCCGCCTGATTTTCGGGAGAATTCCATGCATGTTTTCTGGATCGCGCTTGCGGCCGTCTTCGCCGGAGGGATCGCGCTCGGCGTCCAGGCGCCGATCAATTCGGCGCTCTCCCGGGCGACCGGCGACAGCACCTTGGCGACGATGGTTTCCTTCGGCGTCGGTTTCCTCTCCCTGTTTCTCGTCCTCGCGTTCAGGGGCGGTTTCGCCGGGTTCTCTATCTTCAAATCGGCGCAGCCCTGGATGTTTACCGGCGGGCTGCTCGGCGCATTCTATGTCTGGTCCGCGATATGGAGCGTGTCGCGCCTCGGCGTGGTGACGATGACCGCCACGCTTATCCTCGGGCAATTGCTGGTCGCCGTGGTGATCGACAGCACGGGCGCATTCGGCGTGCCGGTCAACGAAATCGGCTGGCAACGCATCGCCGCGATCCTGCTGGTCGGCGCCGGTCTCGTCATGTCGAGGCTGTGAGCAATTCCGTCACCCCTCTTGCCGTTTTTTTGAACTCGTTTTACCATCTGATCAAAAAATTGGCGGGTTACCGGATTTCCACGCAGACAGGAGTGCGCGCAATGTCCCACAAGTCCTACACAACAACCCGTCGCAGGCTGCTTCAGGCCGGCGCCGCGGGTGCATCCATTCTCGCCATGCCGGCCCTGGTCGGCCGGGCAAGCGCCCAGGAGAAGCTCAAGGTCGCGGCGATCTACACCGTGCCGGTCGAGCAGCAATGGGTGAGCCGCATCCATATCGCGGCCAATGCCGCCGTCGAACGCGGCGAAATCGAGTATGTCTTCTCCGAGAACACGTCCAACAGCGACTATGAACGCGTGATGCGCGAATATGCCGAGGCCGGCCACGACTTGATCATCGGCGAGATCTTCGCGGTGGAGGACGCCGCCCGGCAGGTGGCGCGCGACTATCCCGACAAGGCGTTCCTGATGGGATCGTCCTTCATGCCGCAGGACGACACGCCGAACCTCGCGGTGTTCGACAACTACATCCAGGACGCGTCCTATCTCTCCGGCATCATCGCCGGTGCGATGACGAAATCGAAGAATATCGGCATGGTCGGCGGCTTCCCGATCCCGGAAGTGAACCGGCTGATGCATGCCTTCATGGCCGGTGTGAAGGAGATGGCGCCGGACACGACCTTCCAGGTCGCCTTCATCGGCTCGTGGTTCGATCCGCCGAAGGCGAAGGAAACCGCCTTCGCGCAGATCGATGCGGGCGCGGACATCATGTATGCCGAGCGCTTCGGCGTCTCCGATGCGGCCAAGGAAAAGGGTATCCTGGCGATCGGCAACGTCATCGACACGCAGCCGGACTATCCGGACACGGTCGTCGCCTCGGCGCTGTGGCATTTCGAGCCGACGCTCGACGCCGCCATCGCCAAGGTCAAGGCCGGCGAGTTCAAGGCCGAGAATTACGGCACCTATTCCTTCATGAAGGAAGGCGGCTGCTCGCTGGCGCCGCTTGGCACCTTTGAAGGCAAGGTGCCGCAGGAGGCGCTCGACCTCGTTGCCGAGAAGGAAGCGGCTATCAAGGCGGGCGACTTCACCGTCGAGATCAACGACGAAGAGCCGAAATCGAGCTGATGGGCTCACAAGGGGGCGGAGAGGCGGAGACCGTTCTCCGCCTCTCCAACATTACCAAGCGTTTCGGCCCGCTGACGGCCAATGATTCCGTCTCCTTCAAATTGAAGCGGGGCGAGGTGATCGCGCTGCTCGGAGAGAACGGCGCCGGCAAGACAACGCTGATGAACATCCTGTTCGGCCATTACGTGGCCGATGAGGGCACGGTCGAGGCCTTCGGCAAGGCGCTGCCGCCGGGCGAACCGAACGCCGCGCTCGCCGCCGGCATCGGCATGGTGCATCAGCATTTCACGCTGGCCGACCAGATGACGGTGCTGGAAAATATCGCGCTCGGCACGCAGACGCTGTTCGCGCCGCGGTTCGACCGGGGCAGGGCGCTGTCGCGGATCGCGGAACTGTCGCGCGATTTCGGCCTCGAAGTCCGCGCGAATGCGCTTGTCTCGGACCTGTCCGTTGGCGAGCGGCAGCGCGTCGAGATCCTCAAGGCGCTCTATCGCGACGCCCGCGTGCTGATCCTCGACGAGCCGACCGCCGTGCTGACGCCGCTCGAAACCGAGGCACTGTTCGCCACGCTGAAGAAACTGGTCGCAACGGGTCTGTCGATCATCTTCATCTCGCACAAGCTGAACGAGGTGATGGCGGTCAGCGACCGCGTGCTGGTGCTGCGGTCGGGCAGGATTTCAGGCGAGCGCCGGACGGCCGATACGAACCGCGGCGAACTGGCGGCGCTGATGGTCGGCGAAACCATCCGGGAACCGGAGGTCGTCGAGCATTCGCCAGGCGACACCGTGATCGAACTTGCCGGCGTCTCGACTGCCGGACGGGCCGGCGGCGCGCCGCTCGACGCCATCGATCTCGCCCTGCGGGAGGGGGAGATCACCGGGCTGGCGGGTGTTTCCGGCAATGGCCAGGCGGCCTTGGCGGCGCTGATCGCCGGAACCTTGAAGCCTGAAAGCGGCACGATCCGCATTCGCGGCGAGGCCGTCAGGGACTGGTCGGCGCGCGCGGCGCTGGCTCACCGGATCGGCCGCATTCCCGAAGACCGCCACGCGACCGGCATGATCGGCGACATGAGCGTCACGGAGAACGTCATCTCCGAAGCCTATCGTTCGCCGCGCTTCAGCCGGATGGGATTTCTCGACTGGAAGGCGGCGGAAGGTTTCGCCGAGGCAATCATCCGCGACTATGACGTGAAGTGCCCGTCGCCCAATGCGCGGGTGCGGCTCTTGTCGGGCGGCAACATGCAGAAGCTGATCCTCGGCCGCGCCTTCGACGGCGAGCCGCAGGTGATCCTCGCCAACCAGCCGACGCGCGGCCTCGATGTCGGCGCGGTCGCTTATGTCCACACCAAGCTGCTCGAAGCGCGCAATCGCGGCGCGGCGATCCTGCTGATCTCGGAAGACCTCGACGAGGTGCTGGCGCTGGCCGACCGGATCGTGGTGATCTCGAAGGGCCGTCTGTCGCCGCCCTCGAAGCGCGGCGAGTTGTCTGTGCGCGCGATCGGCGAGCGCATGGCCGGGCACGGCTTTGCCGAGGAGGCACCGGATGCGGCTTGAACCGAAACCGGCGCCGGGCCTTGCGGTCACGCTGCTCTATCCGCTCGGCGCGATCCTCGCGACGATCGTGATTGCCTCGCTTCTGGTGCTGATCGCCGGGGCTTCGCCCTTCAACACATTCTGGCTCGTCGCCAAGGGCGCGGCGGGCTCGCAATTTGCGCTGCTCGAAACGCTGACACGGGCGACGCCGCTGATCTTCACCGGGCTTGCCGTGGCGGTTGCCTTCCGCGCCAAGCTCTGGAACATCGGCGCCGAGGCGCAGCTCTATATCGGCGGGGTGGTGACCGTGGTGCTCGGCACCGGGGCGGTCGCCATGCCCGCACCGGCGCTGATCCCGCTGATCATGATCTGCGTCATGCTGGCCGGCGCGCTGCTGCTGCTCGGTCCGGCGGTTCTCAAGGTCCGGTTCGGCGTCGACGAGGTGGTGACGACGCTGCTGTTGAATTTCATCATCATCCTGTTTGTTTCTATGCTGCTGGAAGGCGTGCTGAAGGATCCGACGGGGCTCGGCTGGCCGCAATCGAAACGGGTGATCGCCGACGCGCAGCTGCCGCGGCTGATCCAGGGCAAGCGGCTGCATTTCGGCTTCGTCATCGCGGTGGCGAGCGCCGTGATCATGTGGGTCGTGATGAAGAAGACGACGCTCGGTTACGAGATGCGCGCGGTGGGCAACAATGCGGAGGCGGCGCGTTTTGCCGGCATTCCGGTTAACCGCGTGCTGATGAAGACCGCGCTCCTGTCGGGCGGTCTGGCTGCGCTGGCAGGCTTCTCGGAAGTCGCGGGGCTGAAAGGCAATCTCACGCTCGATCTGTCGCCGGGCTTCGGCTACACGGGCATCGTCGTCGCCATGCTGGCGATGCTCAACCCGCTCGGCGTCGTGGCGTCGGCGATCTTCGTCGCCGGCATCTTCGTCGGCGCGGATGCGATGAGCCGGTCGGCTGGCGTGCCCAGTTACATCGCCCAGGTGATGGTCGCGACCGCGCTTCTGACGATGGTCACCGCGATCATGCTGACGCGTTACCGGATCAAGTGGAGGTAGCGATGGAAGCCTTCGACATCCTGCTGACGACGAGTTTCTGGGTGGCGGCGATCCGTATCGCCTCGCCGCTGATCTTCGCGACGATGGGCGAACTGATCTGCGAACGGGCGGGCGTCCTTAATCTCGGCATCGAGGGGATCATGACGGCGGGCGCGTTCGCCGGCTGGATCACGGTCTATGCCGGCGGCGATCTGTGGCTGGGTGTTGCGGTCGCGGCGCTGACGGGCGTCTCCTTCGGGCTGCTGCACGGGTTCCTGACCGTGCCGCTCGGCCTGTCGCAGCACGTCACCGGCATCGGCATCACGCTGCTGGCGACCAGCCTGACCTATTTCACCTACCGCGTCTCGCTGCCGGAGGTGACGTCACCGCCGAAGATCGAGCCGTTTCAGCCATTCGCGATCCCCGGCCTGTCTGAGATCCCGCTGATCGGCCCCGCGCTGTTCAACCAGACGCCGCTAACCTATCTCGCCTATGTCACCGTGGCGCTTGTCGCCTGGATCCTCTATCGCACGCCGGTCGGGCTCGCGGTGCGCGCGGTGGGCGAGAATCCTTCCGCCGTCGAGGCGCAGGGGATCAGCGTCACGGCGATGCGCATGGGCGCGGTCGCCGCCGGGTCGGCGCTGATGGCCGTGGGCGGAGCGTTCCTGACGATGAGCGCCTTCAATTCCTTCTTCTTCGAGATGATCAACGGGCGCGGCTGGATCTGCATCGCGCTGGTGGTGTTCGGCTCGTGGCGGCCCGGCAAGGCGTTGATTGGCGCGATCCTGTTCGCAGCGTTCGACGCCTACCAGGTGCGCCTGCAGCAGGTAACCGGCGGGGTAATCCCCTACCAGATCTTCCTGATGCTGCCCTATGTGCTGTCGGTCCTGGCGCTGATCGTCGTCGCCCGGCGCGCGACCTACCCGAAGGCGCTGATGGTGCCCTACCAGAAAGGCGAGAGATGAGTTTCGATCTGCTGCTCAAGGGCGGCGTCCTGCCCGATGGGACTACCGCCGATATCGCGATTTCCGGCGACACGATCGCCGCGATCGAGGCTGACATCAACGCCGACGCGGGCGAGACCATCGACATTTCCGGCAATCTCGTCTCGCCGCCCTTCATCGATCCGCATTTCCACATGGACGCGACGCTGTCCTACGGACTGCCGCGCATCAACGAGAGCGGCACATTGCTGGAAGGCATTGCGCTGTGGGGCGAACTGAAGCCGCTGCTCACCGAGGAAGCGGTGATCGAACGGGCGCTGGCCTATTGCGACTGGGCTGTCTCGATGGGACTTCTGGCCGTGCGCAGCCATGTCGACACCTCCGACGATCACGCGATGACCGGCGTGCGCGGTCTGCTCGCGGTGCGCGATATTGTCAAACCCTATCTCGATTTGCAGATCGTCGCCTTTCCGCAGGACGGGTTCTACCGCGCGCCGAAAGCCCGCGAACTGACCCTGCAGGCGCTCGACATGGGCGTCGACGTGGTCGGCGGCATTCCGCATTTCGAACGGACGATGGAAGACGGGCGCCGCTCGGTGACCGAACTCTGCGAGATCGCGGCGGAGCGCGGTTTGCGGGTCGACCTGCATTGCGACGAGACGGACGACCCGATGTCGCGCCATGTCGAACAACTGGCCTATGAAACGCAGCGTCTCGGCCTGCAGGGGCGGGTGAACGGATCGCATCTGACTTCGATGCATTCGATGGACAATTACTATGTCTCGAAGCTGTTGCCGCTGATGGCGGAAGCAGAGGTCTCGGCCATTCCCAACCCGCTGATCAACATCACCATCCAGGGCCGGCACGACACCTATCCGAAGCGGCGCGGGCTGACCCGTGTGCCGGAGATGCTGAAACACGGCATCACGGTCGCGTGGGGGCAGGATTGCGTGCTCGACCCTTGGTACCCGCTTGGCACGGCCGACATGCTCGATGTGGCCTTCATGGGGCTGCATGTGGCGCAGATGACCAGCCCGGCGGACATGCGCCGCTGTTTCGACATGGTGACGACGGAAACCGCGAAGATCATGGGGATCGAGGATTACGGCCTCGAAAAGGGCAAACGCGCGAGCCTTGTCGTGCTCGACGCGGGAGATCCAATCGAGGCGATCAGATTGAGGCCGGAACGCCTGCTCGTCGTCTCGAAGGGCAATGTCGTGGCGCGCCGCGACCGGCAGGATACGGCGCTTTCTCTTCCCGGGCGCCCGGCGAAGGTGAACCGGCGACACAAGCGATAGGCCGACCGTCCGGCGGCAAGACCGTCGAAATCCGGTCCGTTACGGTCTGCGTCAGTATTCGACACCGCATCTTAGGCATTTGTTTCGACTTGCCGCGTAAGGTTGCGCGGGGTGCATTCGGATTCCGCGATGCCGGGAGGCCTCTACGGAATCCAAGACTTTGCAAGGACGCCATGCCGGGATTTTCCGTTAGCCGACTGAAAATCGACCGATCGATATTCAGACCAAGCGTCGTCGCTGTCGGTATCGCGCTCGCCGTGACTGTCGTCATGGGGCTTTTTGCAGAGTATCAGAACCGGCTGGTCCATAATCAGCAAATGCGCGCCGATGTCAGCGAACAGCTCGGCCTGGTGCGCGCCAAGCTCGAAGGCAACATCAACAGCAATCTTCAACTGGTCCGCGGCCTCGTGGCCGTTATCGCCGCCGAGCCCGATATGGATCAGGCGCAATTCAGCCGCGTCGCTTCCGGCCTGCTCGGAAATCGCTCGCAATTGCGCAACATCGCCGCGGCTCCCGACCTCGTGGTCCAGTTGATGTATCCGATCGAAGGCAATGAGAAAGCGATCGGGCTTGATTACCGGGAAAACGAACAGCAACGCGATGCGGCGCTCAGGGCGGTGGAATCCCGGCACATGGTGCTTGCCGGACCGGTCAATCTGCTCCAGGGCGGGCAGGGCTTCATCGGTCGCTTTCCCGTTTTCATGGAAGCGGAGGACGGCTCCGAGCGTCTCTGGGGTCTCGTATCCGCCGTGATTGATGTCGAGCAGCTCTACGAGGATAGTGATCTTCTCGTCCCGGACAGCCCCATCGAAATCGCCATTGCCGGGCGCGACGCTCTTTCGTCCGACAGTACTGTCTTTTATGGCCGGCCGGGCGTCTTCAACGAAGATCCGGTCGTGTCGACCATATCGCTGCCGACCGGAAGCTGGCGCATTGCGGCCATCCCGACGGATGGCTGGTCTGCAAGGCCCGCCAATGCATGGGGATTCCGCGCCCTCATCCTGATCGCGGGTCTGCTCGTCATCCTGCCCATTCTGATCGCCGGCCTGCTCTACGACCAGCGTCGCACGCATATCCGCGAACTCAGCCGGCGGCAAAACCAGATGCAGAAGCTTTCGCAACGGCTGAAGCTTGCCCTCGACACATCGAAAATCGGCATCTGGGAGCTCAATCTCGATACGAACGAGATGAAATGGGACGATCGCATGAAGGAACTCTACGGCGTTCCCGAGGACGAGGATCCGACCAAATACGACTACTGGTCGGCCGCGCTGCATCCTGACGATCTGGAGCGGGCCGAAGAGGAATTCGCCGAAGCGATTTCCACCGGCAACACCTACAATTCCGAATTCCGGGTGGTTTTCGACGGAACGACCCGCTGGATCCGGGCGATCGGCGCCATTCACAACGACCTCGACGGCCAGCGCTACATCGTCGGCGTCAACTGGGACGTGTCGTCGGATATCCAGCTCAAGACGCATCTGATGGCGGCGAAACGCAATGCGGAGTTCCGCAACCGCGAACTCGAGGACGCGCGCGCCCAGATGGAGCGCAATTCGCTGCATGACAGCCTGACCGGCCTGCCGAACCGGCGCTTCCTCGACGAGCAGCTTCTCAATGGCCGCGCCGGAAGGACGATCACGGCGCTCCTGCATATCGATCTCGACCGCTTCAAGCATATCAACGACACGCTGGGTCACGCCGCCGGCGACGCCATGCTGGTCCATGCGGCCTCCATCCTGAAGGCGAATACGCGTTCCGACGATTTCGTCGCCCGGATCGGCGGCGACGAATTCGTGATCGCCATCACCTCGCCGACGGACGAGCGGCAATTGTCGTCGCTCGCCGACCGCATCGTCGAGGAGATGCGCCAGCCGGTGCCCTATGAAAACCACGAATGCCGTTTCGGCGTGTCGATCGGCGTGGCGCTGGCGGATGCCGGCGAAAGCGGATATGGCCAGCGCCTGCTCATCGATGCCGACATCGCGCTCTACCGGGCCAAGAGCAACGGCCGCAATCGTTTCGAGTTCTTCTCCGAAACGCTGAAAGCCGAGATCGTGCGCAACAAGCGGGTGGCCGACGATATCCTCAACGGGCTCGATCGGCAGGAGTTCCTGCCCTATTTCCAGCCGCAATTCGATGCGCGGACGCTCGATATCGTCGGTGTCGAGGCGCTTGCCCGGTGGGAGCATCCGACGGAAGGCGTGCTGACGCCCGACAGTTTCCTGAAGATCGCGGACGAGCTGAATGTCGTGCCGCTTCTGGACCGCACTATCCTCGAACAGACGCTGTGGCAGTCGACCCGCTGGAAGGCGGCCGGCATCTCGATCCCGAAAATGTCGGTCAATGTCTCGGCCGGCCAGTTGCACGACGCCGACCTGATCAGCCGCCTCAACGGCCTTTCGATCGAACCGGGAACGCTGTCCTTCGAACTGCTCGAGTCGATCTTCCTCGACGAGGGCAACGAGGTGATCGCGGGCAATATCGACCGCCTGGAGACGCTGGGCATCGATATCGAGATCGACGATTTCGGCACCGGCTACGCCTCGATCATCAGTCTGATCAATCTTCACCCGGCCCGGCTGAAAATCGACAGGCGGCTGGTCACGCCGATTACCGGTTCGGACAGCCAGCGCCGCCTCGTCGCCTCGATTATCGAGATCGGCCAGGCGCTCGGGATCAAGGTCGTCGCCGAAGGCGTGGAGACCGCAGAGCACGCCGCGATCCTGCGCGATCTCGGCTGTGACACGCTGCAGGGCTTCGCCTTCGCGGTGCCGATGCCGTCCGACGAGTTGATCGAGTTCGTCCGCCAGGAACGCTGGCGTGATCCGCAGCGCCGCGGGACAGCCGGGAAGGAGCTTCGGCTCGCCAGGTAGGGCAGTGCCGCGCCGATAATTCGGCCGTGACGCTGGACATCGCGCGGCCGGCGCGACATGCATGGCGCACGATTGTCTACGCGAAGTCTCACCTCATGCGCCGCATGCAAATCCTCGAATTTTTCCACGAGCCGGGACGGGCCCGCCGATGAGCGAAGCGCCGCTCACCGGTCTTCGCGTGCTGGAACTGGCGCGCATCCTCGCCGGTCCCTGGATCGGCCAGACGCTTGCCGATCTCGGCGCCGACGTCATCAAGGTGGAAAGTCCGCAGGGCGACGATACGCGCCAGTGGGGGCCGCCCTTCATCGAGCGGGACGGCGAAAAGGCGGCCGCCTATTTCCATGCCTGCAATCGGGGAAAACGGTCCGTGATCGCCGATTTCCGGAATGCCGACGATCTCGACATGGTGCGCGGCCTTGCCGGCGGGGCGGATGTGGTCATCGAGAATTTCAAGGTCGGCGGGCTTGCGAAGTTCGGCCTCGATTATGCGAGCCTGTCGGCGGCCAATCCGCGGCTCGTCTACTGCTCCGTCACGGGCTTCGGCCAGGACGGGCCCTATGCGGCGCGCGCGGGCTATGATTTCCTGATCCAGGGCATGAGCGGGATCATGGACCTGACCGGCGATCCTGCCGGCGAACCGCAGAAGATCGGCGTCGCTTTCGCGGACATCTTCACCGGGCTTTACGGCGTCATCGCCATCCAGGCGGCATTGGCCGAACGGCAGCAGACCGGAAAGGGCAGGCATGTCGACATGGCGCTGCTCGACAGCATGACCGGGGTCCTCGCCAACCAGGCGATGAACTACCTCGCCTCCGGCGTCGCGCCGCACCGGCTCGGCAATGCGCATCCCAATATCGCGCCCTACCAGACCTTCGAGACAGCCGATGGCTGGCTGATCGTCGCCGTCGGCAATGACGGCCAGTTCGCGCGTCTGTGCCAGGTGCTGGAGCTTGACGGTGCTGCCGCCGATCCGCGCTTTGCGACCAATGCCGTACGGGTCGAACACCGCGAGGCGCTGACGGCGCTGCTGAGCGACAGGACAAGGGCGTGGGCGCGCGACGATCTTCTCGCGGCGCTGGAAAAGGCAATTGTCCCGGCCGGGCCGATCAACACGGTCGAGGACGTGCTCGCCGATCCTCAGGTCGTCCATCGCGCCATGCAGATCGCGCCGGGCGGCGTCCCCGGCTTGCGCACCCCGATCCGTTTCGAGGGCGCGCCGGCGCCCGTATCCGGCCGGCCTTCGCCCAAACTCGGCGAACATGATACGGAGATTCGCGAAAGAGGTTGGGGCTAACAGTCTGGACGTTCCCTGAGGGGGAGGTCGGTCCCATCGCGTTGCAAGCGTATCGCAAAAGGCGGTTGGAATGGTGCTGCCGGAGAGATTTGAACTCAAGCCTTCTGCGCATAACTAATTGATTTTATTTGCAATTATATCTCTGTGATTGCGCGTTTTGTAACATTGTTACGAGCGAAATTTTGTCAGGCGATTATGTGGATAATTCGTGCCAGAGGTAGATAACGTCATCGGTTGAGGCTTTCGATATCGATCGCAGCATTGGCGACGACCGCCATCTGTTCGAGCATACGTCGCACCGCCTTGTCCGTCAGGTCGACCGCAAGCTCCTGACCGCCCACAAGCAAGTTGATGCCGGATACGACAAGATCTACCAGCGCCTCCCCGCCGGCGTCCAAGTGAGTTGAGAGCACTTCATTGATGCGGATGCTTGTCTGCTGTGTCGGACCGGGATTTCGGTAGTTGCCGAAACGCCGGCGTAGGTTCACGGCTTCACCAATGTAATGACGGGTCCCGATGGCGCTTGAAAGGCGCAAGCGATACAGAGCTGGAATGGCAGGCGCATCGGGGAATGAGAGTTTCATGTCGTCGTCTAGCGTGATCGCGCCAAGCTGCTTCCAATTCATCGATGCGTTGATCGAAACGCTGCCATCGGTGGCATGAGGCAACTGATCGATATCAACGGCGGTATTAGATTTCTGCGTTGAGCGAATGGTTTTTTCGTCGGATGGGCCAATGCTCGCAGTTCGGATGTTTTCGCTTCGTCGAAACGAAACAGTCTCGCTCGCGAGATCGAGATCTTCGGTTTGCCAGCCTGCCGACAGCCAAGACATCGAATGCCTACCGTCGATCGGATTGTTCGCCCACCATGCCTGATATCGCCTGGCGCTTGCAGGCAAGTGAAAATCGAGGATGCTTTCGATCTCGGCAAATGTCATGCGTCGGGCGGACGTTTCAAGGGTTTGTAGGAAGTCTGTTATTTTTGCGTATTTGGTCACGGTCCTGACTGTCATTGCTTGTTATAGAGAAACTCCCCACAAGTGGGCTACTCAGCGACAAGAAATTCTTTGAGTAACTCCGACGAGCGTTCGCATTCCGGTGGCCACAGACGCTCCCGGGCCCGTGTGGTCGCAACGTGAAGCACGTCGCATTCGGTGTCGTAGTCCTACTCTAGAACATGTTCGTCGCTACTCGAGAATTTCTCCTCGTCGAGCCGCAAGCTTCGCTTCGGTTACACAAGGAATCTGGCTGCAGGGAGGTTTACCGTAGCGAGGACAAATACACCCAAATGGTCCATCTGCTTCCGACTCTATCGTATCACCATCGAGCGGACGCTGAGGCTCGTTGCTCTTAGGGACGAATGAAAACAGATCGCCGCCTGTTTCGTTCTTTTCGGTGTTATTCCGAGGTCTTCTGCCCAGCTGCGCCGGTCTGCTTTCATATCTGTCTTTTGAAGGGGGACTGAGTTTTTCCTCCAGCATCTTCAAGATGTCTTCGGCATTGATGCCAAGTGGCTCGAGGTGTGCTGCCGCTTTCCTCGCGCGACTTCGCATATCTTCGCGCGCGCCAGCTGCCAGCCGGGCTAAACCGGCCTTCTCTATCTGCGCTTGCTCGTATTTAAGCCCAATCTCAACCAGTTGTCGCAGCGTCGGTTTTATTGGCAACGAAATGCCGGCGCTCCCGATGGCCTGAGCTGTGCCTCTCACTTGCGACTGCGCAATGCGAAATCGATCGGCTGTCCACGCTATCTGGATCGAATCGATCACCGGGGGCTTCTTTGCGTGTCCTATGATGAACCAAGACGGCACACGCACTTCAAGCGGCCAATTGCCATCTATCGTGAAACCGACCGAGTAGCCTGTCATCGTTATTTGGAGGCCGCCGCCGCGGTATGAGACAATTGCCTCTTCCGGATGGCCGGCGGGACTGAGCCGTTTAAGTGGTTTCAACGCTTCGATGAAGTCGCGGCGCGAGACTTGCACAACGGCTTCCATTTCAGGCTCCATTCCTTCCAATGAGGGCATGGCCGAGGACCGATGCTTGAAGCACTCGATTGGACTCCGAGCTGAAGAAACAATCTCGGCTTGACAGATATTGGAGAATTCCCGGCATCGAAGATCCTCAGTTGGCGAATGCGAAGCGGATTCTTGGGGCAAGGAAATTATGTATGGAGAATGCCATCAAGAACACCTGCAGCGCGACGATACAGAAGGTTTTGTTGGGCGAATAGATTCCTTCTACGCTCTGCCGTCAGCGGCCGTTTACGAAATACCCATGACCGGCGGAGTTGGTCCACCTTGGATTGATTTTCGAGGGACTTGCAACTCGGCCTACGGTGCGTGACGTTTGCGACCACCTCGCAACGTGCAACTGTGATTCTGTTCTAGGAAACGAGTGTAATGAAGGCTTTCGATTTCGACCGAAAACTCATCGACGATTATGCGGCCTTCTCGCGTTCCTTCACCACGATCCGGTCTGAAGATCTCAAGACCCAGATCGATCGCGAATACGCGCAAGGCGAGTTCTGGCCTGATCCGCTCCTGTCGATCAACCCGGCATACGAACAGGGGCACGGTGTAGACCAGCTATCTTCGGATGGGGTGGTTACGTCTCAAACCGCGGATGTTTTCAGGATTGATGGCAAGCCAATTCGTTTTCACAAGCACCAGGACGAAGCGATATCGAATGCAAAGCGCGGGCAGAGCTTTGTGGTGACGACGGGCACGGGGTCGGGCAAGTCGCTGTGCTTCTTTGTGCCGATCGTCGATCGCGCAATCCGTGCCCGGCTTGCGGGTGAGAAAGCGCGCACTCGTGCCATTGTCGTCTACCCCATGAACGCCTTGGCCAACAGCCAAATCAAGGAAATACAGAAGTTTCTGGAGCAATCCGATCTGCCCGAAAACCTACGCCCCACGATCGCTCGATACACCGGCCAGGAGAGCGATACCGAACGGCGTAGCGTCGCCAGCAATCCGCCAGACATTCTGCTGACAAACTACATGATGCTCGAATTGCTCATGACCCGACAGGATGACCTGGATCGGCGTGTGATCGAGAATGCTCGAGGTATCGAGTTCATCGTCCTCGATGAATTGCACACCTATCGCGGCCGGCAAGGCGCGGATGTGGCAATTCTCGTCCGTCGTCTGCGCGAAAGATGCAGAGATGGAAATGACCCTATCTGCATTGGAACGTCGGCAACTATGGTGAGCGACGACATCGCGGCAAATGCGAAGTTAGAGGTGGCACGCGTTGCTTCCCGCCTCTTCGGTTCAAGCATCGGGCCGGAGGCGGTTATTGAAGAAAGCCTGCGACGAGCCACCGACCCGAGACTTTCCTTGGACGACATCCGCCCCAGGCTGGCTTCAGCAGTCACGCAGCAGCTTGATAAGAACCTGACGGACGACGTTTTGTTTCAACACCCTTTGGCGGTGTGGACCGAGCTTGAACTTGGCATCGATGAAGCCAAAAGCCGGAAGCGCCGAAAGCCAGAAACCATCACACGCGCAGCCGAGGCTCTCGCATCTGCATCAGATTTGGATCCCGAAACCTCAGGCAAACGCTTGGCGGAGTTTCTGAGTGTGATGGCGTTGCCGGAAGAGGAGCGCGGAGGGGCCGCAAAGAACGCCTTCATGGCTTTCAAGCTTCATCGGTTTATCTCCGGCCCTGGTGAAATACACACGACCCTGAAAACGAAGCCTCGAAACGTCTACTTGGAGGGACAGCGAAACGATCCGCAAGATCCCGAGGCTCGCCTCTACCCGACGCGTTTCTGCCGGGAGTGTGGGCAGGAATATCACTCCGTGACCTTGGTTGAGGACGGAGAAGGCCTTTCGGTTCTGCCAAGGGACGTGGACGAGGAGCCATCCAGCGAAAGGGATGAGTCTGCTGTTGCGGGCTATCTGACTCCGACAGAACAGCCCAGCGACAGTTTTAAGTTCTCAGGTGATGCCGAGACATATCCTGAAGACTGGCAGGAGCAGAGAGGCGGGAGTTCGGTTCTTCGCGCAAGCCGCAGAAAGCAGATGCCGCGAGCCATTGAAGTCAAGCTGGATGGGCGCGTCGGCGAGGATGGCGAAAGCTTCTGGTTTCTGCCTGGCCGGTTTGGCTTCTGCTTGGCTTGTGGTGACCAACCGGTGCCGCAGCGTCGCGAACGCAACAAGCTTGCAGGTTTGACCGCTGAAGGACGAAGCTCCGCAACGACGACGATCGTGACGGCTATGCTCAAAGCGTTGAACGACGCTGACAGCGGCGTTTCGAAGGAAAAGCGAAAGACGTTGGGCTTTACTGACAATCGTCAGGATGCTGCACTTCAGGCGGGTCATTTCAACGACGCAGTTTTCGTAACACTTCTTCGTGGAGCGATACTGCGTGCGATTCTCGACTCTGATGTGAACGGGCTTTCAAGCGATGAATTCGGCCTAAAGGTTCAACAGGCGTTGGGCTTCACTGTAGAGAACGAAGCTGTCCGGCGTTTCTGGATGGCGGACCCGACGATCAAGGGAGCCAACCGGATCAACGCGGCACAGATTCTGTCGAGTGTTCTCAGTCACAGGGTATGGTCCGATCTCCGCCGTGGTTGGCGTTTTACCTATCCAAACCTTATCGGCGTCGAACTCGTGCGACCCGTGTTCCTCGGGCTCGATGAACTCGCGAGTGATGCAGAAGCGTTTTCGGGCGCCCCGCGTGTTCTAGGCGATATGGATGCGGAATCGCGCGAACAGTTACTCTACAAGTTGCTTTTCAGCATGATTGAAGGGTTGGCCGTAGCTGCTGGTTCGCTTGACCCTCTCCAACTTGACGGACTGAAAGAGCGCTCCGGCCCAATGCTTGCTCCCCCATGGTCGATCGATCCAAGCGAAGAACTGCGGATGCAAGCTGCACTGGTGCTCGTTTCGCCAACCCGGCGTGGCGCGACACGGCGCGACGACCTCCTCATATTGAAAGCTGGTCCTAAGAGCGGCCTAGCGCGCGCACTAAACCGGCCGTCGGTCCTTGGTCAACGGCTCAAGGAGCATGAATATCTTGAAATGATGGAGTGGGCTCTGCGTTCACTCGAATCCTACGGAATTGTTCGCCAAATGACCACGGCCGCGGACATTCCAGGTTGGCAAGTCCTCCCCACAGCTTTGCGACTCGCGAAAGGTCCCAGCGTAGAAGATCCGGCTCGCTCGTCGAACAGCTTCTTTCACCAACTGTATGCGGACGTCGCAGCCGAACTTCGATCTGGCCCTTCTACCCTCATGGGTATGGAAGCTCGGGAGCACACTGCTCAGGTCTCAAACGATCAACGTATTTGGCGAGAGTGCCGGTTCCGTTATGAAGATGACGACAAGGCCAAGATCGAACAGGATCGTGCTGATATGGTCAAAGCCGGAGAAGGGACAGAGTTCCTGCCTGCTCTCTTCTGTTCGCCTACAATGGAGCTCGGCGTCGATATTTCGGCCTTGAATGCCGTTTATCTGCGAAATGTGCCGCCAACGCCGGCGAATTATGCACAGCGCGCGGGCCGAGCAGGCCGGTCCGGCCAGGCGGCGGTGATAACCACCTATTGCGCGGCCCAAAGCCCGCACGACCAATATTTTTTCCGCAAGCGCATGGAAATGGTCGCTGGCAGTGTGCGTCCGCCTGCGCTCGATCTGGCGAACGAGGAACTTGTGAAGGCTCATCTTCACGCGGTTTGGCTCTCGACGTCAGGTCAACCACTTTCTGCAGATATCCCGGACGTGCTGGACCTGACAGAAGACCAGTTCCCAATCCGGAAGGAAATTCGCGAAGTAATGTCAGCGCCAGATCTTGAGGTTCGTGCGATCGCACCGATGCGTCAAATCATCGATGCCATCACTGACCATTTTGATGGCCCACCTCCGGATTGGCTTGAAGATACGGAAGATTATGTGAGGCGCGTCGCTAATGAGGCATTTGGTCAGTTCGACCACGCCTTCAGGAGATGGCGCGATCTCTATGCTTCCGCGCAGCTTCAGATGGAGGAGACTCAGGCGAAGCTACGCCAGACTGGCTTGTCCATGAAGGACCGCAGGGCTCTCGAAGCCCAAGAGCGCGCCGCAAGCCAGCAAGTCGGAATTCTCGAAAACGGAAAAGCGACAAACGGTTCTGATTTCTACACCTACAGGTATCTGGCGACTGAGGGATTCCTACCAGGTTACAATTTCCCGCGCCTGCCGCTTTATGCATTCGTTCCCGCGACGATTTCGAACAAACAGGCAGCTTATCTACAACGTGCGAGGTTCCTTGCGATATCGGAATTCGGTCCGCTTAGCCTAATCTATCATGAGGGCCGTGCTTACCGGGTTCACAAGGTCAAATTGCCGCCGGGTAGTGTTTCGGCGGACGGCCAGACGGTTGCTACCGGCCAGATTTTCATCTGCCCCTCCTGTGGCGCTGCTCACACAGAGGAGCGAAACAAGTGCCATGCATGCGACGCTTCGCTTGCAGGGGCCTTGCCGATCCGAAAGACCTTCCGAATTGACAATGTCGAAACCGCTCCCGCGGAACGCATAACTGCTAACGATGAAGAGCGCGTCCGCCAAGGTTTCGACGTCCGCACAGTATTCGCATGGCCGCGGAAGAATGGAGCCTTGGATCTGACTGAGGTCCGATTACTGCGCGAAGGGGAGACTATCGCGACCCTCCAGTATGCCAATAGCGCGGACATCATGCGACTGAACCTTGGCCTGAAACGACGTGCCGACAAGAGTATAATGGGTTTTGGCATCAATCCTGCGAACGGGCGATGGGTGTCGGCGGATCCCCAGAATGGTGATGATGATACGCCAGACCAGGCGGCCCCGGAACGTATTGTTCCAATCGTTCAGGATAGAAAAAACGCGCTCTTGATCCGGTTCTCTGAACCACGCTCCTGGTCACAAACCGCGCTCGCTACATTACAGCATGCGATGCTGAGAGGAATTGAGGTCGTCTTCCAGTTAGAAGAAGGGGAGGTGCTCGGAGAGCCCCTGCCTTCCCGCGATGAGCGCCAAACAATCCTGCTATACGAGGCCACTGAAGGTGGCGCGGGCGTGCTCGGGCAGATCGTAAGAGAGCCGGGGATCCTTCGCGAAGTAATGTCAGAAGCGCTTTCCATCATGCACTATGATGGCGTTGACCAGGCTTTGTCAGCCGAGGATGTTACGCACCTTTCGAACCAAGACGACGCGGAATGCGTAAAGGGCTGCTATCGCTGCCTCTTGTCCTACTACAATCAACCTGATCATGAGGTGATTGATCGAACAGACCAAGATGCCCTTACCCTGATCCTGGCGCTTGCGACCGCTGACGTTGCTGAAGGGAAGGTTCGCGCGACCGACGACGATTGGCTGGATGCTTTCGAGGAAGCCGGCTTGAAGCGGCCCGATGGCAGCCCATTCTCGTTTGGTGACACGGAAATAACCTATGTCTGGGCCGCGGATTACGTTGGAGCCACAACGCAGGCGCTTGACGAAGAAGGACGGGCAGAAGCCAGCCGAAAAGGCTGGGAGATTGTCGAGCTCCAAGAAAATCCATCGAAGGGCGTTCCTGCAAGTCTAATCGAACTGTTGGGAGGTCTCGCATGACCCACGCGTTCGCCCCGGGAGATCTCGTGAGGGCTCGAGGAAGAGAATGGGTTGCGCTGCCCAGCCCACGAGAAGGGTGGCTTAGTCTGCGACCCCTGTCGGGCGGTGAGCAGGAGGCGGCACTCATCCTACCTGAGCTGGAACTAGAAGCGGTCACGCCGGCACGCTTTGAATTGCCAGAAGACGCGGGAATAGCGGTCCAGGCATCCGCCTCAATCCTGGCAGAAGCGCTTCGGTTGTCACTGCGTCGCGGTGCGGGTCCTTTTCGATCGGCTGCGAAACTGAACTTCGAGCCGCGCAGCTATCAGCTCGTGCCTTTGTTGATGGCCCTGCGACTATCCGTTCCCCGGCTTCTCATTGCGGACGACGTCGGTATCGGCAAGACCATTGAAGCTGGCCTAATCCTGCGGGAATTCATGGATCGTGGCGAAATCGATCGGTTCACGGTTCTTTGCCCACCCCACCTTGTCGAGCAGTGGACCGTCGAACTGAAGGATAGGTTCGGGATCGACGTTGCAGCCGTTACGGCCGCGTCCGCCGTGCGCCTGGAGCGGGGTTTACCGGTATCGCAATCGCTGTTCGATGCATATCGCCATACGGTGGTAAGTCTTGATTACATCAAGGCTGAGAAACGGCGAGAAGCCTTTTCGAAGGCGTGCCCTGGATTCGTCATAGTCGATGAGGCCCACGCTTGCGTTGGGACAAACAAGGGGAAGCAGCAACGCTACGAGCTGCTCAAGGGGCTCGCTCGCGACGACTCTCGATCGATGATCCTGCTGACTGCGACGCCCCATAGCGGCGATGAAGAGGCGTTCGCGCGACTTCTTGGCCTTCTTCAGCCGGAGTTTGGAAGCGTAGATTTCGAAAGTGATCAGTTTCGCCGCCGTTTGGCGCGTCATTTCGTTCAGCGGCGAAGAATAGACTTGACCGAGGGCGACTGGCACGAAGAGCGCGCCTTTCCACGCCATATGACGAGCGAGGCGCCGTTTAACCTAACGCCTGAGCATCGAGCGTTCCATGAAGCGGTGCTCGATTACTGCTTCGGAGTGGTGGAGAACGCTGGAAGCGGTGTTCGGGAGCGGCGACTGGCATTCTGGGGGACACTCGCGCTCATGCGTTGCGTTGGCTCATCGCCGGCTGCAGCGTTGTCTGCTCTTCGAAATCGTGCTGGCATTGAGGCAGAGCGGATCGAGCCGCAGCTGTATGACGAAGATGGAGACGACGAAGATGCGGTCGATGTCGAACCATCAGCAATGCAGGTGGATGATGCCGCGCTCGCGGACCTGATCGATCAGGCGAAAAACCTGGCGGCTGCTCCGGATCCCAAGCGTGATCATCTCGTGAAGCAGCTGAAACCGCTGATCGCGAAGGGTGCCCGTCCCGTCGTGTTCTGCCGGTATATCGCAACCGCCAATCATGTCGGCGCTGCGCTCGCGCAAGCGTTCCCGCGTGCTCGTGTGGAGGTCGTGACGGGCTTGTTGACGCCGGATGAGCGACGAGACCGGGTCGCTGAAATGGCCGCGGATGAGAGCCGGATCCTGGTGGCGACCGACTGCCTTTCTGAAGGCATCAATCTTCAGCTTCTATTCGATACTGTTGTTCACTACGACCTTTCCTGGAATCCCACTCGTCATCAGCAGCGAGAAGGCCGTGTCGACAGGTTCGGCCAGCCGGAAGACGAAGTGCGCTCTATCCTCATGTTCTCACCCGAAAGCGCGATTGACGGTGCGGTGCTTGACGTAATTCTGCGCAAGGCCGAAGCGATCAGGAAGGCGACGGGGGTAACTGTGCCATTGCCCGATGAACGTGGCCCCGTCACCGATGCCTTGATGGCATCCATGCTCCTCAGACGCGGTGCAAGCCAACAGTATGACTTCTTCGACATGCTGGCCGATGGTCAGCGACAGGTTGAGGAAGTCTGGAAAGATGCGGAAGAAAATGAAAGCCGGTCGCGCAGTCGTTTCGCCCAGAACGCGCTGAAGCCTGATGATGTCGTGCCCGAGTGGAACAGGGCGAAATCGATCATCGGCAGTCCCCAAGAGGCGCGATCTTTCATCTCCTCGGCGATGGCTCGCTTCGATGCTCCAGTCGAGCCACGCAATGGGATCGTCGCGGCGCATCTTGATGCCTTGCCTCGCTCAATTCGCGACAGGCTTGCGGATAACGGCCTTCAGGGAACGCAACGTCTTGCGGAGGCAGAGCCGGCCCCTTCCGGAACGACTCTCTTGGGCCGCGCGCATCCGCTCGTGGCAATCATTTCGGAAGCAATCCTCGAAGCAGCGCTCGAACCCGATGCGCTGCCGGGGCTTGGGATCGGTCGTGTTGGCGCTTGGCCTTCAAAAGGTGTCTCGGAACGAACGATGCTGCTGCTACTGCGGCTGCGATTCAAGCTGACTGTCCATGCGCGTGCCGAGAGGGTGCTGCTTGCCGAAGAGGCATCTGTGATAGCTGTCAATCCGGGCGGTGAAATCAGCGGAGGCGAAGCCGCTTGGACGATGCTTCGAGCGGAAGCGACGGGAGATCTGACGGACGCCGCCAGGAGCCGTATCATTAGCCAGGGAAGGGTTACTCTTGATAGCCTGATATCAGGACCTGTAGCCGATTATGTCCGGCAACGCGGGATGGTGTTGGAGGAGGACCATGCGCGCGTCCGAGCAGCGGGGCAGGGCGGTCCCAGGGTCACGGTCGAACCCGTTTTTCCGCCTGATGTCATCGGCTTGTTTGTGCTGCTGCCCGGAGCGAACACATGAGCAGAAAGGCAGCTGCTGATACCAGCTTCCCGGCACTGACGCTGGAAGGAAGTCTGATCAGTTCGGCAATGATTAGCGCGATCCATGCGCTGGATGCTGACGAACAAGACCCTGATAGCTATGGTATCCGCCAGGGCCTCTCGCTTCGCGATGAGCTTTCGGCCTCTTTCCGTGTTGCCCAGGCCCATTTCGACAAGTTCGCCAAGTTGGAGCAGCCGGGCCGTCCGGCAGCGATCCGGTTCGTTGATGGGATGCTCAAGGAAGCATTTGGATTTGCGGACCTGTCTCAGCCTAACTCATTTGTGTCGCTGGTAGCCGGCGGTGACCGCGTTCCGGTCGTCGTAGTTCCGCCTACTGATGAGTTGGACAAGGTTTCCGGCAGTCTCTCGACGGATCGGCGCAAGTCGGCCGCGTTCGCGCTTCAGGATTACCTCAATGACCGCGAGGAAGCGTTGTGGGGGCTGGCGTCGAATGGCGTTGTCATCCGGTTGATGCGCGACAACGCTTCGCTGACCCGTCCGGCTTTTATCGAAGCGAACCTCGCGCAGATCTTCGAGAACGACGACATCGCCTCTTTCGCTGTTCTCTGGCTTCTCATCCATCGATCGCGTTTCGGCAAAGCGGAAACGCCGGCGTCGGACTGCGCCCTGGAGCGATGGCGCGATGCCGGTGCGCGCGAGGGTGAGGCGGCACGTGACCGTTTGGCGGGGCAAGTGGAAGAGGCGCTGAGGATCCTTGGATCAGGATTTCTGGAAGCGAATCCGGAACTGCGTGCTGACCTGATTTCCGGCAAGATCGGGCTCACAACCTGGTTTAATGAGTTGTTAAAGCTGGTCTATCGGCTGATTTTTCTGATGGTCGCCGAAGACCGCAACCTTCTCCATCCCGAGAATGTGAAGCTCGACGCTCGCGAAGCCTATGCGAGCGGTTTTGGCCTGGCCTACCTGCGATCTCTTGCCATTCGGCGTAGTGCCTGGGACCGGCACTACGATCGGTTTGAAGGTATGAAGGTCGTGTTCGGCGCTCTTTCCCACGGTGAACCAAGGCTCGGTCTGCCGGCCCTCGGTGGACTGTTTGCATCTGGTCAGATGCCGGACTTGCGAAGCGCGAAGCTGCCGAACCACGCGTTCATGGGTGCGCTGTTCCAACTGGGGTGGCTCCGGCAGGACGGTGCGCTTGTTCCGGTCAACTGGCGTGCCATGGAAACGGAAGAACTGGGTTCGGTCTACGAATCTTTGCTGGAGCTTCAGCCGCAACTTTCAGATGATGGACGCAAATTACGATTTGCAACTGAAGCCGCGGAAATGGTCGGCAACCAGCGAAAGACAACAGGTTCCTATTATACGCCCGACAGCCTCGTGCAGGCCCTCCTCGATACTGCTCTCGACCCCGTGCTGGATGACACCGAGGCCGAGGCGGACGATCCCGCTAAGGCGCTGCTGAAACTCTCGGTCATCGACCCCGCCTGTGGTTCGGGCCACTTCCTGCTGGCAGCCGCGCGCCGCATCGCAACGCGGCTGGCCCGCATCCGGGCCGAGGGCACGCCGGCGCTCGCCGATTTCCGCCACGCGCTTCGTGATGTCGCACGTTGCTGCATCCACGGGGTGGACCGCAACCCGATGGCGGTGGAGCTGACCAAGGTCGCTCTCTGGATCGAGACGGTGGACCCCGGCCTTCCCCTAGGCTTCTTCGACGCGCAGATCCGCTGCGGCGATGCGCTGCTCGGGGTGTTTGACCTGAAGGTGCTGGAGGACGGCATCCCCGATGCTGCCTATAAGCCGCTAACCGGCGACGACAAGGACACGGCCAAATACTACAAGAAGGCCAACCAAGACACGACGAAGGGTCAGGGCGGTTTCGACTTTGGAACTGGGCAAGCCGCCATGCCTGCCATAAAGCCGCTGGCGCTGGATTTCTCGGGATTCCGCGACCTGCCTGAGGATACGGTAGAGCAGATCGGGGCCAAGGCCGCCCGGTTCAAGGAACTGCGCAAGGGGCAGACTTTCGTCCGCGCCAAGGCGGCTGCGGATCTCTACGTTTCCGCCTTCCTGCTGCCCAAGGTTGGCGGCGCACCGGCGGGGGCTTCGGCCCGCACGGTGCCGACGACCGAAGAACTTTGGATGGCCCTCAATCAAGGCAAGATGCGTCAGGCGATGGTTGATGCACCCAAGGCCGCCCGCAACGCCCGGGCCTTTCACTGGCCGCTGGAGTTTCCCGACGTGATGCAGCGCGGCGGGTTCGATGTCGTTGTTGGGAATCCACCCTGGGACATTCTTCAGCAAGAAGACGGTTCGTCCTCTGAGCTGGCCGACAGATTGAAAGAGGTTTTCAAGTTTAAGCCCTACGACGCCCTCTCTGGGCGAAGGGATCTCTACAAGCTTTTCCTGTGTAGACTGCCCGACTTGCTGAAGCCTGATGGGGTATCTGGGCTGCTGGTTCCGGTTGGTTACCTTGTTGAAGAGGACTGCACAGGGCTGCGTCACCGTCTTTGGGAAAATGGCACTATCGAGAAGATCGCACATTTCCAGAATGCCAAGCACGCCTTCTTTTCCAGGGTCCACGCGAGCTATCGTTTTTCAATCATCGAATATAAAAAGAGCAAACGAGAAGAGCACTGGTTTTCATATACGATTACAGATCCCACCTTCATACTTACCGAAGACTTGGGTGTATCCCTGCGCGGAAAACCTTTCGAGGAATATCTCGCTTCCGGAGCGTTTGGCGAACTGCACAAAGACATTAATGGGCTGAGGGCACATCAATCCATCCTCGCTGCACCCGCCTATGCACCGTCCCTTCGGTTTGGCTTGACCGCCGAATGGCATGCGACGACTCATAAGACATTCGCGATTTCCCATGACAATCCGAATGCTCGCCCGGTTGGGAAGAATCGAGACATTCACCAGTTCAACGATAACTTCGCGGATGCGTCGTTTTTTGTTTCCAGCCGAGATGCCGACCTTAGAGCTCAGGAAAAAGGAGTTCTCCTCGATGAGGATCGTTCAAGAATTCTAATTCGCGATATCGCTCGCAACGACGACACAGTGACCCTTATATCCTGTCTAACGAACAAAAAGCTGTCTTCATATGATACGCCAGCTGTTCAAATAACCGGGTTGCGAGCCGATTCTATTTCCCGTGAGGCCGCATACCTTCTGTTGGGCTACCTGAACTCAAGAATTGCAGATTTTATTATAAGGCCATTCGTAGATAAACATATCAAGGGATACGTTCTGCGACGCGTGCCAGTCCCTCAAATTGACACCGATAGTCCGAAGGCGAAAGCAGTAATCCAGATAGCGAGCCAGCTTAACGACCTAGGCAGCGATGCCGGGAGCCAAGTCTTGTGGGATGTTCCGCGCGGGAAGGAGTTGTTGCGCAATCTTGACGTAGTTGTCGCGGATTGGCTCGGCATAAATCAAGCTGACTGTGCAGTTGTATTTAGAGAATTCCCGCATCTCTATGACGAGCTTCTGGTGGTGGCATGAACTATGCATTTTTACCAGCGCGCCGAGTTAGGCGCTTTCTACACCCGCGCCTATAGCCTGACCCGCGACGAGCTGCGTTACATCTTGGATCCCGCCGATGTAAACGGCCTAGACTACTTCTCGGAATGGAAACGGACGGCACCTTCTCGGCGATGGATCTCTAAGCCAGATCATCTTCGCAATCCTGAAAGCTTATCCGAGAGGAACACCATGAACGACGACTGGTGGCTGCTTGTCATCATCGCAATTGCTGCAACCATTTTCTGGAATTTGCACAAGAACCACCAGCAGTATCTCGCAGAGAAAAAGGTGGTTGATGATGAGCGCGAGAAGGCTTTGGCCCGTCCGGCCCCACCCGAAATCCAGCGGTCGATCCGGGAGTTCAGAGCCGGCACATTTGAGGGCGAGGAAGCGTCACCTCTCGCCTATGTCGGATACCGGGTCGGAATAACGAAGGGATTGCCGGTATCGGATCGCCATATAAGGCTCGACTACTGCTATTACATGGAGCTGCCTGAGGGATTGCCAGCCAAGTATGACAGCTGGGGCAAGCCCGCTACCTGGCGTCGTTTCGAGCGCATGCACTCCCACCTGACCATGCTTGCCAACCAGAGGCGGCCGCTGAACAATTACCGGCACGCCGTCGAGCACTGGGATCTCGATCGGAACTGGTTCAAGGCGGAGTTCGAGCCAACCGCCCAACGCTATCGCAAATATGGCTATCGCGAGTGAACCGCTCGACGGCGTTACATCCGCATCCCTGTGGCGCGCCGGTCGCGACGCCTATTGGTCGGCCTATCGCCTCGTTCTCCCATCTGGTGCATGCTAAGACGATGAAGATTGAGTCTCCGCAAAGCTGGATCGTCAGGACCGAACTTGAGAAGGCGGCCTATGACAATGGCTGGCGTATCCCCCACGAGGAGAATGACGGCTGGCTGATCCGGGAGTCAGCTACTGCGCCGGGAGAGGTGGCTCTCGCTGGCTGCGGACAGAGTGGCCCGTGGGCACTTTCCATAAATCACCGCGGAGTGGCCGCAGAGCTCGGCCAACCTCATGAGGGCCTCACCGGACCCGGAATCGCGAGCTATGTCGTTGCCACGATCGGCGAGCTGCATGCCCTGCTTTCGCGTGTCTATGACCTTTCAATCGCGCTCCCGGATGATCCGCTGAGGCGATTTGAAGACCGGACCTCCAGTCTTCCGAAGACAACCGAAGCCGAGCGTTTGGTCGTCCAGCGAGTTGGCCAAAACATCTTCAGGGATAGCCTGATGCGGTTCTGGAACAAACGCTGTCCCCTTACTGGCATTGCCGAGCCGGATCTGGTGCGTGCCAGCCACATGAAGCCCTGGGCAAAATGCAAATCCGATGCCGAGCGCCTGGATGTGTTCAACGGGCTGCTTCTGTCCGCGCTCTGGGATGCGACCTTCGATGCCGGCCTGGTCAGTTTTACGGATGTCGGCGAGCCGCTCTGGTCCCCCGCGCTTTCCGAAGCGTCAAGGGATCATCTCGAACGCACAATGACAGGAGTGCTTCAGCTCAGCCCGGGCCATTTGCCGTATCTGGCGTTTCACCGCGATCAGGAGTTCAAGGCGTAAGCCTCCATTCCGCAATTGTATGTCGTGCTTGAAACCGGTCTCGTTGTCCGGTGCGCCGCAAACGTCCGACAAAAAGCGGCTATGAAGCAGCCGGCACCACGCCATCGATCGGGACTTCTGTCTCGGTTGCCTTTCTGATCAAGCGCTCATGCACACCGTGCAACGCCGGAGCGACCATGTAGCCCGACGATAAATCGCCGATCATCACTGATCGATCTCGTGGCGCAGTCATCCAGTGAAGTCCGATGAGCGCGCATATCACCGCGTCGAGCTTGTCTTGGTCAGCCTTTCTCGGTCGGTCTAGCAGGAGCTGGTCGCTGCACCATTGTCTGATGCCGGCTACGTCTAAACTGTTTCCGAAAACTTCAATGACGTTCACGACGCTTAGCCAGTGCGTCGAATTGAAGGTCCTCCTGCGGGCCGGGTTGTAGCGTGGAGCCCCGAGCCGAACGCAAAATGCCTCGTTGATGCCGGCGAGCGCTAGAGCAGGAAACACCTCCATCACAAATGTGCCGGCCGTCGCGCGTCGCGCTTGTTCTGGATCCTCCACAGCGGCGAGCCGCTCCTTGAATCTCCATATCGGTGCGTCGTCGTCGAACATGCCTTTCTTAGACCGGTTCGCCGGCTGAACGCCGCCCCCGATCCACGAGATCAGTGACGCTGCCACCCGATCCACCGGGCGCAAGCTGGTCATGTTTGGAACGATTGTCGGCTGATCAATTGCCACAAGAGACATTCGCGAACTCGAGCGTTCAGCTTCGATGATCTCCAGCGCCTGCGCGAAAGATGCCAGCCGGGGATCCACGAACTCTATCGCGTTGTCGAGGACGCGGACTATGCATATCGCCCCTGGGGCCTTTGGCTTGTCGGTCCAGGCGGAATCGAAACCGATCACTGAGAACGATCGTTCGACCATCGACGACTACACTCCCTCGAAACCTCCGCGCCTTGAAGGCGTAAACCCAGGCTCAATCGACAACAAGTGCACCTTGACGCGAGGATCGTCTGTGGCGAGCGCCGACCTGCTCGATGCGGAACAACACACCCGAAGTAAACGCTTGTCTATGACTCGCTGTATGTCGAGCCAGCAAGAGCATGTCGGGCCGGACCGCGCCATCGTTCACTTGGTCACCCGCAGTTCCGACAGCCAAGCTGAAAGGCTTGCTTGGCGCCATCTCTAACAGAATTTCTGATCCCTTCTGACACCGTTATTGCAACTTTCTCCCACCAAATCCGCAGCGCTGCCGAGTAAGCGCTTACTTATCTCACAAGGGTTGAGTGGCGATCGGCTGCTGGTGATCTAATAACTTGTCTAAGGTGTAAGCCTTCTACCCCTACCTCTATCACACACTCTGCTTCTTCACCCTCTCAGTCAGCTTCCTCAACGCCATCGCGACACGATCATTCAGTTTCTCGTAGGCAACCAGGGTTTGCATCGACCCGCCCGCTACCCGTTCCGTCTTCAACATCTTCCCGTTGCGGCGGAACACGGCTCGCATGTCTTTTCGTTGAACAGCCCGGCTGGCTGCCCATGCATCATCCATCGCCTTCAGGCCGACAACGCCGGCTGCCAGAAAGCGCTTCCGCCTCTCTTCTTCACGCGTGTCCTTGACGACCTTCCTCCGGCCGGCATCCATGGTCGAAGTGTCAGCGAAGGTCGGCAGCATGAAGCGGAAGCAGGACTTCTGCAGCGTCGTGAACTTGAAGCGCTTCAGATCCTCGAACGTGACGATGTTCCGCTTCCGGAGTTCGGATGCCAGAAGCGTCACTTCGATACGGACGCGCCTCCGGTCCGGCGGAAGATCGGTCCATGATCCCTTCGACTTGTTTTGGCGATCGATTACCTTGTCCATGATGCGCCAGGAAGACACTGCGCCCTTCGCGCCGAAATAGACGGTGGCATCCGGATAAGGGGTCCAATCGCAGTCCGTGTAGAGAAGAGAATGCCTCTCCGGGCGGCCCTTGACCTTGATGAAGATGCCCTTGGTGCGGCTCTTGCCCTCGCCCCAGGTAAAGCGCGGCCAGTCTTTCTTGGATGAGATAATGTCCCGGCCTGGCAGGAAATGTCGAGTCAGAACTCCCACCAGCAGCATCCGTTGAGCATCGTCCGGAACCACCGGGGTGAAATCGACGCTAACCTCCATCTCATGGACTTCGACCTCTCCATCAATACCCATGTCGGCGCGGATGGCGTCGATCGCCTTCTGGACGACAGCCATGTCCGGCTCCTGGAAACGCATCCGGAACTCGTGACCAGCCTTTCCATCCAGAGGCTGAGTGAAACAACGTTTGCCAATTGCCTTGTCGACCGCTTTGAGCACCCATTTCGGTTGGGTGTTTCTGAGGGTGAGAGCGGCGGTGCAAAATTCGACCACGGTAGCGGCGGGATAGTCCGGCCGCGGGCGGAGTAAAATCCGGCCACCT